>Ga0210384_10000048_pt1 | contig 175349 bp, 157 predicted proteins | sample IncBWH2MmetaG_FD_160574 | JGI IMG/M metagenome (GOLD analysis project Ga0210384, IMG submission 160574) | Forest soil microbial communities from Barre Woods Harvard Forest LTER site, Petersham, Massachusetts, United States - Inc-BW-H-2-M | ecosystem: Environmental > Terrestrial > Soil >...
CGAACACCACCCACTACAGGCTCGCCGTCGAGCCGATGCTGCCGGAGATCGTCGAGCGCTTCCTCGGAACCAAATAGAAAGCAGTCGGTCGCGGCGAGGCCCGCAAAGCGATCAGAGTGCGGAAACTCGGGAAACTCGGGGAAACTCGGGGACGGAAACTCGGGGACAGACGGGACGTTCACCATAGACTAGGCTGCGCCCCAACTTTGCCCTGCTTCTAAATATCAGAAATCGTCCCGTCTGCCCACCGGTTTCCAACCGCCCCACCCACCGTCATTTCGAACGGAGCAGACCGACTTTTTCCCCCGCATTCGCTCCTGCGAATGCGGCGGTCTGCGGAGAGAGAAATCTCTCCTCTCCCTCCTTGAGGAGCACTATGCTGGTGTTTGGCGGGTAGCCGCTTCGCTTTGCGCTTCGACAAAGCGCATCGGGCTAAAGCGGTCCCAATCCGCGCTCACGCGCTGCAAGGTGATCCATTCACGGATCAGCCGCGCCGTAATCGGCGCCAGCAGAATTCCGCTGCGAAAATGTCCCGTGGCGATCACCAACCCTTCCACATCCGTTGGCCCGAGAATCGGCAAATGATCTGGTGAATCAGGACGCAGTCCCGCCCAGGTCTCTTCGATGCGTGCGCTGGCCAGCCCCGGCGCGAGTTCGAGCGCGCCCGAAAGGATTCTCTCGATGCCTCCGGCAGTAAGTCTCTTGTCGAAACCGGCGTATTCGACCGTAGCACCGGCCAGAATTCTTCCATCATTGCGCGGCACCAAATAGATTTTCTCAGACCACAGCACGCGTTCGATCTTCAATTCCTCCGAACGCAGCGCGATCATCTGGCCTTTTGCGGGACGCACGGGCGCGTACAACGCCGCGCCATCGATGTTCGCGGAAAAACATCCCGCGGCGACAATCGTCCATTTCGCCGTGATTTTTTCGTTCTGTAAAATCAATCCATCGCAGCGGTCGCCTTCGCGCCAGAGCGCCGGCACTCCGCTTCCAGGAAACACTTCCGCGCCGCTGCGCTTCGCACCTTCCAATACAGCCGCGGTTAGCGCACGGTTGTCGACGGAGGCTTCCTCCGGCCGCCAAACCGCAGCTTCCAGTTCTTCACTTAGCGCCGGTTCCATTTCGCGCGCATCCTCCGCGCGCAACGGTTCAGCCTTAAGCCCTAATCCGTGATGAAGCGCGATGATGGTGCTCAATTCCGCGCGCGCATCGCGCGAAAACAGCGCTTCCACTGTACCTTTCGGCCGAAATCCCGCGCTCTGACCGCTGATTTCTTCCACGGTCGCCACGAACTCCGGATACAGCGCCCGGCTCGCTTTTCCCAGTGGCACCAGCGGAATCATTCCCGGATTTTCCGGCGCAGGCGACAATATCCCGGCCCCGGCCCACGAGGCTTCCTGTCCCGGTGCCTGGCGTTCAAACACGCCGACGCGCAGGCCGGCTCGCGCCAGTTCCAGTGCGATTGCTCCGCCGATCAGCCCGCCGCCGGCGATGGCTACATCGAACTTCTTCATGCCGCCATTCTAGCGCATTCGCACAGCGGCTTGAGGAAGGCACACAAACATCTTCGGGAAGAATTTGAGACGAGGCCGACACAAACAAAAAAAGAAGGAACTACAACGAACCCACGAGTTCTTGCGAAAGTACTTCCGCCTTCTTCGCCAGGCTGCGCGCGCGTCTCCAATCTTCAGCGCGTCCGGCTTCTTCCGAATCCGCGAGAAAACTCCGTATTTTCGAGACCAGATCGCTTTGTGTGACATTCAATGTTTTTCCGCTTGCTGCGGCAAGATTCTTCCTCGCGACGCTTGCGCTCTGATTTGTTTCTTCCTGCAGAGCTTGCGATTCCTGGCGAGAAAGTTGCGGCACGATCAAAGGCGTTTCGGCTTTGGCGGCCGGCGCATTTTCCGGTGCGGACGGTGCAGCCACGTGCGGCCGGACTGGCGCGCCGTGTAACAAGACAAGGTGCAACGGTTGCGGAGGAAATTCCAACTTGAGATCCGCGACCGGTTCCGGGGCATCCATCGTTGCGCGCGCCGGAAGAATCGGCCGCACCTGCACCGCGGCGGCCCAGGCCAGCTTCGGCCTCTTGCGTTCCGCGCAGCCGCTAATGATCAGCGCGGCGCAGCAAAACAAAATACAATACGCGCGGACGCACCCGCGCGCTCGTAAACACGGGGACTGGGCTGGTTTTTCCATCATGTTCACGCTGCGAGCGGCAACTCGATACGGAACGTCGTGCCGCGGCCGACCTCCGATGTAAAGTCTATCGAACCGTTGAGAAGCTGCACAATTCTAAACGTGCTGGCCAGCCCGATGCCGCTGCCGCCCGGACGCGTCGTGAAAAAAAGCTGAAAAATCTTCTGCTTGTTTTCCGGCGTGATTCCTTTTCCCGTATCGCCCACGGTGATTTCCGCCATTTCTCCGCGGCGGCTGAGGACCAGCCGGAGTTGTCCGCCCTCGGGCATGGCATCCACGGCATTGAGCACCAAATTCAACACGGCTTGCTTGAGCAATGCGCGATCCACGTAGACTTGCGGTACATCGATGGGGAAAAGCTGCGCCAGTTGCACGTTGGCCTTCAGCAGTTGCGGCTTGGCGATTTCCAGCACTTCTTCGAGCAATTGCGCAAGCTGTGTGGCTTCCAGCCGCACATCCATCGGGCGCGTGAAATCCAGGAAACGCTTGACAACGGCGTCCAGCCGGTCGATCTCCTTGTCCAGAACGTTCACCGCCTGTCGCGCCGCAGGCTCCTGATCCTTGGGGAGGCACTCCTTCAAGTTTTCGAGCCACAGACGCATGGAGTTCAGAGGATTTTTCACTTCATGTGCCACGCCCGCGGTGATTCGCCCGAGTGCGGCCAGCCGCTCGCTCACTTGCAATTGGGTGTTGATGCTTTCGAGGGAATCGAGGTCGCGCAAAGTCAGCAGCGCGCCCATGCGCTCGCCATCTTCCTGAATGGCTTGCACGCTGACGCTGACGCGCTTCGGACCTTCGGTGGTCCTCAGGTCCGTTTCCGCGGTGACTTCGTTCAGCTCCTCGCCTTCGAGACGCAGCGCTTCGCGCAAGGGATGACCAACGGGAAAAATGTCCGTCACCCGGCGTCCGAGAAAATTTCCTGCCGGCGCGCCGAGAAATTTTTCCGCGGCGGGGCTGACCATCACGGCTCGCGAGTCACGCGTGAAAAGCAGCAAGCCGTCTTCGAGGCCGGCCATCACGGAATTCATATTTTCGCGCAAGGTGCTGAAAATTTCGTGCACGCCGCGGAGTTGCTGCCCGACCTGCGTAATTTTGCGGCTCACCAGGCCAAGTTCGTCGCCGCTCCCGCCCAAGCCTCTAACGTCTGGCGCCGGTGCGTCGTACTGTCCCGCGGAAATGCGATCCAACTGCGCCGCGATATCGCGCAAAGGAGCCAGTGTCGCGCCGCTCACGACCGCGGCCAGCATGGTGGAAATCAGCAGCGCCAGCAATACGATCGTCGCGGAGGTTCTGAGGCTCGGCGTAATGTCCGTCAGCAGCAAGTGGGAAGAAAGCACCACGCGCACTTCTCCAAAAGGCTGGCCCTCCATGGTGAAGGGGTAATCGTATTCATAGATGCGTGGCTTGCCCTTCAGGATGTTGACCTGGTGCAAGAAATTGCTGCGTACGAGCTGCGAGAGAGGCGGCCGCCGCGGCAAAAATTTTCCCGGCAGCGACTTGTCGCTCGAAATCAAAACCAGTCCGTCGTGATCCACGATCGAAACTTCATAGATCGACGGAGACGCCACCGCCGCGTCCAAATGCGCTTGCAATCCCTCATTGATTTCAAACGCGCGGCGCACGAAATCGTGGGTTTCTCCGGGGTCCTTCGAGACTGGCCGCATGCCGCGGGCTTCCGCATCGGTCAGCGCGGATTGCGCTTCCACGAAGATTTGCGGGGCGAGTTCTTTCGCGCGGCGGTCGGTATCCTGCAAAACCTGTTCGAGAAGCTGCGCCGCGAACACGCCGGACAGCACCGCCACGACGAGCAACACCAGTCCCGTCATCACCAGAGTCAGCTTGGTCCGCAGCCGGAGCTGCATCACGGCTTCCTACTCGGCCTCGGCGCGATCGCCGCCGTATTCTTTGAGTTTGTTGTGAAGTGTTTTCAGGCTGATGGCCAGCAGCTCCGCCGCGCGGGTTTTGTTGTTGCCCGTGGCGCTCAGCGTTTGCAGAATCAGCTCGCGCTCCATGGCGTCAACGGTGGTGCCCACGGGGAACTTGATGGCCGCCAAGTCGCTGGGCCCTTTCGCCGAGGTCTTGCCAAATTCTCCCGGCAAGCACGCGCGCGTAATCAGATCCTTTTCGCACATGATCGAGGCGCGCTCGAGAATATTGCGCAACTCGCGAATGTTTCCCGGCCAGGTGTGGCTCATGAAGATGTCCAGCACTTCCGCGCCAATGCCGCGAACGCTTTTGCCGTGCTTGGCGTTGACGTCGCGCAGAATATGTTCGACGAGCAGCGGGATATCGTCCTTGTGCTCGCGCAGCGGCGGAAGATGGATATGGAAAACGTTCAAGCGGAAATACAAATCCTGGCGCATCTGCCCGCTTCCGACGGCCTGCTCGGGATCTTTGTTGGTCGCGGCCAGGACGCGCACGTCCACCGGCGTCTCGCTCTTGCTCCCGAGGCGGCGCACTTTGCGGTCCTCGAGCACGCGAAGAAGTTTTGCTTGCGTGGGGGCGGGCATTTCGCCGATTTCATCCAACAGCAGCGTGCCCGCGTCGGCCAGCTCGAAGCAGCCGATGCGCCGCTCGGCCGCGCCCGTAAACGCTCCGCGTTCGTGGCCGAAGATTTCGCTTTCCATCAGCGTTTCGGGAATTGCCGAACAATTGATGGCCACAAACGGCCCGCTCGCGCGCGGCGAAAGCTTATGAATCGTGCGCGCAACGATTTCTTTGCCCGAGCCCGTCTCGCCGGTGATGAGCACGGACGCGGAACTCGGCGCGGCCATCTCCACGATGCGCATGACTTCCTGCATGGGCTTCGACCCGCCCACCAGGTCGCCGAGGCGTCCCGTCTCCCGCAACTGCCTTTGCAACACGGCGAGCTGCCGCGCATCGCGGGCCTTGCCCAGCGCGCGGTCGAGCAATGCGCGCAGCACCGGCCCCTTGAGCGGCTTTTCGATGTACCAGAAAGCGCCCGCCTCGATGGCCGCAACGGCGCGTTCTTCGCTGCCTTTGCCGGTAATAATGATGGCCGGAACGTCGAGCAACTCCTGTCCGAGCTGTTTCAGCAAATCCAAACCGTTCATGCCGGGCAGCTCGACGTCGGCGATCAGCGCGTCCGGCTGGTAACTCGCGAATTTCGCCAGCGCGTCCTCTGCCGTGGCCACGCCCAGAACTTCACAGCCCCAGCGCTGCAAGAGCTGTTCGTAGCCTTTGCGTGCGTTGTCTTCGTCCTCGACGATCAGTACACGGTCTCTTCGCTCGCTGGTATCCACAGCGCGCGCTACCGCACGTTTATCTTCCGCCATGCGTCTCAGCCTCTCCCGCACTCGCGTCTCTGGTGCTGAATCTTGATTTGCTGGACACACCGACTCTAACAAGCCCGCCACGGCTTGCCAAGCGTGCGCGTCGTCGAAGGAGTTTGATGCCTTCTTGCCCGTGTTTTGGTTCCGGTTCCTCGGGCCACAGAAAAATGAGAGCCGGCGCGGCAAATCGCGCCGCGCCGGCTCTTCCTGGCCCTCCGTCAGAATTGTGTTCGTTGGCTACGTTTTATTCTTTCAGCAGATACAATGCCCGCTCCAGTTCCAATTCGAGCTTGGCCCCCTTTGGCAGGTCGAGTTCATGACCGCGACCGGACTCCATCAAATAGGCCGCGATGGCTCCGGCCAGGGCACCTTCTCCGGCTTCCTTGGCGTTTTTGTCTTTGACGCCGTGCACGGCGCCAAGGGCTGCCCCTTCCGCTGCGGCTTGGCCTGCGGCTTGCTGCGTGCTGGTGCGGCCTTCGACTACGCCCTCCTGCTCCGGGTGGATTTTTACGCTGTGATCGCCGGGCACATCGGAAAGTTCAGCGACAATGGGAAGCGCGCCGAATCGCGTCTGAATCTCGTCAAATGTCAAGTACAGCTTCGCTCTGCCCGCAACGCCGGCGGGCACCACGCGGCTCACGTGTCCGGTGATTTCCGCGCCGGACGGCAGATAAATCCCGCTGCCCGCTTCCAAAGGTTCGAGCGTTTGCACTTTGAAGCGTTTCTTCTCCCGAGTGTCGATGGTGTTCAAGTCCTCTTCGAGCCGCACAAGGAATTTGGTTCCTGGGGTAACGGCGTAGGCTTCGACTGGCAAGTCCGGGCGACGCCGGCCGTCGGCGCGATGTTTCATCGGTTCAGGCGTGATGCGGTCCTGGCTCAGCGGCTCATCTGGCGCTGCCTGCTGCGTCCCTCGTTGGGATGATGGCTCCGCCTTTTGAGTTGGCTCGGCCGCTGGATCTTGCGCGCGAGCTACGAGCGCTGCGCTCCACACCATCACTAGAAATCCCGTTCCAGCTAGAACCGCGTTCCAATTTCGTTGCTTCATGGTTTCCTCCCACTTCTGGGTGACGGTCACTTATAAGCACTCTGCGCGCCACGTGAGGGTGGGGCGAGAGTTCTCTAAAGGGATGGATTTCCAGTCACTTGGAGGATGATTGCGCCACGGTGTGGGTCGGTTGGGTCCAGGTGTCAGCGCCAGCCGTCATCTCACCGCAAGCCAATTCCGACACACCCTATGTTTGAACCTGCGAGTAAAGACGACCAGCGGCGGGAGGAAAGAAGAGCGGTCCGCCTCTGAAGGCGGACCCTACAACTCCTCGCTACAGGTTGAGGAAGTGGCGGATGCGGCGGAGGACTTGCGCGTACATGGCGGGGGTGACGCGGCCGGTTTGCGTGTTTTGCTGGCTGGGGTGGTAGACGCCGAAGAGCCGCGGCGCATTAGCCGGAAGCTTCGCTTCGGCGCCATGCCCAAATGGAAAGGCCGCTCGGGACGCGATTGTGCCGTCTTGCTTCAAGATTTCCAGGTAGGCGTCCCAGGCGATTTTTCCGAGGGCGAGAAGCGCTTTGGGCTGCAAGATTTGCATTTCACGCTCGAGGTAGCCGCGGCAATTTGAGATTTCACTGGGCAACGGTTTGTTCGCCGGGGGCGCGCAACGGATGGTCGCGGCGATGTAGACATTTTTTAATTGCAGGCCGTCATCGCGGTGCAGGGAAGTGGGCTGGTTTGCAAACCCAGCTTTGTGAAGCGCGGCGTAAAGAAAATCACCGGAGCGGTCGCCGGTGAATACTCGTCCGGTGCGGTTCCCGCCGTGGGCGGCGGGCGCCAGACCGAGGATTAACAATTTGGCATTTGCATCACCGAATCCTGGCACGGGCTTGCCCCAATAAGTCCATTCGCGAAACATGCGGCGCTTCTCTCGCGCGACTTTTTCGCGGTAGGAAACGAGGCGGTGACACTTCCGGCAGGCAACAATTTCTTCGTTCAAAACGTGGAGCAATTGAGAATTATCCGGCATGCGGCTAGGGAGCGCGGCGATCCAGCATGGCGTTTAATTCCGCGAATGGCACCGCGCCATCGAACAATGAGGCATACGTTCCGGCTTCGAGCAATTCCTTGCCGACGCGGCGAACCGCTCCCATGGCGGCGCGCATGGTGCCGGAGCCGATGCTGGCGCGGGCGACGCCGATTTTTTCCAGCTCTTTGAGCGAGGGAGTTCCCACGGTTACCAGAATGTTGAGCGGCGCGTCGAGCGCTTTCACCAGTTTCGTGATGGTGTCCGCATCGCGAACGCCGGGCGCGAACAAGCAGTCTGCTCCGGCTTGGCGGTAGGCGCGGAGGCGCTCGACGGTACGCTCGAAACGCGTTTCGGCGGGGCCGATGGGCATTAAATAAATATCGGTGCGGGCGTTCACGACTAGCGGGACGCCGAGAGAGGCGGAGACTTTGCGAATCGTGCGGATTTTTTCGACTTGCAAGGCGGTGTCCACGTGCGAACTTTCATCGCTGCCAGTGACATCTTCGAAGTTTAGTCCGACGGCTCCGGCGGCCACAATTGCTTTTGCCGTTTCCGCCATATCTTCGAGCGTTGTGCCGTAGCCAGCTTCCATGTCGGCGGTCACGGGCACGCGCACGGCATTGGCGATTCTCGCGACCATGCCGAGCATTTCCACGCGCGAGATGTGCTGGCCGTCCGGATAACCGAGCGAGAAAGCAACTGCGGCGCTGGATGTGGCGATCACCGGGAAGCCCAGCTCTTCGAGGATGCGCGCGCTTACCACGTCCCAGGCATTGGGCAGCACCAGGATACGCGGGCCGTGATGCAGTTGCCGGAGCTGTTCTGCTTTTTGCGCTTGGTGGCGAATATCCATGTGGACCTCCAGGCAATAAGTTTGGTTGCGTTTTCCCAAAGGCAGCGTAAGAGGCGTTGGGTAAATGGGAAACGGCCAAATTGGAGAGCAAATCCCTGGTTCACTGCAAAAGTTTCAGCACTTCGTCGTGGACTTTTCCATTCGTGCTGACCAGTTCTCCGTTGTAGATGCTGCGAATACCGCCCAAAGTCGTCGAGCGGCCGCCGGCTTCTTCGACGATGATGCCGAGCGGCGCCAGGTCCCAGGGCTTGGAGGTCAAATCGATGGCGACCTCGACGGCGCCTTCGGCGACGAGCATGTGCTGCCAGTATCCGCCGATGCTGCGCGCGTGTTTGCCGCTGCTCATCAAACGAATGAGTTTGGCGCGCCGCTCCTGATTTTTGCTAGGGCCAACGCCGGTGGTAAAGACCATGGCGTCGCTCAACTGCGCGACTTTTGAAACGTGAAGGCGCTGGCCATCGCGGTACGCACCTTCACCGCGGTACGCCCACCAGCGCGTGTGCAGCCCGGGAGCGCTGACGAAGCCGGCGACGATTTCGCCGTCGCGTTCAATGCCCAAGAGCGTGCCGAAGGTGGGGATGCCGCGCGAAAATTCTTCGGTGCCGTCGATGGGATCGATGATCAAGCGCGCGCGGCCGGAAGCACGCGGCGCGGTCGCGCCATCGCCGCCCATTTCTTCGCCGAGCACGTCGAGCCCGATGCCGCTGGCGGCTACTTTGGCGCGGGCCATGGTTTCGACTTCGCGGTCAGCCTGCGTCACGGCCGTGCCGTCGTTTTTGCGCTCGATGCGCATGGCATCGCTGCGAAAATATTTCAGCGCGATGGCATCGGCCTCCTGAGCGATGGCTTCGAGCAGGGCGGCGTATTCATCCTTGTAACCCATCCAATCTCCTTGGCTACTAGCGGCTGTCCTCGACCATCCATCGATGACGCCTTATTTGACACTCTTCCTTTGCACCCCTAGCATACAAAGTTACCCTTGTGAGCGCACAGTCCAACACTGGAACGGTCCTGGATCGCATTCTCGACGCGCGGCGGGCGGAGGTAGAACATCGCAAGCACGTTTTGCCGGAGACGGCGCTTAAGTATGGCGCTAAGGCGGCCAGGCCGCTGCGCGATTTCGCCGCGGCGCTCACGCGCGACGGGCTGAACATTATTGCCGAACTGAAACCGGCGTCGCCTTCGCGCGGGGTTTTGCGCGAGCCATTTGATCCGGTGGCGCTCGCGCAAGCGCTTTCTTCCGCCGGCGCTGCGGCACTTTCGGTGCTGACGGAAAGTGAATTTTTTCGGGGCTCGCTTAAAAATCTTCGCGACGCGCGTAAATCCGTGGAGTTGCCGGTGCTGCGCAAGGATTTCATTTTCGATCCGTGGCAGGTTTGGGAAGCGCGCGCGAATGATGCAGACAGTTTTCTGCTGATTGTCGCGGTGCTTGGCGATGAGTTGTTGCGCGAACTGATCCTTCTGGGCAGGCAGATTGGGATGGAGCCGCTGGTGGAAGTGCACACGGCCGAGGAGATGGATCGCGCGCTCGGCGCGGGAGCGAAGATTCTTGGCGTGAACAACCGCAACCTCAAGACGCTTGATGTTCGCGTCGAGACTTCGTTCGAGCTCATCGACCGCGTTCCGGAGGAATGCATCGCGGTGAGCGAGTCCGGCTTGCGCTCGCATGAAGATCTTGTGCGCTTACGCAGCGCGGGCTTTGATGCGTTTTTGATTGGTGAGAGTCTGATGCTGTCCCCGGACCCCGCCGCAACGCTCGCCAATCTTCTTGGGTGCGCGACACCCCAAGGATAGAAAGACCATGGTGCGCGTAAAAATTTGCGGCATCACCAATGAGCAGGACGCATGCGCCGCTTGCGATGCGGGCGCGGATTCTCTGGGGTTTAATTTTTACAAGGAGAGTCCGCGTCACGTGACCGCCGCGGAGGTCGCAAAGTTCCGGGCGCATCTGCCGGAGAACGTCGAAGCCGTCGGAGTGTTCGTGAATGCGGGGCCGTCCGACATCGTCAAGATCTGCGATTTGCTGCGGCTCGACGCCGTGCAGCTTCATGGGGATGAAATGCCGGAACGCGTTGCCGAGCTGGCTGCGACCATACCAGTGATTAAAGCATTTCGCGTGGGGCCGGATTTTCTCGTGGAAACATTGGATGAATACGCGAAAGCCTCGGGGTTCTTGCTCGACGCCGCGGAAACAGGCCAATATGGTGGTACCGGACGAACCAATGATTGGGCGCTGGCCCGAAGCGCTGCGCGCACTCGCCGTATCATTTTAGCTGGCGGGTTGAAGGCGGAAAATGTGGCGGCCGCGATTCATCTGGTGCAGCCCTATGGCGTCGATGTCGCAAGCGGAGTTGAAAGCAAGCCGGGGAAAAAAGACCAGGAGCGGCTGCGCAGGTTTGTCGAGGAAGTGCGGCGGGCGGAACGTCATCTGGAAGGGATGAAGGTGAATTCGTCAGATCTATGAGTTCTATTTTGCAAACGCCGGCGAGCGCGCCGGGACGCTTCGGCCCTTACGGAGGGCGTTACGTTCCCGAGACACTGATGGTGCCGCTCTTCGAGCTGGAGCGGGCGTACGAGCTCGCGAAAACGGACGTCGCGTTTCAGGCGCAACTGAGCGATTTGCTGAAGAATTTTGCGGGGAGGCCTACGCCGCTGCAATTCGCCTCGCGGCTCACGCAGAGGCTTGGCGGGCCGCGGATTTATTTGAAGCGTGAAGATTTGCTGCACACCGGCGCGCACAAAATCAATAACGCCATCGGCCAGGGATTGCTGGCCGTGAAAATGGGCAAGCCGCGCATCGTGGCGGAAACCGGCGCGGGGCAGCACGGAGTGGCGTCCGCAACGGTGGCGGCGCATCTAGGGCTCGAATGCGTCGTGTACATGGGCACGGAAGACATGGCGCGGCAGGCGCTAAATGTTTCGCGCATGCGCATGGTGGGCGCGGAAGTGGTGGGCGTCGATTCTGGCAGCCGCACGTTGAAAGATGCGATCAATGAAGCGATGCGCGACTGGGTCACCAATGTGCGTACCACGCACTATCTGCTCGGGTCCGTGCTGGGAGCGCATCCTTATCCGACGATGGTGCGAGATTTTCAGGCGATCATCGGACGCGAAGCGCGCGAGCAGATTCTGGCCGCGGAAAAGCGGTTGCCGACGCATTTGTTCGCTTGCGTGGGCGGCGGGTCGAACTCCATCGGGCTCTTTTACAATTTCTTGCGTGATGCCGATGTGAAAATGGTCGGTATTGAAGCGGGCGGCCGCGGGGGCCAGCTCGGCGAACACGCTGCGCGATTAGGAGCAGCGCAAGGTTTCACGGGGGCGCGCCCAGGCGTCTTGCAAGGTACGTACACGTATGTTTTGCAAAACGAAGACGGGCAGATTGCGACGACACATTCCATTTCGGCTGGACTCGACTATCCCGCCATCGGACCAGAGCATGCCTGGCTGGCCGATCAGCACCGAGCGGAGTACGCCGCCGTTTCGGATGCCGCGGCGCTGGATGCTGCGCGATTGCTCTCGCGCACGGAGGGAATCATCCCCGCGCTCGAATCCGCGCACGCCATCGCTGGCTTGATCGAGCGCATGCCGCAACTCCGCGAGGACGACCTGGTCATCCTGAATCTCTCCGGCCGCGGCGACAAGGACATGGACACTTACTCACGCCTGCTCTAATCTCTTCTGAAAAAACATGACTGCCACACCTCACCATTCGACTCGCATCTCCAAACGTTTCGCGGAATTGCGCGCGTCGGGTGAACTGGGAATTGTTGCGTACATCACGGCGGGAGACCCGTCGATGGATGCGACGCTGAAATATGTGCTGGCTCTTGCTGAGGCGGGCGCGGACGTCATTGAACTCGGTGTGCCGTTCAGCGATCCGCTGGCGGATGGGCCGGTGATTCAGCGCGCTTCGGAACGGGCCTTGAAAGCTGGTGCGACGCTTGCCGGGGTGCTTGAACTGGTTCGGCGTATCAGGCAATCTTCCGAGGTGCCACTCGTCCTGTTTGGCTACTACAATCCTTTTTTTCAGATGGGGATCGAAAAATTTGCGGCCGCTGCTTCCGCCGCCGGGGCTGACGGCGTTCTCGTCACTGATCTGACACCGGAAGAATCAGATGACTATCGCCGCATTCTCGTCGCGCATCACCTCGACACGATTTTTCTTGGCGCACCGACATCGACGGACGAGCGCCTGGCGAAGATTGCGGCTTGCTCTTCCGGGTTTCTCTATCTCATTTCACGCACAGGCGTCACCGGGGCAAAGGATGCGCTCCCTGACGATTTGCCAGCGCTGTTGCGGCGCGCGCGCAACGTCACACAGCTGCCCATCGCCGTAGGGTTCGGCATTTCGCTGCCTGGGCATGTTTCCGTGCTTGGCGGTCTCGCGGATGCGGCCGTCGTCGGATCCGCGCTCGTTTCGGAGATTGAGAACGCCAAGTCCATCGATGCGGCGGCGTCCGCGTTGGGCGCGCGCATTCGTTCGCTTAAGGAAGCCGCGCGGCACGGCCTTTCCCGGCGCGGAGTTCCGGTACACCGGAGTGAGGTCGCGCCATGAATCTCAGCGATTGGCGACGCCGCATCGATGAACTCGACAAGAAGCTCGTCGAGCTCTTGAATGAACGTTCGAAGTGCGCGCTGGAAATCGGGAAGCTGAAGCAGGCGGCGAATCTTCCGCTCTATCAGCCGGAGCGCGAGAAAGAAGTCTTGCAGAACGCCGAGCGTAGCAATTCAGGGCCGCTCTCTGACGCCGCGATTCGGCGGCTCTTCGAGCGCATCATCGACGAAGCCCGCGCGGCCGAACGCGACGCCATGCACCCGGATGGCAAGCATCCGAAAGAATCGCAGTGAATCGGAATAGACCACCGGTATCGCCGGTATTCCTCGAGGAGAGCAGGGAGCTGTCATGGTAATCGTCATGCAAGAGGGCGCCAGCGAGGCCAACATTCAGCACGTCATCGACCGGTTGGTGGCCAGCGGGTTCAACGTGCATCGCTCGACCGGCGAATCGCATACGGTGCTCGGCGCAGTCGGCGTGCACCGGGACTTCGATCATCGCGATTTCGAGCTGCTCGAAGGTGTGCGCGAGGTCATGCGCATCACGCAACCGTTCAAGCTGGCCAGCCGCCAGTTCCGGCCGGAAGGCACGATTGTTGATCTTGGGCGCGGGGTGAAGATCGGCGGCAATGAAGTGGTGGTTGCGGCTGGTCCGTGTTCGGTTGAATCACGCGAGCAGATTCGCTCCGTTGCCGAAAGTGTTTCCAAAGCGGGTGCGAAGATTCTACGCGCAGGCGCTTTCAAGCCGCGTACTTCGCCTTATGCGTTTCAGGGAATGGGCGAAGAAGGCCTCAAGCTGATGCGCGAGGCCGCCGATGAGTTCGGTCTCTTCACCGTCAGCGAAGTGATGGACGCGTCGCAAATTCCGATGATGATGGGTTACGTCGACATGTTCCAGGTTGGCGCGCGAAACATGCAGAATTATTTCCTGCTGCGCGCGCTTGGCGAAGTGAAGAAGCCTGTTCTGCTGAAGCGCGGGATGTCCGCTACGATGGAAGAGCTGCTGATGAGCGCTGAGTACATTCTGGCCGGCGGAAATTACAACGTGATTCTCTGCGAGCGCGGGATTCGCACGTTTGAAACCTACACGCGCAATACGTTCGACATCGCCGCCATTCCCGTCATCAAGAAGCTTTCGCATCTGCCCATGCTTGCCGATCCGTCGCACGGGACGGGGCGCCGCGACAAGGTTCCTCCAATGGCGCGCGCCGCCGTCGCCGCAGGTGCCGACGGTTTGCTGATCGAGGTTCACAACGATCCCGACCATGCTCTTTCCGACGGCGCGCAATCTCTGTTTCCTGATGATTTCACCAAGCTCATGACCGAACTGCGCATCATCGCGCCCGCCATTGGCCGCCGCATGGCCTGATCGATGGCGGCCGGACATCTCATTTCGCGCGTCACAATTCTTGGCACCGGCCTCATCGGCGGATCGTTTGCGCTGGCGCTGAAAAAATACACAACGGAAATACATATCGCCGGCTGGGACCGGGGCGACGTCCTTCAAGAGGCGCTTGCTCGCGACGCGATCGACACCACTTTTACGGGTGACCTTGCACCCGCTCTGCGTGATGCCGACCTTATCTACATCGCGCTTCCCATCGGCGTTACGCTGGACCTCCTCCCGGAAATTGCGCGGCACGCTCCGTCGCACGCCCTGGTCACCGATTGCTGCAGCACCAAGCTGCGCATCTCGCAGACGGCCAGCGAACTATTTCCCGGCGAAAAAGGCCCGCTCTTTCTTGGCGGACATCCCATGGCGGGACGGGAACTCTCTGGGATTGCCAACGCCATCGCCGATCTGTTCCGCGAAAATACCTATGCGCTCATCGGAGATTCACCAAAATCGAATGAGGACGTGCCTAAAGATCCCCGCGTCACGGCGTTCGCCAAAATTCTGGGGAAAATCGGCGCGCGTCCGGTCTGGCTGGGCGCGCAACAGCACGACTACGCCGTGGGCCTGGTATCGCACTTGCCGCAGCTTGCCGCTGTGGCCCTGGGCTCATTTCTTTACGATCATCTCGACGAAAACGGTTTGCCCATCACGCTGGCGGGGCCGGGCCTGCGCGATTCGTTGCGCCTCGCCGGAAGCCCCTACTCGACCTGGCGCGACATCGTGCTCACCAATCGCGAAGTCCTCTCCGCCGCACTCGACATCTATGCCCGCCGCCTGGACGACCTTCGCGACCGCCTAGCTTCCCGCGAGCTGGAAGCCGATTTCGACGCCGCCAACGAACTCTACAAACTCCTGCGTAGTCTGTAGCGTCGATCATCAGCGATGCTTTTCGCTAGTTCCGCCGTTGCGAGCTGCCATGACATTGGAGATATACCCTCGCGGACGCAAACCCTGCTATTGGCGTCATTTACGAAGTTGATCCAGTTTCAGGGCCGCGCCAACAGAAGCAAATAGTGCCGTACAGCACAGAAGCCAGTGCCGTACTCGTGTTATTCCCATACTGGGGTCACTAATCCAATCTGTAGAATGGCCGTCTGAGAGGCCTGCTGTTTGTATGAACCAGCATTCCCGAGGAATCTCAATGTCTGTGCCGATTACCATCCTGCCTTCCGAGACCGTGGAACAGGTTGAGCCGACTACGCTTATTCTTGAGGAAAGGCTGGCCATCCCCTTGCCGGCGGTTTTGCGCCCGACGCTCCCGAGCAGGGTCGCATTTGTTGGGAACTACCTTCCGCGGAAATGCGGAATTGCCACGTTCACAACCGATTTGTGCGATGCCATTCACGCCGAGTATGGAGCGACGGAGCTGCTGGCATTGCCAGTCAACGATACGGTGGAGGGATATAGCTATCCCGAGCGCGTGCGATTTGAGCTGTCGGAAGACAATTCAGCCTCCTATCGGCAAGCGGCAGACTTCTTGAACTTTAGCAACATCGATTTGGTCTGCCTGCAGCACGAGTATGGGATTTTTGGCGGACCGGCAGGCAGCAATATCCTGGAGCTGCTCCGGCGCCTGCAAATGCCCGTGGTTACCACGCTGCACACGGTGCTGCGCGAGCCCAATCCCGAACAACGCCTGGTGATGGCGGAGATTGCCACGCTTTCGGACCGCCTCATCGTCATGAGCCGGCAATCCTCGGAGATCTTGCAGGAGGTCTTCCACGTACCAGCCGAAAAGATCGATCTGATTCCGCACGGCATCCCCGATTTGCCGTTTACCGATCCACATTTCTATAAGGACGCCTTCGGAACGGAAGGCAAGATGGTCCTGCTGACGTTCGGTTTATTGTCGCCGAACAAGGGCATTGAAAATGTGATTAAAGCTCTTCCAGACATTTTGCGGCACCACGACAACGTCGTTTACATGATTTCTGGCGTAACGCATCCGCATATACTCCGGCATGACGGCGACAAGTACCGGAAATCTCTGCAGAAACTGGCGAGGGAGCTCGGCGTCGAATCCAATGTGATTTTTCACAATCGCTTCGTGAGCCCGCAGGAATTGATTGAATTGATCGGCGCGGCTGATATCTACATCACACCGTACAAACACAAAGGGCAGGTGGTTTCCGGAACGCTGGCGTATGCTCTAAGCGCCGGGAAGGCGATCATCTCGACTCCCTACCTGCACGCCATCGAGCTTCTGGATGACGAGCGCGGCGCACTGGTTCCTTTTGATGATCCTGGAGCAATCGCCAAAAAAACGCTGGAACTCCTGGACAACCCCACGGCGCGCCACGCCATGAGGAAACGCGCCTATCTCTATTCGCGAGACATGGTGTGGAATCGTGTGGCACAGCAATACATGGGGAGCTTTGAACGCGTGTACAACGAACGATTACGAAATCCGCGTGCCACCTTTTCGGCCCAGAACACGGAGAAGGCTCTGGACCGGCTGCCAACGCTGAAGCTCGACCACCTGAGGCGCATGACGGATACCACGGGGATCTTGGAGCACGCCATTTTTGTCGTGCCCAACTATCCGGAGGGTTACGCTACCGACGACAACGCACGCGCACTGATTGTCGCCATTCTTTTGGAAGAGCTGGGAGTCACGGTACCGGCGGGCTCGGCCGATCTGGCGTCCCGATATCTGGCGTTCCTGTGGCTTGCCTTCGATCCTGCGACAAAGAGATTTCACAATTGCCTGAGCTACGCACGGCAGTGGCAGGAGCCGGAAGGCTCGGAAGACAGTCACGGGCGCGCCTTGTGGGGATTGGGAACCGTTCTGGGCCGATCGAAGGATGCGGGTTTGCGGGGAGCTGCGGGACGGCTGTTTGAGCTTGCGATTCCGGCGGCCGTCGAATTCAAGAGCCCGCGCGCATGTGCTTTTGCGTTGCTCGGACTGCAAGAATATCTCGACTCGTTCCCAGGGGACCGCGCGACGCTCAACGCGTCGGATGCGCTGGCGAATCGGCTGCTTGGCATGTATCGCGCTCAACAATCGGAAGGTTGGAACTGGTTTGAACATGTTCTGGCGTATTCCAATGCCAGATTGCCGCAGGCGCTCATACGCGCGGGAGTTCGCAACTCAAATGAGGAAATGATTGCCGCCGGGCTGGAAGCGCTGGACTGGCTGTCAAGCGTTCAACGCTGCGAAGTGAAAGGCCATTTTGTGCCCATCGGTTCGCAGGGTTTCTATTCCAAGAAAACCGAGAAGGCACGTTTTGACCAGCAACCCGTGGAAGCTTGCGCGGCCGTCTCAGCGTGCTTGCAAGCCTACCGCGCGACGGGCAAGGGCCGCTGGCGGAAAGAGGCCTGGTCCGCCTTCAACTGGTTCCTGGGGGACAATGACCTGCAAGTGGCGCTTTACGATCCGAGCACCGGCGGATGCCGCGACGGGCTGCATCCCGACCGGGCCAACGAGAATCAAGGCGCTGAGTCCACTTTGTCTTTCCTGATGGCGTTGCTGGAAATGAGGAAGTTGGAAGAATCTGACGGCACGCATAACAAGTCCTAGGAAACCGCTGCTCGCATCCCCATTCCGAGCCACCATTTTCTATAGTCAGTTCGATTTTGAGTGTGAAGCCTTACGCGAGAGGGATGATGAACCACTACGAGACACTTTTTCAGCGGCATCCAACAAACCCAATCTTGAGCGGAAAAGATTGGCCGTACTCCATGAATAGCGTTTTCAACGCCGGCGCTACTCGCCTGGCGGACGGCTCCACGCTGCTGCTGTGCCGCGTGGAAGATCGCCGCGGACTTTCTCATTTGTGCGCGGCACGTTCAGAAAACGGCGTGAGCGGATGGCACGTCGATCGCGAGCCGACGCTGATGCCCGATCCCGACCGATACCCGGAGGAGGTCTGGGGTATCGAGGATTCACGTATTACGTATGTTCCCGAGCTTGAGCAATACGCGATCACCTATACGGCTTATTCCCGGGGCGGGCCGGGAGTGTCGCTGGCACTCACCAAGGATTTCAAGACGTTCGAACGCCTGGGCATGGTCCTTTCGCCGGACGATAAGGATGCCGCCCTTCTGCCTCGGCGCGTGAACGGGCATTGGGCGCTCATCCATCGCCCGATGACGCCGCTCGGAGCTCACATCTGGATTTCCTACTCGCCGGATCTGCGTCATTGGGGCAACCACAAGTTGATGTTGGAAGCCCGGCGCGGAGCGTGGTGGGACGCCAATAAAATCGGAATGTCACCGCCGCCTATCGAAACGCCGCGAGGCTGGCTGATGATTTATCACGGCGTGCGACGGACGCCTTCGAGTTCGATCTACCGGTTAGGGCTGGCGCTTTTTGATTTGCAAGAACCGGAGAAGTGCCTGATTCGCGGCGATTCCTGGATGTTCGCGCCGGAAGCGGAGTATGAACGCCGCGGTGACGTTCAGGACGTTGTGTTCCCGTGCGGGTATACCGTCGCAGCGGACGGAGATACCATCAATCTCTACTACGGTGCCGCCGACTCTTGCATTGCCCTAGCGCACGGCAGCATTCGTTCTCTCCTGGGCTGGCTCGACGTCAATGGCCATTCTACGGAACATCACGACCGGCGCAACAGACAATCGGCATAGATGCGAAGATGCCGGATGCTCAGGATCGTGGAATAGTGCTGGACTTTCTGGGGAATGTCAGTTGATTGCTCCTCTTCCCACTGGTGCAGCAGGTCTTACGCGAAATCGCTAACCTCTCTCGTAGCCTCTCGTTTAGAATCAGGCGCTTTGGAGGGTTCCATGCGCAAGCTTTCGCTTGTTCTGCTCTTGCTTCCAGGAGTTTTGCTGGCGCCGGGATCTCGGTCGCAGAACGCGCAACAGACGCCGGCCGCTACTATCGCCGGCGTATCCGGGCGTTGGGTGGTTATCGCGGACTTCTACGGCTCGCCGCTCTATTTTTCGCTGGAACTGAAGCAGGAAGGCGACAAGCTCACAGGCAACTTTGATGGCGACAAGTTGGAAGGATCCTTTAGTGGCGATGCTGTCCGTTTTCTGGCGAAAGACGACCAGGGCGGGACAGAAGAAGGAAAGGCCACCGTTCGTGGCGGCTCCATGTCGGGAACCGTCGTTTTCAAGGACGCAAACGACGCTGAGCATCCTTCTTCACACACGTTCACTGCGACACTTGTACCGGCGCGCCGCGCACAATCGCCGCAACGCCACGAATTCACGCCGACAATTTTTTATCGACAATTTTCGGCCGCCAACAAGCCGGTGCTGACCGTCTCGCCGGGCGACACCATTCACACGACGACAGTCGATGCGGGAGGCACGGACGAAAAAGGTGTGACACGCGTTCTAGGTGGGAATCCCGAAACGGGACCTTTCTACATTGAGACGGCGGCGCCGGGAGACACGCTGGTGGTTCACCTTACGCACGTGCGGCTGAATCGTGATTGGGCCGTCAGCGATGACTTTGTGGTGGGCCGCGCGCTGGACAGTGATCTCGCCGTAAAGATGAAGGACCTCGGCAAAACTGTGCGTTGGCACCTGGACACGCAGCGTGGCGTGGCCACACCCGAGAAGCCTGCGGAACATCTGGGGCGCTATTCGGCACCGCTGCGGCCCATGCTGGGATGCGTCGCGGTTGCTGTAAATCCAGCACAAGCCGCTCCGGGCACCGGTGATTCCGGCCGCTGGGGCGGAAACATGGACTTCAACGAGATCGTCGAGGGCGCGACAGTCTACTTACCGGTGATTGTTCCCGGCGCTCTTCTGTATGTCGGCGATGGCCACGCCGCCCAAGGGGACGGCGAACTCAACGGTAATGCGCTGGAAACTTCGATGGATGTGGAATTTACTGTGGATGTCATTCCCGCGAAACGCATCTCGGGGCCGAGGGTGGAATCGGCGACGCACATTATGGCCATGGGGCTGGGTGGAGATCTCAACGATGCTTTTCGCAGCGCCACTGCCAGCATGGCGCAATGGCTGACGGATGATTACAAATTGACTCCGTCCGAGGTCGCACAAGTTCTCGGCACTTCGGCGGAATACAAAATCAGCGAGGTTGCTGACCGCAACGCGGGCATCATCCTCAAGATCAACAAAGAGCGCCTGCAAACACTTATGCCAGCGGCGAAGTGAACTTTCCATTCTGATTTCGTTAGCTCTGTACGACCGATTGCCACTCCGCCCTTTGCCTCGTACACTCTCTTACTGGGCAAATGTATTCTCGGAGCAATGCATGGATAAGAGAGTAGCTTCCGCGGACGCGGCGATAGAAAAATTGGCAGATGGAATGACCATCCTGATGGGTGGCTTCGGTTTGTGCGGCATTCCTGAGAATCTCATCGCGGCGGTGCAGCGCAAGGGGACGAAGGAGTTGACCATCGTCAGCAACAATGCCGGCTCGGATGACTTTGGCATTGGCGTGCTGCTGCAAAAACGGCAAGTCAAGAAAATGATCTCAAGCTACGTCGGTGAGAACAAACTCTTCGAGCGGCTGGTCACCAGTGGCGAGCTGCAGCTCGAATTGAACCCGCAAGGCACAATGTCCGAACGACTTCGCGCTGGCGGCGCCGGGATTCCTGCGTTCTACACGCCGACTGGTTATGGCACGATGGTCGCCGAAGGAAAAGAGACGCGCGAATTCGAGGGGCGGCCGTATGTCCTGGAACGCGCACTGCGCGGCGATTTTGCATTCGTCAAGGCCTGGAAGGGCGACCGCCTGGGCAATCTCGTTTATCGCAAGACGGCACGCAATTTCAATCCGATGATGGCTACTGCTGCGGATTACGTTATCGCCGAGGTGGAAGAGCTTGTCGAAGTGGGACAACTCGAGCCTGATCATGTCCACACGCCCGGCATATACGTCGACGTCATTTTTCAAGGCGCAAACTTCGAGCGGCGCGTCGAGCGCCTCGTCGTGCGGAAAGGGTAGTGGTATGCCGCTAACCGAAGAACAAAAACGCGAACGCATTGCCCGCCGCATCGCGCTCGAGCTGCGCGACGGGTACTACGTGAATCTGGGCATCGGTATGCCTACGATGGTCGCCCACTATGTCCCGAACGGCGTCGATGTGATTCTGCAATCGGAAAATGGCATGCTCGGCGTTGGACCCTATCCTTCCGAATCCGAAGTTGATTGCGACCTTATCAACGCCGGCAAAGAAGCCGTTACGCAACTGCCGGGGAGTTCTTTTTTTTCGTCCGCCGATTCCTTCGCCATGATCCGCGGAGGCCATGTCGATCTCACCGTTCTTGGAGCGCTGCAAGTCGATGAGAAGGGCAGTCTGGCGAATTGGGCGATTCCCGGGAAAATGCTCAAGGGCATGGGCGGCGCGATGGACCTCGTCGCAGGCGCCAAGCGCGTTTACATCGCCATGGAGCACGCCACGCGAGAAAGTAAACCAAAAATCCTGAAGAAATGTACGTTGCCGCTCACCGGCGTCCAAGTCGTCGATCACATCGTCACCGAACTGGCGTTCATCGACGTCACGCCCGAGGGCCTCCTCCTTCGTGAACTGGCTCCAGACGCCACGCTCGATTTTGTGCAGTCGCTGACCGAACCCAAACTCCTAGTTCCGGCGGGCGGCCCCAAACCCATGCCCGTGTAGGATTCCAGGGTTGTCAGCAAAGGCGTGCCACATGAAAGCCAGGAAAAAAGCGCCCAAGGCCAAATCCAGACGCCCGAAGATGCCGAAGTGGTTCCCTGTCGACGAGGAGATGAAGGCGCTTTCGGCCATGCTCGAAAAAGAAGTCTCGGACTGGCCGGGCGTAACAAAGCGGCCGATGTTTGGATACCAGGGTTTGTATCGAGACGGGGTGATCTTTGCCGCGCTCCCGCGCACGCGTGCCATGAAATCGCCAAGGTCCATGATGTTTAGATTTACGGCCGTGTCCCCGGCGGTTCTGAACTCCGCCGAGGAAGATTCCAGAGTAGACACACTTTCGGGCGTGCCTGGCCCCGGGTGGCTTATGTTCGAGATGGATGGAGGCCCGGCCATACGGAGTGCACTCGGCTGGCTCGAGCGCGCTTACGAAGCCGCCAAAAAGCAGCGCGCCTCAACGCAGGTCCGGAAGTTCAGTTCGTCCCAGGAGAGGGCCCGCTCAGGCGCCGCGAAGTGACGAACGAATAGTGGAAGCCGGAGACGATGCTGAACGTGGTGACCGCATAAATGAGAAAGGCATCGAGCCAAGCGAAGCGCAGACTGGGATAAGCAGCGCCAAGAACCACCGTGAACACCAACATAATCTCCAGTGCCGTAGTGAGCTTGCCGTAGATGCTGGGCGGAAACGGCCGGTAGCCGGAGACCAGCAGAATGACGACGGCAACGATGAGAATCAACACATCGCGACTCAGAACGATGATGGTCAGCCACCAGGCCACTTGCTTTTTGAACGCCAGAATGACGAAAGAGGACGATAACAAGAGTTTGTCGGCGATGGGATCGAGATACGCGCCGAGGGACGAGCGCTGATTTAGCTGGCGTGCAAGCAAACCATCAATCGCGTCGGAAAGGCCCGCGACCACGAGCACCAGGAGCGCCCAGCGGTAGCGGTCGTAGGAAATGAGAATGAGAACAATCGGCAGGAAGCCGAGGCGGAGCAGCGTGATTTGATTGGGTACCGTCCAGATGCGGCCTTGCATTGCATTTCAGGATAACGCAGTTCAGGCGAATTGCGCGAGGTAGTCGATGAGCGTACGGCCGACCTTGCGGGCGAAGAGTTCGTTCATGGAAGGAATCGAGCCGGAGGATTCGTCAAGGGAGATGCGCTCGACACGGTTCATGGGAAAGAAAATCGTGGGGATGCCGACGCGTTCGCCGTCCGGCTCGTTGATCTGGCGGACAAAGTGGTCGAAGGAGTTGAGGTCGACGCCGCGGACGGTGATGCCCGATGGATTTAGGGCGAGAAGTTCTCCCCAGAATTTTTCCTTCGGCGTGTGCAGGCTGACGACAACGATCGAATGTGAGTCCATGAACGCCCTCATTTAATGTAGCGCAATTTGGTGTGTCTGGTGCGATGGATTACGTGGTGATGCGGAAAGAGTTGATACTCGAAAGTTGAAGGCCGAAAGCCGAAAGCGGAAAAAGGAGAAATGTCCTGTCACACACACCAAGCTGACGGCTGGTTCTTGCGGCTTAAGATCACTCACAGAACTCATAGAAAACGGCCGCGTTATTAGCCGCCTGGAATTGGATCGCGATAGTGCAGAATCATGAAAGCGAAGCTTGCGATTATTGTGATCGCCGCCAGCCATCCAAGAGCGTAGGCGGTACGGCGTTCGCCGGCGTTCATCGGCTGCCGGTCGGCAAATATCTTCCCTAGTACAAATCCTGACACCAAACCCGCTCCGTGCGCGAAATTGTCCATACCCATGCCCGAAAATCCGAGAACAAACAAAATTACGACGGAAGTGATCAGGCGAGAACGCAAATCCCGCATGTAAGCCCCGCCGCGTTTGGTGGTAATGGCCAGCATTACGCCAACCAGGCCCAGGAGCGCGCCGCTGGCCCCCAGCGAAAAATTGCCAAACCCCGCGCTCACCAAAAAACCGAACATCCCCGTGAAGACGTAAATAAATAGATACCGCGCAGAGCCATAGAGCTCTTCCAGCGCTGGGCCAAACTGCATCAGGGCCATCATGTTGAACCCGATGTGAATCAAGCCGCCGTGCAAAAACATGGCAGTGACCAGCCGGAACCATTCATGTTGATAGAAAATGGCCGGCCCGAAGCTGGCACCCAGGCGGTACAAGGGGATGCCGCCCATGCCCCATAGAATCTTGAGCCCTCCGCCCCCGCCGTCGCTCGCCGTGGCCATCCAGCTGATCCCGAACATCAAGATGTTGGCGATCAGCAGCGCCGTGGTCACTGGCGCCTCATGGTCGCCGAAAATTCCGGAAAATTTCTTACCCAGTGCCGCGAGAGAAAATCGCAAGTTCGTGCCGCAGGCATGGCAGCGCGTGGCGCTGATGCCCACCAGCGTTCCGCAGGCAGGGCAAATCTTCGGGCGCGGCTGTTGTTCTTCGCCGCCGCCGAAAAATCCACGCATTGCGCTTTTCCATTTTTCCAAACGCCATTGCCATTTATAGGGAAGCGCCAACTCTCCTCCTTGCGACCCGCGCACCGCGTTCCTATAATACCCAAGTCGCTGCGGTTCTTCGCTTTGCGGCGGTGATGGGGATCGCCATCTCGAGCGCGGCGAGAACACTCTCCTCCACTTTTCCGGCGGAGAGCAGGGTGGAGACTCAGAATCTCCGGGAGTCAGGGCAAAATGGACAGATTTGAAGAGATCGGCCGCCGCCTCGATGAAGAACTCACGCGCCTCCGCCAGTATGTGGAGAACGAAGTCGCTCCCGAAACGGAGCGCCGTACGGCGCAATTCCTCCGCGAAGTCAGCGAAAAACTCACGCAGGCCGCGAGCAAGCTCGAATCCCGCAACGCCGCGCGCGCGGCGCAGAATGAGCAGAAACCTCCATCGTGATGCAGGCGGCCCATTGACGTCCCGAGTCGCCGCAGTGTTGGCCTGCGCTGTTTATCGAAGGTCCGCGTCCGCACATTTTCACGAGCACTCTTTCTCTCTTTCTAAGCGGTTTTCCGGCGTCTTATCTTTCTCGCTCTGTGTCCTCTGTATGTCTTTTTCTTTCGGGTGCGCCGCGCGCAATCCCGTCGCCGGCCGGCAGCCGCCCCCGGCCCAACCCTCGCCGACGCCTGGGGAGACAGCCGAAGCCGCGAAACGATCCACCGACGTCCCGCCGCAACCTGCATCACCAACGCCGGCCCCGCCGCGAAAAGGCAACAAGCCCGCAGCGGTGCCGCCTCCCGTGGGCTACACCGAAGAGGGCAATGCTTCCTGGTACGGAGAACCGTTCCACGGCCGCCGCGCCTCAAACGGCGAAATCTACGACATGTATAAGTTGACCGCCGCGCATCGCACGCTGCCGTTCGATACCGTGGTGCGCGTCACGAATCTCAACAACGGCAAATCCACCTCCGTGCGCATCACCGACCGCGGCCCGTTCGTTGAAAACCGCATCATCGATCTCTCGCTGGCCGCCGCGCGTGAAATCGATTCCATCGGAGCGGGCGTGGTTCCTGTGCGTTTGGAGATCGTATCCGGCGGTGCCGATCCTGAGTCCGGCTTCTTTACCGTACAAGTCGGCGCGTTTCGCGATCCCGCCAATGCGAACCGCTTGCGCGACCGTCTCAATGCCTCCTATTCGCCGATCTTTATTCAGCAATTCGATTCGCCCGATGGGCTCTATTACCGCGTCCGTGTCGGCAAAGTTTCCGGTGAAGAGGCGGCCCGGCAGTTTGGCGAGCAGCTACGCACGCGCGAAGGCTTCACGACTTTCATCGTGCGGCTCGACGAGGGCGCTCCCTCCGGAGGGAACTGATGAGTGCGGATTGCCTGTTCTGCAGAATTGGGCGCAAAGAAATCCCCGCGAAGCTAGTCTACGATGACGGCGAAATATTTGCGTTTGAAGATATCAACCCGCAGGCACCCACACATATTCTCCTTTGCCCGCGCAAACATTTCGCTTCACTGGATGAGGCCACGCCTGAGGATCAAGCGGTGATCGGAAAACTGCACCTTGCCGCGGCGCAACTCGCTCGCGAGCGTAAATTGCTGGCTGGATATCGCACGGTCTTCAACACTGGCCACGGCGCCGGCCAGTCTGTTTTTCATCTTCACCTGCACTTGCTCGGGGGCCGCGTGTTCCGCTGGCCTCCCGGCTAACGGAATCCACTCGAATACAGAGAAAGTTGAGAGCTACTTTTCGCCTGTTCATTCATGCCGGAGCGCGATCATGGGATCGACGCGCGTCGCGCGGCGCGCGGGAATATAGCAGGCCAGCAGCGCAACTCCCAGTAGGAGCAGGGAGACGCCCACGAAGGTGAGAGGGTCCGTCGGCTTGACGCCGAAAAGGAAACTGGCCATCAGGTGAGTCACGCCCAGGGCGACCAGGAGGCCGATGGCGATTCCCAATCCTGCCAGGCGCGCTCCCTGCCCGAGAATCATTCCAAACACGTTGCGGCGTTCTGCGCCCAGCGCCATGCGAATGCCGATCTCCCGCGTTCGCTGGCCCACCGAATAAGAAATTACGCCATACATCCCGATGGAAGCGAGCACGAGAGCCAGCGCCGCGAAAGTTCCCAGCAGCAGCATGGAAAATCGTGGCTGGGACATGGAGTCGTCCACCAGCGTCGTCAACGTGGTCACTTTTGCCAAAGGCAGATCCGAATCAATGGAACGGATAGCCTCGCGCACGCTCCCGGTCATGGACGCAGGGTCAACCTTAGTGCGCAGCGCCACCCGCATGTTCAGCATCGACGGCCACGGCTTTTGCGTGTAGACCACATACATTTCCGGCACGGTCTCCTCGCGAAGGGAGATATGCTTCACATCGGGAACGACTCCAACAATGGTCAGGAGGGGAAAGCGAGCGCCTCCAGGTCCCACTTGTTTGCCAAGGGCGCTCTCGCCCGGCCAGTATTTTTTCTCCATGGCCGCATTAATCATGGTGACAGGCATGGAATCGGCTGTATCTGTTTCCAAAAAATCGCGACCGCGCAGGAGCGGTGTCCCAACGGAAGAAAAATAGCCGGGAGAAATGATCGTAAAATTGGCGAAGGGAGTTTCTTTGCCGCTTGCGGCCGGATGGTCGGGCATCCGAATCACCGTGCTTTCACCCTCGCCGCCCATCGGGACCGTCTCCCCGATACCCGCTGACTGTACACCAGGGATTGCTCGCAAGCGCTCGAGTGCATTCCGGAAGAGCTCGACGATATGACTCTCGTCCGCGTATTTCGAAGGGGGAAGGGACAACTGGAAAGTTAGAACTCGGTCCGCTTGGAAGCCGCCATCCGTGCCCAGGATTCGGAAAAAGGTTCGCGTCAGCAACCCCGCGGAGATGACGAGAACCAGGGCCAGCGCCACTTGGGAAACAAGGAGGGCGTTGCGCAGCCTCGGGCTCGTCGGATTGACACCGGACCTCTGACTGCCTTCTTTCAGGGAATCAACAAAGTCCTCTCGAGCAGCTCCCATTGCCGGGGCCAAGCCGAAAAGAATTCCTGCGAGGAGCGAGGTGGCAAAAGCAAACGCGAAGACCGGCACGTCCAGGGTAACTTCGCCGAGGCGAGGTATGTTGGCCGGGCCAAATAGCTTGACGAAATAGATGCCTGTTTTGGCGAGCAGCACGCCGACAAACCCGCCCGTTGCGGCCAGCAGGAGGCTTTCTGTCAGAAGTTGACGAATCAACCGGCCATGACCTGCGCCCAATGCGGCACGCAGCGTGAATTCCTTTTTGCGTCCCAGGGAACGAGCGAGCAACAAGTTTGCAACGTTGGAGCAGGCAATCAATAGCACGATGCCGACGGCGCCCAGCATGAGCTGCAAAGGTCGCCGGGTATCGCCAACGACTTGCCGTGCCAGGGGAATCACGCGGGTATTGAACCAACCCTTCCATAGCGGATCCTGCGTCTCGGCATGTTTTGTGATGATGTCCATCGCGGCTTGGGCCTGCGCGATCGTTATCCCTGATTTCATCCGGCCGATCACGGCCAGTTCGGATGGACCGCCTTTCGGCGCTGCGGGAATAGCCAGGGGAACCCAAAGCTGCGCCTCTCTCGGGAAGTTAAAGCTGCTGGGCATTTCTTCGGCGCGGGGGAATACGAAACCGGCAGGCATCACGCCGACGACGATGTACGTGTAACCGTTGAGCCGTACGCCCCTCCCCAGAATGTCACGGTCCGCCCCGAATCGCTCGCGCCACAGCCGGTCGCTAAGAATCACTTCGTATTCGTGTCCCGGTTGATCTTCCTCGGCTGTGAACGTGCGTCCCAGTGCAGCCGAGGCGCCAAGTGCGGGAAAGAATTCCGCGGACGCTCGAAATCCGTCCAGGAAAGCAGGATCGTCTGAGCCGGTAAGATTGAACGAATCGCTTTGAAAGGCGCCCACCGCTTGGAACGGGTGCGCGTCCCTGGTCATCATGCGAAATTGTATTTGGCCCCAAGGAAAATATTCGGAACCGAGATTCACTCCCGGTGGAGAAACCAGTTCGGGCATCACGATTCGTTCGGAATTCATGTAGGGCAGAGGCTTCAGCAGAATCGCGTTCACGACGCTGAAGACCGCGGTGGTTGCGCCGATGCCGAGCGCCAGTGTCAGCACAGCGACTGTGGTGAAGCCTGGATTCTTGCGCAGCACGCGCAGTCCGTAACGCACATCCTGAGTGAATGTTTCGATCGCGTTCACGCGGCGCGCTTCGCGGCAATCCTGCTTGATCGGTTCCAGCCCGCCGAACGCCAGTTTTGCGTGGCGGCGCGCTTCTTCCGGGTTCATTCCCGACACAATGTAGTCCTTGATTTGTTGTTCCACATGGAATCGCAGCTCGGCATCAAGTTGTTTCTCCGATTTTTGTTTTTGAAATAGGCGGCGAAGCCAGCGCATTGTTACGGCTCCTACTTTGTGACCCAAGTATGTAAAAACTTATTCCCGCTATTCATAGCGCAGAGCAACCAGGGGATCGACGCGTGTGGCACGTCGAGCGGGAATGCCGCACGCAAGACAGGCCACCAGGAGGACCAGCAGCGCAGCGCCGATAAATGTCGCGGGATCGGTGGGTTGCACGCCGTAGAACTGACTGGCGACGACGCGCGTAAGGCCCACCGCAGCCATGGCGCCAAAAACGACTCCCGCGATGACCGGCAGCAAGCCTTGCCGCAGCACCATCCGGAGAACGCCCTCGCGAGAAGCGCCGAGCGCCATGCGAATCCCGATTTCCTGCACGCGGCGCGCTACCGAGTAGGAGATCACGCCGTAAACGCCGACCAACGCGAGGGCAAATCCGATTCCCGCAAAAACCACAAGCAGGATGCTGCGCAAGCGCTCGTCGCCCACGGACTCGGAGATTCTCCTGGCCATGGTCGAAATGTGCGTCACGGGCTGCTCGGGATAGGAAGCCCAGATCTGACGCGTAATGGCGCCTGCAAGTGAATCTGGATCCGTCTGCGTGCGCACCAGCAAATGAATGGAGCCCGTCCCGCCTTGCAGGGAGGGCAGGAAATACGCCGGAAAGGCTCGCCCTCGAATCGTGACTTCACGAGCGTCGGCGACCACACCCACGATTTCGTCCCATAAAGGCTTTCCAGCCTTGTCGTTCGACACGCTAATGCGCTTTCCTACGACGTCCAGCGTGCCCCAGTATTCGCGCGCCATGGATTCATTCACGATTGCCACTGTCGGCGCGTCTCCACTGTCGCGCTCCGTAAATTCCCGGCCGCGCAACATCGAGATTCCCAAGGTGCGGAAATATAACGGAAAAATATAACGGGCGCTGGCCGTGCGCTCTACTTTCGACGTAGACGGAATGGCTCCGTCCACTCGAAGATTGGCTTCCATCATCTGCATCCCGATCAGAACACCATGGTCGGACGCCGTGACCGCAGCGACGCCAGGGACGCGCTGGACTTGCTCAACAATATTCTTGAATCGTTCCGTTTGTTTCTTGATCTCGCGCGCCGCTTCCTCGGTGTTCCAAATCACCGGCTGAGGCAGATCAAAGGTCAGCAGGTGATCGGTGCGGAAGCCTGGATTTTGATGAAGCAAACGGGAAACCGTCTGGGTCATCAGCGCGGAACCGACAATCAGCACAAAAGCGAGCGCGACTTCGACGGCTACCAGCGCATCGCCAAGACGCGACTGCCGCGCGGAGCGTGCCGCGCCAAGATTCATGCCGGATCCCGTCTTGAGCGCTTCATTGGGATCCATTCGCGAAGCGCGTCGCGCTGGAACGAGGCCAAACAGAACGCCGGCCACCAGCGAGGTGACCAGCGAGAACCACAACAGCGTGGAGTCCACGGACATTTCCGCCAACCTCGGCGTATTGGCCGGCGCGATGGCGCGAAACAGTTGCACACCCTCTGCCGCCAGAAAAATTCCAGCGCCGCCGCCCAGAAGCGCCAGCAGGCAGCTTTCTACCAATCCCTGGCGAAGCAGCCGGCCCCGCGATGCTCCCAGCGCCGCCCGCACAGCCATCTCCCGCTGGCGGCCCGAGCCGCGCGCAAGCAGCAGGCTGGCCAGATTTGCGCAAGCAATCAGCAGCACCAGCGCGGCCGCGCCGAGCAGCATGAAATAGGCCCTTTTCGTCCCTTCGATGCGGTTTTCCAGAAGAGGCTCGGCCGAAAAACTGTAACCCGCGCTCAGTTCGGGAACATCTTTCATGGTGCGCTTGGCGATGGTGTCCAGCTCGTTCTTGAGCTTCTCTATTTTTTGACCGTTGCGCAGCTTCCCGAGAAAGGAGAGTGCGAAATAGGTGTGCGTATTGGCGACCTCTGGGGCCAGCGCCAAAGGCAGCCACGCCTCGCATTTCTCCGGGAAAGTGAATTCGCGTGCCGCGACACCCACTACGGTGTAGTTCTCCTTGTCCAAAACCAATGTCTTTCCGAGAATGAGAGGGTCCGCTCCAAAACGGTTGTGCCAAAGTGCGTTGCTGATGATCACGACATGATTCTGTCCAAGCACGTAATCCTGTTCTGTGAAAAAGCGTCCCAATTGCGAGTTCGCGCCGAGCTCTTCGAAGAAGCCGTCGGAAACATTGGTTACTTCGAGCAGCGCCGGGTCTCCTTTTCCCGTGAGTGTTTTGTCGGCGCCGGTGTAGGCCGCGGTTTGTTCCAGCGACGAAGCTTGCGAGCGAATCTGCTGGACGTCCGGCCAGGAAATTCCCAGTGAGAAGGTGGGGAACATGGCTGTGTGCGAGTTCACCATCACGATGCGCGAGGAATCCTTGTACGGCAGCGGGCGCAGAATGGCGGCGTTCACGATGCTGAAAATGGCGGTGTTCGCGCCGATTCCCAACGCCAGCGTGACGGCCGCCGCCGCGGTGAATCCGGGATTGTTGCGCAGCATGCGCATTCCATGGCGCATGTCCTGAAGCAAAGTCTCGAGGAAGTTGGCGCGCCGCGCTTCGCGGCAATCTTCCTTGATCGGTTCTAGGCCGCCGAACGCCAGCTTTGCCCGGCGCCGCGCCTCCTCAGGATTCATGCCCGCTGCAATGTAGTCCTTGATTTGCTGGTCCAGATGGAAGCGCAATTCGGCATCCAGCTGTTTTTCCGATTTTTCTTTTTGAAAGAGACGGCCAAGCCAGCGCATGGAATCAACTCCTACTCGGCGGTGCGAAGAATCAACGCGATCGCGTCAGACAGCCGCTCCCAGTTGAGCATCTCCGTGTCCAATTGTTTCCGGCCCTTGCGCGTCAGCGTGTAGAACTTGGCTTCGCGTCCCGTGTCCGTTTCTTTCCATTCGGCGGCCAGCCACCCGCGCTCTTCCAGGCGGTGCAGCGCGGGATAGAGCGAACCCTGTTGCACTTGGAAGAAATCTTTCGAGATTTGCTGCATGCGCTGCGAGATGGCATAGCCGTGGATCGGGCCCAGCGCCGCGACCTTCAGGATCAGCATGTCCAGCGTGCCCTTCAGCAGATCGGCTTTTTCTTCCGGCATTCCCATACCTAGAACTCCTACCATTATACCTAGAATACCGACATATACGCTCGACAAACAGGAATGTCAATGGATAGACGCGCGGAGCCCGGTTTTGTTTCTTTAGTTGGCGGAGGAATTGACCGGCTTCGAGGCGGCATCCGCAAAGAAGGCCAGCACGCGCTGCCGGAATTCAGCGGGCTGGTAACCGAGCGCGGCGGTGTGGAACGCGCCCGGCACCACCCACATCTGCTTGAGGCCGATGGCGGCGTCGTAAATCATTTTGGTGTGGCGGCAGGGAAGCGCCTCGTCGTTTGCATCGCAGATGAGAAGAACCGGAAACGCGTGCGTGGCCACAGCTTTCATCGGAGATACTTCTGCGACGGGGAGACCAGTGAGTTTTTCGCCGCGATAAAGCAGCGTCCAACTGAATGGCGCGAAAAGCGTTTTGCCGAGCAGGGGCGAGCGGCGCAGTCCGGCGTAGTCGTACGAAGCTTCGCGAAGCGTGGCGAAAGACGCTTCGGCGACCACCGCTTCGATGCGTGGATCGGCGGCGGCGGATTGCAGCGCGATGCCCGCGCCCATCGATTCGCCCAGCGCAAAGATATGGAGCGCTGGGAGGGGAGCAGGGGGAGGCATCCCCAGAATGTGCGGAGGTTCTCTCCATTGCGCTCTGATGTATAGAGACGTCTCACTCGAAAGGAGGGCGTCGACGATGGCGCGCGTGTCGTTGCGTTCGAGCCAGCCATAGGTGGCGATGGAGCCGCCGCTGGCGCCGTGAGCGCGGGCATCCATCATGACGACGCTGTACCCCGCGTTGAGCAGCATGCAGGCATGCTCGATCACGCCCATGCGATTGTCCGCGACCCCGTGGAACACCAATACCCAGCTGCCGTTGGGGTTTTTCGGGCGGACCTTCCAGCCGCGAAGAATTGTTCCATCGGGAGCGCGTACATCGAAGTCTTCGCGCTGCGCGCCGACGAAAGAAAAAGTGTTGTCGGCGATCGTCGTCTCACTCGGAGGGAGTGGTCTGAGTATGGGGTGAAGAAAGTTGGGCGCCACCAGCCAACCAGCGACAGCGGCCAGGAGCGGAGGGAAGAGTAACAGAATCACCATTATGCGGAAAAGGCGCCGTCTGAGTGTCATACCTAAAGATACGAAATGGCGGGCACTATAGTTCGAACGGCCAGCGAGTAGAAACGGCGGAACCAGCACACCCCAAGCGCAGTTTGCGAACCACCACAGACGTGTTTGCAAGTCCGCGCGAGCACGTTAGGAGCGGAACAACACCGATTCGCGCTGGAAGGTTTTGACGGCTAGAAAAATGGCGGCGGCGGCGTACACGCAAGTAGAAGCGAAGATGAGCGCAATCGAGTTCCAGTGGTAAGTGCCAGTGATGATTTCTTTGCAGATCAGGCTGGTGTTGAGGATAGGAATAAGGGCGAGTTTGGGGGAGAGCTCGACCCCGGGCATCAGGGAGGCGACGGCGGGGATGACCACGACGAAAGTCATGGGAGTGAGATAACTCTGTGCTTCTTTGTAGGTTTTCGCGAAGAGAGCGATGGTCATCAGCACAGCGGAAAACAAGACGGAAAGAGGGAGGGCCATAAGAAATACGGCGAGGATGGATATCCAGCCAAGATTCATTTGCAGGCTGTGGTCTCCTGAGGAGGCTATGGCCTGAGAATGGCCGATAAAATAGAAAGAACTCCCCATCGAGATAACGGAGAGAATGGCCGTCGTCAGGGAGGCGGAGAAGACCAATAAAAACTTGCCGAGCACGAGATTGAGGCGGGAAATGGGGCTGGAAAGGATAGTCTCCATCGTGCCGCGTTCTTTTTCGCCAGCGGTGAGATCGATGGCAGGGTACATGGCGCCTGTCATGGAAAGAATGATGACCATATAGCCGATGAAGCTGCCAATGCCAGCGCCGCTCACCTTTTCGGGCGAAGCCGCATTTTCTTTTTTGATCTCGAAGGGAGAAATAACGGAAGCGGGAATGTCCTTGGCTTTGAGGCGGGCTGTGACAATCTTGTCCTTGTATTCGGTGAGAGACTTTTCAACATGTCGGGCGCCGAAATCCGATTTGATTTCGCCTTCGTAATAGTAGATTTCCACGGTCTGCGAATTTCCGCTCGCCAAAGAAGCCTGGAAGCCCCTTGGGATTTGCACGGCGGCGCGAATTTCTTTGTTGGAGATCTGATCTTTCCAGTTCGCGGCGTACGGAACAAATTCGAGATCCTTAATCTCGTGAAGAGCGGCGATTACCTCGGGGGAATCGTCGCCGTCGATGATCATGACTTTAGGGATTTCTTTTTCGGCCTTGCCGAGCATGACGCTAGTTATGGAAATCATTCCGGAGATGAGGATGGGAAACATCAAGAGTGGTACAACGACCGTGGAGATGAGCGTGCGCCGGTCGCGCAGCCACTCGGTGAGTTCCTTGCGATAAACGATGCCGATCGCGTGAAGGTTCATAATGCTCATGCTTCCGAGTTGGCGAACTGGGTACCGACGACCCTGACGATGATTTCCTCAAGGTTGTGTTCCGCATATTTGTCGCGAAGCTGGTCGAGGGTGCCTTCCGCGAGAAGCTTGCCACCATGGATGATGCCGATGGAGTCGCAGAGCCTCTCCACTTCACTCATGATATGGGTGGAAAAGATAACTGTCTTGCCTTGGTCCCGGCATTCGCTGATGAAGGTGATGATGGTGCGGGCGGTCATCACATCCAGACCCGTCGTAGGCTCGTCGAAAATCATGACGGGAGGATCGTGCACCAGCGTGCGGGCGATGGAGGTCTTCTGTTTCATTCCCGTGGAAAGCTTGTCGCAGCGCCGGTCGCGGAAACCGTTCATGTCCAGTCGATTGAAAATATCGTCCACGCGCTTTTTCAGCGTGGCTTCGTCTAACCCATTGAGTCGGCCAAAGTATTCGACCATTTCCTGTGAGGTGAGCCGAGGATAGAGGGCCGTGGCTGTGGAAAGAAAACCCACGTTGGCGCGCACTTTTTCCGGTTGTTCGACGACGTCGTGGCCGCAAACGATGGCGGTGCCGTCCGTGGGCTCGAGAATGGTGGCCAGCATGCGCAACGTAGTGGTTTTGCCGGCCCCGTTGGCGCCCAGCAAACCGTAAATTTTGCCGGGCTGGCAGGTGAAGCTGACGTTATCGACGGCGCGGATTTCACCGCGCTTCTTGTCCTGAAAGCGCTTGGACAGGCCACGAGCTTCAATCATCGACGGACCCCTCGCTAAGTTTCGGACGTGCAGGACACGAAAAGCGTTCAGAGTGTACTACGGCTGGGGCAGATGAAAAATTACGCAAAAGAGGGGATCGGAGCCAGGGGATAGAGGACTTGAAGCGCCGTTGCAGCATCCTGCTCGCGGACGGGAGCATCCACTATGAAACAGGGCAAGCGGCGACAGCAGTTAGTTTTGAGAGGGAGGCGGATAGGAAAAGGCGCTGCGGAATTGCTAGAATGAGGTACTTTGGCGCCTACCGGGCCGAGGGCCAGCAAGCTACCGACAAGTTTGGTACGCGGGACAGAGCGCAAAAACGCCTGCGCGGCTCTCGGTGTGCAAAAGAGCCGAAGAGCTAACGAATAGAAGAGAGCACAATAGAGAAATGGATCGCAAGCTGCGAAACCGGATTTTGATCTTCCTGCTGCTGGCCGGCGTGGTGGCGTACGTCCTGGTCCGGCTGAGCGGGCGGCAGCCGGTGGCCAAGATTTCGGCGGTTTCGCCTGCGCGGCAAAATCTCGTTTCTTCGATTAACAGTAATGGAAAAGTTGAGCCGATCACGCCTTATGTCATGCGGGCGCAACTGGATACCTTTGTCGAAAGAATTTTTGTGACCGAAGGGCAGGCAGTGAAGAAGGGCCAGCCGCTTCTGGAGTTGAACGTGAAAGACGCGGCGGCCCGGCTTGCCGAGGCCAAGGCCAAGCTCCTGCGCGCGCGCGATGACTTGCGCGCGGCCAGAGCCGGCGGGCGCAGTGACGACGCGGCGCGAGTGGCCGGCGATCTGGCGAAAGCGCAGGCCGACCGCGACCGGTTGCAGCGCAACCACGACGCGTTGGAGCGCTTGATCGCGCAACAAGCGGCGACGAAAGACGATCTGGCGCTCAATGATTTGGCGCTGACCAAGGCGCAATCGGAAGTGACGCGGCTGACGGCTGCCAAGCAGGAATTCGACCGGGGAGTAAAGCTCGATGGCGGCCGCGCAGCCTTGCAGGTCGAGCAAGCGGAGAGTGAAGTGGCTTCGCTCGAGGATAAAGTCCGCGATGGACGCATTACCGCGCCCACCGACGGCACTCTCTATTCGCTGCCGGTGAAAGCCGGCGACTACGTGAAGGTCGGTGATCTGTTGGCGGAGATGGCGGACCTCCACAAGGTGCGTGTGCGCGCGTTCATCGACGAACCGGAATTGGGCGCGCTGGAAACGGATTTGCCGGTAAAAATTACCTGGGACGCGTTGCCCAGCCGCAGTTGGCAAGGAAAGACGGAAGTGGTTCCCAAACAGGTGGTGCAGCGCCAGACGCGAAGCGTGGGCGAGCTGCTCTGCACAGTGAACAACGACAAGTTGGAGCTGTTGCCCAACATTAACGTGAATGTGCGCATCAATTCTAAGCAGAGGATGAACGTATTGGCCGTGCCGCGTGGAGCGGTGGAGGCGGAATCGGGGCGCAGGTTCGTGTTCGTGGTAAAGCCTGCGCAGTTGGGAGTAGGAAAAAGCACGCTGGAGAAGCGCGAGATTCACGTGGGCATCGCCGATGCCACGAGTTACGAAGTGACCAGCGGGCTGCAGGAAGGTGAAATGGTGGCGTTGCCGGGAGATTTCGACTTGCGTGACGGCATGCCGGTGAAGATCGTCAATACGGATACAAGTTATCTCCAAGGTCCCAAGAATGATTAGCGTAAACAAAATGCTCGCGGTGGCGTTTTTGTTGGCGACCACAGCAGCGGAAGCGAAGATAAGACAGGATGATCCTTTGGAGTCTGGGCGGCGGGCCTACGAGAGCAGCGAATACGCTAAAGTCATACAGATTTTGCTGCCTGCCGCCGCCAAGGAACCGCAAAACGCGGAGATCCAGCTGTTGCTGGCCAAGAGCTACTACGAAATGCAGGAACACGATGCGGCGATTACCAGCGCGGAGAAAGCCGTAGCCCTGGACCCGAAGAACTCCACGTATCATGAGTGGCTGGGACGCGCTTACGGTGACAAGGCGGAGCATGCCTCTATGTTTTCCGCACTGTCCCTGGCGAAGAAGACCCACAAGGAGTTTGAAGCAGCGGTGCAACTGGATGAGAGAAATTTTTCCGCGCAGCAAGCATTGATCGAATTTGACTGCAGCGCTCCGGGGATCGCGGGCGGGGGAGAGGACAAAGCGCGGCCGCTGATCCAGCGGCTGGCCGCGTTGGATGAGGCGGAAGGTCACTACGCCACAGGGAATTGCCGGCGCCAAAAAAAAGATTTCACGGTGGCCGATGCGGAGTTCACGAAGGCGCTGGAGAGCAAGCCAAAGTCGCCCGACTTAATTTTTGACATTGGCGACTATGCGATGAAGCGCAGCCAGCCGGATCGATTGATTGCTGTCGCCGATGCAGGCGAGCGAGTCGCTCCAAACGACCCCCGAGGCGAGTTTTATCGCGCTGTGGCGTTGATCATAAAAAAAGAAAAGCCGGAAGAGGCGGAACGGCTGCTGCGCGAGTATCTGATGAAAGCGCCGGTGCGGACGGGGTATCCGCGCCCGTCGATAGCGCACGAATGGCTTGGGAAATTGTTTGAAGAACAGAATCAGAAAAAAGCAGCGGAGAGCGAGTATCAGGAGGCGGTGAAGCTCGATCCCAAAAATAAGAACGCGCGTGAAGGCCTGAAGAGGACGGCAAAGAACTGAAGAACGGGGAAGTCCAGGAAGTTTGGAGACTCTGCGCAGTGCTTACTTTCTTGCGGCAGCTCATTGGTGAAAAAGCATGATGGATTTGCGGGAAACGTTTTCTGTGGCCGTTGACGCTTTGCGCGCCAACAAAATGCGCGCCATGCTGACTTCGCTAGGCGTCATCATTGGCAGCGCGTCGATCGTGCTGGTCGTCACCGTAGCGCTGACCAGCCGCAAGTTCGTGATTTCCCAAATCGAAGCCATCGGCTCAAACCTGGTTTGGGCCGAGATGATCAAAACGCCGGACAAGGCCCAGCCGTTCAGCTATGAATTGACGCTCGCCGACATGCAAGCGGTAAGGGACACCATCCCCGGAGTGGTCGTAGTGGCCGGCACACACGAACTGCCCATGACCGTCGTCACGATCAGTGGCGAACGGTCGGTCAATCTCATCGGAGTCACCGAGGGTTATCAGGAAATTCGCAGACTGCTCATTCTGCGGGGGCGTTATTTCGATTCCGCCGACATGGAGACACGCAGCAAGGTATGTCTGCTCACGAAAGAACTGGCCACCCGCCTCTATGGATTGGAGAACCCCATCGGCAGATCCATACGCATGGGAGAGCTGACGTTTATCGTGATCGGCGTTTTTAAAGAGCGCGTGCAAACGTTTGGGATTGCCGACATCACGGAAGATTCCGTGATCATTCCCTTCACGCTGATGAAATATTACACCGGGCGGGAGGTGCTGGGAGTGCTAAACGTGCAAGCGTCCCAACCCGAAGAAGTTCCGCGAGTCCAGCGCCAGGTGGAGATACTCCTGAAGAGCCGCCATCCAGCAGAGGCGCAGTACAGTGTGCAGACGCTGGCGGCGATTCTGGTTGCCGCGCGCGACATCTCGCTGGCGCTCACAATCGTACTGATCATCATCGCCTTCATCGCTTTATTGATTAGCGGAATCGGGATCATGAACATCATGCTGGTCACCGTGAAAGAGCGAACGCGGGAGATTGGCATTCGCAAAGCCATTGGTGCGGCGCGCATGGAGATTCTTTATCAATTCTTGATCGAAGCCTTCCTGATCAGCGGTGGAGGAGCGGTGATCGGTATCCTCATTGGGCTGTTGCTGCCGGTGGTGGCGCAGCAATTCATGCCGGGAAATTTGCGCGTGCCGGTTTCCGGAGTGAGCGTGATTCTCGCGTTCGTCGTGTCGTGCTCGGCGGGATTGTTTTTCGGCTATCTGCCGGCCAGCCAGGCAGCGAGGCTTCAACCCATTGAATCCTTACGGTATGAATAAAGAATCGCTGAACGCAGAGCCACAGAGGGCGCAGAAGAGAATACGGAAATTGCAGATGGGGGCCGATGAACGCGGCCCTTTTTGTTTCAGCGGGCAATCAAGTCGATCCAGCTTCACAACAAGGAGCACGAGGATGCGGACACTTTACTTGGCGGGATGCACCGTGTTGGCCATCACACTATGCGGAGTGCTGCATGCGCAAGACGCCCCTGCTTCGCCACCACCTGCAGAAGCGGCGTTGCAGCAAACCAGCTCGGGAGCTCCCGTGCTGCTCACGCTGAAGCGCGCCATCGAAATGGCGCTGCAGAACAGCAAGGACATTCAGGTCGCCAAGATTCAGGCCAGCCTCGCCAATCGCTCGGCGCTCATCACCAAGGCCGAATTTTTGCCCAATCTCTACGCGGGGTCCGGCGCGGGCTATACCAACGGCATTCCGGAGACGCCGGGAGGGCGCGCGCCTTCCGTTTTCAACATTACCTACACCGAGCAGGTTTTCAACGAGCCGCTGCGGGGGCAATCGAAAGAGCTGCAGGAGCAAGCGCGGTCGCAGAAAATTCTGCTGCAAGACGCGAAGAACAATGTCATCACGCGCACGGCCATGGCTTATCTGGAGCTGGGAAAAGTCCGGCATTCGCTCGAGCTGTTGCGCAAGGAACAGGAGAGTGCCGAGAAAATTGCGGACGTGACGCAAGAACGTCAGGGAGAGGGATTCGAACTGCCGGTGGAAGTCACCAAGGCGCAACTGACCAGGGCTCAGGTAGTGCAGCGAATTCTTCAGCTCGAAGGGCGGGAAGATGAGTTGGAAACTTTCCTCCGCGGGCAGCTCGGCCTCGCTGAGGAACAAGCCATCGAGGTTACGCCCGAGGATTTGCCGGGTGAAGTTGAGCAAGCGGGAGCGACTCTCGTCGCCCTGGCCATGCAGAACAACGCCTCCTTGCTGATGGCGGAGTCCGATGTGCGCGCCAAGGAGTTCCGGCTGACGGGGGAAAAGCGTGGCAAGCTCCCGACGCTAGAACTGGTGGGGGAATATAGCGTGCTAGCGAAGTTCAATAATTACCTCGAGTTTTTCAACAAATTCCAGAGAAATAATTTCAACGCCGGCGTGCAGGTGCAGGTCCCTATCTTCAGCGCGAAGACCAAAGCGGCCGTGGGCCTCGCCCAGGTAAATCTCGAAGCGGCAAAAGCAAATCTCGCGGGACAGCGCTCCCAAGTGAGCGCCGAAGTGCGCCAGAAGACGCGGCGACTGCGCGAGCGTGATGCGGCAAAAGAAGTCGCGCGCCTGGAGCTGCAGCTCGCGCAGCAGAATGTGGCCGTTCTGCAATCACAGTTCACCGAGGGGAAATTGAATTTGCGCGAAGTGGAAAGGGCACGGCTCGAGGAGAATGAAAAGTGGATGGCGTATCTCGACGCGAATTTTCAGCGGCAACAGGCGCAGATCGAGCTGCTTAAGACCGCGGGGCAGCTCGATAAGGTATGGCAGTAAGAAGTGAGGGTTAGGGGATAGGTTTAGGGGATGCTTGAGCAGAAGAGTTTGGCCGCGCTTCTGGAAGCAGCGAAGAAACTGGATGCTGGCTTCGCGACGCTGCCGGAATTTGATTCAAATGTGCCGGGTTTCGAAAGAATTGGCGAAGTGCTAAACGCCACGGCCGAGCGGCTGCAAGACAACTATCCCTATTTTCATCCGCTTTATGCTGGCCAGATGTTGAAGCCGCCGCATCCCGTGGCGCGCTTGGCTTACGCCCTAGCCATGTGGATCAATCCCAACAATCACGCCCTCGATGGCGGCCGCGCCACTTCGGCCATGGAAAAAGAGGCCGTCGCGGAAATCGCGGCCATGTTTGGTTGGCGGGAATTCTTGGGCCATCTTTGCGGCGGCGGGACCATGGCCAATCTCGAAGCTCTCTGGGTCGCGGGGCAGCTTCACCCTGAGAAGAAAATTCTCGCCAGCCAGCAGGCGCACTACACGCACAATCGGATCAGCGGAGTACTAAAGCTCGAATTCGAAAGCATCCCTTGCGATGCGCGCGGCCGGATGGATGTGGATGCGCTGGCGCGGCGTCTCGCGCGTGGAGACATAGGCACGGTTGTGGCCACGATGGGAACGACCGCGACTGGCTCCGTCGATCCCTTGCCGGAAATTTTGGCACTGCGCGAAAAGCACGGTTTTCGACTTCACGCGGATTGCGCCTACGGCGGTTATTTCGTGCTGACGAATAACCTGGCGCAGCCCGCCAGCGAAGCTTTCTCGAAAATTGATGAAGTCGACTCCATCGTGATTGATCCGCACAAACATGGCCTACAACCCTACGGCTGCGGGTGCGTGTTGTTTCGCGATCCCAGCGTCGGCCGCTTGTACAAACACGATTCGCCCTACACGTACTTCAGTTCCGCGGAGCTTCACCTCGGCGAGATCAGCCTGGAGTGTTCCCGACCGGGCGCAGCGGCGGCAGCGCTATGGGCGACGCAGCAGCTCTTGCCTCTTGCGAAGGGCGGAGAATTCGCGCGGGGACTCGAACAGGGAAGGAACGCTGCGCTCGCACTCTACAAAAAAGTGCGCGGCGACCAGCGTTTTGTTTCCGCCTTCGAACCCGAGCTGGATATCCTCGTCTTTGCGCCACGAGCCACCAGCATCAGCGAGGCCTCCGCCGCCTCCCGCCGCATCTTTGATGGCGCAGCCAAACGCGGGCTGCATTTGGCAGTAGCCGAGCTGCCGGTAGCTTTCTGGGAAGCCGACCGCGGCGCGATGAAGCGCGACCGTGAAACGATCAGCTGTTTGCGCTCCGTGCTGACGAAGCCCGAACACCTGGAGTGGGCGGGTCGCATCTGGGAAAAACTCGTGGCCGCGACGGACGGAGTCCGAAGCTAGAGTGGGATGGCGCGTTGCCCCTGCACGAAAGAGTGAGTCCCGGCCAGGCCCGGAAACTTACCTTCAGGAAGACATTCATTGGACACGAGAATCACGGATCTAAGAAGGGAGCTTCTCGATGAAACTGGCGCTTTTGACAGCGATCTGTTGGGCTGCTTTTGCGGCCAGCCTTTCGAGTTGCGCCAATGTGCCGCGAACGCTTCGCCGCGCAAGCGAACTCGAAAAACTGGGTGCCTTTCTCGGGCATTGGAACACTAGCGGTGAGATGAAAGACACCCCGTACAGCAAAGCGCGGACCAAATCTAACGACGAAATGACTTGTAGCTGGACGCCAAATCACGGCTTCCTTGTGTGCGACCAGATCATTCACACTCTCACAGAGACTAGGAACGACCTGAGTATCTACACCTACAACGAAAAGCAACATACTTTCAGTTTTTTCGGCCTTTCCCGAAATGACACGGAGGCTCGAACGACAAAGCTGACCATTGAAGGCAGCCTGTGGACCTACTTCGACGAGAGTGACGAAGGTGGAAAGCACGTCCAGTTTCGAACGACCAACCAATTTTCATCGCCCTCGACCGTGATTTGGCGCTCGGAATACTCCGAAGACGGCGTCCATTGGACTCTCATGGGCCAAGGAACCGATACGCGGATCAATTGAGCTGAAGTCCTCAGTCCCAACATCGTCTGGGGGAAGCCCATTTAATGCGCCGTTCCGCCCTTCAACGTTGGATAACAACCGCTTACAGAAAGGTTTGAGAGCGCACAACCAACTCAGGTAAACTAGTGTCTATTGTACGGGGGCTCCGGGCACGCCGATTTGCGCGGCCGCAAGGGCCGCAGGCTGGACGCAAAATGGCAAAGTTTTGCACAGTCCAATATTGCTTTTGAAGGCTGAGGGTGAAGAATGCCGGATGTCATGAAGACGTTGCTGTTGAATCCGCCGAGTTTCGAGAACTTCGACGGCGGAGCGAGCTCGCGGTGGCCCGCGACGCGCGAAATTGAGTCCTACTGGTACCCAGTATGGCTCACCTATCCCGCTGGGATGATCCCCGGCAGCCGCCTGCTTGACGCTTCGCCGCACAAGGTCAACTGGCAGCAGACCGTCGAAATCTGCAAAGACTACGAATTCCTAATCCTTTTCACTTCCACCGTCGGCTTCGACAGCGACGTCAAGCTCATCCGCAAAATTAAGGAAGCAAACCCCGGCCTGAAAATCGCCTTCGTGGGTCCTCACGGCCACATCAAGCCCGACGAAACGTTGATGGCCAGCGAAGACATCGATTTTGTGACGCGCGGCGAGTTTGACCACTCCGTGGTCGAATACGCGCACGGGAAACCGCTAAGCGAAATCCTCGGCGTCAGCTACCGCAAAGACGGCAAGATCGTTCATAACGCTTCCCGCCCGCAACTGCACACCGAGGAGCTGGACGCGCTGCCCTTCGCCACCGATATTTACAAGCGCGACCTGCAGATCGAGCGCTACAACGTACCGTTTCTGCTCCACCCCTACGTTTCCTTCTACACCACGCGCGGCTGCCCCGCCATGTGCACCTTCTGCATGTGGCCCCAGACCATCTCCGGCCACGCCTGGCGCACTCGCTCCGTGGATAACGTCGTGCGCGAAGTAAAAAACGCTCTCGAATACTTCCCGCAAATGAAGGAAATTTTCTTCGACGACGATACTTTCAACATTCGCCGCGACCGCGCCATCGAGCTCAGCCAGAAGTTCAAGCCCCTCAAATTCCAGTGGTCCTGCACCGCCCGCTGCCACAGCAAATACGAAGAATTGAAAGCCATGGCCGACGGCGGAGCACGGCTCTTCATCGTGGGATTCGAATCCGGTGACGCGCAAATCCTCAAGAACATCAAAAAGGGCGCCACTGTCGAAATGGCCCGCGAGTTCATGAAGAATTGCAAGAAGGTCGGCATCAAGGTCCACGGCGATTTCATCATCGGCCTGCCGGGTGAAACCAAAGAAACCATCAACAAGACCATCGATTTCGCCAAGGAACTCGATTGCGAAACCATCCAGGTTTCACTCGCCCACGCCATGCCAGGCACGGAACTCCACGACTCCATGGCCAAGGAAGGGTTTCTCAAAGTGGAAGCCCTCGCCGATAACAGCGGCCATCAATTGCCGCACATCGAGTACCCGCACCTCTCCAAAGCCGACATGATGGAAGGCGTCAACCGCTTCTACGACCAATATTATTTCCGTCCGCGCGTCGTCTGGCGCATCGTCCGCGAAGCCCTCTGGGATAGCAATGAACGCAAGCGCCTGTACCACGAAGCCACCAGCTTCATGAAGCTGCGCTCCGAGCGCTGGAAGTGGGTTCGCCAGGGCGGCGATATCGAAAAACCCATGGTCTCTGTTCCGGAACTTCCTTCGGCTTCCGGAAACGACTAACCCCGCAAGATGTCCAGTGAACGCAGGCTCCGAATCAAGACGCTGGTCATGATTCTTTGCATGGTCGTGTGCGCCAACGTCGGCGACCTGATGCTGAAGCGTGGCATGACGCAGATCGGCGCCGTGCAGCTCTCTCTATCGGGCCTGGAACACGCCTTCCGCCTCACCGTCACCAGCGGCACCATCTGGATCGGCATCTTTTTTTTGACCGGCTTCATGGTCAGTTACATGACCGTCGTTAGTTGGGCGGATTGGAGCTACGTCATGCCCGCGGGCGCGTTCGGGTACGCCGTCCTCACCTTGCTCGCCGTGATTTTCCTGCATGAATCTGTCTCTCCACGCCGCTGGGTGGGCGTCGTGCTCATCTGTGTGGGAGTTCTGCTGGTGGGCCAAACCAAGCCTCGCACCACCGAAACAGTAGCGGTAAAAGTGAATGAGGCTGCGGCATGATCCTCGTAACCATCATGCTTTGCGTTTTGATTTGCGGCAGCACGGGCGGCGAAATCGCCATCACCTACGGCATGAAATCCACCGGCGAACCAGCGCGCCTGCGCCCAAAGGAACTTCTCGTTTTTCTCGGGCGCGCTCTGAGAAACGGATGGTTCTGGGCGGGCGTGCCGCTCATGGCTCTTTCGTTTTATTCGCTCCTCGTCCTGCTTTCCTGGAAACCCATCACGTTCGTCATCCCAGTTTCGGCGCTCAGCTACGTGGTCGGAACTTTGGGCGCTAAATATATTCTTGGAGAAGACATAAGCACCGCGCGCTGGGCGGGAGTTGTTTTAGTGTGCGCCGGCGTGGCTCTGGTCACTGCCGGGTAGTGATTCAAATCCGGATTTAATCGTTATTTTTATCGTCCCCTTTACTTCCGGTCGATTGCTGAAGACGACCTTCCCGCCTGCGGTGGCCAGCGGATACGCCGGAGCGATTTTCTCGAGATATGCCCGCCGCTCTTCTGTCTGCGCCACAAAATAAACCCGCCGCGAACCGCTCCAAACCTGCGCGAACTCCGCGTCCTCCAGAAAAATCGGCGGTGCATCGGGAAACAACGAGCCGTACCAGAGTCCATTGATGCGTCCGTTCAAAATGAGCATCTGCTCCCCGGTATAAAAATTCACCGACGAAGCGTTCGCGTACTCCCCATCACAGACGATCAAATCACCATACTGAAATTGTTTCCCGATAGCCGCGGCGAGTGGTTGGGAACCAAGTACCGGTGCGAATACTCCCAGCGCCACGTGCGCACACTCGATAAAGATGCACATCATTAGGGCTAGAGCGAAGTTGCCGTAGCGCGGCTGGCCACGGCGGCGCAAAAACCAGTTCAAGCCCGTGCCGAATAGAAAAGCCAACGCCGTGCCCAGCAGTGGCCCCCGAAAAAGACTCATCGCGCTGCCGGTAAGATCCAGAAAATGGCCGAGCGAGAGAACGTAAGTGGTGTCGGGGTTTTTGTTGAGGAGATCTGCCAAGCCCGTTCCCGGCGGCGGCGTGTGGGAGATGATGGCAAACGTCAATGTCACCCCGGAAATGAGCAGCCCAATGAGGAACAGAACTGTAGCCGATACGCGGCCGCTGCGCGCCGCTTCTCCGCCATATTGAGATTGCGCTTCGCGCGCCAGCCAGCCGCCCAGAAGAAGAGCAAAGGCGGGAAGCGCGGGCGCGACGTAATACTCCTGGCGCGTCGAAAAGCTGAAGAACAACAGAATCACCGCGGCCCATACGAAGAAGAGCAGGTTGGCTGCTTCCGGAGAGTGGCGCATGTCCGCCGTTTTCAGAAGGCGCAGACGGACGCTGCGCAGTGCCTGCGGCAGGAAGGCGCTCCAGGGAAGCAACCACACGAACAGCAATCCCCAAAAAAGAAGCAGGGGCACGGTGCCGTAATCGACCGGATACCGTTTCCCGAGATAGCGGAGAAATTGTTCGTTGACGAAGTAAAACCACAGAAAGCCTTTGGATTGCCCTTGCGGTGGATTGTGCAGTGCAGCCAGAACGTGCCAAGGCGCGGCGACTAGTAGAAACACGATCGTGCCCGATACCAATCGCATTTTCAAAAGGTGACGCAGATCGCCGACGAGGAGCAGGAAAAGAAAAATAATCGCCGCCGGAAAAACGATCCCGATCAGGCTTTTCGTGAGGACATTGAACGCTACGCTTGCGGCCAGCCCCCAGCAAGCCATGCGCGATGGTTGGCCTTGCCGCCAGCCGATGAAAAAAAAGTACAGGCTCAGGCCAATCCAAAACCCCACGAGAAGGTCCGGAATGAGAACGCGCGTAAAAAGATAAGGGCCAAACGCCGTGACGCAGACGACCGCAGCCCAGAACCCCGCCTCAAAGGAGAGAAATCTCTCTCCCATTTTCAGCAACAAAAAAAGCAAAGCGAGTACGCCAAGCGCTTGCGATAAACGCGCCGTCCACGCGCTGACACCAAAGACGTGGAAGCTCGCGGCCATGGCCCAGTAGGGAAGCGGGGCCTTTTCCAGATAGCGGATGCCGTTTTCGTGCAGCGTGACCCAGTCATGGCGGACAAGAATTTCACGGCCCGCGTCGGCGTGGGCCGCGTCCGCATCGTCGAAAAGGGGCGGCTGGAACAGGCCCGGCACGAAAATGGCCATCCAGAGCAATAAAATTGAGGCGAAATAGAACCAGCGAGGCTGGCCGGCGGGCAGCGTCATGAGGGCATTGGACCTTCGCTGAAGTGCCGGGCGCGCGATGCAAAGTTTCGAGCCATTTGAATAGAAAGTTTATCATGCGAGTGTGGGGAAGAACGCAGCGGATGCGTGGCCGCTCGACCGGCGTTCTCGCATCGACTATCATTCTTGCAATGAAACAAGGCACAAATCAGTTGACCGGGATTGCCCGTGAGGCGCAATCGACCTCGCGAGATTCTTCTTCGAGCGGAAAAGCGGCGCTGGATTGTCAGACGGTGATTCTGGCCGGCGGCCTCGGAACCCGCATGCGTCCCGTCACCGAAACGATTCCGAAGCCGATGATCCCAGTGCTCGGCAAGCCGTTTCTGGAGCAGCAGCTTGAGCTACTCGCTTCTTTTGGATTTCAGCGCGCCCTGCTCCTGGTCGCCTATCTCGGAGAGAAGATCGAACAGTATTTTGGCGATGGTGCCACCCGCGGCTGGAATCTCTCGTATTCCTACGAAGCTTCGCCGCTCGGCACGGGCGGCGCTCTAAAAAATGCGGAAGCGAAACTGGAGGAAGAATTCGTGGTTCTGAATGGCGACACCTATCTGGCGATTGACTACGCTGCGTTGTGGCGCGCCTTTCGGGCCGCGGACAGCAGCGCGTTCATCGTGGCTTATGAGAAATCGGGCAGCGCCATCGCTAATACGCTCGCGAACAAAGTTCCGAACAATCTCGCCGTTGCGCCCGATGGCCACGTGACCGCCTATCGCAAGCGCGATCCGCACGGACTGACGCACGTCGACGCCGGCGTCCTCCTGCTTCGGAAAGAAGTTTTGCAGGAAATTCCGCCGGGGAGGGCCTGCTCGCTGGAAGAAGAAATTTTTCCGAAGCTCATCGAGGAAGACCGCATGAAAGCGTGGATTACGTCCGAACCGTTCTACGACATGGGCAGCCCCGAAGGACTGCAAGCGCTCGAAGCGAGGCTCGCATGATTCTTACGAAGACGCCGTTTCGCATCAGCTTTGCCGGCGGGGGGAGCGATTTGCCGGGATTTTACCGGCGGCGCACCGGGGTGGTGGTGAGCACGACGATCGACAAATCGATGTACATCGCTATCCATCCCTATTTTCACGACAAGATTCGCATCAAGTATTCGCGCACCGAGGACGTTTCGAGTGCCGCGGAAGTTGAGCACCCGCTGGTGCGCGAGTGCCTGCAGATGGTGGGAATCGAGCGCGGCATGGAAATCGCCAGCTTTGCCGATGTTCCCGCGGGAACGGGAATGGGCTCGAGCAGCGCATTTACGGTCGGCCTGCTGCATGCGCTGCAGGAGTTGGCGGGTGTTAAACCAACAGCGCTGGAGCTTGCCGCCGCGGCCTGCCACGTCGAGCTTGAGCGCGTCGCGGAGCCCATCGGCAAGCAGGACCAATACGCCGTGGCGTGCGGTGGAATGAACTGCATCCGGTTTAACTCGGATGAAAGCGTCGAAGTGCATCCGGTCGTTTGCTCGGCGGAAACCCGCCACGCGATCGAACGGCGGGTCATGCTTTTTTATATCGGCCAGGAACGGCCAGCCAGCTCGATTCTCTCCGAGCAATCGCGCAATATGGTTGATTCGGAAAAATTCAGCCGCGTCACGCGCATGGCGGCGCTGGCTGAGGATCTTTGCACCGAGCTCGAACGCAACGACATCTCCTCGTTTGGCGAAATCCTTCATCAAGGATGGCTGCTCAAGTCTGGCGTGGCGCAGGGCATTACCAACGAAGTGGTGGAATCGAATTATCGTCTAGCGCGCGAGGCTGGGGCTGCTGGCGGCAAACTGCTGGGCGCGGGAGGCGGAGGATTCCTCCTGTTGTATTGTGAGCCCGGCAAACAGCCGCAAGTGCGCGCGGCGCTCGCTCATTTGCGCGAAATGTCGTTTGCCATGACGCAGGAAGGCTCGCAAGTTCTTCACAACGACGGCCAGAATCGGGCCATTCTGGCGCGTTCCGAAGCGCTATCCGCCAAGAACAATTGAACGTTGCCCAATGTTCCTCGCTGCGATATTCTTGAATGCACTCGTTTACAGCGTTGAGGCAGCTTTTTGAAAGCCACAAAACACACTTCCGTTGAAGTGCAGCCGCTGCGGGCTTCGCGAGAATACCTCGCGGAGCTGCGCGGTGTTCTCGACCGGCTCGACACCACAGTAGTGGACCGTATCACCGAAGCGATTTGGGAAGGCTACGAGCAGGGGCGCACGCTGTTCATTTTTGGAAATGGCGGGAGCGCTGCGCTGGCCTCGCATTTTGTGTGCGACATCGGAAAGGGAACGGTCGCCCCCGGCCGGCGACGGCTGCGCGCTATCTCCCTGACCGACAATGTGCCGCTGATGACCGCCTGGGCGAATGACACCAACTACGGAGAGATTTTTGCCGAGCAACTCCACGGCTTGGTGGAGAAAAACGACCTCGTTCTGGCCATCTCCGGCAGCGGCAATTCGGAAAATGTCGTGCGCGGTTTGCAAGTGGCGCGGGCAGCGGGCGCCAAAACGTTGGCGCTCACCGGATTTTCCGGCGGCCGGGTAAAAGCCCTCGCCGATCTTTGCCTCATCGTGCCGTCCGACAATATGCAGCATATCGAAGACGCGCACCTGTTTTCCGCGCATGCCATCTTCTCCGCCATCCGGCAGCACATGATGCAAGCGAATGGAGAGTAGCGGTTTGGCTCTCTCACCCACACTACAGAAATCCTCCTCCCCTATATGCTGAAAGCCGTGATCTTCGATTTGGATGGCGTGGTCGCGGACAGCCATCCGATTCACGAAGCCGCGTGGAAAACGCTGCTGGCCGAACAAGGGCTCGACCCGCAAACCATTAATGTGGATTTTCTTTATGCGGGCCATCCGCGCCGCGAAATCCTGCAACACTATCTTGGCGACTTAAGTGAAACGCGCGTCGAACGTCTCGGGCGGCGCAAGGACGAACTCTACGTTCTCGCCGCCGAAAACCTTGCGACGAAGCCGGGAATTCCTCGCGTGCTCGGGGAATTGCAGACCGCAGGGATTCTTCTCGCGCTGGCCACGTCAGCGGGACGCACTCGAACGGACGAGACGCTTGCGAAGTTTCGCATCGCCGGGCTATTCTCCGCGGTCATCACCGGCAACGATGTGCACGCTGCAAAGCCGGCTCCCGACATTTTCCTTCTTGCCGCTTCGAAGTTGCGTGTAGCTCCGGGAGAGGCCGTGGTTGTGGAAGATTCTGTTGCTGGAGTGCAAGCCGCGCGCGCGGCGGGCATGAAATGTGTTGGTTATGCGCTACCCGAGCACGCGTCCAGCCTGCGCGAAGCAAGCGCTGACGATGTCATCACTGAATTTCCTTCGGATACTGTGCGATATTTTCAAACTCTCATCGATGGAAATTCATTGCATCATTCTGCAAATGAATTCGGAATTGCAGCCCAGCGAGGAGACTGAGCAAGAGTGTGGATCGCCTACATTGCGCTGGGGGTCGCCGTTATCGGTACAATCTCGTCTGCGGTTTTTCTCGTATTATCGCTGTTGGGCGCCGTAAAGTTTCATCGTGAAGCGCGAGAACAACAATCCGCCGCGGAAAAGCTGACGTCGCTGCCACCGGTTTCCCTTCTTAAGCCAGTCCATGGCCTGGAAGCGCGGTTGAAAGAAAATATCGAAAGTTTTTTCCAGCAGGATTATCCGGACTACGAAATTCTCTTTGCAGCGGACACCGAGGATGACGCCGCGCTCGGCGTAGTGCGCGAAGTCTCTGCGCGCTACCCAAAGATTCGCAGCCGCATCATCGTGAATGGCCGTCCACCGTGGCCCAATCCTCCTGCGTATTCTTTTGCGCGGATGACCGAAGTGGCCGCGCACGACATCCTCGTCACCAGCGACAGCGATGTCGAGGTGGCGCCGAACTATTTGCGCGAAATCGTCCCACCTATGCTCGAGGAAAGCGTGGGCATGCTCACGTGCCTCTATCGCGGGAAAAACGCGGGCGGGTTCTGGTCCGGACTGGACGCCATCGGCATGTCTGTCGAGATGTCCGCGGGAGTGGTCACTGCGAACTTACTCGAAGGGATGAAGTTCGGGCTCGGGCCCACGATCGTGGCGCGCAAGGATTCGGTGGAAAGAATCGGCGGCTACCGCGTGCTCGGTGAATATTTTTCCAATGATTTTGTGATCGGCAATCTGATTGAAAAAGCCGGCTACCGCGTGGTTCTTTCGCGTCATGTGATCGATCACGTGGTGCCGCCGATGACCTTCCGGCGCATGTGGGAGCGTCAGGTGCGCTGGGCCAAGGGGACGCGGTGGTCACGGCCCAAGGGGCACTTTGGCACAGGGCTGGTTTTTGCGATGCCGTACGGCATTCTGGGATTTGTGGCAGCGGCGGCCATCGGAAACATTTGGCTGGGCGCGGGCCTTCTTGGCGCGGCGATTTTGAATCGGATGATTGAGTCGCTGGCCATCGGCTGGGGCGTGGTGCGCGACCCGCGCGCGCGAAACGCGCCGTGGCTCTATCCCTTGCGCGATTTGCTGGGCTTCGCGGTGTGGTGTGCGAGTTATTTGAGCAAGCGCGCGGTATGGCGCGACAGCCGGTATGAGCTGGTCGAGGGCGGAAAGATCGTCTTGAGGCAAACCTCTCCGGAAGCTGGCCAGACGAAATAGCCTGGGAAGCGGCCGGAATCACTTCTAAGCGATGCACTTTCAATCCTACTGGCGGGAAGCGGTGTTGCTGGTGGCGGCCGCGCCGCTGGCGTTCTACGCGCTGGCGACGGTGGCGGCGGTGCGGTTTTTCCGCCGAGAACGCGCTAGAACTCTCCCGGATTTTGCGCCGCCGGTCAGTTTGCTGAAGCCGGTGCGCGGCGTGGACTTTGGCTCGTACGAAAATTTCGCCAGCTTTTGCCGCCAAGATTATCCCGATTACGAAATCCTTTTCGGTGTGAACGATGCGGCCGATCCCGCCGTGCCGGTGATCCAGCGAATTATTCGAGAGTTCCCTTCACGGAGCATCAGACTGTCCATCGGCTCGGAACAGCCGGGGGCGAACCGCAAAGTGGCCAAGCTGGCCAGCCTGGCGCGCGAGGCACGGCACGAGATTCTCGTGCTGAGCGACGGCGACGTGCGTGTCGGGCCCAACTATTTGCGCGAAGTGGTGGCGCCGTTCGCGAGCGAGCGAACGGGCGCAGTGACTTCGTTCTATCGCGGCATCGCGGAAAAGAATCTCGGCGCGGAGCTCGAGACCATCGGCGCTTCGAGCGACTTTTTCGCGGGCGTGCTGATGGCCGAATGGATGGAAGGAATCTCGTTTGCGCTGGGCGCGTCGGTGGCCACCACCAAGCGGTGGCTCGCGGAAATTGGCGGGTTTGAGGGCTTTGCGGACATGCTGGCGGACGACTACGAGCTGGGGAACCGCGTCGCGCGAGCCGGCGGCCAAGTGGTCCTTTCGCGCGAACCGGTTTGGACCATGTATCCCGCGCAGACCGCGCGCGGCTTCTGGGACCATCAAGTGCGATGGGCGCGGACCGTGCGCCTGTGCCGCCCCGCCTCTTACTTGGGGCTGATCTTCACGCATGGACTGCCCTGGGCGCTCCTGGCGGCGTTGGTAGCTCCAGCAAAGTGGATTGGCGCAGCTTATCTGGTGGCCTATCTAGTGCTTCGGCTGGTGATGGCGTGGACTGTGGGCGTCTGGGGCGTTGGCGACGAGATTTTGCGGCGCAGGCTGTGGCTCGTCCCGGTGCGCGATGCCATTCATTTTGCGGTGTGGCTGGCCAGCTTCGCGTCCAACCGCATCACCTGGGGGGGCGCGGAATACACCATGCGCAAGGGCCAGATGGTCCCCGCCGGGATTGTGGAGTCACCACAGCCTCCTGAACGCTAACCCGCCGGAATCGGTGACACGTTGGGCCAGGACTGGATCGGTGCATAGGGATCAGATGATCTTGAACGTTTCCCCTTGGTTGGCAGCATAGTGCGCTACCCCCCTCCCCAGTTTTTTGTAGGTGTTGATTGTAAAGAAGTTAGCATTTTGCGTAAGTCTTTTAGAACCAACACTTATGGAATTGTCTTGTAACTGTTGATTCTAAAACATTTAAGTCTCGAATGGGGACGGCTCTCAGATGGTTGGTGGGAGCCGGATGTGCGGACCCGGAGCACATTTTTAACCGAGAGCAGTGTGCCCTATACTAACCACATCGTCAAGACCCTTTTCGTGGACGACTTCGTTAGGCTTCCTTCTGAGACTTCGTAGCGTTTCAGTATGCTATCTGCCTTGAACTAGCAGTTCATTCTTCGCGCAAGGCGGTGAGGGGATCGACGCGGGTGGCGCGCCGTGCCGGGATGTAACAGGCGAAAAGTGCGACGGCAGCAAGGACGGCTGAAACAGAAAGATAGGTAATTGGATCGGCGGGCGCAACGTTGAAGAGCATGGAACGGAAAAATCGCGTCATTATCGCGGCTGTGACAAGACCCGAAGCCAATCCGATGACAACGGTGCGCATGCCTTCCCCTAACGCCATGCGCAGAATGTCCAGGCGCTGGGCGCCGAGGGCGATGCGGATTCCGACTTCGTGCGCGCGCTGGCTAAAGGAATAGGACATCACGCCGTAGATGCCGATGGCGGCCAGCAGCAGCGCTACGACCGCGAAAACACCCAGAAGCTCAAGAGCAAAGCGCCGGTTGGCCACGGATCTGGCAATAATCTGATCCATGGAGCTGATGCTGTGCACCGGAACATTAGGGTCAATGCTTTCTACCTCGTGGCGGACGGCTTCGCCGAGATTCCCCGTATCCCCCCGGCTGCGGAGAAAAACCACGGCGTTGACCGGCGCGAACTGCCCCAGGGGAACATAGATATGAGGGACGCTGGGAGCTTCAAAACCGTCTGACTTGATATCGCCGGCCACGCCGATAATCGTGAGCCCTTGCGTGCCACGTCCGAATGCGAACTTGAGCTGTTGGCCGAGCGGATTCTCATTCGGCCAATACTGCCGCGCGAGGGTTTGGTCGATTACGGCAACCGGCTGCGTTTTGTAGGTATCGAGGACGGTGAAATTGCGTCCGGTAATCAAAGGCACTTCCATGGTGTGAAAATATTGCGCATCGACAACCGCAATGTCCGCCACCGGGTTACGTTCCGATTCCGTTGCGCGCCCCTGAATGGAAAATACAGAGTAGTTCCTGCCGGAGTTCATGGGCAGAGTGTCGTTGCCAGAAATCGATGCCTGCTCGAGACCTGGGAGCGCCGAGACGCGGCGATAGACTTCGAGAAGAAAATCGGCGCGCTTCTCCTCGACGCTGTAGGGATCGTTGGCTGGATTGTTGGATATCGGAATCCAGATTTGCACGGTGGCGAGATGGCTGGGATTGAATCCTGGACGCACCTCGAGCACCCGCCAGAAACTTCGAAGCAGCAGCCCTGCGCCCGCCAACAAAACGATCGAGAGCGCCACCTCAGAAACCACGAGAACACGCGAGAGCCGAGTATGGCGTCGGCCAGTGCCCGAGCCGCGGCCGCCTTCCCGCAGGTTTTCGATTTGGTCAGGATTGGCAGCTTGCAGCGCGGGCGCCAGGCCGAAGAGGACGCCGGTGAATATCGAGATCAGGAAAGCGAAAAAAAGCACGCCGGCGCTGATGTCCACCTCGTTGAGGCGTGGAATATCGGCGGGAGCAAGGCTTAGGATCGCATTTTTCAGGAAGAGAACTGTAACTATGGCGACCATGCCGGAGAGGAGCGACAAGAGCGTGCTTTCGGTCAAGAGTTGGCGGGCCAGGCGTGCGTGGCTCGCACCGAGAGTCAAGCGAATGGCAATTTCGCGGCGCCGTCCGGAAGAGCGCGCCAGCAGAAGGTTGGCAATATTCACGCACGCGATGAGCAGGACAAATCCCACCGCGCCAAAAAGGATGAACAATTCCGTCCGCTGCGGGCCCACCAGGTCTTCTTTGACCGGAATGAGCCGTATGGCCCATCTGGAGGCAGCGGGATAGTCGACGGGATACTGGCGGGTGAGCTGGGAGATATACGAATCAAGCTGGGCTTGCGCCTGCGCGACACTCAGGCCAGGCTTCAAGCGCCCAATCGCGCCCGGAAGCATTCTGAGTGACCTGTCCGCTGGAACAGGAAATGGAGCAGCGTTAAAGCCGGCAGCGGCCCAGACTTCCACGTCGGTATTTAGCGTGGGGCCCGGATGACGGAAGCCGGGGGGCATCACGCCCGCAATCGTATAGATGTCATTGTCGAGGCGCATTTTGCGGCCGATGATTTTCGGGTCCGAACCGTAGTAGCGGCGCCAGAAGCCGTCGCTGATGACAACAGGCTCGAGAAATCCCGGGACGGCATCCTCAGGAGAGTAGACATGGCCAAGCTGTGGCTGCGTTCCCAGCAAGACGAAGTAATCGGGACTGGTGACGAGACTTTCGGCACGGACGGTGCGCTCTCCACCAGCGACCGCCGAATTACTCGGGGCCACCGCCGAGATCTCCTGAAAGACGCCCGAACGATCCTGCAAATCCCAAAGCTCCGGTGCGGACATGCCGACATCCTGCTCGTTCGGACCAGCAAGGTCGTCGAAGATGCGGACGAGTTGCTCAGGATGCGGGAAAGGCAACGGGCGGAGCAGAACGGCGTAGACCACGCTGAAAGTGGCGACATTGGCGCCGATTCCCAGGGCGAGGGTCAGGACCGCAACTGTTGTGAAGGCGGGGCTTTTGAGCAACATGCGGAGCGCGTAGCGCAGGTCCTGGACGAAGGAGAACACGGGTCCCTCCCTAGCGCGCGCCGTCAGGCGGCAAACGCGAATGACACTTTGGCTGTATGGACGAGGGAAGCGCGTCCTTGTTAGCAGGAGGACTGGCTCGGTAGGGCGATTGGTTGGAGTCGGCTGGCTAGTTCGAGTGAACGCCTCATCTTGAAACTCACGCGATGACAATGATTGGGTACGGTTGACGCGTACGAGAAAGGCGATTAAATTAGAAAGGATGAATCGTGGCTGCCGGGAGAGCCGGAGGCGCTGCGGTTCGTTTTTCCTCCCTACAGCTGGGAGATCGTCCAACGGTAGGACTCCAGATTCTGGATCTGGCTATCTAGGTTCGAATCCTAGTCTCCCAGCCAATCTTCTTAGTGAATCAAGCAACATAGAGAATCGTTGCGGGAATCGTAGTGTCGCAACGGTTTGGGCTGCCAAACCCACACAGGCAGGAGTGCCCGTGCTACCGTTTGGCGGCGCTGGACCAGGGCCATTGTTCTGGAGAGTTTGCCAGGCCGGCTTTGACGGGGTTGTTTTCGATGTAGGTGCAAATCTTCTCGCCTTCGGCTGGTGTTCTCACCCAATGATCGAAGGATTCGCCTTGCCAGAAAGGCACGCCGGTTCGTTTGAGGATGCGATTTGCCTCGTGCGCGGTGGTTCCCTTGATACCGCGGGTGATGCGCTCAAGGGAGAGGACCGGCTCGATCAGCAGGTGCACACGATTGGGCATAACCACGTAGGCGAGGAGAGCGTATTGCTGAAGTTCGTTTGCGCCCTTTAGGATTGACGATTGCACGCACTGGGCGATGCTCGGATTCTTGAGCCAAGCAGGGCCAAAACGGTGATGGTCGAGGAATTGTTCGGCTGTGGCAAATTGATGGCCGGGCGGTTCCCTGCTGGTGCGCAATCGGGCTAGCAAGCTTGTGGGGAGAGAACCTTGGAGACGCCAGGTCACGAAGATGGCTTTAGCTTCGGGGAGCCAATGGGGGAGATTACGCTCATAGTACGTCATTGGAGAGTTATAGTAGCACAGCCACTCTTGGCTGTGTTGGGTTCTTCGGCAAGGACGGCCAGAAGCCGCACAAGCTGAAAAAGCAGCACAGGCAGGAGTGCCTGTGCTACTGGAGCGACGGTACTATTGCCAACGCGAACGGGTTATGGGTATTATGGGAAGGATGTTAGCCAACCACCAGAAGAACGCGGCGATGTGCAACTGTTGTCTGTGTTGTACGCGTGTGTCTTCTGGCATGGGGAGGCTAGGTTTCTAGGGATTTAAGAATAGCCTAGAGAGTTTTCAACCCACCGCCAGAAATAGCTGGTTGGTGGGTTTTGTGTTTTTGGGGCAAGAAATCTTGTGGAAGGGAAAAGGAGAAAGGAAAATGTCCGAATACAAGCATCCCGAAGTGCTGGTTTCGACCGATTGGGTGGCACAGAACTTTAGCGGTCCGAATATCCGACTGGTGGAAGTGGACGTGGATACGAGCGCTTACGATCAGGGGCACATCCCTGGCGCGGTGGGATGGAACTGGCAAACGCAACTGCAGGACAATGTGCGGCGCGACCTGATTGAGAAGGCGGCGCTCGAAAAACTTCTCGGTGAATCCGGGATTTCGAACGATACGACCATTCTGCTTTATGGTGACAACAACAATTGGTTTGCCGCCTACGCCTTCTGGCAATTGAAATATCACGGGCACAAGGACGTTCGATTAATTAATGGTGGGCGGAAGAAGTGGCTCGAAGAGAAGCGTCCGTTGACTACCGAAGCTACGAAGGTCGCGCGTACGACTTACCACGCGGGAAATCTGGATGAATCGATTCGCGCGCGGCGCGGCGAAGTGTTTGACCTTCTCGAAGGACGCAAGGCGGGGCAACTCGTGGACGTGCGTTCGGTGGACGAGTTCACGGGGAAAGTCATTGCGCCTCCGGGGATGTCCGAGACGGCGCAACGGGCGGGGCACATCCCGGGGGCGGCGAATATTCCGTGGGCGCAGGCTTCGAACGAAGACGGGACGTTCAAGTCGTTCGAGGCACTGGAAAAGCTGTACCAGACGAAGGGAATTACCGGGACGGAAGAAGTGATCGCGTACTGCCGCATCGGCGAACGCAGCTCGCACACCTGGTTTGTGCTGAAGTATTTACTGGGATACGAAAAGGTGCGGAATTATGACGGTTCGTGGACGGAATGGGGGAATCTAGTCGGTTCGCCCATCGTCAATGAGCATGCCGAGAAGCAGTTGGCCGCGGCGGCGGCGTAAGCAGCTTCGCGGTGGAGCTGAAGTTTTCGGAGTTGGTATACGGAACTGCGGAGGCCCTGGAATACGGGGCCCTTGCCGGACCGTTTCGAGATGTACCGGTGGCGCGGTGGCCAAGTGGTAAGGCAAAGGTCTGCAAAACCTTAATCGGCGGTTCGATTCCGCTCCGCGCCTCCAGAATTTACTTTTTTTGCCTCGCGGCTAGGGCAGGTCGAGATAGAAGGAAACGTAGAGCAGCTTGGAATCGCGCTGGATTTGCAGGGCTGCCGCGGAACCTGGCGGGAGGGATTTGAGCGCGGAGCGCAGGCGGTCGAGGGTGGTCATGGGCTCCCCGTTCAGCGTGCGAATGACGTCGCCGGTATTGAGGGGAACTTCGACGCTGGCACCCGCGGAGCGCGCGGCGACGATGATGCCGAACGGATCGCGGAGCTCCGGTGTCGAGTCCGCGATTTTCTTATCGATCTCCACTCCAACAATGCCAATGGTCTGCACGACATTTTTTTCCGGCTCGGCAAGAGCAGCGATCTGATCCATTTCGTGCGGGGGCGCTATCACCGGCACGTCGAAGGTCAGACGGTCTTTGCCGCGGAGAATATCGAGGCGCACCTTGTCGCCGGTCTCGCGGGTATAAAAGTGAAACGCGACGCGCGGCAGATTATCCGTGGCTCTGCCGTCCACGCCGACAATGACGTCGCCGATCTGCAGGCCGGCCGCGAGCGCCGGACTTCCCGGAGTAACATCGGAAATGATGACGCCATAATTGCGGGGCAACCTCAGCGCGGCGGCTAACGAAGGCGTAATCGTCTGAATGCCGATGCCGATATCGGCCTTATGCAAGTGGCCGAACTTGCGGAGTTGCTGGTATACGACATTGATGACGCCACAGGGGATAGCGAAGCCCAGACCTTCATTTCCGCCCGACTGCGACAGGATAAAAGTGTTCACGCCCACTACTTCGCCATTGACGTTGACGAGCGGTCCTCCCGAATTTCCCGGATTGATGGGCGCATCGGTTTGGATATAAATCATCGGCGAATCGGGATCGGTTTGCCGGGCCACGGCGGAGATGACGCCGTGCGTGAGAGTATTTCTGAGCCCTTCGGGGCTGCCGAAGGCGAAAACGGTTTCTCCTTGATGAAGGTCGCCGAACTTGGCAACAGGAAGAGCCGGCAGCTTGTCGCCGTCGATTTTCAGAAGCGCGAGGTCGATGTCGCGGGCCACGCCGATGATGCGCGCCGGGACGACATTGGTTCGCGAGGAGAGCGCGGAGTCGACAGTGCCGTCCGCATTCGCTGTAGCCAACAAGACTTGCACGCGCTGCGCGCCATTGACGACGTGGGCGTTGGTGATGATGTAGCCGTTGGGATCGATGATGAACCCCGAGCCGATGGCCCGCTGCCGTCCGATGACCACGCCGGCGTTACCGTGATCCGTTTCTTCGAGCGGTCCATAGCCGGTTACGAGAATCTGCACCACGCTGGGCGAAACTCTGCGGATCAGTGCTTCGACGGACTCGTTGAGCCGGCGCAGCGCATCGGTCGAGCGGTCTTGCGCTTGCGCGCGCGATGAAGCGGTCAGAAACAGAGCCAAAGAAAAAAGAACAGTGGCGGCTCGGCGCAAGCGACAGTGATTCTTCGCCGTAAAATTCATGCGCACTTCAAACATTGTAGGTGCCTCCTCGAAAAATAACTCGCACCAGAAATGCCTCTGAGAGCCTCTAGAGTACAACGGAACGCGCCCCACGTTGTTTCACTGGCGTCGCCACCCGGCGCAGATTCCTGGCGGGCAGTTGTCCTGCAACAAAAAAGCTGCCACAAAGCGCATACTAGGGCATCCTATAGCCCGCCCCACGGGTTGGGAATGGGGACTTGGCGCAAGGGGCACGCCGGTCCCGGCTTGTCTCGTATTGACTCTCAAAGAGTGGGACCATACCCTGAACTTTCCTGCGAGAGGTCCAGCCAACTATGCCTAGACTGCAAACGACGGAAGACCGCCGCCTCGAAGAGACGCGCACACGCAAGAAATACTGGAAACGCTGGGGACCGTACCTCTCGGAGCGCCAGTGGGGCACGGTGCGCGAGGACTACAGTCCGGGCGGCACGGCCTGGGAATTTTTTCCGCACGATCACGCGCGTTCCCGCGCCTACCGCTGGGGAGAGGACGGCATCGGCGGCATCAGCGACCGCCATCAGAACGCCTGCTTTGCCTTGGCCATGTGGAACGGCCGCGATCCTATCCTGAAGGAGCGTCTTTTCGGTCTGACCGGCAATCAAGGAAACCACGGCGAAGACGTAAAAGAGCAATACTTTTATCTCGATTCCACGCCCACGCACAGCTACATGCGCATGCTGTACAAGTATCCGCAGGCGGCGTTTCCCTACGCGTGGCTGGTCGAGGAAAACGCCCGCCGCGGGCGCGGCGCGCCGGAATTCGAACTGCTCGACACGGGAGTCTTCAACGAGAATCGATATTTCGATATCTTCGTGGAATACGCCAAAGCCGACGTCGAAGACATCCTCATCAAAATAACCGCGGTGAACCGTGGCCCGGAAACTTCTGTGTTACACCTGCTGCCCTCGCTGTGGTTTCGCAATACCTGGTCGTGGGGCAAGGACCTGCGCCGTCCAACGGCGCGAAAAGCCACTAGCGTGCCGGGCAGCCTTTGCGCCGAGCTGACGCACTGGCAATATGGAAAACGCTGGCTGCTCTGCGCCGGGAATCCAGAATTGCTTTTCACCGAGAACGAAACGAATTACGTGCGGCTTTTCAATGGGAAAAACCGCTCGCCATACGTCAAGGATGCCTTTCACGAGTACCTCATTCACGGCAACAAGGGCGCGGTAAATCCTCAGCAGACCGGAACCAAGATGGCCGCGTATTACTGTATGGAACTTAGCCCAGGAGAGGCCGCAACGCTGAAACTGCGGCTGACCGATCTCGAACCGCTCTCGAGCATGGAGTACGGTTCCGGTAAGGTCGGCACGATCCCTTCGCCTGGCCAAGTCGAGCGCCCCCCGGAGGTGCCCGCCTCGAATGATTTCACCGAGGGTTTCGATAACCTCATAGCGATTCGTCAAAAAGAAGCCGACGAATTCTACGCTTCGCGAATCCCCAAACAATTGTCAGCGGATTCCAAGGCTGTCATGCGCCAGTCCCTCTCAGGCATGCTGTGGTCCAAGCAGTTCTATCACTACGACGTGCACACCTGGCTGGAAGGCGATCCCGCCGGTCCTGTGCCCCCTAAAGAGCGCTGGCACGGCCGCAACAAGGATTGGACCCATCTGTACAACGACGACATCATCTCCATGCCGGACAAGTGGGAGTATCCCTGGTACGCCGCGTGGGATTTGGCGTTTCACTGCATTCCGATGGCGCTGGTGGATCCGGATTTCGCGAAAGACCAGCTCATCCTGCTTCTTCGCGAATGGTATATGCACCCGAACGGGCAATTGCCCGCGTATGAGTGGGCTTTCGGCGACGTGAACCCGCCGGTGCATGCGTGGGCCGCCTGGCGCGTGTACAAAATCGAGCGGCGCGTCCGCGGCGTGGCGGACCGGGCGTTTCTCGAGAAGATATTTCATAAGCTGCTGCTGAATTTTACGTGGTGGGTGAATCGCAAAGATCCCGACGGAGCGAATATCTTTCAAGGTGGATTTCTCGGGCTCGACAACATCGGAGTGTTCGACCGCTCCGCGCCGCTTCCTACCGGCGGCCACCTGGAACAATCCGACGGCACCAGTTGGATGGGCATGTATTGTCTGAACATGCTGGCCATCGCGCTGGAACTGGCCAAAGAAGACCCCGCTTACGAAGACGTGGCCAGCAAATTCTTCGAACACTTCGTTCATATCGCCCGCGCGATGAACGATTTTGGGTCGGGAGGCCGCTCGTTGTGGGATGACGAAGACGGTTTCTACTATGACGTTTTGATGCTCCCGAACGGGGAAGAGCACTTCCTCAAAATCCGTTCCATGGTCGGATTGACCCCGCTCTTCGCCGTGGAAACACTCGAGCCGGAAATCGTCGACCGCCTTCCCGGTTTCAAGCGCCGGATGCAATGGTTCATCGACAACCATTCGGATGTGCCGGAACACATCGAAATGACGCAACGCTCCGCACGGGGAGTACGGCATCTTCTCTCGCTCGTCAGCCGCAAACAGCTCAAGCGCGTGCTGCACCGCATGCTCGACGAAACGGAATTCCTTTCTGCCTACGGTGTGCGGGCGCTTTCGCGCTTCCATAAGGATCATCCCTACGAGGTGAGTGTAAACGGCAACGTGAGCCGCGTCGATTACGAACCCGCCGAATCCGGCACCGGAATCTTTGGCGGCAATTCCAACTGGCGCGGGCCGATCTGGTTTCCCGTCAACTACCTTCTGGTCGAATCGCTGCAAAAGTTTCATCACTACTACGGCGAGGACTTCAAGATCGCATGCCCAACGCACGCCCGCAACGAATGCGATCTCTGGCAAGTGGCTGCGGAGATTTCCCGGCGCCTCACACGCATCTTCACGCGCGGCGAGGATGGCCGACGTCCGGTCGCCGGCGGAAGCGAACCGTTTCAGACGGATCCCCATTGGCGCGATCTGATACTTTTTTACGAGTATTTCCACGGAGACGACGGCGCGGGTCTGGGCGCGAGCCATCAAACGGGCTGGACCGGCTTGGTTGCCAAGCTGATCGAACAGAGCGGTGAGTGACGCGACGCAAATTACTTTTCGCGAGGCGGTTTCGACGGACGAAGCAGCGCTGCTCCGTATGATGCGGAAGCTGGCCGAGCAAGAGCCCGGAGCGCTGGTATTTCACGAGTCCGTGGCGCGCGACGCGCTACACGAGTTTTTGGCCAACCCGCAGCTTGGCAGAATTTGGCTTGTTCTCGAACAACAAAGGCCGGCCGGGTACGTCGTGCTCACGCTGGGTTTTAGTTTTGAGTATCACGGACGCGAAGCATTTATCGATGAACTGTACGTCGAGCCGGAGCACCGGCGAAAAGGATTGGGCCGCCAGACCATGCAATTCGTAGCCGAGCGCGCTCGCGAGATGGGTGTACACGCCATCCACCTCGAAGTCGATCACGGGAATGACCCCGCGCTGGAATTGTACCGGCGCCTGGGCTACCAAGATCACGACCGGTACCTGATGACCAAATGGCTGGTAAATCGCAACAATTGATCGGTGAGGTTTGCAAGCTATGGCGAAAGCTGCCGTAAAACCACGCGCTCGAAACGTCAAGGATGGCAAGGATCCGCTGCCAGAAGTCGAAGTGCAATTCGGCCGGGAAATCAGCGGCGAACTTGCCGCCGTCGATGCGCGCGAATGGTTGGTGACCAATGGCATCGGCGCGTTCGCCTCTGGAACCGCCGCTGGCGGCACCTCGCGGCGCTATCACGGCTTGTTGGTCGCTGCCCTGCAACCGCCTGTTGGCCGCACACAACTGGTGTCCACCATGGACGAAATCGTGCGTTATGCAGGCGCGGAATATCCTCTGGCCACGCATCGATGGGCCGGCGGCTGCGTTGATCCCCAGGGTTTCCTGTTCATCGAAAACTTCCGGCTGGAAGGCACGCAGCCCGTTTGGAGTTACGCGCTGGCGGATGCGCTGCTCGAAAAACGCATCTGGATGCGCCAGGGTGAAAACACCACGTATGTTCAGTACACGCTGGTGCGAGCCTGCAGCTCCCTCGAAATGGATCTGAAAGCTCTGGTGAATTATCGCGATTTCCATTCCTCGACGCATGCCGGCGACTGGCACATGAAGATCGAGCCGGTGGAACACGGCGTGATGGTTCTGGCTTTCGATGATGCGCGGCCTTTCTATTTGAAGAGCTCCGGTGCATCCTGCGAGCCGCGCCATGAATGGTATCGCGGCTGCTACTTGCGCGAAGAGACCGCGCGCGGTCTTGACGACCATGAAGATCAGTTATTCGCGGCCCTATTTCACGCCAAGCTGGAGCCGGGCTCTAGTTTCTCGATCGTCTTGAGCACGGAAGCAAGTGCTTCGCTCGACGCTGATGCCGCGTGGGCCGCACAGGTCGACCGCGGAGGGAAGCTCAGCGCAGCCTGGCAGGGAAAAAACGAAGCCGTGAGGGAAGCTGCGCCTTCCTGGCTCAACCAGCTTGTTCTCGCTGCAGATCAATTCGTTGTGAAGCGAAGCTTGCCCGAGGAGCCCAACGGGCAGAGCATCATCGCGGGCTATCACTGGTTCGCCGATTGGGGCCGCGACACCATGATCGCTTTGCCCGGCTTAACTCTAGCCACCGGCCGGTCGGAGGTGGCAAAGCAGATTTTATTGGCCTTCTCGCGCTACGTCGACGCGGGTATGCTCCCGAACAATTTTCCCGACGTCGGCGGGAAACCCGAGTACAACACCGTGGATGCCGGATTGTGGTTTTTTGAAGCCATTCGCCAGTATTTCGCCGCCACGCAAGATACCGCGACTCTTCAGAAGTTGTTTCCCGTGCTGGCGGGAATGATTGATGCTCACGTCCAGGGCACGCGTTACAACATCCACGTCGATCCCGCGGATGGCCTGATTTACGCGGGCGGCCCCGGAGTGCAGCTTACCTGGATGGATGCCAAGATTGGCGACTGGGTGGTTACTCCGCGCACAGGCAAGCCTGTTGAAATCAACGCGCTGTGGATCAACGCCTTGAACACCATGGCGGAGTTCGCGGGGCTCCTCGCAAAACCCAAGGACGGCTACGAAAAGCTGGCCGCCAAAGCTGGCAAGAGCTTTCAGAAATTCTGGAATGCCGGGCGCAATTGCTGCTACGACGTCATTGATGTTCCTGCACTGGGGAATGCCGATCGGAGCGATGCCACGCTGCGCCCGAACCAGATTTTCGCCGTCTCGCTTCCAGTGAGCCCGCTCAGCAGCGAACAGCAAAAGGCGGTGGTGGATATTTGCGCACAGCGCCTGCTCACATCGTACGGTTTGCGCAGCCTCGCTCCCGGCGAACCGGGTTACCAGGGCCACTATGGCGGCAGCCCGCACGATCGCGACGCCGCTTACCATCAAGGACCCGTGTGGGGATGGCTGATGGGGCCGTTTGTGCTGGCGCACCTGCGTGTCTATCGCGATCCCGCCGCCGCTTTGCGTTTTCTCGAACCGCTTGGCCAGCAGATTCACTCTCACGGCCTCGGCACGCTCAGCGAAATCTATGATGGCGACGCTCCGTTCCACCCAACGGGCTGCATTGCCCAGGCTTGGACGGTCGGTGAAGTCTTGCGCGCGTGGAGCGAAGTGGCTGCTAGCCGCTAGCGTAGTGCGTCATGCGGATTGATGCTTATCGAGAGTGCCCCGAGCGAGATTCACTTCCGTGCCCGGCCTAACTTTTCCAGAGCGAAGGACCTGAAATTGTCTACGATTGCCGCTCGAGTTCGTTTACTGACAACGATAGCAATTTCAGACATCGGTATCTGGTCTACAATTCCGCAAGCGATTACTGAACCGACGCTATGTTTGACTGCCGATGCGGGGAGAATGGCGATGCCCATGTGCGCATCGACCAGCGAGATCAGCGTTGAGATCTCTGCTGCGGTCTGGGAAATATTGGGAACAACCCCGGCATCGCGAAGCATCCCGAAGATTAGGTCGTGGAATCCAGGGGCAAAGGTACGCTCATACATCACGAAATTCTCATCCGACACTTCGCTTAGGCGGACCCTTTTCCTTTTTGCCAGTTTATGGGACGCGGGTACGACGAGTACGAACCGTTCGCGATGAACTGCGACAACATCAAGCGCCGAGCGCCCGCCAATCGGCAGGCGCAGAAATCCAATATCGAGCGACCCGGCCTCCAGCATCTGTACCTGATCCGCCGTGGGAATGGCACGCAAAGAGAATTCTACTTCGGGATTTAGCTCTCTAAACTGACGAAAGATATTGGGCACGATCTCCTTTCCCGCAGTGGAGATGAAGCCGATCCGCAATAATCCCAGTTTTCCATTGGCAGCCAGCTTCGCCCTGCGAATTGCTTGGTCCAATTGTGAGAGCGCTGCAACTGCATCATCGCGAAAGGCGGCACCCGCCGCGGTGAGCGTTGTTTTGCGCCGGTTCCGCTCGAAGAGTCGCACGCCGACATCCTCCTCAAGAGCTCGTATCTGAAGGCTTAAAGCTGGTTGGCTGAGATGGATCAACTCTGCCGTACGCCCGAAGTGCAGAGTCTCGGCGATAGAGAGAAACGACCGAATTTGACGAAGCTCCATATATCTATTTATTTGCGTATCCTATCACAGACAACAAAACAAACAATGTCACTAATTAGGGCCCAAAGTGTCTAACGCAGTGTGGCAAAGAGGGTAGCCGATGCCACAACAAACGAAAGAAAGGACTAAGGAAACCCTGCAGAGAAATATAGGAGCAATGCTGTGGTTTCCGGGGTTTTCAGAAGTTCATGACACCACCTAAGCTCGCCTTAGCTCATGAAAATCCCGCGTTAAACCAAACATTCGGAAGAAAGGACTGACTAAAGAACATGAAATTCAATTTCCTACAGAAGCAAACCTCACGCCGCGAAATGTTGCGAGGCTCGGCCACCCTGGCCGGCAGCGCCTTTCTGGCGCACCTCTTTCCCCCGACGTTGCTCCGCGCCTCCGTAGCGGGCGACGCGCAGCAAGCGCCTTCGCCGGCTGACCTACTCGCGAGCATGCGCGCCAAGTTCAACGCCGTTCCCATGGAAACGCTAAAGCTTGCTGACAATGTCACTATGTTCGACGGTCCCGGCGGAGCCGTGACAGTACTCAACGGCCCAGACGGCAAATTCGTCGTGGACACTTTCGTTGCGCCCGCCTGGCCGAAACTCAAAGAGGCACTCGACGGGCTTGGCAGCGCTCCCGTGAAATACGTCATCGACACCCACTGGCATTTCGACCATACCGATAACAACGCACATCTTCACGCCTCAGGAGCCACGGTCCTGGCCCACGAAAACACGAAGAAGCGCATGTCCGAGCCACATGATCTGCCGGTCTTGTATCGAGGAGCTGACGGCGCGCTCGCCGGCTTGCATTTCGACCCCTCGCCCGCGGAGGCCTTGCCGCAGCAGACCTTTGCCGCCAGTTACAAGTTGCAAGCCAATGGGGAAACCCTCGAGCTCCAACACGTTGCTCCCGCGCATACGGATTCGGATATCTACGTTCATTTTCAAAAGGCCAACGTGATTTCGATGGCGGACTTGTTTTTCAACGGCATGTATCCGTACATCGACCCCGGTACGGGCGGCAATATCGACGGCATGATTGCCGCAGCCGACAAAATTCTCTCGCTCGCCGACAATCACACCAAGATTGTTGCGGGGCACGGCCCGCTTGGCAACAAAGCGGACCTCACGAAATCCCGGGACATGCTCATTACTTCTCGCGATCGCGTTCAGAGATTGAAGTCCGCTGGAAAATCCGCCTTGGAAGCCGTCGCGGAAAGGCCGTTCGCCGATCTCGACCCCGTCTGGGGCAAAGGGATCATCAACTCCGACCAGTGGGTCCAAATCGTCTATCTAACGCTCTGAGTCTCCGGCTGAGTATTTTCCTGACGAACAATCCATCAAAATCAATTCACAAAAAAAAAGGAGCGACAAAGTGAGCAATTCAATGAAGGCAATGCGTGTAGTGCGAGGAGTTTCTCAATCTCTCTTCATAGTATTAGTGCTGTTGACCGGCCGCGCGCTCTCAGCGCAGAACGAAGGGCATCCCGTTCGGAATGTTGTTCTGGTTCATGGCGCTTGGGCCGATGGTTCTGGCTGGAAGGGCGTTTACGACATTCTCGTCAAGGACGGCTACAACGTCAGCATCGTCCAGGAGCCGGAAACTTCGTTTACAGACGACGTGGCCGCCACGAAGCGTGTCCTTGCTGAACAAGATGGACCTTGCATTCTTGTCGGTCATAGCTATGGGGGAGCCGTAATTACCGAAGCTGGCACGGACTCATCCGTCGCTGGTCTGGTGTATATCGCGGCCCACATGCCGGATGCCGGCGAGAAAGAGTCTGACGACGGAAAGCGCTTTCCGAGCGACCTCGCCAAATCGGGTGCCATAAAGAAAACGCCCGACGGTTTCACATATATCGACCCGGCGCAATTTCATGAATTGTTCGCAGCTGACCTTCCCGCCGACCAGGCCGCATTCATGGCGCGCTCGCAGGTGCTCAACTTTGCGGACAATTTCTCAGCGACGATCACCGCGGCGGCCTGGAGAACCAAACCGAGCTGGATGCTAGTGGCGGGAAGCGATCGAACCATCAACCCCGATCTCGAACGGTGGTATGCCACACGAGCTAACAGCCACAAGGTCGAAGTCGCGGGCGCGAGCCACGCGGTCTACGTCTCACATCCCAAGGAAGTCGCAGACATAATTGAGAGTGCAGCCCGTGCGGTCTCGAAGTAGCTCGGACTCCGCAAGGAGTCCCCACACCGGGAGGACCAAGTGAAACTTCTCGAAATTCAGTCGTCACCAAGAGGCGAATCCTCCGACTCGATCAGCCTCACGAAATCATTCATCGAGGCTTGCAAGTCCGACAACGACTCGATCGTTGTGGATACGTTGAACGTCTGGCATGAATCGCTACCGGAGTTCGACTACGAAGCAATTGGAGCGAAGTACAAAGCAGTGAAGCACGAAACGATGACTGAGGCGGAGTCCAACGTATGGGAGCGTATTCAATTGTTGATCCAACGATTTAAGAACGCCGATCGAATCGTCTTAGGAACTCCAATGTGGAACTTCGGCCTGCCTTACAAGCTCAAACAATTGATTGATCTCGTAGCGCAGCGAAACTATCTGTTTACTTACGACGGCAAACAGTACGGCCCTCTCTTGCACGTGGAAAAGGCAATCGTCGTCTATACACGCGGTTCACGTTTCCTGGAGGGTACTCCTATACCGCCCTCGCGATTCGACTACCAAGCAACCTATTTGAACTTTTGGCTGCAGCTTGTAGGTGTTCGAGATCTCCGGAGCGTGATTGTTGACAACGCATGGAATCGAGATCGTCAGGAATCAGAAGTGAGCCTGGCGAAGGGCAAAGCGACTCTAGAACGACTGGTTGAATGGTTTCTTAACTAGTAGCAAGAACTGCGACTATGACACGAAACCTGCTTTCACTGCCAAAACTGATTTCGTTGACACGCTGCGTTTGTTGATTCTACCGAAGTTAGGAGGTTGCCGCTCTGATCGAGAAGCCGCATCGCACGCTCGATAGAAAAGGGTGCAAAAGAGGACGATATCAGCGGGGGGCGGCTGCCGGCTCGTAAAGCTCGATCAGAACTTTGCCGCTGTCTTCCTTGGGGATCAGGAAAAAGTTGACGCGGGTCCCATCCGCACCCGGGCGCGTTGCGGGATAAACCGAAGTGATTGCGAATTTTTCCTTGAGAATCGCTGTGGCGCGGTCGACATTGGTGCACCGAAACTCCACCTGCTGCACGCCTTCTCCAAATTTGTCCAAGTAGCGCGCCAGCACTCCCGGTCCTCCGGGCGCACGTGTGGTCAGCACGTCCAGCGAAACGCTCTCTGGAAAATGAAGCTCGAATTCTTCGGCATCCTGATCGGAAGGCACCTCGGCGAGCCGCGGAGTGCCATTGGCGACGCGAATGCGCATAAACGTTTCGCGCTCGACGGCCAGCCCGACCGTGGCGGCGGGGTCTGGGGCCAGGAGTAAGGCAGCTAATTCAGCGTCCCGCCACCACGTGGAAGCCGCGTGGTCCGCGGATGCACAGCCTAGCTTATAGATTTCCGCGGCTGCGGCCGCTCGCACGGATTCTTCCGGGGAGGAGAGCCCTGCGATGGCCGCGGCGAGTGGACTGGACATAGACGCAGAGAGAATTGTAGCTTGGAGGCTGCACCCAAGAGAAGCGGCAGACCGGACGCCGGGCGACGCAACGAAATCCGCTTTAGCTTCATCTGAGGAAGATGCCGAAGCCTGTCCTAATGACGATTGATGACGACCCCGAAGTTCTGCGGGCCATCGAACGCGATTTGCGCGGCCGCTATTCTGACCGCTATCGCGTGATGCGTGCAAACTCCGGCGATGCCGCGTTGACCACGCTTCGCGAGTTGAAAGCGCGAAACAATCCTGTGGCGCTCCTCCTCGCCGATCAGCGCATGCCCCAGATGGACGGCGTGGATTTTCTTTCCAGAGCCATGGACATTCACCCGCTGGCCAAACGCGCTTTGCTGACCGCCTATGCGGATACCAGCGCCGCCATCGAGGCCATCAACGAAGCCCGTGTCCACTATTACTTGATGAAGCCTTGGGACCCGCCCGAGGAAAAACTTTTTCCGACGCTCGATGATCTGCTCAGCGACTGGAGCGCGGGCTTCCGCCCTCCCTACGAAGGCATCCGTGTTCTTGGCACGCGCTGGTCTTCGCGCTCATACGACTTGCGTGACTTCCTGGCGCGCAATCAAGTTCCCTATCAGTGGATCGATGTGGAGCTTGCGCAAACCGATCCGGAAGTACGACGGCTGATTGAATCCCTTGGCCCCGAGGCAGACACCTTGCCCCTGATTCTCTTTCCCGACGGCGCGCGTCTGCCCGAACCATCGTTCACGGTCGTCGCGGATAAGCTTGGCCTGCGTACGCACGCGCAAACGAATTTCTATGACCTGGCCATTGTTGGCGGCGGGCCTGCCGGTCTCGCGGCTGCCGTTTATGGAGCGAGCGAAGGCTTGCGCACCGTCATGATCGAACGCGAAGCTCCCGGAGGCCAGGCCGGCTTGAGTTCCCGCATCGAAAACTATCTGGGTTTCCCTGCCGGCCTGAGCGGCGCCGACTTGGCCCGCCGCGCCGTCGCCCAGGCGCGCCGCTTTGGCGTGGAGATTCTCTCGCCCCAAGAAGTCAAGAGCCTTCGCGTCGATGGCCCTTATCGTTATCTCACGCTGTCCGACGGGGCGGAGATTTCCTGCAACGCGCTGCTGCTCGCCATGGGCGTGCAATGGCGCACGCTCGACGTTCCCGGCATCGAACGTCTTCAGGGCGCCGGAGTCTACTACGGTGGCGGCACTTCCGAGGCCCTGGCCTGCAAGGATGAAACGGTCTACATCATTGGCGGTGCGAATTCCGCCGGCCAGGCGGCCATGCACTTTTCCAAATACGCCAAAAAAGTCGTCATGCTGGTGCGCGATGCCTCGCTGGCGAGCACCATGTCGCACTATCTCATCGAGCAGATCGAAAAAACTCCGAACATTGAAGTGATGCACAACACCAACGTCGTCGAGGTTCATGGCGAATCGCGCCTTTCCGCCATCACCATTGCACGAGGCCGCGAAGGCGTCCGCGAGCAGCTCCCGGCCACCAGTCTCTTCATTTTCATCGGCGCCCAGCCGCGCACGGAATGGCTCGCCGGACTGATCGAACGCGACGAGCGCGGTTTCGTTCTCTCCGGGCCCGATCTCCTCCGCGACGGCAAGAAACCCAAATCCTGGACGCTGGACCGTGATCCTGGCCTGCTGGAAACCAACGTTCCCGGAATTTTTGTCGTGGGCGATGTGCGCCACGGATCGGTGAAGCGCGTGGCCTCCGGTGTAGGCGAAGGCGCGGTCGTGGTCCAATTCATGCATCAGTATCTGGCGAAAGTCCAATGAGCCGCACGAAAAGGAAGGCGTCACGCGCATGAGCGAACCGATGGACCAGGCTCGCATCGAAGCGCTCGCCAAGGAGTTGCGCACGGTTCCGTTTTTCGCGGATCTCCAACAGGACGACTTGGAGTGGTTCGTCGCGCAATCCGAGGAGCGCATCACCGAGCCCGGCCAAACCACAGTGAAGGAAGATACTCCCGCGGACACCATGATGGTGATCCTCGAGGGAGAAATTCGCGCGCGAAAAGAGACTGGCGTGACGGACGGTTTAGTCTTTACCGCGAAAGCAGGCGAGGTCACCGGTGTCCTGCCATTTTCGCGTATGAAAAAATTCAGTATCACTGCCCGCGCGGTAAGCCGCACGCGCACACTGGCCTTTCCGGCAAGCAAGTTTCCGGAGCTGCTTCGCCGCATGTCCGGTCTGGGCGAGCGGCTCGTCGGCGCTCTCACCGACCGAGTTCGCGAAACGACTCGTTCCGAGCAGCAGCGCGAAAAGCTCGCCGCGCTTGGCAAACTCTCCGCCGGTCTTGCTCACGAACTAAACAATCCCTCCTCTGCAGCCCGGCGCTCCGCCGCCGCCCTGCGGGATTGTCTTCACCGGTTGCACGAAGCCCGGCGCATCTCCAAAGTTGCTCCCGATGATTGCGTCCTCCTTGCCCAGCGCGAGGAAGACATCCATGCGGCTCTCCGGCCCCCCCAATTCAAGGATGAATTCGCGCGCGTCGAACGCGAGGAAGCGATTCAAAGCTGGCTCGAAGCGCATCACGTAGCCGACGCCTGGAAACTCGCCCCCCTCATTGCCGACGCCAACCTTACCGACGCGCATCTCGAGAGTATTTCGGCTGCCGCGGGAGATTCCATCGGTCCCGAGCTAACGCGCTTCGCCACTTTCCTCGAGATGGAACGAATCGCCAATGAGCTCGACAACAGCACCGCTCGCATCTCCGACCTTATCAGGGCCATCAAGGAATATTCCTACATGGACCAGGCGCCGCTTCAGGAAGTCGATATCCACCGCAGCCTGGACACCACGCTCATCATCATGCATCACAAGCTGAAGCGCGGCATCATCGTGGAGCGCGATTTCGCTGCGGACCTGCCCAGAGTCATGGCCTACGGCAGCGAACTCAATCAGGTGTGGACCAACCTCATCGACAACGCGGTCGACGCCATGCATGAAAACGGCAAACTCACCGTGCGAACCGCGCGCGAAAACGACTACGTGCTTGTGGAGATTCGCGACAACGGCCCTGGCATTCCCCCGGAAGTGCAATCCCACATCTTCGAGCCTTTTTTCACCACCAAAGGCGTAGGCGAAGGCACCGGCCTCGGCCTCGATGTGGTCCACCGTATCGTCAAAAAAATGCGCGGGCAGATCACTGTGAAATCCGTTCCCGGCGACACGCGCTTTCAGATTCGTATTCCGATTCAGGCCGCGCTGTAAAGCGGCAGGAGAAAAGCATGGCCGATATCTGCACGCACCTCGATCAAATCCACAAGGTCAAGCCCAAGACAAAGGGTTGCGAAGAGTGTCTCAAGACGGGCGATGGCTGGGTGCACCTGCGCCTTTGCCTTACTTGCGGCCACGTCGGCTGCTGCGATACCTCAAAAAACAAGCACGCCACCAAACATTCTCACGCCACCCAGCATCCTATCGTCCGTTCGCTTGAACCCGGCGAAAACTGGATGTGGTGCTACATCGACGAAGTGATGTTCGAACAAGACTAGCGATGGCATCGTGGATGCCTTGTAGGGGCGCAGGATGCTGCGCCCCTACAACTCAGGCATTTTGAGAAGCGCACACTAAGATTTCTGCAACGCAGGCCGAATGAGCAGGGAAGCAAGCAAAGCGACAAGCAGCATCCCGCCGACCACACCGAGCGAGATACTCACAGGGATGTGCACCCACCGCTCGGCGATCATTTTTCCCCCGATGAAAATCAGCACGCCAGAAAGCCCCGCCGTCAGATAGTGCAGCCGTTCGAGGATGCCCGCCAGTAGGAAATACATGGCGCGCAGGCCGAGCAACGCGAAAACGTTTGACGTATACACGATAAACGGGTCGCGCGTGATGCCGAAGATCGCCGGGATCGAGTCGATCGCCAGCGTCACGTCCGTGATCTCCACTACCAGCAGCACTAGAAACAGCGGCGTGGCAAAAAGCGCCCCCTGGTCGCGCACGAAGAAATGCTCCCCGTGATAGCCGTGGGTCACGCGCAGGTGGCGGCTTGCAAAGCGAAAAAGGAAATTCTGTTCGGGATGTATCTCTTCCTTCTTGGCGAAAAGCATGTGCAACCCGGCATAGACTAGAAACGCGCCAAAAACGTACATGACCCAGCTGAACCGCTCGATCAGCGCGGTGCCCGCCGCGATCATCGCTCCGCGCATCACCAGCGCGCCGAGAATCCCCCATTCCAGAATGCGATGCTGGATGCGATCGTCGACCGCGAACGCCCGGAAAATCACCAGGAACAGAAAAAGATTGTCGACGCTCAGCGCTTTTTCGATCAGGTAGCCGGTGAAAAATTCCAGCGCGGGCTGGTGCCCAAAGCGGAAAAGGACTCCCAACCCGAAGAGCACGGAGAGACCCACCCACACGAAGCTCCAGATCGACGCTTCACGAATTCCGATCTTGTGCGGGCGCTTGTGAAAAACTTTCAGGTCCAGCGTGATGGCAGCGACTACGAAGAGGTTGAATACGAGCCACCGGAGAGGCGTGCCCATCGCGTGAAAACGAGAAGCGCCTCAGGGCGCCGGGGCAGTGTGTGTGTCTAGGGCGTTCAGATTGGTCAATTCGATCCGCACGGTCTGGCCCGGCTGGATGCTCACGGGCACGTCCCAGCGCAGCCGCCGGTCGCCGGCATTGGCCTCCAGGCTTAGCGAACTGATCCAATAGTCGCCCGCCGGCAATCCCTGTATGCTGGCTCGGCCATCCAGGTCCGTGTCCGTCTTGGCCACCAGATACTTCGTTTGCGCCACGTCCGGCGCAAGCCTTTGCACTCGTCTTTGCTGGTCGCTATGCAACTGCGCCCACTTCCGTTGCGGGTTCACGGCTTCCAGTTCCAGCTCGATCCCGCTCATCGTCGAGGGATTTGCCCCGATGAATTTCTTCAGATTCGAGAGATATGCTGCTCGCAGTTTCTCGTACTTCTCCGGCTGATCCTTCTTTTCCGCCTCCGTGAAAGTCGGCTTCGGCAGCCCCTTGGTTACCCCGCCACTGTTCGACCGCTGATAGGCCAGCAGGAATTCCGGCACTTGGATGACATCGTCGGGCGTCAGCAACCGGTCGAAGTCCGGTGTCATCAAATCAAGCGTATCGTGCCCCTTCAGCCAGGTTTTCAGCTCCGGCGATACCTTCAAGCCGTCAATGAACTTTTCGCGTGACGGAACGACGTTCGCCGATTCCACTTCCTTGGCGATGTCCGCATAGCTCTTCGTGAGGATATAGAAGGTGAACTGCCGCACCGGCTCCGGCCGTGCGGCCGTCGGCGTGATGCGCGCCGCCAGCTCCAGCGCGCCCGTGGCAGGCGCGGATTGCGCGTTTAGACAGCAAGCCAGCAAAACGGTAGAAGCGAGCGCAAGTATCGACGCTCTTTTGGAGAGGGTATTCATAGCCGCAATCGTAGCAGAGTCAGCGCTTCCCGCCCGCCGCGATTTCGTGCGTGTTCGTACTTGCCATCCCCGCTGGCGTCTGTCCGAGGCGGTGTTTAGTGCGTCATGAACAAATGGAGCAAAATCGAGATCCCAATACCGGCCAGGAAAAGGATTCCAAGAATACGCATCCACACGGACGCAGGCAGACGTCCGATCGGTCCCTTGGGCGGGACGGGCGGATCGAGCACACCAATGCCCGTCGATTTCCTCGGAGGGCCGCCCGAATGGGCAGAAGACGGCTGAGGTTCCAATTCGTAGGAATTCTCTGAGAATTCGTACGGCATGGCCAAAATGTTATTCCAACAATACGCGCGTGTCTAGAAGAGGCGGTACACCGCTTCGATGGTGATCCAGGCGGCGATGGCCCGGTGCGACGCGTCGCGCGCGGGAGTGAAGCGCCATCCTTGGACAACTTGCACTGCACGGTCGTCGAGGCCCATTCCCAATCCCCTGACCACGCGAATCTGCGCCGCGCGGCCATCCGGTCCAACCAGAACTTGCAACGTGACGGTGCCCTGCAACTTCGCCTCACGCGCTTCGTCCGTGTATTTGGGATCGGGGCAGTAAACACACCGGGGCTCCGTAACTCCCGGCCAGTAGGGAGTATCTTCAGCGCCACCGAATCCTACCGGACCATTCCCTGAATCGCCCACGCTATCCCCACCCCGATTTCCGAGAGTGTGCCCTGGGCCTGGCCCCGGAGAGTTCGTGTCGTCCTTCATCCACGGAAGTCCCATGTGATCCGCGGACGTAGGCACAGGCGCAGCGGAGAGATCGAGAATCGTCGGCGGAACAGGAAGCGGATGCTCGCGCTGATCCGGCAACGTGGGCTTCACCAGTTGCAACGAAGAGAAGGCCGGCAAGTTTCCGTGCGTCGCAGGGATGGGGTTCTCGTCACCGCCACTCCCGCTGCCCGCCGAAGGATGCGCGCCAGATTGTCGATTCCAAATCGCTTCAGGAATGTGATTCGGGCTGAAGATTCTCGAATTCTGCGCGGCGGGATCCAGTACCTGTCCCGGCGGATGAATGGCTAACAGCGCCAGCATTGTGATGAGCGCCGCGTGGATGGCCAACGACACGCTCTGCGCCCGGCGGGCTCGCGGAGATTTTTCAGACTTCAGCAAATGGAGCGGAGCGCCGTTTGCCGACGTTGCGGAAAACCGCGCCGCGACAAAGAGCTGACCGAGATTCTCTCGCACACGTTCAAACCAGGAATTGCCAGTGGGGTTGGGGCCGGAGAATATCCCAAATGGAAAATCGCGCATGGAAAGGCCTCCGCGCCTGCCTCGCGATTTCGGGCACACGAAGAAGAGGCAAGCGTCGAACGGCTAATGAGAAGTAGTCAGCAGTGGATTGGTTGCTCTAGACGTGCAGAAAACAGTGTTGAGGATTCTTAGTACAAGCGGAAGGTCACTTCGATGGGCACAATCGTGGCCACAATTCGCCCGTCTGGCCCAGCAGCCGGCTTGAACTTCCAGGACTTCACCGCCTCGATGGCTTTTTCTTCCAAGCCCAGCCCGGGGCCCTTTACCACGGAAATGTTGACCGCGCGGCCATCGGGAGTGATGGTCACCTGCAGAATCACCGTTCCCTGATACTTGGCCTTGCGCGCTTCGTCCGAATACTGCGGAGTCGGGCAGTACAAACACTGCGGCACTCCCACTCCATTCACTCCCGCGCGAAACGCTCCGCCGCCAGTGCCGCCACCCGAACCCGGACCCAACCCACCGCCCGAGCCGCTGCCAATCCCTGTGCCATTGCCGTGACCCAGCGAGTCGGAATTTCCAGACGCCAGCGGATCACCAAACGTCGATAGATTACTCACAATTTTCAAATCCGGCGGCCCAAGCAACGTGGGGTCCATCGCCAGCTTGGGATCGGGATTCACAGGCTTCACCTGCGGCGGCGTGAATTGCGTGAAGCTGAACTTAGGCACTTTGCCCTTGTTCACCGGCGTCAGTGTGTGGTCGTTGGCTCCGCCACCGCCGCCCGCCTTCTTTGCCCCCGCAGGCAGCTTCGAGACGTAGGGCGATAGATCGAGTGCTGTCACATCCAAACCGCTCTTGCTTTTCGCTTCTGTCGGTGACGAAAAGTGCCAGAAGATGGGAATGAAAATTACCAAGGAAAAAAACGCGATGTGCGCCAGAAACGAAATTATCTGTGTCCGGCCGTAGTTTTCATCCTTAGACCAGATATCCTTCACTCGGACGGGCTGAATCCCTGGAGGCAGTGGCGGCTGCTTCGATGGCGAAAAAAACTCCTTGAGGCGCTCGCCAAAACCGCCAAAGCCGGGCACCCAACCCACTCCCAGACGGCTGTTCACCGGACCTTTCGGCGCCGGACGCGAGCTGAAAAATTCGCCCAAATTGTCGGTGAAGCCGCCGCCGTAAGTCATCGGCATCAGCGGCGAGCGCACATCTCCGCTGATCTTCACGGGCCGCTCGGTGAAGAACTGCTTCAGGTTCGACCAGAAGCCATCCGTCACCACGTGCTTGGGGGTCACAAACTCCGGAAGCGCCGAGGCAGGAACCGGCACCTTTTCCAAGGGCTTCGCCTTGGAGGGATCAGGCTTCGTCAGCCCCGGTGGCAGTAGATTGATGATTGAATCCGGCAACGTTTTCCCCTCAATTTAGACGCAGCTACCCGACAATTGGTGTCCCCGTTGAATAGGATTCGCGGCGCCCGGCAAAGGTTGCGCAGGGCCTCGCGGCTGACACCGACTCCCTTCTATTGTAACATACGCAATTACACTGCTTTCCGATGTTTCCCGCCGCATACCTGAACCAAAGGACGGCTTGCAAGCTAAACGAGGGGATTTTCAAGCGCTTACGATTATGGATATGGACGAACCACTCGATCTCAAGAAAACACTCAACCTGCCGAAAACCGATTTTCCCATGAAGGCCGGTCTGCCGCAAAACGAGCCCAAACAGCTCGCCGCCTGGCAGGATGAGAATCTCTATGAGCGCATCCTCGAAGCCCGCAAGGGACAGCCCCTCTTTGTCCTCCACGACGGCCCGCCGTATCCTACCGGCGAAATCCATCTCGGCACCGGCCTGAACAAGATTTTGAAAGACTTGATCGTCAAATCCAAGAGCATGGCCGGACACTACGCGCCCTATGTTCCCGGATGGGATTGCCACGGCCTGCCCATCGAAACAAAGGTCGAAAAAGAACTTGGCGGCAAGGGAAAAGTTCCCCCGGCGGAATTCCGCAAACTCTGCCGCGAATTTGCCACCCGCTTCGTCGAGCAGCACAAAAAAGATTTCAAGCGCCTCGGCGTGTTCGGCCGTTGGAACGATCCTTATCTCACCATGAGCTTCGACTACGAAGCCACCATCGCCGGAGCTTTCCTCGATTTCATGGAGAAGGGCTACGTCTATCGTGGCCGCAAACCTGTTTACTGGTGCCTGGTAGATAGCACGGCGCTTGCTGAAGCCGAAGTCGAATACGAAGACCACGTCAGCCCATCGATTTGGGTGACTTTTCCCGTAGCGAACGCCGGAGGGCTTTCTGCGGATATTTTCGGCTCAGACGTCCGCGCCGTCATCTGGACTACTACTCCCTGGACGCTTCCTCACAATCGCGCGCTGGCCTTTCATCCTGACTTCGACTACGCCGTTGTCGAAACCGAGAAAGGAAAACTCCTCCTGGCCGTCGATCGAATTCCCGCTCTGCAGACCGAATGCGACATCAAGGAAGCTCGCATTCTGGCCACCTATAAAGGTGGTGAATTTGAACGCACCACATTCCAACATCCTTTTCTTCCACTCCAGGTTCCCGGCGTTCTTGCCAAGTATGTCACGCTCGACCAGGGCAGCGGCATTGTCCATACCGCCCCCGGCCATGGCGCCGACGACTTCGTTACCGGTCAAAAGTACGGTCTCGAAATCTACGCGCCGCTCGATGACAAAGGCGTCTATCTCGAGGGCTTGCCCGCATACAAAGGCAAAGACGTCTTCACCGCCAATCCCATCATCGTCAAGCTCCTCGCCGAACGCGGCGCGCTCCTCGGCCATCACGATTACAAGCACACCTATCCGCACTGCTGGCGCTGCCACAATCCCGTGATCTTCCGCGCCACCGAGCAGTGGTTCATCAAAATGGATCAAGCCGCGCACGGCGCCGCCAATTCCTTGCGCACCGAGGCCCTAGACGAAATCAAGCACGTGAAGTGGATTCCCGCCTGGGGCGAAGACCGCATGTACGAAATGATCGAGAAGCGCCCCGACTGGTGCGTTTCGCGCCAGCGTTTCTGGGGCGTGCCCATCATCGTTTTTTATTGCGATTCCTGCGGCACACGCCTGGAAGATTTCACCGCGCTGCGCAACGTCGTGAAATGGTTCGCCAAAGAAGGCGCCGACGCCTGGTATAGCCACACGCCCGAAGAATTACTACCACCCAACACAAAATGTTCCTGTGGCGCCACAAAATGGCGCAAGGAAAACGACATTCTCGATGTGTGGTTCGATTCCGGCTCGTCGCACCTCGCTGTTCTGCACGGCAGCGAGTGGCCCGCCGATGTTTATCTCGAAGGCCCCGATCAATATCGCGGCTGGTTCCACAGCTCGCTTCTCGTCGCCACCGGCGTGCGCGACGCCGCGCCCTACCGCGAAGTCGTGACCCACGGCTGGACGCTCGACGAGAAGGGCGCGCCCATGTCCAAATCGCTGGGCAACACCATCTATCCCGCGGAAATCTGCGAAAAATGGGGCGCCGATCTTCTCCGCCTCTGGGTCTCTTCCGTCGAATACCAGGCCGACGTAAAAATGTCCGAGCGCGTCATGACGCAGCTCAGCGAAGCCTATCGCAAAATCCGCAACACGTTCCGCTTCGCTCTCAGCAACCTTTACGATTTCGATCCCGCGCGCGACGCGCTCCCCAACGAGCAACTCGAGGAAATCGATCGCTGGATGCTGGACCGCACCGCCGATCTCGTCCAAAAATGCCGCGACTGGTACGCCGCGTACGAATTCCACCGCGTCTACCACGCCATCCACGACTATTGCGTCGTCGACCTCAGCTCCTTTTATTACGACGTTCTGAAAGATCGCCTCTACACCAAAGCCGCCAAAAATAAATCGCGCCGCTCCGCGCAAACCGCCGTCTACAAAATCACCAGCGCGCTCGTCCGCCTCGCCACGCCCATCCTCGTTTTCACCGCCGAGGAAATCTGGAAGTATCTCGCCAAGTCGAAAAACGATCCTTCCAGCGTTCACATGACCGTATTTCCCGAAGCGGCTTCTCTAGCCTCCGGCATCAGCAAAGAAGCCGCCGAAAGGTGGACTCACCTCGCTCAGGTTCGCGCCGCCGTTTTGATCGCCCTCGAACAAGCGCGCAACGCCAAAACCATCGGCGGCAACCTCGAAGCCAAAGTCCATCTCCATGCCGCCCCTGAAGCCGCGGGCTTGCAAAAACTTCTCGAAGAAAAGAAATCCGTTTTGCCCGCGCTCTTCATCGTTTCCCAAGTCGTCATCGACGCATCCGCGCCCGCAGGCGCGACGCAAAGCGAAACGCCGCCCGGCCTCGCTATCAAAATCGAACACGCCGACGGCAAGAAATGCGACCGTTGCTGGAACTATTCCACCCGCGTCGGCGAAAACTCCCGTTACCCCACCGTTTGTGAGCGCTGCACCGAAGCCCTCGCCGAAATCGAAGGCCAAGGCCCTGGAGCCGCCACCGCATGAAATTCCCGCGCCATCACCTTCCTCGTAGGGGCACGATACATCGTGCCCGTCTTCTCTTCTCCTCAATCTCCTTTACCTCCGTTGCATCCTTAACCTCATGAAATTCCCCGCCCGCCTCCGCTATCTCTGGCTCACTCTCGCCGTGGTCCTCCTCGATCGCGCCACCAAAGCCTGGTTCGAAACACAAACCCCCGAAGGCTGGCGCCACGAACTCATCCATCATTTCGCCTATTTCGTCCACACCCGCAATTTCGGCATCGCTTTCGGCGTCTTCAACGACCCATCCTCGCACTGGACGCGCATCCTTCTCATCGCCGGCTCGGTCGTCGTCATCGGCGCGCTAGCCTGGCTCCTCGTCGCAGGCCAAGGCGGCGGCTCGCTCACCGCTGCAGGCCTCGCTTTCCTCCTCGGCGGCGCCACCGGCAATCTCACTGACCGCATCGTCCACGGCGCCGTCACCGACTTCTTCGAACTCTGGTTCGGCTCCTACCACTATCCCGCCTTCAACGTCGCCGACTCCGCCATCACCATCGGCGCCGCCCTCATCATCCTCGACGTCTTTTTCGGCTCGAAACAATCCTAGGCACCGGGCTGGATGCGTTAGAATTCTGCCCAGCGAAGAAGCGCTCATACTCGAAAGGAAAACCGATGCCCCCTACCTTTGGGAACGGCAAAATCTGCTACCTTGAGATCCCCGCCACCGACATTGCCCGCTCGGCCGATTTCTACAAACGCGTCTTCGGCTGGAACATTCGCAAACGCGGTGATGGCAGCACCTCCTTTGACGATACGGTCGGCGAAGTGAGCGGCGCCTGGGTGCTCGGACGCCCGCCCGCCGCACAGCCTGGGCTTATGGTTCACATCATGGTCGACAACGTCGCCGCGACCCTGGACGTGATCCTCGCCAATGGCGGCGAGATCGCCCAACCCATCGGCGCGGACGCACCCGAAATCACGGCGCGGTTCCGCGACCCCGCAGGAAACGTGCTCGGCCTCTACCAGCATCGCGAATAACAGAACGCGGCTTCTCACGCCCGCGGAGTCGGCGTATCCCCTTTCATCTTTCATCATCCAATCACAGCAGAGGCGACCATCATGAGCGCCGAAGCGAAAGTAGCGAGCCACTACGGCAAGGGTGGCCTGGAGCAGAAGATTCTGGCGGCCCTGAAGAACGCCGGTATCGACATGGACCATCCCACGGTCGAAGACTTGGCTCCCGTCGATGAATTTCACGTAGGCGGCCTCGAATCCACCAAAGAGCTGGCCGCACAAATGGACTTGCGCCCTGGATTGCGAGTGCTGGACGTCGGCAGCGGCATCGGCGGCCCCGCCCGCTATTTCGCGGCCAGGCACGCTTGCCGTGTGACCGGCGTGGACTTGACCGAAGAATTTATCCAGGTCGCCGGCAGCCTCACGCGCTTGGCGAAGCTCGAAGCCCTGGTCGACTTTCGCCAGGCCAGTGCTCTCGAAATGCCATTCGAATCCGCCGCGTTTGATCGCGCCTACATGATTCATGTGGGCATGAATATTGCGGACAAAGATGCCTTGTTCCGCGAAGTGCGGCGCGTGCTCAAGCCCGGCGCCCTGTTCGCCGTATTCGACCTGGTGCGCACCGCCCCCGGCCCGCTGTCCTTCCCGCTGCCGTGGGCCGTAAGCGAAGAAACCAGCTTCGTATCCAGCTCCAATGACTATCGCGATGCCTTGCAACGCGCCGGCTTCCTCCCCGAGCGCGAACGTGGACGCAGAGACTACGCGATTGAGTTCATGGAACGAAACATGGCGCGCATCGCCCAAGAAGGGCTTCCACCGCTCGGGCTCCACGTCGTGATCGGTGAAAAAATTCCGTTAATGATGAAAAATGTCCTCGCCATGATGAAACAAGCCACGCTCGAGCCCACGGAATTCATCTCCCACGCTGCCTAGTCTCCATTTGCCTCAATCGGCGGCGAGGGCACGACTTCAGTCGTGCCACAACGAACGCAACCCAACCGGCTTTACCCGCTGCGGTTCACTCCTCGCGAGGCCCCGGCCTCAGTTCGCCTTCCGCCTGCGAACTTCTCTCGCGCGTTTCTCCGCTCGCGACGCTTCGTCTTTCCGGTTCATCTCCCGCAACATATTTGCGTAACTTTCAAGCGCCGCCGCCAGGCGGGCATTCTCTAACTCGCCGGCTTTTTCGAAAACGGCGATCGCCTCGAGATAATTCTTTTCCGAATCCGCATACGCGTTTTTCGCTTGATACAATTGCCCCAAATTCAAAAACGTTTCGCCCGCCGCCAGGCTGTCCGCGCCTTCCGCTTTCTGGAACAGCGGCAACGCGATGAAATACAGCGTCTCCGCTCGCGCCAAATTCTGTTCCTCCGCGTAGAGCAGCGCCATATCGAGATAAACCGTCCCGGTCACCAGTTGGCCTTCTGTCGTCTGCACTTCGCTCATTTCCAGTACGTGGTCGTAAAGAGACTGCGCTTCGTCAAAACGGCGCTCCGCCCGGTACACTTCCCCCAGCTGCAGAAGCACTCGATTCAATTCCGGTTCATCCGGTCCGGGAACATCCTCGCGAATCGCAATGGCGCGCTTCAGCACCTTCTCGGCTTTTTCGTATCGTTGCTGCACGTAATAAATGGTTCCCATATCGAAGAGCGAAACCGCCAGCCGCAGATCCTTCTCTCCGAATTTCTCCGCTTGCGCCAGCCCCGCCGAATAAAATTTCTCGGCTTCTCCGTAACGATGCGCTTCAAACGCCTTTTTCCCCGCATCGTGATTCGCCTGCCATGGAGATTCCTGTGCCGCGGATTGTGATGTCGCTGGTTGTTGTGTTGCGGACTGCTGCGTCGCGGCTTCCTGTGCCCCGCCGCGTGTCCCCGCCGCGCAAGCCATCGTCAGCAAAATAGCAACAAGCGTCAAACCTTTATTTTTACGCCTCACCATTCGTCCCTTGTCACCGATGCGCGACCTTTGCACCACAGCAACGATTCTAACGCCTGTGGCCCACAACGTTCCTCTTCCAGGGGCGGCTCTTCAGCCCCGTTCTTTCACGGCTCGCTCCATCAGCTTGCCCAATCTTCTGTACGTATGATAAAGTATGTACATAAAGTAAGGTACAGTGATGCTCTTCGAGTGGGACGAGAGCAAAAATCGCAGCAATCGCGCCAAGCACAAGGTCAGCTTCGAGGCCGCCACGCTTGTATTTGAGGATCCCCAGGCCATCGACCTCCCAGACCGCGTCGAGGAAGGCGAGCAACGCTGGCACACTTTGGGAGTAGCGGCCAGCCTTGCGGTGCTGCTAGTCGTTCACACCTATCGCGCAGAAGGCGGCGTCGAACGGATACGCATCATCTCAGCCCGAAAAGCGACGCCGCACGAAAGGAAAATCTATGAAGAAGGTCTCTAGAAAAATAGCCAAGGAACTCGCCGCGCTCGCCCGCATGCCCGACGACAAAATCGATTTGACCGACGCGCCCGAAGTGCGTGATTGGCGTGGTGCCGTCGTCGGCAAGTTTTACCGCCCCATCAAGCACCCGGTCACCATTCGCGTTGACGCCGATGTCCTGGCCTGGCTCAAGCACCAGGGACGCGGCTACCAGACCCGCATCAACAAGCTCCTCCGTGAGGCCATGGAAGGCAAGCGCCGCCGCGCCTAACCGGCACATCCACCTGCTTTACCTGACGAGACTGGCATATTGCGCCAAACGCCGCTCCCAATCGCCTTCCCGCAAGCCACAATCATCCCACCCGGCAATCGCACCTCCCCTGCGCACGCCATCACTACCAAAACGGCACCAAGCGCCAAGCCTTTGTTTCCAGCCTTCAACCTTCGCCACGCGTTCATTGTTCTCTTCGGACGTGGTATACGCCCTTTTCATCGATTCGTAGCGCCCATTGCGATCCGCGGCATCGAAGTGTCCAAGGTGAACGCTCCACTATTCCCGTCGCCACCAGATCAGCCGGACTTCCGTCGTCATCAGTATCCGGCGTAAACGCCGTCACCAACATTCCGGTGCGCAATTGGACTGGATTGCCGTTCTCATCCGGGGCCGTGTCGGAATGCGACAAACACAACAATTCTCCGAATAGCCCGTTAAAATCTGCTTCCAAACGGATCGGTTTCGTATCTTCGTTCGTACTCATCAGAACTCCGCTGATTTAGTATCAACTATTATGCATCCGACTAGCGTGGGCCATCTTTGTAGTGGCGGGTCTTCAGACCCGTTCTTTTTCTTTAGGAGGGCACGACTTCAGTCGTACCGTTTCGCGATGGCGGGCGGCTGGAACACACCCATTGCGCCACACAACGATTTTGATTTTGTTTTTTCTAGGGTGCCCATCCTTTGCGATGTTGCTTTTCGCAAAGGGTGGGGTCGCTTTTTAGAATTCGCAACGCACTGATCAAGACATTTGTATCGAAGACGCAGCGCAATTACGCGCCTTTGAGAAGAGAATCCAGAATTTCCGGCGTAAGCCCGCGGTCTTTCGCTTTGCGGCCGGCTTCATCGAGCACTTGCTGCAGAGACGGATATTCCCCGGCAGCCAGCTCTCGAAGCCAAAGCCCAAGCAGCGCCTGAATCTTCCGTTTCTGCTCTGGCCCAGCGGACTCGTACGCCCGCGCCGTTTGTGGGTCCAGCGGAATCGTGATGGTAGGATTCGCCATAGTCTTATTCCTTCGCAATTCTACGGCAAAACCACTCAACTCGCCATGCCTGTGCGAATGCCGCAACTATTGAGTCCGCATAACATTGCGACGAAGCGATTTGGAGTGCGGCAGCTCTGCTGCCGCTTTTCGCAGCCGCTCATCCCGCTCTATATTTGGCAAAGCTCAATAAAACGCTCGCGTTCGCACATTTTTCCACAGCCCATTCGAACACTACTACATAATAATATTTACAGAAAATAATATCCCTGCTACAATTCCTCATGGATCTTGAACTCGCCTATCAAAGAATGTTCCCTGGCCGGGTGCCCCACACGCCGTATTCGCGTGTGGGAGTTTCTTTCTCATAATGCTTTAATCCATTACTAATAGCTTCAACCTTTCATCGGATAAGTCAGCGGCCCCGTCCCGCCACTCCTCGCTCGACCATCCTTCTCAGCCGCGTCTCGCAGCTCCAGAATTAGCCGCTGGATCGCTCGCACGTCGTCCACATCCGCAAACACTACTACTTCTCCCACGCTGAACCGGCTCCATCCGCGCGATTTCTGTCCACGGCCCGCGATCATTGGATACTTTGGTCCAAACCAGATCGTTCCAATGGCGTCCCCTTCGATTTCCATCCCTACAACCGCTTCGAGTTGCGTGAAGCGCGTCTTCCGCTTCCATCCTTCTTGCAGGACCAACACGCGTCGGTTCGTTACCGCGTAATACGTCCGCCGCTTTAGCCATGCATCGAAGAAGAATCTGCCCAAATCATGAATTGGCCGATGACGACAAAAGGGATACCCCACAGCGTGAAAAACCACGATATTGGGTTCCCGTGCGAGACGTTGCCCCAACCTCCGAGCACGCCTGCTTCCCAGAAAATGGCAAAGCCGCCCCACAATAGGCTGAACGGAATCGCATACCAATCGTCGGAATGAAAAATCACATGAGGGTTGGGCTTTCCCGCCCAGTAAAACTTCTCGCCAGACAGAAGCTCTGGTTGCATTTTCATCGCGCATTGCGGGTCGATTGTGAGCAATTCTTCGCTTTCACCTCCAGACAATGTCACCACATTCGTGAATGTAGGGAAAACTCATCTGCAAGTACAGAAAAATCGCCAAAAATTTGTCAGAAATATTTCACCATGGTGTGGAAGCGGGGTGCCCATACCTCGATTCCGCGTGTTGGATTTCCGGTTTCTCGCAGTAGATGGGCCAGTCGTTCGGCCTCTTTTCCACAACTCATTCGAATGCTACTAAATGCTAATATAGATAAAGAATAAAATCCGTGCTAGCATTCCCTATGAATCCTGAACTCGCCCCGCGAAGAATGGCCCCGAGCCCCCGCTGGCGTTCCAATTTCGGCTACTTGCCACTCACCACGCGCTTGCCCGCCGTAGCCGATCATTCGCCACTTCCTGCACTGCCCGCTCTTTCGACTTTAAACTTTCGACTTTTAACTTCTTCAGAATCAACACTTACAGCCCAACTCCGCGTTTCATCGGGTTTTGACCGCAATCGTCCGCCCGCAACTCCTTTAAAAGCAACATTTGCAGAAGCCACGCCTGCAAGTTCTTTAGAAGCAACATTTGCAAAAAAACCGGGGGTAGGGGGCCCCCTGCCAGCCACCCACGCCGATCACTCACCTCGCTGCTACAATCAGGTCGTGCCGACACCCGAATCCGCCACCCATCGCGAACTTCTGGCTTCACCGGCAGATACCGGCACGCGCCTCGACCGCTTCATCGCCGCCAACTGTCCAGAACTCTCCCGCACTCGCGTCCAGGAACTCATCGAAGCCGGCCTCGTGCTCATCAATGGCACCGCTGCCGGCAAAGGCTCGCTGCATCTCCGCGGCGGGGAACGCATCACCCTCGACGCTCCCGAGCGGCCCCCGCTCCGCGCCGAGCCTGAATCCATCCCGCTCGATATTCTCTATGAAGACGACGACGTTATCGCCGTCAACAAGGCCGCCGGCATGACCGTCCACGCCGGGGCCGGCAACCACACCGGAACGCTCGTCAACGCGCTGCTTGGCCGCGGCCAGGCGCTGGCGCGAGCCGGCGACGCGCTCCGCCCCGGCATCGTCCATCGCCTCGACAAGGAAACTTCCGGCGTCATCCTCGTGGCCAAAAACGATTTCGCGCACGCCAAACTGTCCGACGCTTTCCGCAATCGCGCTGTCAAGAAAACGTATATTGCTCTCGTTCAAGGCGCGCTGAAAGACGATCGTGGCCGCATCGAGCTGGCCATCGGCCGCGATCCCATCCATCGCACGCGCATGGCCGTGCAACGCAAGAATTGGCACGGCGCGGCCATCACCAATCTTCGCGAAGCGCGCACCGATTGGCGCGTGCTCGCCCGCATCGGGGACACCACGCTGGTCGAAGTCCAACTCCATACCGGGCGTACGCACCAGATTCGCGTGCACTTCTCCGCACTCAAACATCCCGTCGTGGGTGACATTCTGTACGGCGCTGCGTCTGAGCTACGTATGGGCAAGACCACGCTCCCACCTCTCGGCCGCAATTTTCTTCACGCCGCCAAACTCGCCTTCGCGCAACCGCGCACCGGCAAGCAGCTCGAGCTCCGCGCCCCGCTTCCGAGCGAACTCCGCAATTTCCTGCAAACACTTTCCGCCGCAGCCGGCGACGACCTTCGCCGAATTGACGCTGCGCTGGCGGGCTACCTATAATCGATGCACATGCGACGGGGACTCCTATCCATTTTTCTTGCAGCGGGCCTTTTTTTCACTGCCGTTAGCGTTCACGCTCAACAGCAAGCCCCGGCGCAACCGGCGCCGCCCGCGAATCCCGCTCCTCCTCAGGCGCAAGAGCCTCCCCCGCAAAGCCAGCAAAAAATCATTAGCGTCGTCAATCTCGTCGATGTGCTTTTTACGGTTCTCAATCGGCGCAACAAGCTCGTACCCGATCTGGAAAAATCCGATTTCAAGGTTCTTGACGACAACAAGCCCCAGGAGATTCGCTATTTCAGCAAACAGAGCGACCTCCCGCTGCGCATCGGCATGTTACTCGATACCTCGAACAGCATCCGCGACCGCCTGAAGTTCGAGCAGGAAGCATCTACCAATTTTCTTTTCAGCGTGATTCGCCGCGGCAAAGACGAGGCTTTCGTCATGACCTTTGACGACGAGCCGCAGATTATCCAGTCCTTTACCGGAGACGCCGGAATGCTGCGCGACCAGATCGTCAAGACGCGCGCCGGCGGCGGCACGGCCATCTACGACGCCATCTACGATGCCTGCGCGAAAGAGCTAAGCCACCCGCCGCGGCCGCCCGGCGACCAGCCGGATGTCGTTCGCCGCGTCATGATTCTCATCAGCGATGGCGACGACAATCTCTCGAACCACACGCGCGCCGAAGCCATCGAGATGGCCCAGCGCACCAGTGTGGTGATTTACACCATCAGCACCAGCACGCAATGGATTGCGCTCTCGCAGACCGATCCCTCGAAGCTCGCCAACCGCAAGACGCACCTCACCGAAGGCGATCAAATTTTGCAGGACCTCGCGGAAGAAACCGGCGGCCGCGCTTTTTACCCCTATCACGTGGACGATCTCGATCAATCCTTCCAGGACATCGGCGACGAGCTGCGCAACCAATATTCCATCGCCTACAATCCCATCAACTCCGTGCTCGACGGCAAGTATCACAAGATTCGCATCGAAGTCCCCGAGCATAAGGGCTATCAGGTCCGTTCGCGCCGCGGCTACTTTGCGCGCGCCAACGGCGACTTCAACGTCAAGCCCGCGCCCAGCCCCTCCCCAAAAACCAACTACCCCTAGCGGAGCACAATAGCGCCGCGCAGTCGCGCGCACACTTTTTTGTCGCGCAAGCGCTGTAGCTCAAGCCTTGAGGCCTGAGGGTTTTTTCTTTGGATTTGCAGGATGCGGTCTAACGCGGCGTGTCGCGGAGAAGCACCGCGTCGGACTCGGTATGCCCACGTTCCAGGCAGATTTTCGAGCCATCTTGCGAGAACCGGAATTGCCAGATTCTTTCCGAAGTAAAATGGGTGAGTTGGTGGAACGGCGCGTTATCAAGAGGCTGCTCCCAAAGATTATCCACGCCTTTCTCGTGGACGACGTAAACCACGGCCTTGCCGTCTGGCGTAAAGGCCAGCGGTTCGATGGCCCTGGGGTCCACGTTATGGTAGGTGACCTTCTTATCCGCGATGGAAAAAAGATCGAGAACCAGCTTGTGGTCGAGTTCGCGAACTTCGAAATAAACGATGGTTGTACTGTCCGGAGAGATATTCCAGGCGCCGATGGCGGAATTCAGGACGTTCTCGGCAGATCCGCCCTCGACGGGCAAACGTTTGAGGAAGTGGTCGTTGCCATAGTCCTTGAAATAGACCCATTTGCCGTCGGGAGAGCAGAGAGGATCGGCTTCGTTGGCTCCAAACGTAAGTTGCGTGAGATTCGATCCCGCCGAATCCATGCGCCAAAGATTAAAGCTGATTTTTCCGGAGCGTCCCGCGGAGCGAAACACGATGTACTTTCCGCAAGCAGCGACCTGGTCGGAAAGATGCGCGCGGTCGGACAGTAAAACGGTTTCGCCACCGCTGGGGCTGATGGCTCGGATGTCGGGAACCTGCGGGAAAATAATTCGGCCGTCGGGCATCCAACCCCACTGGTAGATCATGCCGCGCGAGGCCAAAGGCAGGGCACGCGAAGCGTCCGGGGAGGAGGCCGGGGCCACGGCAAGTTCGTACTTGGATTGCGTTTGAACGACCGTCAGGCTTCGGCCATCGGCGGAAAGGCTGGGGCGATAATATTCATTAGTATCTGATGTCACGGGCCTAAACTCGCCGCCCGGATAGTTTACGATCCCAAGTTGCTCGTTCAGTCCAACCGAGGTGTTGAGGGCGGAGACCAAGAGGGCGTCCGAGCGTGGGAGCCACGCGGCGCTGGAATAGAAGCGGTCTGGCGCTTGCGCTACAACTTGTTCTTTGCCGCTAGCAACGTCCACGGCGAGGAACGAGCCCAAAGCGCCGTTCGCCAACTGAGATTCCGGGACCACGATGGTCTTGCCATCCGGGGACCAGGCCGGAACGTAGTTGCCGTTGTTACCGGAGAGGGCGGTGTTGCTGAGCAGGGTGCGATCCGGCGATCCGTCAGCGTGAGCGATGAGCAAATCATAGAACAACGTATCGTTTTTCTCGCGCAAATAGGCGAAGCGCTGGCCGTCGGGAGAAAACGTGATGGGACTATCGGCATCCTTGATGAGCAGACGAGGCGTGCCTCCGAGCACCGGCGCCGAATAGAGAGACGCGATGGTGTGGTCTTGCTCGTCGCGGCGCACGAAATAAATATAGTTGCCATCGGGAGAGAAAGTCAGTCCCGCGTAACGCGTGGCTGCGGGAGGAACGACCTGGGTGTTGCTGGCCGTGGCAATGTGCCGGAGCCAGAGAGACTGCAAGCCATCGTCATCGCGAACGTGGAGGAGGTACTTGCCGTCGGGGGAGAGCACAGCCATGGAGACGTGGCCGTTGTTGGTGAGGTTCTCGATGGAAAAATGCTCGAAAGGCTCGGGGTGCGTGCGCCGCAGAAAAGAAAAGATGCCGAACCCCGCAGCCGCGAGAATCACAAAGACAATTGTCAGCGTGATTCCAACACTCCATTTGTTCTCTCGCGCGGCGGCAAGCAGCGCCGAACTGCCGGATGAAATTGGAGTGGCGGAAGCGGGAGCAGTTTCCACTGCGGCGGGGATGCGCTTTCCCGAAGCGGAAGAACTTGCCGGCCTGCTGGGATCAAGCTCTCGCTGGAGCCGTTTCAAGTCCGCGCGTAATTCCGCGGCTACTTGATAGCGGACATCGCGGTCCTTTTCGAGGGCCTTATTCAGGATTCGTTCGAGTTCGGGAGGAACATTGGGATTGAGCTCAACTGGCGAGACGGGCGCGTGGTGCAGAATGTTGTCAAAAACCACGGCGCTGGTTGTGCCGGGGAAGGCAGGCTTGCCGGTGAGCATCTGGTAGAGGACGGCGCCCAGCGAGAAAAGGTCGCTGCGGACATCGATCTCTTCGCCGCGCGCCTGCTCGGGGGACATGTATTGGATGGTGCCGATGGCCATGCCGGGGCTGGTCAAGAGATTGGTTTCCTGGTTATCGGTGGTGTGGCCGCTCAGGCCGACCATGGCAGAGTCCAGCAGTTTGGCAAGACCGAAATCGAGCACCTTGACGGTGCCGGATTCGGTCACCACGATGTTGGCGGGTTTGATGTCGCGGTGGACGATGCCTTTTTTGTGGGCGGCATCGAGAGCATCGGCCAATTGAATGCCGATTTCGATGGTGCGGGGGATGGGAAGCGGTCCGCGCGCCAGCGTTTTGTCGAGCGACTCGCCTTGGAGCAGCTCCATGGCGATAAACGCGCGCCCTTCATGGTCTTCGATGGCGTGAATGGTGCAAATCCCGGAATGATTTAGGGCCGAGGCGGCGCGGGCTTCGCGCAGGAAGCGTTCGAGGACTTGCGGGTCGCGGCGGCTTTCTTCGGGGAGAAATTTGAGGGCCACGCGGCGGCCGAGCTTGGTGTCTTCGGCTTCATAGACGACGCCCATGCCGCCGGAACCGAGCTTACGCAGAATCCTGTAGTGGGCGACGGTCTCGTTAATCATGTTTGTTGAGGAAAGAAAGAATGTTAGACGGCTGGTGAATCCGGGTCAATGCTTGCCGTCATTTGGGACTGATGAGTGAGAGATTTCAAAAGCTGGCAAACGAAAGCATCGCTATAGCAACAGATAATATAGCAACGCTTGGGTGATTGACACTCTCGGGGGGCACAAAATATGTTCTGAATAGTTTCAGCGAAGATGTTGAAAATGATTCGCAGGGTTGAGATCGCCAGCATTCCCGTTCTCAAGCAGGATGCTCTCAGTTCGTGCTTTCCAGCAGGTAAGGAGAAAAGCGATGAAACGCAAGCTTTGCTTGATGTCTGTACTGCTACTCGCCGGGACACCGCTATTATGGACAGCCTTCTCGCAGTCGCCAGCAGAGAATCCTGGCGTTGTCCGTCTGCGGTACGCCACGATCGTGGTGCCTAACTACGACGAGGCCCTGCGCTGGTACACGGACGTTCTTGGCCTCGAAAAAGTGGAAGAGGGCGCTTTTGGCGCGGGGCTGCGCTGGATTGTAGTGGCGCCACGGGGCCAAAAGGAGTTTGGCATCATTCTTGAGTTAGCGCAGCCAATATCCCCGGATGACAAGATTCGCGATTATAAAAGTCGCGTGGGCAAAGAGACTCGATGGGTGTTCGAAGTCAAGGACTGCCACAGGTTTTACGAACTGCTCTCGAAGCGCGGGGTAAAGTTTACCGAGCTTCCGGTGGACCAAATCTGGGGCGTCACGGAAGCCCATTTTGAGGATCTCTACGGCAATGTGTTTGTCGTCGAAAGCCCAAGGCCCGCGCAAAGTGGAGCCAAACCCTAGGCGTGAGGTGTTTGACCTACTCGGGCATGGATCAAGACGAGAGCGATAGGGAACGTCCCGTCTTTCCCCAGTGTTCCAGTGTTCTCGGTCGTTCCCACCCGCAATCTTTTTTGGCAGGTTTCGACCTCTATAGAATCACGGAGGATTCCTCAAAACTCAGCCGCGGATTGCGCGGGAAGAGCTTGCTGGGGTCTCCATAGCCCAGGTTGCAAAGAAGATTGACCTTCCACTTGCCGTCAGGAAAGAATTCCGCATTCAGTTTGTCCGCGTCGAAACCGGACATCGGTCCGCAATCTAACCCCAAAGCACGCGCGGCCAGGATGAAATAAGCAGCCTGCAACGAACTGTTGCGAAAGGCGGTCTCGTTAATAAGGGCGTGGTTGCCGACAAAATAGGAGCGCATATCGAACTGCGGAAAGAGCTTGGGAAGATTCTCGTGGAATTCCGTGTCCCAGGCGATGATGACTGTTACAGGAGCGGCCATGGTTTTGTCCACATTGCCGGGCATCAGGACTGGTTTAAGGAGCGCCTTGGCGCCTGGAGTGGTTAGAAAAACGAACCGGGCAGGCGAGGCATTAGCACTGGTCGGCCCAAGACGGGCCAATTCGTAAGCCTCGCGCAGGAGCTCAACGGGCACAGGCTCGGGAAGCCAAGTGGAGTGAGTCCGCGCTTCGCGAAATAACTGATCGACCGCCTCCTGTGAGATCGGTGTTTTGATTGCAGCAAGATTCGATGCTTCAGATTGACTGTGCATTTTTGTTCTCTCCTTTATTAGGCGTTCAGCGCGAGCGCCGGGCATCCAGGCTGAACGGTCCTGCTCCGAACTGAGTAATCAACAAGGCGCCTCCGAGCATGGAGATATTTTTCATGAAGAGAATCATTTGGATCTGCGCCATCATGGGATCGGTGACGGTCCAGAACTTGTGCATCATGAGAGTGACCGGAATCAGGAACAGCACGATGAGCCAGGCGCCAAGTTTTGCGCGGTAGCCCAGCAAAATGCTGAGGCCGCCGGCGATGGCCACCGCGCCAGAAAGCGGAACCGCGATCCAAGCCAAGGGCACGCCTTGAGAAGCCGAAAAGGCGATGGTTTGCTTGGTGAAGTGATTGGGGGCAGCAAACAGGAAAATCAGCGCGAAGAAAAAGCGTCCCAAAACGACCACCGCTCCCTGCCAAAAGCTTATTGCCTCCACATCTTTGGAAATTGCGATCGAATTCGTTGCCATGTAGTTCCTCCTTTTGCTTGTTGAATCTGCTTACGAGTAACCATACAAACTAAGTTTTTCTGCACGGGCTAAAATCGATTTCCTTTCGTTTTTCAATCAGCGTGCTGCTGTGTGGGCGTTCTTTGGAGCCGGGAAATTCACTTGAGCCCACGCCGCGAACTTGGTCGGTTGCCGCCCGGCTATTTTGTTTGCGAGCGCGATTCGATCGCGCGAATCCGAACCTAAGTACGTGTAAGCTTGGAAATAACCGAAGCTATCTGCGAGCTCGGCGGCTCCGGGGAATGAAGCGGCAGCGAAGACTTCTTTCGGCACTTGCTTGAATGAGAATCTGTGACCCTGTTGATTTAGCGTGCTAACGATTTCACTGAAGCTCATGAAATCACCGACGAGCGGCAGATACTCGCCATTGCCTGCCTCATCTGGATGTGCGAAGGCTCCAGCAACGATGTTGCCAAGTTCGGTGATGTCGCCCATGTGAAGGCAACGCACAGCTGGATCAAGAGGAAGAGCCCATCCCGTGGATCCGTCGGGCTGCTTTTGCAGAACCGGGGCGCCCACAAGCCCGTGATAGTACATGGGCGCGATGACGAATGTATGATTCACGAACCCGGCTTCCCTAACTATCCGATCAATTTTGGCCTTGCCGGTAAAGTGGGGAACGTCGAACTTACTGCCGCTGATGGCTTCTACATCAGGCAGCGTGGACCAGACGAAATGTTTGACACCGGCATCCTTGGCGGTGCGTACTGCCGCTGTTGCCTCCTTGAGCTCGTCGGTACCTTGTTCCCAAAAATTGGTAACTAAAAATACGCCATGCGCCCCTTCAAATGCGGCCGTAAGGGTTTCGGGGCGATTCAAGTCCGCTTGGACGACTTCGTCGGCGAGTTCGCGATGCTTGGCCGGATTGCGAGTCAGAGCGCGTACTTTGAATTGATTGCAGGCTTGAAGAGCGCGTACTACGGCGCCTCCCTGCTGCCCCGTTGCGCCGACTACGGCGATCAGTTTCTTATTTGTGTGTTCCATATGCAGTCTGCCTCTCTTTCATTATCTATTGATGCCAAGTCTATTGATATAGATACATTCTGCTGGACATCGGTTATATAAAAGGGCAAAATAGTTTCGTATGGACAAGAACTCGCGAGACCCGGTTCACTGTTGGCTGGTATTGGGAAAGGCCTTCCACGCAGCCGCGAAATATCTTTATGCGGGACTTGAAGAGACGGGGATCGACGATACCGACTTCAGGATACTTGAAGCACTCCTCAACAAGGGGCCCTTGCCGGTGAATACGATCGGGCCAAAGGTACACCTTACGCCCGGCTCGATCAGTACGGCCGTTGACCGCCTTGTCGAAAGGGGCCTGGTAAGCCGGGTTGAAAGTCCTGAGGATCGGCGCGTCCGCGTCGTGTCGCTCACACCAAAAGGCAAAAGATTGATCGCGCCGATTTTTCGGAAACACGCCGCTGAGATTAAGAAGGTCTTTGCCGATGCGAGTCCGAAAGAGTTGCGGGCTCTTGAAACGACATTGAAAAAGATTGGGAAGCGCGCCGAGAGTCTGGGTAAAGGAATGAAGACAAGGTCTTGAAGCTACCTTTCGACAACACCTGTAAGAAAATGCAGATCCTAGGGAAAAACCCGCCTTCACAAACCGAGGACGGGACACCCAAAATCGTGTTAGGATTTACCGGCTGGGGCACCGGTCCTACTGTGACAAGCCGTAACAGTCTCTACTGTGTCAAAGGAAATAAGCGTCTGCCACCCGCCCACCCAAAATCGCTTTAGGGTTTTCCGGCTGGGCCATCCGTCCGTAATACGAAGCCAGCATCGTTCTTTCCCTCACAGGGAAGTACTCGCTGTGTCTGCAGATTTGCGAAAACTTTGATACAACGGAAGAATCGAGCCAGCCCTTCTGGGCTTCGCTGAAAATGATCTGCAACGCTTCCTCGGGAGGGAGCGCTCCCCGGTAAGGGCGATTGGTAGTCAACGCATCGAAGATGTCCGCGACCTGTAATATTCTCGCTTTCAATGGAATGGCTTCTCCGCGAAGGCCATCCGGGTAACCGCTGCCGTCCATTTTTTCATGATGGTGGCGGATCACTGGGAGAATTTTGCGAAGCGGCTTGAGAGGCGCGCAGATCTGTTCTCCCATAATCGGATGCTCTTGCATGATTCTTCTTTCCTCTGCGTCGAGGGGCCCGGGTTTGAGAAGAATGCTTTCAGGCATGTTAATTTTTCCTACGTCGTGAAGCCAACAGGCTAAGCGGAGTTCGTGCAGGTCTCCGTCAGCAAGACGGAAGCTTACCCCCAATTGCTCGACGTAAGCGACCAGACGCTCAGAGTGGCCATTGCGCATGTTTTGAACCGAGTCGATGCTGCGCGCCAACGCCAATACCGCGGATTTGGCCTGCTCATCCATATACCTCTTGAGGCGCAAAAGCGTCTCGATGCGGCCCAGAGCGTCCCAATGCGAAACAGGGTTAGCCCAGATATTCATTGCGCCAGCGTCCTGTCCACGCTGGACGTCGGACAGACCTGGGGAGGGTTTCAGCAAAACGACTGGGGTGAGTTGAAAGAGGGGATCTTTCTTGATCTGGCGGCAAAGATCGAAACTGCTGATGTCCGGCAAGCTATCGTACAGGAGAACCAGATCGGGCTGCATGAGCAGGCAGCATGCGAGTGCGGATTGGCCATCCGCAGCCGTTCCCACATTGTACTTCCGGGCCTGCAGGAAAGATTTCAATTCTTCGCGATTCACCGAAGAAACATCAACTAGCAAGATGGCCGGATTCATGTTCCCCTCGCTATTTGTCCGCGCCAAGAACGATAGACACACCACTCCCAGGGCGAGACAAGAAGTTTTCGATGGATTGGCCTTGCTAGTGATCTCCAATCCCTGTGCTCGGAGGACGGACCTTGCCTCCGGTTCTCGGGGACGAGAAGGAATGAGGTGGCTTGGCAGACTTGGTGTGTGCTCTTGCGATGCCAAAAACAGGAACCTTTATAAGTAACTGAAAAATCGATCCTTGCGTGGCGTCTGGCAGGGTTGAGAGAAGTACTGGCAGGAGGATAATTTTCATAGTCATCGCACTGTTTACGTGATCCCCTCGCCGTTTTCGCTGTCGCTTCGCCATGGCTAATGGACTGTTTCGGCCAGAAGACCGGCATCGAAGTCACTGACGAGTTGCAGTGGCCACGCGTCTGTACACTCGTACATAATCGACAAGCATTTGTTGTGGGAAAACGGTGGAGGAGTCGGGAGGGCCGGGCCAGTCGCCGCCGACGGCCAGGTTCAGAATGAGGAAGAAATTGTGGTCGAAGGGCCAGACGGCACCTGCTGGCCATTGCTGACGCGTAAACGTCGCGTAATTCGTAGCGTCGATGAAGAATCGTACGGCATCGGCATCCCACTCCGCGGCGTAGAGATGAAAATCGCCGGAGAGGCTAGGATTTCCGGGCAGAGAAAATTTGGAGGTCAGATCCGCGGTCGGGGCACCATTTCCCGCGCCGTGCAAGGAACCGTGCACCAGCGCAGGTTCTTTGCCAACGTTTTCCAAAATGTCGATCTCTCCGCAGCGCGGCCAGCCGACGGTGGAGATATCGTCGCCGAGCATCCAGAACGCCGGCCACATGCCCTCGCCTTTGGGGATTTTGATGCGCGCTTCAAACCTCCCGTAGGTTTGCGAAAACAGGTCTTTCGTGCGGATGCGCGCGGAGGTATACAACCTTGTTTCGCCCTTGCGGGTAACAGTAGTTTCCTTCTGAGCAGTGATCACCAAATTGCCAGACTTCATTTGCGCGTTTTGCGGATGGTTGGTATAGAACTCCAGTTCGTGATTGCCCCAGCCATCGCCGCCAATGGCATAGGACCACTTCGCAGGATCGGGAACGGAGCCGTCTGGCTCGTTGAACTCATCGCTCCAAGCTAGCTCATATCCGGCCGGCGAAGGCGGGGTTTGGCCGGCGCTGTAAACAACGCTCAGCCGAGCGCCGAAAGCGATGGCGATAAACAACAAGACAGACGGAATCGGGTAGAAGAGTTTGCGCATCCTCGTTCATTGTCCCTTGTTCTCGCTGGTGGAAGGGCCGAAGCCGAAGCGTTCGCGCATGCGGTGCCGGAAGCGTTCGCGCTCTTCGGGGGTCATTTGCTCGCAGCGCTCTCTCATGCGACGGCGGAAAGCGGAGCGACCGGAACCGTGCCATGCATGTCCGCCGAAGAGGATGCGGCACAACACCAGAAGTCCCAGCGCTTGCCAGAAGGTGATCTGGCGCCAGCCGGTGAGCGGCGGCAGCAGCCAATTCCACAGGTGCAGGACGATTTCGCCGCCGATGAAGACGAATAGCAGCAGCGCCAGAATCGCCAGCGGAGCAATAAGAACCAGTCGCTTCCATCTCCTACTCATGTTCAGTCCCTCATACTTTCATGAATTCGTCGTAAATGCCTTGCAATCGCTCACGCAGATGCAACACGGCATAGCGCTTGCGCGAGAGCAGCGTATTTACGCTCACGCCGGTTTCGGCGGCCATCTCCTTGAAGCTGCGTCCTTCCAGTTCGTGGGCAACAAACACGTCGCGCTGCTCCTCGGGCAGCTCGTCGAGCGCAAGTTCCAGCTCATCGAGAAGCACGTTGCGGAAGTAGAGCGCTTCCGGACCGGCGTCGGGCGAAGGCAAGAGATCTTCGATCTGCAGCACTTCGCCGCCTTCGCCCTCGACGGCCGCGCCGCTGAAGGTCTCCGGCTTCTTCTTGCGGAAAAGGTCGGTGATGCGATTACGCGCGACGCGAAAAAGCCACCCGGTGACGTGCTCGATGGGCATCAGCAGGCGATTGGCTTCCACGAGTTCGTAGAAGACCTCCTGCACGATGTCCTCGGCGTCAGAGGGATCGGGCACCCGCCGGCGGATGAAATTGCGCAGGCGGGATCGTTGTTGCGCGATGATCTCGGAGATTCGACGGTCTTGCTCGGTCATCCCCGCGATCCTCGACGGCTCATCCATCCATTCTTGTAGACGAACGGGGGCCGCAAATATTGTAGCGATTTAGGCCGGTAAAACGGGTTTGAGGAGTTCCCGCCGCCTTAACCCCTGGGGGCGTAGTAGCCCTTGCGGGCGAGGACGTGGAGGTCGTGGTCGGTGGTGTCGATTTTGATTTTGCGGAATTTTCCGTCGCGCGCGGGGTTGGTGGGGTAGTAGCCGAGGGTGTACTGGCTGCGCAGCTCTTCGGAAATTTCATCGAAGGCTTCCAGCAGCTTTTTTTCGGAATTCACGGAGATGACGCGGCCGCCCGTTTCGTCCGCGAGCTTGTGGGCCGCGCCGACGTTGGCGCCGTAGCGCGGATCGGCGACGAGCAGCATGTGAATCACGGTATCGGTGCGCTGAGCGGCTTCAATGGCTTCTTCGATGCGCACTTTGCTACCCTCGTCTTCGGCGTCGGTGACGATGACGATGGCTTTCCGTCCTGCTTCGCTGTTCAACTTCTCGCTGCACGCCAGATAGATAGCATCGTACAGGGCGGTACCCGTGATTTGCCGCGAGCCGACCGGGCCCGGGTTGATGCCGCCGCCGCCGCTGGGAATGTTGATGCGAGCCTTGCGGATGGCGCGGTCCAGCTGGCCGCGGTCGTCGGTGAAGTCCGAAAGCAGGTCGACATCGCTGTCGAACGACATCACCAACGCTTCATCTCCTTTGCGCAAGACGCGTCCAAGAAACTGGCCGCCGGCGTCCTGAATGGCTCCCAGCATGAATTGTTCGCTGCCGGAAGTGTCCAGGAGCAACCCGAGAGTGATGGGCAGTGTCACTTCCTTGGAGAAGAAGGCGATTTTCTGCGGTTGATTGTCTTCGGCGATGTTGAAGTTTTCCTGTTTGAGGTCGTTGACGATTTTTTTCTTTTTGTCGCGCACGGTGACGAACAGGTTGACCAGGTTCACTTGCGTCTTGATCACCGGGCCCTGGGCCACGGGCTCTTGAGGCAAAGCGGGTACGGCCAAGGCGACCGCGAGGCCCGAGGTTACCACTGCGGCGAGGAATTTCCTGCAAGAACGCATGTATACTTTCCTTGACGAGAGATGCCCGGCCGGAAATTGCCCGCTGGGTTGCTTCGCCCCGTTGGATGCGGCAATGCGGTGCGATGGATGCGTGGCCCCGGCTGGACGGGCCGCCAGCTACGAAAGGAAGTTTGGCCCGAGGCACATGAAAAGTCAAAGTCTGCGCAGAGTTGCAATCACGCTGAGCGTTCTACTCCTTCTTAGCGGCCCCGTCTCTCCGCAAGAAAAACCAGACACGCCGGCGCCTAAGACTCCAGCCAGCCCAACGCTGACGGTGCCACCGCAGGCAAGCGCGCCGCCGCAGCCCATTGCCCCGCAGCAGAGCGAAGCCAAGGCCAAGATCGTTTCCAACGTAAACCTGGTGGTCTTGCCCGTGACGGTGAAGAAAAACGGCGTGCTCGTGCCGGATTTGCACCGCGACGAATTTCGTGTTTTTGAGGACAACGTCGAGCAGAGCATCGACTTTTTCACCGCGGAAGCGTTTCCTTTGTCGATCGTCGTGTTGATCGACAATGATTTGAAATCCAAGGATGCCGAACAGGTGGACAGCAGCTTGCGCGCCGTCGTTGCGGGCATGAGCCTGAGCGATGAAGCTTTCGTCTGCCGCTTCGATCAGTATTTTCATCCTGGCAAGGGTTTTACCAACGACCAGGACAAGCTGCTGGCGGAGTTGAAGCGCATCTCCCTGGATTCCGAGCCGTCTGTGGGGGCGCCAGGCCCGGCGACCACGAATGGTCCGACGATTAACGGTCATTCCGCGATCGGAGATTCGCCAAATATCGCGCCGGGAGTCATTAATATCAAGGGACGATCGACCAAAGCGCTGGACGATGCCGTGTATAACGCCGCGCAACTGCTCAAGGACCGCGGCCGGGACCGCCGCAAGATGATTATTCTGATCTCCGACGGGATCAATGGCACGCGCGCCAACGTCAATACTTACGACAACACCGTAAAGGATCTGCTGCGTTACAACGTTTCCGTGTATAGCATCGGCGTGGGCAACTCTTATTTCGACCGCAAGTTCAGCCGGCTGGAGAACTATGCGCATGACACGGCGGGGGACATTTTTTTCGCGGCCAAAGCCAACGCCATGGAGGATTTGTACGCCCGCGTCACCGAGCAGGCGCGCAACCAGTACACGCTGGCCTACACGCCGCGCGGAACGGATCGCGCGAAGGAGTATCACGACATCGAAGTTCGGGTGAAGCGCGAAGGCGTAAAGATTCAGACGCGCGACCGCTACTACTCCAGCGCCATCCCACGGTAGCTGCCTGACGATTTAGTCCGTGCGGTTTGCGCAATTTCCTTGACACCAACGACTGGCGACCGTATATCAAGCCTCAAGGTGTGGTGCACGGCGATCTGTTTTTCGCCACAGCCCCAGCCGGCCGCTCCGCGGTCATCAACGAAAGGAAATCCGCATGAAGAAAAAAGGGAAGAAGGACGAAAAGAACCCGAAGAAAGGGAAGTAGGCTGTTCCAAGCGTATTGAGCAGGTCCGGGCGCTTCCTCAGGGCAGCGCCCTCTTTTTCTGGGAGGGGCCTGCCAGGTGCCCGGGCAGGTTGGGCGCTGGAACTTGCAAACGCCGGCAGTTTCACGGACACCAACTTAAATGCTCTCTTCGTGCGCGGGGCAAATCGGCTTGTAAGCACAGCTGCGGCAAATGAAGCCTTCTTTGGGCGGGAATTCGCCCGCGCGAATGTCGGCGGCGACTTCCTGCACGATTTTCTGGGCTTCGTCCAATTGTTTGGCGTCGCGCGTGGTCTCCTGGCGCTGATTGTTTTGCAGGTAATGAAAGACGAGACGGACGGGCTCCAGTTCCATGATTTCCTTCACGGCCAGGGCGTAAAGGCTGAGCTGCAAGTCTTTTTTCGCGTCGGCATCTTTTTTGGGACGCCCGGTCTTGTAGTCCACGATTTCCACTTCGCGTTTGTTTCCGAGGGAATTGATCTGGTCGATGCGGCCTTTGATAACGACGTCGTTTTCCAGCGGCAATTCAAAGGCTTTCTCTTGCTCGACGGCCTGCGGAGCTTCCGCGAGCATCCCTGCATGGAAGGCACGGAGCTGCTCCAGCCCTTCTTTCTTGTATTCCGCTTCCTGGTAGTCGTCTTCGAAGCCCTTGGAATTCCATTCCGTTTCGAAAATCCTGCGCACTTCTTCGAACGGCAGCTTGACCCCTTTCCGCAGTTGATCCACGAAGCGCTTGATGGTGGTGTGCATCACCGCGCCGAAACTCATGGCGGCTTTCGGTCCTTTGCGCAGCGACCACAAATAGCCGAACAAATATTGCTGCGGGCAGGTGCGGTAACCCATCACGGCGGAGGGACTCAGTGTCAGAGGCTCACCAGAGGGTGGATGAAAAACCTCCGCCCAATCGGCGATGCGCGAAAATATTTTTGCGGGAGCTGACGCGGCGGGGAAGAGCAGAGCGCCTTGGGAATCGCTTTTATGCGTTCGAGGGTCTTCTTGCGGGGGAGGAAGTTTGGGCATCATCTGACGGACGTCGTGGCGCTTCACTGCGGGTTCCATCAGGATGTCCTCGATGAACACGGGGATTTTTCCTTTTTTCTCCGTCACCGTCGTGATGGTGAGGCGATCTTCCGCGCGCGTCAGCGCCACGTAGAACAGGCGCCGCTCTTCTTGAATATGAAACTGCTCCGCGGGGCTGCCTTCTTTCATCAGTTCCACGGGAAATTCGAATACGCGGGATCTTTCGGTGGCGGGAAAGGCACGGCTGTTCACGCGCAGCAGGAAAACCTGCGGAAACTCCAGGCCTTTGGCGCCATGCACGGTCATCAATTGAACGGCGTCGCGCGGCGCGTCTTCTTCGAGGCTGACGGCGCCGCCGGCTTGCGCGTAATAATCGAGATACTCGATAAATTCCGCGAGGCCGCGCGTTTCGCTCTTGGGTTCCCATTCCTTCATGAATTCCGCGAGGCGCGCGACGTATTTGCGGTCGTGTTCCCTGGCGCGCTGCGGAATTTCCAGCCACTCGGTCAGATCGGCGAGAATCTCCCGCGCGGTGCGCCGCTTCAGAGTTTTTCTTTGCGCAGAAACGAATTCCACGAGTTGGGCGAGCGCGGCGTGCGAACCGTCGAAGGCGAGTTGGCCCTGCGGCAGTTGCAGCAAATCGTAAATTGCCTTTTTTTCTTTTCGCGCGCGCTCGGCGAGGCGCACCAAATCGGAGGCTTCGAGACGCCATGCTGGCGCGCCCAGTGCCCGCGCGCAGGCGATGTCGTCGTAGGGCGTGGCGATCAGGCGGAGGTAGGCCAGCACGTCTTTGACTAGAGGATGGTCGAGGATCGAGAGCATGGCGATAACGAACGGAATTTGCCGCCGCGAGAGCTCTTCCACCAGGGAATCGCGATGCGCGTGCTGGCGGTAAAGCACGGCAAAATCTTTCCAGCGCCGGCCGGCACCGTGGATGCGCTGCAGTTCGTTTGCCACCCAGCGCGCTTCTTCTTCCGGCGTGGCCAGCTCGACGATGCGGATTTTTTCTCCCGCGGGTTTGTTGGGAGACAGTACCTTTTTCGGAAAATCGGCGCTTACCGTGTTTTGCCCGATGACCTGCGTGGCAACGCGCAAGATGTTCGGCGTGGAACGGTAATTCTCGGTCAGCGCAACGCGATAGCGCATCGAGTCCTGGCCTTCTTTCCAGCCGGCAAAGAGCTCGAGAAACAATTTAAAGCTTCCAAACGAGGCTCCGCGGAAGCGATAGATGGCCTGGTCGTTGTCGCCGACGGCCACGATATTTCCCGGCGGCGCGGCCAAAAGTTCGAGCAGGCGCAACTGGGCGATGTTGGTGTCCTGAAATTCGTCGACGAGGATGTGACGATATTTTTTGTGCAGCGATTCGCGGAGTTCCGCATCGTGCTCCAGCAGGGCCACCGCGCCAGTGATGAGCGAGCCAAAGGAGACGCGTTTTTTCTCGCGCAGCAGCTCTTCGCTGGCGCGGTAAGCACGGGCAATTTCACGCTGAAGCCCCAAGGTGTCGAGACGCTCGGCCAGCGTGTCTTCATCGAGCGCGGCGCGTTCCTTTTCCAGTTGCGCTGCCAGCTCGGCCGCGTAGTGTTCGTAATCTTCGCAGGAGACCAGGTCATCCTGACAGCGCGAGAAAAACTCGACGAAATCGTTCAGGAATTGTCCCGGGTCCGCCAGGCGGCGGAATTTCTCGAGTTGCAGGCGCTTCAGATTGCGCCGCAGGAGAATCCAGTGATCGAACTTGTCGAGCATGACGCGTTCGGGCGCCGCGCCGGCCAGAAGCGTTTCGCAGAAGGAATGAAACGTAGCGAGGGTGACATCTTTTCCGCGTTCGCCGACGGCTTTGACCACGCGCGTTTTCATCTCGCCCGCGGCCTTTTTCGTGAAGGTAAGCCCTAGAATGTTTTCGCCGGAGAGTGTGTCGTCGGATTGCAGGAGGTGGCGGATGCGCTCGGTAATGACCCGCGTTTTTCCGGTGCCCGCGCCCGCGATCACCAAGAGCGGGCCTTCGCCGTGCGTGATGGCGCGCTGCTGCGCGTCGTTCAGGTTCAGCCCGCTCTCATGGAGCGGTGCCATATCAAAAAGGGTGGCCATCACAAGAGAAGGGTAGCGGATTTGGGAGCGAAGAGGAAATTCGCATGTGAGTCTATAAGATCAAAAATACTCCAGATTTCAGAGCGTCCAGAAGCCTTTATCAAGTACAAGTTAAACCCGAATCATTTGAGGCTTTGCGTTTATCGTTGCGAGAGTTCGCCTGAAGCGACTCTGGCGGTGAACTCGGCGGATTTTTTCTTGGGGATGGTGAGCGATTGCCATTTTTCGCCGGCGTAGTGCCGCGCAAGAAACACGATTTGTCCGATGTGATAGCAATAGTGTGCGACCTGGCGGTCGATGGCTTGCATGACGGAGTGCGGCTCGGTGCGAATCGTGATCGTGCGGGTGGTGTCCGCTTCCGTGAGCGGCTCCAACGCGTCGAACAGGCATTTCCAGCCGCGTTCCCACATTTCCAGCAACTCGGCGCGGGTCTGCGGAGGAGCTTCAAATTCCGAGTCGCGGTTGCGGTACGGTTTTTCTCCATCGGAGGTCAGGAAATCCGTCCAGCGCGAGATCATGTTGCCAGAGATGTGCTTCACGATGATGGCGATGGAGTTGGACTCCGCATCTAGCGTGGCAAACAGGCCCGCGTCGGGGCACTGCGCGAGGGCGCGATCGCCAAGATTCTTGTAGTAGCGGAAAACGCTGGTCGAGTCTTCTATATAGGAAGTTGTAAAACGAAGTGCCATGGCCGCATTTTGCGCCGGGGTGGTCGAAATCGCAAGACGACGCGGGATCGGCAGAGAGGTGGGTAACGATGGGGAAGGACATCGGGTCGAAATGGATAGCGCGGATAAAATGGGCTTGACATTCGCCTTTTGTTCGCCTAAGATTTGCGCGCTTTACAACATCCTTCCGCACCGGAGGCGCCATGACCATCGGCCAATCGATGCTCCCTGAATTTGACCAGGAGATGCAGAATACCCGCAAGACGCTCGAACGAATTCCCGACGAGAAGTGGAACTGGAAGCCCCACGAGAAGTCCGGCACGCTGGGCTGGCTGGCGGGGCACGTCGGCACCGTCCCCGAATGGATCACCATGACGATTAATACACAGGAACTCGACTACGCTCCCGTGAACGGGCCGGCGTACGAACCGCCGAAAATCGGCAATCGCCAGGAAGTTCTCGCGGCGTTTGACAAAGGCGCCGCGGAGGCGCGCGCAGCGCTCGCGGGCGTCAGCGATCAGGACATCATGAAGAACTGGAAGCTGCTTGCTGGTGGCCAGGAGGTTCTTGCGATGCCGCGCATCGCCTGTATTCGCGGGATGTGCCTGAATCATTTGATTCATCACCGCGGGCAGCTCACCGTTTACTTCCGGTTGATTGGCGTTCCCGTCCCCGGGCTGTACGGGCCCAGCGCGGACGAGGGGCAACCGGGATCGAACGCCGCCGCGGCAAACTAAGAACGGATCGGGCGAAGCCGGACGATTCCATCGTCCGGCTTCGCCGAGTTTTGTGCCACGAGCGGCTGCAAGGCCATCGCGATATAATGGTGTGCGCTGTTCTTTTGGAGGCACGCCGTGGAAACTCCCGTTATTCTTTCAGCCGTTCGCACTCCTGTGGGTAAATTTCAGGGAGGGCTTGCTGGATTCCCTGCGACGGAGTTGGGCGGAAAAATCGTCGCCGAGGCGATTCGTCGCTCCGGACTGGATGCCAAGGAAATTGACGAAGCCATTCTCGGCAACGTGGTGCAAGCCGGACTAGGTCAGAACCCTGCGCGGCAAGCGGCGCTGAAAGGCGGCTGCGATCCGCGCGTCGCGGCGCTGACCATTAATAAAGTGTGCGGCTCGGGGTTGAAGGCTGTGGCTCTTGCTGCGCAGGCCGTCACGCTCGGCGAAAGCGAAGTCGTTGTGGCTGGGGGCATGGAGTCCATGTCCAACTGCCCCTATCTGTTGCCGCAGGCGCGCACGGGCTATCGCTTGGGGGATGGCAAACTCGTGGACTCGATGATTCACGACGGGCTTTGGGACGCTTACGAAGATTTTCATATGGGCGTGACCGGCGAGCTCGTGGCCGAAAAATATGGCATCACGAGGGAAGAGCAGGACCGCTTTTCGGTCGAGAGTCACCAGAAGGCGGTGCGCGCGCGCAAGTCGTGTTTTTTTGAAGCGCAGATTTTACCCGTCGAAGTGCCGCAGAAAAAGGGCGACGCCATCGTCATCAAGTACGATGAATCTCCGCGCGAAGACACGTCGATGGAAGCGCTGGCGAAGTTGAAGCCCGCGTTCAAGAAAGATGGCACGGTTACGGCCGGCAACGCGCCGGGCACAAATGACGGCGCCGCCGCCCTTGTCGTGACAAGCGAGCGCAACGCTGCACGTCTTGGAAAGCAGCCTATCGCTCGGATTGTCGCGCAAGCCGTGAGCGGCGTCGAACCCAAGTGGGTGATGATGGCGCCGGTTGATGCCGTCGAAAAGCTGCTGGTGAAAACCGGCTGGGACCGCGACAAGGATGTCGATCTCGTGGAGTTAAATGAAGCTTTCGCGGTTGCGGCCATCGCGGTTACGCGCCAACTACGGCTCAATCCGGAAAAAGTGAACGTCAACGGTGGTGCGGTGGCCATCGGCCATCCCATCGGGGCGAGCGGCGCGCGCATTCTCGTGACACTTTTGTATGAATTGCAGCGCCGCAACCTGAAGCGCGGTATCGCCGCGCTTTGCCTCGGCGGCGGAAATGCCGTGGCCGTGGCCGTCGAGCGCTATTAAAAATCGCGTTCGCCTTGATTGGCCCGGAATTTCTCGAACAGCTTTTGTTCTGCCAGTTTTGCTTGTTACGCGGAGGTCGCCATGCAACACGCTGCTCTCGGCTTCCGCGTTCACTCCGGATGGACGGCCCTGGTGGCCGTCACTCTCGAGAAGAAATCTCCCGTAGTTCTGATTCGCAGCAAACTCCAGCTGGTCAAGATTTTCTCATACACATTTCGTCAGCCGTATCACACGGCTGAGAAAATGCCTATCGGCGATGCGGCGGCATTTGTCCGCGGGGTGGAAAAGGAATCGCGCGAACTAGCCGTGAAGGGAATTCGTGCGGTGCAGCAAGAACTTGCGAGCTTGGACTACAAACTCTCCGGATTTAGTCTGCTTCTCGCCTCCGGACGCGAACTCCCGGAATTCGAGAAAATTCTCGCGTCTCATGCGCTGATTCACACTGCGGACGGAGAACTCTTTCGCGATTCTCTCCGTCGCGCTGGCGTTCGATGCAAACTTCCCGTCACAGCGATGAAAGAGCGCGATCTCATTGGATCCGCTTCGAAATCACTGGATCTCAGGCCGGATGTACTGAGCCGCCGCATCGCGACCTTGGGAAAATCCCTCGGTCCGCCCTGGACTCAGGACGAAAAGCTGTCCGCACTCGCGGCGTGGCTCACTTTGGTGCAGTAAGCGCTTCCGTTTGCTGTGCAGCACTCTTCAAATCTGCCGCGCAGTACGGGCAGAACTTGTCGGTTTCGGCGACTTCGTGCTTGCACTGCGGGCAAGAAGGGTGAAGGTTGAGCTTGCAGTTGGGGCAGAAGTTAAAACGGCCGCCGACGGTCGTTCCGCACTGCGGGCAGTTATAGGGGAGCGGCTCGCGCATCAGGAAATAGACCATGAAGCCGATCACCAGATAGCCCGGCATGAGGACCAAGACCAGCAGAGTCCACAGCCCGGAATTCATTCCGCGGCGCTTGGCGTCGCGATTCACATAGGCGACAAGGAAGATGAGGGTAGCGGTCACCAGAGAAACGGCGGCCACGATGCCTGCCAAGGCGAGAGAAGCCATTGCGGGGTCGTTCCGCAATTCCGGCGGAAAAAGCGTGCCACCGTTCCTGGCCTCGTCCAAGTTAACCAGGATGGCGATGACTTCCGCGGCGAGAAATAGCATGATCACAATCGCCACCAGCCAGCGCGGGATAATGCGAAATTCATCCCAGAAGCGGAGCTTTTCTTTCCGCTTGCGAAGGCGAATGATGCGCCTTCTCTCGTTCCATGAATCCGTAACGCGTTGCTGATAGTCAGCCATAAATTTTCCTCGGTTGAACTCCGCTACTTACTTTTCCTGCGAGAGCCAATCGCTCTCGCCCGGCCGTCCGGCTTTCTCCATCAGGAGGACTGCCGCCGCCACCAGCGCCGGGATGGTCCACCACAAGCCAAATCCCAATTCCCAGACAAATTTTGGAGCGCCAGTGCGTTGTCCAACCCACTCGAACGCTCGCCACACGTAAGGCGCGGTGGCCACGCCCAGCGCCCACGACATGCCGCAGATAATCCAGACCAACCGGCGCTGCGGCTCGCGCTCTTGGAGTTCCTGGGCGCGTAGACGCACACGAAACTGCGTGCGTGCTGCGAGTCCGGCAGGGAAGGGAATTGGATTCTGGCGCAGCGAATGCAGTGCCGCGTCGGTTTGCTGCGCCAGTCGCGTGCAATCCGGGCACTCACGCAGATGATTGGCGAGCCACTCGCGTTCTTCGCCCGCAAGGCCTTCGACGCGCTCTCGCGCGATCAGTTTTTCCGCGCGAGCGTGCATCTCGTTGCTCATGCCGCGCCTCCTTGCATCGCTTCGCGCACCGCTTCGAGCCCGCGGTACAGCCGCGATTTCACTGTGGAAAGCGGAGCGGCCAGCACTGCCGCAATTTCTTCCAGCCCCAGTTCTTCCTGAAAGCGCAGCAGCAGAACTTCGCGATAAATCGCCGGAACGCGGCCCAGCGAATCCTGCACGCTTGCTTCTTCCTCGTGGCTTAAAACTTGATGGAGGGGAGAAGGCTCGTTCTGTGCCTCGATTTGCAGTGGCTGGTCTTGGCCGGGGTCGGTAAGTTCATCCAAACTTTGCATTTTCTTTTGGCGCTGCCAGTCGATGACCAAGTGTCGCGCGATGGCAAAGAGCCACGCCTCAAATTTCGACTTGCCATCGTATTGATGACCGCGTTCCAGCACGCGAATCCAGGTTTCCTGGAAGAAGTCCTCGGCGCGCTCGCGGCTCGATGTCAGGTAGACCAAATAGCGGAACAGCCGGTATTGATACTGCTCGATGAGGAGATCGAGCAGTTCGGGGTCGCGCCGCTTTAGCCCCTGGGCCAGGGACTTGGTGTCGTCGGCCATCAGTGTTGAGAACAGTAGAGTTGACCCAGGCAGTGCCGGGGTCAAACATGGATTCGCGGCGCTCATTCTACTGGGTATACGCCTCAGAGTCGCCAAAAGACGCAGAGGGTGATGGCCCACGGTGTGCGCCCACTAAATGTCTTTTTATCAATGATTTACGATGGCGGGTGGGAGGTGCTCGCGCGGCCATTTCCGTCAACGGTGGAGTTGGCGACGAAGGGCATCTCTCTCCCTAACAAGCACGGGTTCTGATCTCTCTAATGTATTGCTCGCTCTGTAGTAGACTCCCTCTCCGCCATCATGTTCTGCCCCGAATGCAAAGCCGAATACCGCCAAGGGTTTACGCGCTGCTCGGATTGCGACGTCGAACTCGTGAATTCTTATCAGGAAGCCGAGGAGGATCGTCAGGCTTGGCAGAACATTGCGAAAGATGCGAACTATGTCCACGAGATTTGGCGTGGGGAAAATCCGCATTTCTACATCGCGTTGATTCAGGAGCTATGGCATTTCGGGGTTCCATGCCTGGGGCGGCCGACCCGCCCGCCGATGGCGAGAGATTTGTGGGAATCTAGGAGCCTGGCGGTTAGCGAGTGCGAGTTTGAAGTCCGAGTTGCGGAAGCGAACGCTGGATTTGCGAACTGGATTCTGGAATCTTTGCGGGAATTCCAAGCCAGAAACAAAGACGAAGATCCAGAGGGGCTGCCGAAAGATACCAGCGAGGTGGGGGAGAATGGAGCGGCTCCGACCTGCCCGCTTTGCGACACGCAATTCGATACCGGCATCAGCACGTGCAGCAATTGCGGAGTCGCGCTGCGAATGCCGAATCAGGCTTCGTCGGACAACTACTATGCGAACAGTTTGTCCAGTCTGCCGCATCCCGGATTTGTGGATCGTCTTCAATCGGCACTTCGCGCCGCTGGGATTCCCTTCAACAATGGAAATCTAGCCAGCCGAGGTGGCCCGCTGAACTGGTACGCGATGCGTACGTATAATGTAGATGTTCTGCGCAGCGACTTTGAACGCGCGAGCAAGGTATTGGGTCAGGTCTTGGCCAACTGGGAGTTGGAACCAGGTTCCGGATTCGGACATGCTCAAAATTTGTTGCGTTCCTATTGGCCCCATAGGGCGAATGAAAACGGTTGGCGGCCGGAAGATCTATCCACACTTGTGTGGTCGAGCAAACGGCTGTACGAGCTGGAGGGAGTCGCGAGCGTGCTGCGGGATTTTAACGTGGCCTTCACTTTGGATACTTCGGAGTTAGGCACTGGCAAGATCTTTGTTCATCCTGAAGACAGCGATGACGCCCGCGAAATCATTCGCGATACCCTTGCAGGGCCGACATTCGAATAGCTCTTTACGTGCCGCTGACGAGCTGTCTTTGGTTAGATGGTAAGACCGCACGCTGGAGCTTGGGTCATGGCGTCTCGCAATCGCGCAGTTTCACCTTCGGTAGAGTCTCGTCGAAGGATCCGGTGTAGTTTCCTAGCGCGCCGAATGGCGGTATGCTTGCACCCCACAGTTGGCGCGAACTGACCGCGCGGAGGTTCCTATGGCTTCGGCCGCTCAGCCCCAAGGGGCTTTTATCATGTTGTGGGCCGGGGAAGACCCGGCGCTCCACTCCGCGCTCCTCGAGGAACTGGAATCGGCAGGGATTCCGTTCATCGATAAGCCCATGGGCGATGACGAAGTCGCGCCCACGGCCGATCCGCTGCCCATTGATTGGAAGCCCCGATTCGGCTTTGAAGTTGCCGTGCGTTCCGAGGATTATGCCGCTGTAGAGCCGATCCTGGAAAAACTGCTCGGGGATGAGCCGGCAGATGTCGAGCTCCCGGCGCGGGATGAAACACCTGGCCAGGAGCCACCGCTAGTCTTTGCCACCGAAACCAATCCTGCCGTCGAAGTTTGGGCAGGGAGCGATGACCATACCGCTCAATTTCTTACCGCCGCCATGCAGGAAAATGAGATTCCGATGCACCTGGAGAATTCCGGCGAGCAAACGAGGATTTCCGTATCCGCGGCCAACGAAGCTCGTGCTCGTGAAATTGTCCGCGAAATCGTAGAAGCCGCCCCACCGGAGTAGTTTTCAAATTTCAATTTCTACTGAGCCGGTAGAAGAGTTCACGGGATGTGAAGAGACTTGCTTGACGCGGTCCAGCTACGCGTGCATCCTTTATTTCCTTAACTTCCTTTACTTCACCTAGCGTTGGAGACTCTAACTTTGTCTACTGATTCGATCAAAACCGTGGCCGTACTTGGCGCAGGGACTATGGGGAACGGAATCGCGCACGTTTTCGCGCGGTCTGGGTACAACGTCATTTTGCGCGATGTGGAGCAGCGCTTCCTTGACCGTGGGCTGGAAACGATTGGGAAGAATTTGGACCGCGAAATTAAGAAGGGGAAGCTCGCGGAAGCAGAGAAGGGAATTGTCCTTGGCCGCTTGACGCCCGCCACCGACATGACTGCCATCGCTGCCGCTGATTTCGTTGTTGAAGCGGTGCCGGAAAAAATCGCAATCAAGCGCGCAGTGCTTGCCGAAGCCGATCGGCTCTTGCGTCCGGAAGTCATCATCGCGAGCAACACTTCTTCGATTGCCATGACCACGCTCGCTGCGCTCACCCAGCGCCCCGACCGCTTCGTGGGCATGCACTTCATGAATCCCGTGCCGATGATGGCGCTGGTCGAAGTCATTCGCGCGCTGCAAACCAGCGACGCGACGTTTTCCGCCACGATGGAACTGGCCAAGAAACTCGGCAAGACTCCTGTCGCGGTGAACGACGCTCCCGGCTTCGTCTCCAACCGCGTGCTTATGCCGCTTATCAACGAAGCCGCCTACTGCGTGATGGAAGGCGTGGCCACTCCCGAAGCCGTCGACACGGTCATGAAGCTCGGCATGAACCATCCCATGGGCCCGCTCGAACTAGCCGACTTCATCGGTCTCGACGTTTGCGTGGACGTCATGCACGTCCTTCAGGAAGGCCTTGGCGATCCCAAATACCGCGCCTGCCCGCTGCTCAAGAAATATGTTGCCGCCGGCTACCTCGGCCGCAAGTCCGGACGAGGCTTCTACACCTATCCTGCTTAACTTCGCGGGACCACTAGCGGCTCGAACAAATACAGTGCGTTTCCGTCGGCGTCTGAAAATGCGGCGCGTCTTTGTGGGAATTGCGCATCTCGCAGTACCGCAGTCCAACTCAGATCTGCGCTTGTTTCCCGTTCAAGTTTTGCGTGTGGGGTGTTTCTCGCCTGAACCGCTACTCGTGTACCCGATCCCTGCCGTGCCTCGATAAACTCTTGCGCTATCAGCTCGTCGTACGCAACAAGCACTGTGTTCCGCGAAATCCCCAGTGACAGCGCGAGATCCCGGGTCGACGGCAGTCGTTCGCCAGCATTCAATTCGCCACGCGCAATCGCCAAGCGCAGCGCTTCGCAGAGCTGCCAGTGCAGCGGCGCATCGCTGACTCTGTCGAGCCGGATTGCAAGTGATCTGAGCTTTGGCGTACGTCGTGCCATCGTTCTCCGCCATCCCGGGCTGGCAAAATGGTACTCCATCTGGCGCAAAGTGGTACTTGCATGCTTCCCAGGAGCATGATTACACTCGGTCGCTCTGGCAAGCCCGCGCCGAAAAGGGAGTGTCCATGATCATAACGGTTTTCACAGGCAACATGGATCGCGCCGTAAAGTTCTACACCGAAATCCTGGGCTGCAAGTTGGAGTACCGTTTCGGCGATCATTGGGCGCAGCTCAAATCTGAGGACGGTGCGACTATTGGTCTTCATCCCGCATCGCCCGAAAATCCCGCTGGCATCAAAGGCTCGATTCAACTTGGGATCAACGTGAAGGAGAATATCCATAAAGTCGTCGAGGAAATGAAGGCGAAAGGCGTGAAGTTCAATGGCCCGGTGGGCGACGACAAACAAATCCTGTTCGCGAATTTTGAAGATCCCGACGGCAACCCGTTCTATCTCGCCGAGGTCAAGCAAAGCGGCTGGACCAGGGAATCCTCCGCTGCTTAGTTCCTAAGGACCGCTTCTCCAGGCGAAAATAAGGCGAAAAATAGTATTTGCTTTTTGTTCGCCCTTCTGCTACTTTCCTCCTCGTCGTTTTCAACAGGTGCACGATGCCTTCTCCTCTCATCCTTGCGGTAAGCTGTCCCGAGCATGAGAGACTGGAAGCGGAGTTCCAGGAGGCGCGTGACAGGCTTCGGACCCTTACCCGGCTCCGGCGCTTGACGCGGCCAGAGGAAAAGCATCTCGTGGACCGGGTGGCCATGGCCATCGCCCGGATCAAGGAGCACGAGGCCGAGCACCGTTGTCAACGTCACGAAAGGGTATGGCCGTAGGGTAAATGAAGTGGTAAGCTACCTTATCCGCTAAGTCCCTAACTGAATTGCGTGTCTTCCCGGCGCGCGAAACAGGCTGGTCGGCCAGGCAACAAAGATTTCCTAATTTCCTCTATTGAGGTGCGAAATGACAGACGAAAAAGCAAAATTGCTCGCGGCGGCAATAGCACAGATTGAGAAAGACCATGGTAAGGGCGCGATCATGCGCCTGGGCAGCCGGGACGTTCTGGTGCCCGTGAATGTGATTCCCAGCGGGTGCCTCTCCATCGATGCCGCTCTCGGCGTCGGCGGCTTCCCGCGCGGCCGCGTGATCGAAATCTACGGCCCGGAATCTGGCGGTAAGACGACGATGACGTTGCACGTCATTGCTGAAGCGCAGAAGCTCGGCGGCCAAGCGGCGTTCATCGACGCGGAGCACGCGCTCGATCCCGTGTATGCCCGCAAACTTGGGGTTGACGTGGATAACCTGCTCGTGTCCCAGCCCGATAACGGCGAGCAAGCGCTCGAAATCGCCGAAGCGCTGATCCGCTCGAGCGGCGTGGATATCGTCGTAGTCGACTCCGTCGCAGCCCTTGTCCCCAAGGCCGAACTCGAAGGCGAAATGGGCGATCCGCAGATGGGCTTGCAGGCGCGGCTCATGTCGCAAGCGCTGCGGAAGCTCACCGGCATCGTTTCGAAGTCGCGCACCTGCCTCATCTTCATCAACCAGATTCGCGAGAAAATTGGCGTTATGTTCGGCAACCCGGAAACGACCACCGGCGGCCGCGCGCTCAAGTTCTACGCTTCAATGCGCGTCGATATCCGCCGCATTCAGGCCATCAAGGAAGGCGACAAAGTCGTTGGCTCGCGTACCCGCGCCAAGGTTGTGAAAAACAAGGTTGCCGCGCCTTTCCGCGAAGCCGAGTTCGACATCCTCTATGGCGAAGGAATCTCGCGCGAGGGCGATTTGATCGACCTGGGCGTGGACAAGGGCCTCATCGAGAAGAGCGGCACGTGGCTCAGCTTCGGCGGCGAGCGCATGGGCCAGGGCCGCGACAACGCCCGCGTCTTCCTCAAGGAAAACAAAGACATCCGCGACAAACTCGAACATGCCCTGCGCAAGAAGATGGAAATCCCCATCCCAGGCAATTCAGCGAGCGCCACCGCGGCCCCCGGCCCGAACGGCCACGCCGCTCCCGCGCCAACCGACAAGCCGCCCATGAAGTCTGCCGCTGCCGTGGCTGGCGCCGACGCCAAAGGCAAACCCGCAAACGCGCGTTAGCAAATTCGTTGCGCCGAAGTACCACGCTAGTCGGGCGGCAAAATTCGACACGCGACGTTTTGCAGAAAAAAGGTGCCCGCGTTCCTGGCACACCTTCAATGCTGAAACGCGGGCCAGCCTGACCTCGCGGTCAGTTCAGCGCACCTGAACAAAGCAAACTTTCGTACTATATTTCTACCGCTGCGGCGGCCCCTTACAATTCGGTAGCAAGTTGTGTTTATTCCGAGAGAAAGGACTCCGCAGCCATGAAAGCCTCTCTTTTATTTGTAGCCTTGGCGTTTGCCGGCGCTGCCGCCGCCAAAGAGCATGACGACTATCAAAAGGGGACGCTCGTGCGCATGGATTCAGCGTCCTGTGGCATGCAGGAAAAGGGCTCGAAGAGTTTGGCGGGCGAGGTTCTGGGCACGGACGCTCAGAGCAAAAAGTCGCTGCAGCTTCTTTGCCAGGACTATGTCCTGCAGAGCGACAGCGTCGTCTACCATATCCGTCCGAAAGACGACAAGCATCCCGCGCTGCTGCCCATTGGCGAAACGGCACAGTTCCGCATTCACAAGGACAAGATGATTCTGAGAGTGCCCGAAGCCGACGGCAAGGATCGCGAGTACATCGTCGTGTCCATGAGCCCGCGCGAGGACAAACAAATTCCCACGCAATCCGCCAGCAAGAACTAAACGCTCTAGGGCCGGCTACACTTTCGTCGAGGCGCAGCCGCATGGAACACACACGTGGCTGCGCCCTTTTTTCAGCGCCATGTGGACTCACGAGGGCTCCTTCTGTCACGATGTCGTGCTTGAGAGAATTTTTCGGGAGCACGCAATCGTGGGTCAGCACAACGACGTCGTGCGCGAGTCCTTCACCACGCAAGCGGCCGCCTTTGCGGCTAATCCTTGGGTTTCCGACGAGGAGCGCATCCGCCGGTTAGTCGGGGCAGCGCATTTGACTGGCAACGAGCGCGTCCTCGACGTAGCCACCGGCCCCGGCTATATCGCCGAAGCATTTGCCGGCGCTGCGCGCGAAGTGATTGGAATCGATCTCACCAGCGCGATGTTATCGATCGCCACCGAGCGAACAAAAGAGCGCGGGATTTCCAACGTGTCGTTCCGCACGGGAGATGCGCAAAATATTCCCTTTGAAAATGGCGCATTCAATGTAGTCGTCTGCCGGCTCGCTCTGCATCACGTCAAAGAGCCGCTGCAAGTGCTCCGCGAAATGACGCGCGTCACGCGCACCGGCGGCACCGTCCTGGTCGAAGACATTTATGCCAGCGAGCATCCTGGCCGTGCCGCATATCAGGATCGCTGGGAAATCCTTCGCGATCCTTCGCATGTCCGGACTCTTCCACTGAGCGAACTGCTCCATATTTTCCGCGATGCCGGACTCGAGACGGACAGCGTGACTACGGCCGAGGATCTCACGCCCGATGTGGAGCGCTGGATGGCCACCACAAAAGTTTCGCCGGACCGCGCCGCGGAAATCCGCCGTTTGCTGGAAGAAGATCGGCTGCACGATCTGAGCGGCGCCCGCCCGTATCAAGATGCGACGGGCAAGCTATTTTTCCATACCCGCACGGCCATCCTGGCCGGCCGCAAACTCAGGGAGACGCCGCGGCCTGTCCCGACGGCCAGCCGTTCAAAACAAAGCACATAGCCTCGTACTGGTGCTACTCGCCTATTGCAGAGCCCCTTGCAAGGACCTAGAATGTGTCGCATAGGGAGAAAGGCTGTTCCGCCCTGGTATTAGGGGTGGCGTGCCGCTCAGCCTCTAAATTGCATCAAATCAATAGGCTGATACTTTGGCTGTTGCGGTGCACTATCTCTTGCTGTTGTGACGGTCTGTTGCGCCGATAAATCAAGCAGAGGCTTGGCGGCAACGAACGATTCTTGCAGATGTAGGTTGACCCCACGGCTGGGTTAGGTAAGAATCGCGCTCCCTGAGACATGGATTTTGGCAACGCAGATTTTGAGGTGCACACAGTGAAGCGACGGAAGAATGAGACAAGAGGGAAGAGCGCGCAGGTTCTATTGAGTGCGCTGGCTTGTCTCGGGCAATCGAGCAAGGCGGCTTGTGCTTTCCTGCTCGCGGTGATCATCGCCGCACCCGCTTCCGCCGCGCCCGGCACGACAGGCTTGGCCAAGTCCTCTCCCACGCGTACGCGCAGGTCCTCGAGTTCGCGCTATCGCGGAGTTCCCACATTTGCCGATTCTTTCAGCGGAGATGTCACTACGTTTGATGATCCGATAGTCCGCGAAGCAGCGGTCTCGGGTCTGGGCCGCTACAACGGTTCCGTCGTGGCCGTCGATCCAAATACCGGCCGCATCCTCACCGTCGTAAATCAAAAGCTGGCGTTCGGCGATGGCTACATCCCGTGCTCAACGATCAAGCCGACCATCGCGCTCGCGGCCCTCGAAGAAAACGTCATCACCCGCGACACCATGCTCAAGGTCAGCCGCCGCAAATACATGAATTTGACGGAAGCGATGGCGCACTCGAACAACGTCTTCTTTGAAGAACTTGGCCGCCGCATGGGCTTCGATACCGTTTCCAAATACGCGCGCCTTCTCGGCCTCGGCGAACTTTCCGGCTACAACCTTCCGGAAGAGCATCCTGGAGCGTTTCCCATGGCTCCGCCCGCTCTTGGAGGCGTGGCGCGTATGTCCAGCTTTGGCGAAGGGATTCAGATGACGCCGTTCCAACTGGTCTCGCTGGCCGCTGCGTTTGCCAATGGCGGAACTCTTTACTACCTCCAGTACCCGCGCACTCCAGAAGAGATTCAAGGTTTTCAGCCGCGCGTGAAGCGCGAATTGAATATTGCGCCGATCCTTCCCGAGATTCGTGAAGGCATGCTCGCCGCAGTTCTTTATGGCACGGGCAAGTCCAGCTACGATCGCGGCGGCGACGAAATGCCGCTTGGCAAGACCGGTACGTGCGATGATCGCATCGCTCCCTCGCACATCGGCTGGTTCGTCACCTACGCCGATGAAGCCCATCCCAAGATCGCTCTTGCCGTTCTTCTCCGCGGCAATACGCGCCGCGTAAAAGGCCCGACGGCTGCTGAAGTCGCCGGCCGCATCTACCGCAAGCTCCGCGAACAAAACTATTTCGCCGCCGCCGTTCATCCCGTCGCCATCACCGGCGCAAGCTCCGGCAACTGACTTTGAAGTGTGGGAGCTCTCTCCCACCTTTACGGTCTTCGCTTCGCTCGCCAACTTAGCCTTTACTAGCTTCCCTCCATCCGGTCGTTTTGCATCTCTTCCTGCATCTCTTCACTTTCTCACTCGTGTCTCAGAGCCGCCATAGGATCTGCGCGCATCGCTCTTCGCGCTGGAACGTAACTCGCCAGCAGCGCCACCGTACTCAAAATCAACGCCACCGTCACGAATGTCATGGGATCATTCGGCCGAACGCCGTACAGCAAGCTCGAGAGATAGCGCGTTAGCCAGAGCGCGCCGATCAGTCCGATCGACGAACCTATAATCGTGAGCAATAGTCCTTCACCCATCACCAATCGCAAAACTTCCCACGGGTCTGCTCCAAGGGCTATGCGTATCCCGATCTCGCGCGTCCTCTGCCGGGCCGAATAGGAAATCACGCCATAAATTCCAACGGTCGCCAGCACCAGCGCGAGTCCGGCGAAGATCGCCATCAAAATCATGCTGACGCGTTGCGGCGCGAGCGATTCCGCCGCCAGCTCATCCATGTTCATGACGAATGACATCGCCTGCTCCTTGTCCACCGCCCAGACCGCGTGCTGCGCTGATGCGGCGAGGCTTGCCGGCTGGGCTGCTGCGCGAATTACGACGCAGATCAGCCGGCTCGGAACTTGTGCGAACGGCAAATACACTTCCGGCCTCTGTTCGCCCGCCGGTCCGAAGTCATGGATCTCGCCGACGACACCTGCCACGTTTCGTGGCTCCTTTAGCCCTTCAACATTTACTGTCTTTCCGATCGGGTCTTCGTTGGGCCACAACTGCCGGGCCAGCTTCGCGCTGAGAATCACCACCGGCAAATTTCCGGTGCTGTCCTGTTGGTTGAAGGACCGTCCTTCCAGAAGCGGAATTCCAAGTGCGCGAAAGTAGTCTGGCGTCACCGAGCTCCAGATCGCGATAGGAGGCTGTGCATTCGCATCCGAAGGTTGTCGTGTGGGCGAAACCTGCCGGATTCCCCACCAGCCGCTCAGAGGCAGAAACGTCACTGTCCCCACCGATTCGACTCCTGGCAGTGATCGAATCCTCTCAACCACCTCGTTGCCGAAAGCGCGCTGTTGCGATTCCGTCTTATATTTGTAATCCGGCAAAAGGATGCGCAGGCTCAGGACTCCATTGGGACGAAATCCCATGTCGCCGCCGATCAGGTAGCGAAAGCTCTTTATCATTAGTCCGGCTGCGGTCAGCAGAATCAACGACAGTGCCACCTCGGCAACCACCAAGGCATTTCGAACCTGCCGCCCTCGCGAACTACCTGTTTCGCTTCGTCCTCCCTCGTTCAAGCATTGGTTCGGGCTCAGCCTTGACGCCTCCAGAGCTGGAACCAGTCCAAAGGTGGCGCCGGTCATGAGCGACACGAGCAGCGCTAATCCCAGCACCCCAGCATCCATGGGGATGTGCTCAATATGGGGGATGCTCAAGTTCGCGATCGTGGGCGGAAACATGGCAACCAGGGCGTCCGCGCCGCGATAGGCTAAGGCCACTCCCAGGGCCCCGCCGGCAAGTCCCAGCAGAACGCTTTCGGTAAGAAGTTGCCGAATCACTCTCATGCGGCTTGCGCCCAGCGCCGCGCGTACCGCGATTTCTTTCCGCCGCGTCACCGCTCGCGACAATAAAAGATTCGCGACATTCGCACAGGCGATCAGAACTACCAAACCTGCGGTACAAAGAAGGATCAGCAGGGCCGGGCGGATGTCACCGGTGGTCAACTGGCGCAGGCCAATGAGATTAACATCTTGATCTTTGTTCGTATCCGGATAGGCGCTCTTCAGCCGTGCCGCGATCGTATTCATTTCTATGCGCGCCTGCTCCATGGTTACGCCGGGTCGCATCCGCGCCATCACCCGCAGATACCGGAGGCCGCGGTCGTTCGCACTTTGCGGGATGATGGTCAGCGGAGTCCAAAGCTCGGTGGCGCTCGGATACCGGAAACTTGGCGGCATCACTCCGACGACTGTGTAAGGGTCACCGTCAAGCCTCACGCTGCTGCCAACTACGCCGCGGTCTCCGCCGAAGCGCTCTCTCCACAAGTGGTCGCTCAGGACCACGACGTGGTTCTTGCCTGCCTGGCCCTCATCCGGCAGAAATGTACGCCCTAGCTGGGGCGCCACGCCCATCACGTTGAAAAATTCCGGAGAGAATTGATACGCGGTAATGGCCGCAGGTTCCCCCGCTCCTGTCATCGTGTACATGGCATCGGTAGACGCGGCCATATTTTCAAAAACATGGTTCTGACTCTTCCAATCGCGGAAGTCCGGATTCGAAACCTGATCGGTGTCGAATCCCTTGGGCTGGTCGCAACCCCATACGGTCACGAGCCTGGCCGCGTCTTTGTAGGGAAGAGGCCGCAGTAACACCGCGTTGACCACGCTGAAAATCGCCGTGTTCGCCCCGATGCCCAGCGCCAACATCAATACCGCTGTGGCCGAGAAGCCCGGATTCTTGACGAACACTCGCAAGCTGAAGCGCGCGTCCTGCCAGAACTCTTCCAGCCACGTCCATCCCCACGCTTCGCGGCCTTGCTCTCTCAAGTAAGTTGCATTCCCGAATTCTCTGCTAGCCGCATACGGCGCTTCTTCCTTGGTCACGCCCGCCGCTATCAGTTCGCGTTCCCTCATCTCTCTGTGCAGCCGCATCTCCTCTTCCAATTCGCGGTCAAACTTCTCCCGCTGCACCAGCATCCACAGGCTTCGCCCAAACTCCTCGATTCGTTCAAGAATGGAAGGCATAATTTTTCACCCTGCTCACGCCGTCTGAAGCACTCGCTGCACTGCTCCGATCACACGGTCGAACTGCGACAACTCGACCTCAAGCTGTTTCCTGCCAGCCAGGGTGAGCCGGTAGTATCGGGCTCTGCGGTTCTCCGTGGTCACGCCCCACTCCGCCTTGACCCATCCTTTGATCAACATCCGCTGTAGCGCCGGATACAACGACCCTTCTTCCACTTGCAGGACGTCCTTGGAAAGCTGCTGGATTGAGCGTGCGATCTCATACCCGTGCAGCTCGCCGCCGCGCGCCAATGTTTTCAGAATCAGCAAGTAAAGTGTTCCGGGAGGAATTTCGTCGCGTTGCATTTCCACCTCTTCTGTCCCACTGACATAGTTAGACTATGTCAGTGCCCGGAGGTTAGCTCCATCTCGAGAGAAATGTCAAAGGTTTAGTGACCGTTCAAATCGCTGGTCAAAGAACATATCGTCATCGCTGGATGCTGGCCGCGAACCAAGGAAATTTCATTTCATTTCATTTTCTTAATGAACCTCGGCGGCATACTTGCCTGATCTTGATTGTTTAGTGTCTCTCGAATGGCCAGCCAGATGGGGCCGGCACGAAACTATTGAAGATTTAGTGGCGTAGGGGAAGACTTTCAGTTGACGGCAAGCGGAGGCTTCGACAAAAAATACGTGGTACTCTCCGAAGGGACGTTTCCTTGAGTTCTTCCGTGAAAATTACGACCTCTAGGGAGTGACTTTGTGCCGATTGTAAATCGCCGATTTCTAATTGTGATGGTCATCGTGCTAGCGGCTGGGGCTGCAGTGCTTGGTTACACGTTTCGGCAACGCCTTGCAACCACCGCGGAATACGCTCGCCAGGTGAAACTCACTCTAGCGGAAACCGCTCGGCTTCGCGCGCAGATCATTGTGCCAACCGAAAAGAGAGTGCCGTCCGGCCAAAATTTTGTGGCCGCGCTCGAAAAGCTCGGGCTGAGCCCGGAAGAAGCTTCTAACGCGTCCACTGCTGCCCAGCAGGCCTTCAATCTTCGCCAGGTACGCGCCGGCAATACCATCACTGTGGGCCGCTCCGTCGAAGGAGCGCTGCGCGAGATCGACTACAAGATTGACGCCGATCGCCTCCTGAAAATCATCCCGGAAGAGCGCGGCTTTTCCGCTCAAGTGAAAGAGATTCCCTCCAAAACAGAAGTTGCCGCGGTGTCCGGACAGGTGGATGATTCGCTGTTCAACGCCGTCGAACAAGCCGGCGAATCTGCGGAACTCGCCATGCGCCTCGCGCAGATTTTCGGTTACGATCTCGATTTTTATACCGATCCGCGGAAGGGCGACACGTTCCGGATCCTCCTAGAAAAAAGAAAGTATTCTAACGGTCAGACCGCGGGCTACGGAAAAATTCTCGCCGCCGAGTACGACAATGGGGGCAAGAAATACCAGGCTCTGCTCTTTCACGATCCCGCAGGCCAGCCCGGCTACTACTCCGCTGACGGAAAATCTCTGCAAAAAGCGTTCCTGCGTTCGCCGTTAAAGTTTGGCGCCCCGGTGACTTCGCATTTCAGCAACGCGCGCTTCCATCCCATCTTGAAAGTCTATCGGGCTCACCTGGGAACCGATTACGGCGCTCCGGTGGGAACGCCGGTGCAGGCCATTGGCAGTGGGAAAGTAGTATTTGCGGGGCGCAAGGGCGGCGATGGCAACATGGTGCATATCGCGCATTTCAACGGCTACGAGACGATGTACCTCCATCTGTCCCGCATGTTCGTCCGCGCCGGTGAGCGCATCGAAATCGGCAAGACCATCGGGCTCGTTGGCAGCACCGGCCTCTCTACCGGGCCGCATCTCGACTTCCGCATTTTGCAAAAAGGGCAATACAGGAATTTTGAGAAGCTCGGCTTGCCGCCGTCCGATCCCGTTTCGAAGAAAAATCTGCCGGAATTTGCCGCCATCCGCGAAAAGTGGCTTCCGCTTCTAAAAAATCCCGAGCTTCTGCAAACCGGCGTCGTCGCCGATGCGCAGCCCGCCCTCAATAAATAATCGGCATCTTGGACAAATCCGACTCCCCCTCATCGGTTACGCGCAGGACGAGAAGGGTGCGGTCGTCGTGCGCGGAAATCCCCGGGCCACTGTGGTAATCCGTGGCGTCAAGGATGCTTGCCGAAATTTGTGCGGCGGAACGATCCGGGCCAACCGCCGCAAGCAAGTCGTTGAGCCGCCGCGACCCGAATTGTTCTTCCGCGGCATTTTCGGATTCGAGAATGCCGTCGGAAGCGAATAGAATGATGTCTCCGGGTTCAAGAGCAATGAAGGTTTCGTCATACTCCGTCTCGGGCAGGAGTCCGAGCGGCACGCCTTCGATGCGAATCTCCGTAACGATGCCGTTGCGTACGAGTAGTGGATAAGGGCTGCCGGCATTGGCAAGCGTCAGGCGGCGTTTAGGTGCATCGTAGACGGCGAATAGCATGGCGATGAAGCGGGCGTCGAGCCGAGCCGCGAGCAGCCGCCGATTGAGCATGGCAAGCATTTGCGCTGGCTGGCTGGCGTGGTCAACGACCAACTCGCGCAAGGTGCCAATCGCCAGGGAACCATAAAGCGCTGCCGCAGTGCCCTTGCCAGAAACGTCTCCGAGCGCGAGAGCCAGCTTGCCTTCCCCATAGGGGAGCAAATCGTAGAAGTCCCCGCCAAGCTCGCGGGCGGAACAGTATCCAGCGGCAAGATCCAATCCGGGAACTTCGCGCGCTCCTGACGGCAAGAGCTGGCGCTGCACCTCGCGAGCGGTGTCGAGGTCATCCTGCAGCCGGCGCTGATTCTCGCGGGCCTCTTCATAAAGCCGCGCGTTTTCAAGCGCTATCGCAATATACGAACCCAGCGTCCCCAGCATGCGCTCGTGCTCGGCCGTGAACGAGTACGGGTGGATGCTTTCCAGGTCGATGACACCGATGAGCCGGTCCTGCAGAAGCAGAGGCACAACCATCTCAGACCGGACTTCGACTTCGTTTTCGCAGTGGATGTAGCGCGAATCTTCGCGCACGTCATTGATCCGCAGAATGCGGCGCTCGCCCGCGGCAGTGCCGGTTAAGCCGCAGTGCAGCGGAACGCGCAGCCGTGCAGGAATGGAGTCTTCGAAGCGCATGGCAAAGACGCCTTCGAGCAGTTGGGTTTGTTCGTTCCAAAGCATCACGCTGAAAACATGGTAGTTAACCAGCCGCTTGACGTGCTCGGCGAGGCGCCTAAGCAGCTCCTCGCGGTCCAGAATGGACGTCAATTCGCGGCTGACGTCGTAGAGCAGCGCAAGTGTCTTAGCCTGCTCGGGATAACTGAGAAACAGCGTTTGAGGCACGGGGTCGGCTTCGCCTAGGAGCGAGAGCGGTCCCAATTTGGCCAAGTCATCCATGGATGAGATCCCTTTGTCAGTAGATTGTATTTGATGTGGCAAAGAGTAGGAAGTTCCGAATGAATGGTGAAAGGCGACGGGTCCGGCACGCTTAGGTATTGTATGCTCCGCTGAGAATATGTCTTGACAGGAATATATGTGTTGGGGCATATTCGCTCTCATCATGCTGGAAACCTTCAGAGCCCTTGCCGAGCCCAATCGCTTTCAAATCGTCGAACTGTTGCTTGACGGCCCGCGGCCCGTCGGCGACATGGTCGGCCGGCTCGGTCTTCGCCAGCCGCAAGTCTCCAAACATCTGCGTGTGCTCAGCGAAGCCGGACTGGTGGACGTTCGCGTTGACGCACAGCGCCGCATTTACGCTTTGCGGCCCGCGCCGCTTCAGGAGCTTGAAGTTTGGCTCGAGAGGTACCGCCGCATTTGGGAAACCAACTACCAGCGCCTCGACGCCCTGCTAGTCGAGCTAAAAAGCGGGGAGCTGCCGGAGGTGGCAATCGAAACTGTCGAGTCAAAGACCAAACAGAAAAAGCGCCTACACACGAAACGATAGAGGAGATCAGCGATGATGAACACCGGAGCATCGAAAGCATTGCAGGTCACTACACCCAGTGACCGTGAGATCGCCATGACGCGCGTCTTTGACGCGCCGCGCCGCCTCGTTTTCGACGCCTGGACCAAGCCCGAACTGGTGAAACAATGGCTGCTCGGGCCTCCGGGCTGGACCATGCCTGTCTGCGAAATCGATCTGCGAGTAGGCGGCCGCTACCGCTTCGTGTGGCGTGGCCCGGACGGAACCGAAATGGGAATGGGCGGCGTCCATCGCGAAATCGTTGTCCCGGAGCGTGTCGTCAACACACAGCTCTTCGACCAGGATTGGACGGGCGGCGAGACCATCGGAACGCTCCTACTCGTGGAGCGGGACGGCAAGACCACGGTCACCAACTCCGTGCTCTATTCCTCGAAGGAAGCTCGCGATAACGCACTCAAGACCGGCATGGCCGACGGCGTGGAAATGGGCTACCAGCGTCTCGACAAGCTCTTTCCGTTGTGGAAAAACACCGTAAACGTAGAACGGCGCGATCTTGTCGTTATTCGCGTCTTTGACGCCCCCGTCGAGCGAGTCTGGAAAGCCTGGACTGATCCCCAACAAGTCATGCAGTGGTGGGGGCCGAATTGCTTTACTTCGCCCAGCGCCCAAATGGACTTTCGCGAGGGCGGAACCTCTCTCGTCTGCATGCGCGCTTCAAAAGAATTCGGCGGACAGGATTTTTACAGCACTTGGGCGTACACGAAGATCGTTCCGATGCGCAGCATCGAATACATCCATAACCTGGCCGACAACAACGGCCAGAAAGCCGACCCCGTCAAGCTGGGCATGCCCCCGGATTTCCCGCGCGATCAGCGTCATCTTGTGACCTTCAAGGACCTCGGCAATGGCAAAACTGAAACGACCGTCACGGAGTTCGGTTGGTGCGTAGGCAAAATGTTGCAGTTATCGGAGCTCGGCTTGAACCAGTGCCTCGATAAAATGGCGGCAACTTTTGCCAAGCCAATGTAAACCGGCAGTATTGAAAGCAAGGTCAGTGGCGGGCAGTTAAGGCTCCCAAATAACGGCGAAGGCGGAAGGCCGTTGCGCCGCAACAGTCTTCCTCTCCTGTTGAGCGGCAATTCCTTTTTTGGGCCCAGAGACGCGCGCCGATCACAGAAAGACTGGGGGATATGTCCAACAGTCCGAAGGGAACCGTGCCCAGTCCGCCGAGGACAAACAATCAGCGCCGCACGCTCCGCGTCGCCGTCGGCCGCATCGCCTTGATTACATGACTGTGGATGTATAGGCCTGCGTTAGCCCTTCCAAACGAACTTGCCGCAGGAGCAGGGGATCGTCTCCGTGGGAACTTTCTTTTCGAGCAGTTGCCGGCAAACTGGACAATTTCTGCGCCACATATTCATACCTTTTTGTTCTCTAACGAAAGGGCCTGCTTACAATAGAAGTTTAGGAGTCGGAAATTCAGCTGTCTGTCCAAATGAGCACTAAAGCAGCTATTTCTCGGACGCGACTTCGAGTTGATTGGTCACGTTCTCTTGTCCAACGGCGTTTGCCGCCTTGCCTTCCACGTTGCTCTTCTCCCCTTCGGAACGCACCGGCCCGCGGAGGATAACTTTCCCGTTTTGCATGAAGATTCTTATATTGTGCGCGTCGTGCGAGAGACTTCTATCCCGGTGCAGCGCTTTTCGAATCTTTTGGGTGAGGGTGCGGTCCGCAGGGCTCATCTTTTGCTGATCCGCTGTTGGGCCTGCCTCATCCCCGTTTTGCTTGCTGCTGGCTGACGCCGCATGCTGGCTCGCTTCATACCGCGGAATAAGCATGGCTATCAGCGTCACGCACAAAATCAGCGCACCCAGAAACCAGCACCCTCGCGCCAATTTAGGCGAAATCTCCATCATTGCTATTCCTGTTCTTGAAATCAGTAACGATAAGGCAACTCTGCCCCGGCCGTCTGTCACATGGACCGCGGCTTAGACCCCATCAGAATTGGCCGGCGTATCAAATGCTTGCTGTACTGCGTCGCGCGAAATGCATCACCAGCAGTACCAGGCCCACAATCAGGGCCACATGAATGAACGCGGTACTTACGTGAAACGCGAAAAATCCCAGCAACCAAAGAATGATCAGAACTGCGGCGATTAACCCAAGCATGTTTTCATCTCCATGTTTCTAAGCGCGAGAACTTTTGCGGTCTCGTTCTTCCCAAGCGCGATGAGGTCTCTGTGTGTGCGGGGAAACACTGCACGGCCACGAGGTTAGTCACAGCTCAGACACAAGTCTGTCCCGTTATGGACACTTCCGGCTTATTTCACATCCAGGCGGCAGGAAGCCGCAGCGTTCGCCTGAACTGTCCGGTTTTCAACTTTTTTGTTTGTCTGTTGCACGCGCTCGATTTACCGCACGCTCCATACAAGTTCCAAGACAGAACACCGCGCTCTCCGTCCCGCTTGCCAAATCTCCGAGAGTTTGTTATTCGACATATTGCACAACAACTTACGGGGAGACGGGCCCAATGCCAATCAACGATGAGAGCGCCAAGCAATCCGCCGAAGAATACCTGGCTACTAAACTCGAAGAAGAAAGGCAGGCTTACGAGCACCAGCTCAACATGGAAACGGCTTTTGCGCGCTCTCCCCTGGTCTGGAAGAGCGTCAAGGACACCATCATCGCGAAGTGCGCCCAATGGAATGAGGTGACGCAGGAAGAGACCCTCACCTGCAAGGAAACTTTGCTGGGTGACATTCGCATCTGGTGCGCCGCCCGCGCCAAACAAATGACCGTGCAATTCGATTCCAAGCGCCTCCTGATCACCGTGAAAAACGCCGCGCGCCTGGAAAATGAAACCGACGTGGTCATGCGAATCCAGGGCTACTGGACCGGCACTGAGCGCGACACTCGCCTGATCCACAGCGAGCAGGTCGTAAACATCGACCTGTTAATCCTGTCCGAGCTTCGCGTCCTTGCAGGAATGAGCCGCCAGCGCATCGCTTAAGGACAGCAATGAATTCAAGCGGCTGCGAAATGGACGGATGAGCACCGTGTTTTATACGCAGATCGAGAGTCCGGTGGGGCCGCTTCTGCTGGCGGGCGACGCACAGGGGCTACGGTCTTTGAGTTTTGAAAAAAGCAGGCGCGCGGAGCGTGTGCAGCAGGATTGGAAGCAAGACAAGACGCAGTTTGCCGAAGTGATTCGCCAATTACGAGCGTATTTTGGCGGAAAGTTGAAGGAATTTAACGTTCCGCTGGCGCTGGAGGGCACCGAGTTCCAGCTGAGTGTCTGGCGCAGCCTGCGAACGATTCCTTACGGCGAGACGATTTCCTACGGACAATTAGCGCAACGTATCGGCAACCCCAAGGCGGTGCGCGCCGTCGGCCTCGCCAATGGTTGCAATCCCATTCCCATTATCATTCCGTGCCACCGCGTGATCGGCAGCAATGGCAGCTTGACGGGTTTCGGCGGTGGAATCGCGAACAAGAAAAAGCTGTTGGCCCTCGAGAGCAGCCAGCTGAGTTTGCTGTAGCCGACTGTGCGATGAGTTGCGATGCGTTGCCCAAACGAAATTGGACGGTGACGGCATTAGGCAACATTTGCGGAAGTGCACAGGCGTCTGTGACTTGTAGCGACGGTTCATGGAACGCCGGCGACGTGGTTAGCTGACAGGATCTTTCTGGCGCGTGGTTTTTACAGCCTGGAGAATCCCGACGCCCAAAAGTACGATTGCACCCACGGCAATCCACTGGCCGGGAATATGGAGCAGGTGAGCAGCATAGATGAGTCCGCTGATTACGATCGCGAATCCAATCGCGTAAAGTCCAAACGACATAACGTCTCCTTAGCAGGTCGGTGGCAACGGCGACTGCGCCTGCAGCCGCCCGCGCGGCTAGTGCGCTTTTCCCTTGCAGACCTGATGCCCGCAGTGGCAATCGATGTCGGGAGTTTTTGCCATCGATTCACACGCCAGGCTGCAGTATTTGCCGTTCGTGGGTTCGCAGGAACAGTTGGGGTGGGCACATTTCTTGGCTTGATTCTGCGTCATGACTTCCTCCCGCTTCGATCCGCGAGCGATCGATAGCTCTCGCATCATAGACGCTGGGAAATGCCAATACTGTCCGCTTCAGGACAGATTTGAATTGCGGCTGAAGGTCCATGAACAGCTGAAGATCGCAGATGGAGCAGAGCTAAAAGACTTTAGCCATGCCAGGGGTCGTAGGTGCCGAAGCTCCAGACGTGGTCTTCGAGATCGCGGCAGGTGTAGCCGCGGCCGCCATAGCCCTGGTCCTTGATATCGAGGACGATCACCGCGCCGGCGGCTTTGGCGCGGGCGTAATGCGCGTCGGCGTCCGCCACAATGACATAGGCCGATTGCGTGTTGGCGCCGCCGAGTTCGTCGGGGTACTTCATCAAACGGCCATACTCGTCGTTGCTATGAACTTGCCCCGTGCCAAGCATGACCATGGAATTGCCGAAAGTGAGCTGGGCGTGGGCGATCGTGTTATTCGGTCCGGGGACGACGAGTTGTTTTTCGAATGCAAACGCTTTGCATAGCCATTCGATAGCTGCGGGAGCGTTGCGATAGCGCAAGCCTGGGATGATGAGTGCCTGGGAAATGTTGCGCGGAACCAAATCGGTGTTGCTCATGAGTTTATCCTCCGCGGAAATTCTCCCAGAGTCTGGGGCATGGCGTATTGTAAAAAATTGAAGTCGGGACTTGCCGCCGGGAAACGCACGCCACTCGCGTTTGTGTTTTTCCCGCATTTGCGAACGTAATCGTTAGGCGCGGCGTTTGTAGTTACGGAGTTTGCTGTTTTGGAAAGACCTGCGTGCCGGTTGGCGTGAACTCGAAACGCAACAGCCATTCGCTGGCGAGACTGTGGCCATCGGCCTCAGGTGACTGAAATGCCCAGCGACGGGCTGCCTGTAGCGCCAAATCGGCGAAAAACTTGCTGGGACCTGGGGAATCAAGATCAGCGGCGGATACATTCCCAGAAGGATCGACATGGACCCGGACCATCACGCGGACTTTTCCATGAATGGTGCCACGGGCTTTTTCAGAAACTTCGGGGAGGACTTGATCGAGAACTTCACCGTGGGGGCTACTGTCTGGATTACTTGGGGAAGTGGACGCTGGCGGTGGAGTGGAAGGAGCGCTGGCGTTCAAAGCTTCTTCTTTTGCGATTGTTTCTTTCTCGCTCGCGGCTTTCAGAGAGTTCGAGGTGGTTGGCTGGGAACTTTTCTTTTGCGTCTGCGAAGGAGCAGCAGGGGCAGGCGCGGTCGATGATTGAGCGGCCTTTTCAGAGGTCGTCTGTGCGATCGGCTTTGCATGTTCTTCCAGGGCCACGGCAGTCGTAGCCGGGGCAGTGGCCTCGCCGTGATTTAGAAATTTCGGAACGGCAAAAATCGCAATCAAGACGATGGCCACCGCGGCTGCAAGAACTAGATAACGTGAACTGGAGCTAGATTTCTGGCCGCCTCTTATTGTCTGAGGGCGGGCGTCGGGCATGCGCGACATTTGCTCCTTGGGCAGCGGCGGAACTGGAGAGAGCGGGACGGCCAATGGCGAAGCGGGTGCCACGGCCCTCACTGGCGTGGCGGGGGGAGCGGATGCAACGGCACTTGCAGTGGCAATCGGCGCTTGAGCTCCGACAGCAGTGGAGGAAGAAACGATGGAAGGAACCGCGGAAGAAGCTTTGGGAGCAGCAGCAGGAGAACCGGCTGAGGAAGCGGCGGAAGTGGGTGCAGCAGGCTTGGCGGAATTTGGATTCAAGCAAGCGGCGATTTCGGCGATGGACCAGCGGCGGGCGGGATCACTTCGCAAGCAGTTGCGAGCGATTTCCAGGAATGGCGAGGGGAGCGAGTCCAGCAGAATGTGTTCGGCGTTTTGCAGCGTCGGTACGCGCAATGTAAGAGCTTCGACAAGAGTGACGCCGAACGACCAGACATCGCCAGCCGGAGAGAGGGGCACGGTTGTGGATTCGGGTGAGTCATAGGCGGTTTTTTCTTCGAGAGCGCGGCGAGATTCATCGATGGGCGCAATGGTGTCGCTGGAAAGCTTGATGTGATCGCCGGTGGCAAGGATGTTTGCAGGCTTGATGCGGCCATGTACGAGGCCCTGCGAATGAAGATAGGCGAGGGCGTCCAGGGCCGTTTCGAGCACGACTAGCGCTTCGGCGGGCGTGAGGGGACGCTGGGGAAGAATCTGTGAAAGATTCTCTTCCTGAAATTCCATGACCACGTAAAGCATGTCGTTGTTCTGGAACTTACAGCGTCCGAATTGCAGTATCGAAACCAGGTTGGGATGCGAAAGTTGCGCGGAGCGGCGCCAAAGAGCAAGCTGGCGTTCAGCGGAAGCGGGGTCCGCAGGTGTAAGCTTGATCGCGGACTTCTGAGGATTCTTATCCCCATGCTCGGTGACGAAGACCGCGGTGTTGTGCGAGCCGCCTAAGTATTCACCAAGAACAAATTTGCCGTCGACAACCTGACCTTGCCATTTCTTGTGGGTCTCGCTCATGTTGCACCCCGACGATTAGCTTTTGCTGGACAAACTCTCTTGGTCCCAGGCTAGGGTGCTGAGACCCACCCGAGAGGAGGCACCGCGGTTCCCGCGGCAGGGCTGGAAGCCTAGATTTGGTAGTTCTCAGCGCCTGGGGCTGGGCGCTTGTACACATGATTCTCGCACGAAATCGGATGCTTGCAACGGCGCTGGCGCGAATTGGTTATGGAGGGACGAAGGCACGCCGGAAGTTGCCTGATTAGCGAGGGCTCCGGCGTTTCACAGAGGAAGACTGCGCTTGAGCGCCAGTGCAATCCGAGTTGAAGATTCCTCTGCCGCACTGATCCAGGGTATCGCAGCGGCATTTCTCTATCATTTTGCGCAGCAAGCGCTGCATCGTCTTTATCTGACCGCTCAATACTTCCAGCTCGGTGAGTTTTCGCTGCGACAGCTCTCGCCAGCGCGCGGAAGCCGGCGTTACGTTGCGAAATCCAAAAAAGAGCCGCCGGATTTCCTCGAGAGTGAATCCCAACTGGCGCGCGCGCTGTATCACCGCCAGGCGGTTTAACACTGTTGCGTCGTAGCGGCGCTGTCCGCTGATGCGCTGCGCGGGAAGAAGAATTCCAATCTGTTCGTAATAGCGAATGGCGGACGGCCGGAGGCCCACCTGTTGCGCCACCTCGGAAATGGTCAGTTGCGGCACGTACACATTGTAAAGCCGCCGGATATGAGTGGCTACTTTACTTCCCAGGTGTCGCCCGAGCGGAGAAGTTTGGTGAGGTCGCCGGGGCCGCGCTTGGCGATGACGTTGTTGATTTGCTCGCGCATGACATCTTCGTAGCGCGGGACATCGTCCCACGCGCGCAGAACGCCGATAGGCGTCGGGAAGCCCGGGCGATGCTCCATATGCGAGAGCAAGAAGGCGTAGGACGGGCGCGGATGATGCGCGTCGTGAATCAAAAGATCGGATTCCGTGACGCCGTCGCCCAGGGCGACGACTTCGATGTCGCCGTCAGGTTTGCGGCGTATGCCCTTGTCACGGTTCTTGCCGAAGACCAGAGGCTTGCCATGCTCGAGCTGCATAACATGTTCGCTGCGAGCGTCGCGTTCGGTGAGATTGAACCATGCGCCGTCGTTGAAGATATTGCAGTTCTGCAGAATTTCGACGAAGGCGGAACCTTTGTGCGCGGCGGCATGCTTCAGCGTGTCTTTCAAATGCGACTGGAACACGTCGACCGAACGCGCGACGAAAGTGGCTTCGGCGCCGATGGCCAGCGAAATCGGATTGAACGGGCGATCCACCGAACCGAACGGTGTGGACTTGGCTTTTTTGCCCATTTCGGAAGTGGGCGAATACTGGCCTTTCGTCAGTCCGTAAATACGGTTGTTGAAGAGCAGAACTTTCAGGCCGACGTTGCGCCGGAGCATGTGAATCGTGTGATTGCCGCCGATGGAAAGCGCGTCCCCGTCACCTGTGGCGACCCACACTTCCAAATCGGGGCGAATGGCTTTGAGGCCGGTAGCAACCGCGGGAGCGCGGCCATGAATGGTGTGGAAGCCGAACGTGTTCATGTAATACGGGAAGCGGCTCGAGCAGCCGATGCCAGAGACCACGACGAAATTTTCGCGCTTGATTCCGAGCTCCGGAAAAACGGACTGGACGGCGGAGAGAATGGCGTAGTCCCCGCAGCCGGGGCACCAGCGGACTTCCTGATCAGTCTGAAAATCCTTCTTCGTAAGTGGCGTTAGCGGCGGTAATGTGGCCGTGGTCATTGCAAAATCTCCTAAACTCCCAGCACTTCTTCGATCTTTTGTTCCAGCTCAGCTTGTTTGAACGGGCGGCCTTGAATTTTGTTGAGGCCGATGGCGTCCACAAGAAACTTCGCGCGCAGAACCCAGAGAAGCTGGCCCATGTTGAGCTCGGGAACGAGAACTTTTTTGTAGCGCTTCAGAATATCGCCGACGTTGGCGGGCAAAGGATTCAAGTGCCGCAAGTGGAGGTGGCCGATCTTGCGGCCTTTGGCGCGCTGCGACTTAAGCGCGGCGGTGATAGACCCGTGCGTCGATCCCCACGCGACGATCAGCAGGTCGCCTTCGGGGTCGCCCGCTGGTTGCACGTTGGGAATGTCCTGCACGATGCCCGCGACCTTCGCGGCGCGGATACGCACCATGTTTTCGTGATTGAGCGGCTCGTAATTAATGTTGCCGGTGACGTCCTGCTTTTCCAGGCCGCCGATGCGATGCTCGAGGCCGGGCGTGCCCGGAACGGCCCAGGGACGCGCGAGCGTTTGCGGGTCGCGCTTGTAGGGCAGAAAACCGTTGGGGCTGTTCGCTTCTTTGGCGAAATGCACAGGAATTTCCGGAATGTCCTCGACGTTGGGAATGCGCCATGGCTCGGCGCCATTGGCGAGGTAGCCGTCGGAAAGGACGATGACGGGAACCATGTATTTGATAGCGATGCGGCTGGCTTCGAGCGCGATCCAAAAACAGTCGGAAGGCGTCGACGCCGCAAGTATCGGAATGGGCGCTTCGGAGTTGCGCCCGAAGAGCGCCTGAAGCAGGTCGGCCTGTTCGGTTTTTGTGGGAAGGCCAGTGGATGGTCCGCCGCGCTGAATGTTGCAGACGACAAGAGGAATTTCCACGGCAACAGCAAGGCCGAGCGCCTCGGTCTTGAGAGACATGCCCGGCCCAGAAGTGGTGGTGATCGCCAGCGCGCCCGCGTAAGCCGCGCCGATCGACGAAGTGATGGCGGCGATTTCGTCTTCGGCCTGAAAAGTCATCACGCCGAAATCTTTGTACTGCGAAAGTTCGTGAAGAATGTCCGAAGCGGGTGTGATTGGATAGCTACCCTGGAATAATGTGAGTCCGGCTTTTTGCGCGGCGGTGACGAAGCCAAGAGCCAGCGCTTGATTGCCGCTCATGCTGCGATACAGGCCCGGCGTGAGCTGCGCGGGCGGAATCTCGTAATTGATTTGAAATGCTTCGGTGGCTTCGCAGTACGAGTAGCCGGCTTTCATCGCCAGCTTGTTGGCTTCGACGAGCAGCGGCTTTTTCTGGAACTTATCCTCGATCCACCGGACGGTAGGGTCCATGGAGCGGTTATAAAGCCAGTAGCACATGCCGAGCGCGAAGAAATTCTTGCAACGGTCCATCGACTTGGCGTCGAGGCCGAGATGCTCGAGGGCGCGGCGCGTGAGGCGTTCGAGTTCAACGGAGAAAAGGCGGAACTTGTCGAGCGAGTGATCTTCCAAAGGATTGACGGTCATCTGCGCCTTGCGCAGGTCGTTTTCCTTGAAGCTATCGGAATTGACGATCAGGATGCCGTTGGCTTTCAGGTCCGCGACATTCGTCTTCAGCGCCGCGGGGTTCATGGCGATCAGCACGTCAATGGCGTCGCCGGGCGTGTACACGTCGGTCGAAGAAAAGTGCAACTGGAAGCCACTGACGCCAGGCAGCGTGCCCGCAGGGGCGCGGATTTCGGCGGGATAGTCGGGGAACGTGGCGATGTCGTTGCCGTAGAGCGCGACCGTGTTGGTGAACTGGCTGCCGGTAATTTGCATGCCGTCGCCGGAATCGCCGGCGAAGCGGATAACCGCCTGGTCGATGACCTCGCGCTTGGCCTTCGGCAAAGGAATTTCTGTGACGGTTGACATAGGGTCCTAAACTCCTGCTGGCATAGACTCCTCGATTGCTTCCCCCGGAAGAGTGCGGCTCAAATTATTCAATCGGGCCGTGCGGAAAACTAGATGGATTCTGAAGCGAACCGCCGTAGCCCCCATGGAAAGAATACCATACCGGCCCGCGCGCGGCGGGGAGAGAGTCCGCCGCGCGGCAATGTGTCGTTATAGAAAAGACGGATGTAGATGGGGAGAGGTTACGAACTTCAAGGGGGAGCGACCGGGCAAGCCGATAAGGTCCTGTCAACCAGCACAACCGCATCAGACGTTGGAAGCAGCAGCGGCTGCGAGAAAGCGTTTACGGTAGTAGAGCAACATTCCCAGCACGGCGCCAGCGATCAAGAACCCGACGAACATCCCCCAGCTCTCGAAACGCATGTAGTCCGGTGCCTGAAACGTCGGACTCGGGAGGTGCATGGAGTTCCGCATCTCTGCCATAGCGGAGTTCATGACGCTCTTATAGTTCGGATTCAGCATGCTAACCACTCCGCTCGCGAGCCAAAAGACTTGCATGCCGATTGTCAACGGATAACTCCACGGCTTAAGTTTCAAGAGACCCACCCCGGCGGTCGCAAAGAGCAAACAACTCAGAATCAGGACAATTTTGCCTGCGGCGCCGGAGACCACGTGACCGAATAGAAAGACGGGCATCCGGAAGGGCAGGAAGAGGAAAACAACGAAGTTGAGCACCGAGACGATATATATCCACGCGAGAACGGCGATAGGAGTGGGACAGCGAGGCTTCTGCTGAAGGATGGGATCGCCAGCGATATTCTGACCTGCAAACTGAGCCTTGATGCTCTTGCGATTGAACAGAATGAGCCACCAAACGCCGATGAGAAGAGGCACAAGGTACATGAAAAGAGCAACCCCTCGAAATATGGACATGCTCTGCGGGGGAATGTTTGGTGGCGTAGGAAACGGCGCTATAGACACGATCAGAACGCCAAAAGCACCGAAGAAGGAGCACACGCCAGCCCAGACCAGCGCGGAGATTCGAGCCCAATTTCGTAAGCGTATCAAGCCGACGCCGGTGACAACGCCAAATATCGCCACGCAAAGGAATAGGACGAACATTATTTCCAGGGCAATTTTGAGAAATGCGGGCGTCTCGGGCGTCTGCGCAGATCCTACGAGGGCAAAGCTGAGAAGAACCAGAGAAAAGACCAGGATTGTCAGAACACTGCCTGCTATGGCCACTACCGCTGCTGCGATTACGGAACCCGACGCAGAAGGCTTTGAGGATGTATCCATAAGTGGCAGATGTATATCATTTCTGGACCTAGCACGAAAGCAAAACGAAGCGGGTAGACTTAGGCAACTTTCGCTTGACGTTCGCCTTCTTTTCGCCTAAAGTGACTGTGGAAAAGTTCGGTGCATGGAGGCGCTCAATGACCCTGACAAAACGACAAAAGGAAGTGCTCGATTATTTGGTGGCATTCGAGACCAAGCACGGGTACGCGCCGAGCTTTGAAGAGATCGGCAAAGGCCTGAAGCTCACGTCGCTCGCGACGGTGCACAAGCACATCACCACTCTGGAGAAAAAGGGTTTTATTCGGCGGGGCTACAACCAGAGCCGGTCGATCGAGATTCTGCAATTGCCGAAGTCGGTGAAGGAACAGGTGCTCGATCGCAAGGTCCAGGAGTTGCCGCTGGTCGGGCGCATTGCTGCGGGCCGCCCCCTGGAAGCGGTGGAAGAGCGGGAGACGCTTTCGCTCGGCGATTTCGCGCGCGGCGGGAATTCGTTTGTGTTGCAGGTCAAGGGCAGTTCGATGATTGAAGATCACATTATGGATGGCGATTATGTGGTCTGCGAGCAGACGCAGGTGGCGAACGCCGGGGATATTGTGGTGGCGCTGATCGGCGAGGATGAGGCGACCCTGAAGCGGTTCTATCGCGAGGGCGCGGGGAAGATCCGCTTGCAGCCGGCGAACTCAGAGATGGGACCAATCATTGTTGCGGCGAATGATGTGAAGATTCAAGGCCGCGTGATCGGCGTATTGCGAAAATATTAAGATTTTACTTGAAAAGATGGCCGACCGGTTCGACGCAAACTCTTACACATTGTGATGAAGATAGGAAAAGGCCCTGATCGATAACCCGTGGTTGTAGGGGCGCAGTATGCTGCGCCCGTAATCCCGAGTTTCCCCCTCTCGCAAAAGTGCCTCGAAACTGCGCTTCAAGCACGAGCATCAAATTCCAGTTACTATAGGGACTCTTCGGCGGGCTGAGACTTGCGGAAATGGCGTGTGCAAGAGAGAAACGGGTCGATGAACGCTCATTGGAAAGGGTAAGAATTTGGCGAAGAAACGCGAAAATATCTTGATTGTAGAGCCGGATGAGAAGTCTCGGCAGCTGATTCTGGAACTGCTGCGTTCGGCGGGATATGACGCATCACCGGCGCCCACGCAGGAGGACGGCTTCACAATCGTCCAGCAAGGCGGCGTCGACCTGTTTCTGCTTTCTGCAGATCTTTCCAATCTGCAATGCTGCAACGCACTGGCGGAAATCAAGGGTCTGGCGGCCACTGCGACTACCCGCGTGATCCTGCTGACGCGCGGCGGGGGAATCGAGCGCGCCAGGGGACTCGACCTGGGCGCTGACGATGTGCTTTCTCCGCCGTGGGAACCTGCGGAACTGCTAGCCCGTGTGCGCGTGCAACTGCGCGACAAACATGCGTACGAGGAATTGCAGGAAAAAACGCGCATCGCTGCCGAAGGACAAGAGATTGCCCACACTGCGTTTCAAGCTCTCGCAGTAACCGAAAAGATGCAGCGCGACGCGTCGACGCTCGATCGCGCCCTGAAAATCGGAGTCGCCTCGCTAACGTTCGTCGCTGTGATCATCGCGGGAATCTTTCTCCTCTACTCGCGGCGCGCCGAGAAGGAGACGAAGCGCGCGTATTCCGTGATCGCGCAACTGGAGCGCGGCGTTCACCGCCAGGAAGATCTGATGGCGGAAACGCGCAAGATGCGCGCCGATTTGCAGCAAACCGACGCGGCGCTGCAGAAGGAACAGCTGCAACGCCAGGCGGAAGATCTGAAACAGAAAATCTCGAGCGGGGATTCCAGTGATGTCGCTGGTTTACGGAAACAACTGGAAGAAACCACCGGGCGTTTGAAACGCGTGGTCAGCGAGTCGGACGCCGCGGAAAGCGTGATTCGATCGTACGCGCCGAGCGTTTGCCTGCTGCATGTGTCGGTAGCCTTCAACGAACGGAGTTCCGGGAAGCGCTTGCGCTATGGCGGGATCAATCCGGATGGTGAGCCGCTGAAGGACAGCGATGGCAACCCGGTATATACGTTCGAAGGGCGGGCGCCGGAAGTGCGCGCGGATTTCTTCGGCACGGGATTCGTCGTCGGCCAAGGGAAGATTTTGACGAATCACCATGTAGCGCAGCCGTGGTGGAAAAATGAGGAATTGAGTGCGGCCCTGCAGCAGGGGCTGGAGCCCGCAATCGCGGAAATGACCGCGTATTTCCCGGATGCGCCTTCGGCAATATCGGTTGGCATTTCGCAGATTTCCGAGGAGGCCGATCTTTCGGTGCTCCATGGCGATCTCTCGAGCCTGAAACGTCCGATTCTGAAGCTCGACAGCCGGAAAGAAGCGGCAGTGAGCGGCCAGCCGGTGATCTCCCTCGGCTACGCTACGGGAATCAGCGCGATTCTCGCGCGGGCGGGAGAGGAAGCCGTAGATGATATCGTGAAAGTTTCGGGCGGCGATCCGACCAAAATAACGGCCGAACTTTTGCGCCGCAAACTGATTCGCCCGCTGGTGACGCAGGGACACATCGGCGACGTGCTTGCCGATAAAATTGTTTATGATGCGCAGACAACGTCCGGAGGTTCGGGTGGGCCGCTCATCAACCGCGACGGCGAAGTGATCGGAGTGACCTTTGCCGTCGTAAAGGGTTTCGGTGGTTCGAACTTCGGCGTACCGATTCGTTATGCCCAGCCGCTTCTCAAGCCTTGATGGTGTGGAAGCAGACTTTTTGAGTATGCGGGGTTGAAGCAGAGTAGCGGCGTTCCATCATGAAAGAACGGTGTATTTCCAGTTGTCGCGGCATCCTGGCGTGCGCCTTGGTTTTGCTCTTGGCATGGCCAAGCCCAGTGCGCGCTTATGCGGTGCTCTCTCACGAAGCCATTATCGATGCCGTGTGGGAGACGCACATTAAACCCTCTTTGCTCAAGAAATATCCTCACTCCACGGAGGAAGCGCTGCGCGCTGCACAGGGCTACGCGTACGGCGGGGCCATCATTCAGGATATGGGCTACTACCCTTATGGCAGCCATTTTTTTAGCGACCTGACCCATTACGTGCGCAGCGGAGACTTCGTCCTGGCGTTGCTCAACGATGCAGGGAACATAGACGAATACGCATTTGCACTGGGAGCGCTGGCGCACTACGCGGCGGACAACGAGGGCCACCGCATCGGTACAAATCACGCGGTTCCGATCCTCTATCCTAAGTTGAAAAAGAAATATGGGGACAGCGTTTCCTATGAACAGGATCCCCTCGCGCACATCAAGACCGAATTTGGATTCGACGTGCTGGAGGTGGCGCAGAACAGATACGCACCGGACAGCTATCACGATTTCATCGGCTTCGCTGTCGCCACGGAACTTCTCGATCGTGCCTTTCGCGAGACCTACGGTTTGGAGTTGCACAGCGTATTGCTCGACGAAAATAAAGCCCTGGCTGCTTACCGGAGGGATGTGAGCAAGCTGCTTCCGGAAGCCACGCGCATCGCCTGGAGCCTGAAAAAAGATGAGATCCAGGCCGACGCCCCCGGCATAACTAAACGAAAGTTTCTCTACAACCTTTCACGCTCGAACTATGAGCGCGAATGGGGCAAGGACTATCCAAAGCCGACATTTAAGGAAAAGTTTCTGGCGTTTCTCACCAGGCTAATTCCCAAAATCGGGCCGCTCAAAGTCCTGCAATTCAAGACGCCAACGCCGCAGACCGAGCAAATGTTTGAATCCAGCTTCAACGCCACTCTGGACCGCTACCGGCTCCTACTTGTGGAAGAGCGGGGAGGCCTTCGGAGTCTGCTCAACGATAATTTCGACCTCGGTGAGACGAGCGGCCCGGGAAAATATCAATTGAACGACGACACCTATGCCAAGCTCCTCGCTAGGCTTGCAGACTTGAAGTTTGCCGGAGTCTCCCCCGAACTACGAGCGAGGTTGCTGGAGTTTTATTCCGACCTGAACGCGCCCTATGCGACCAAGAAAGATGTCACTGCCTGGACGCAAGTGCAAGCGGAGCTTGAGCAATTGAAAAACTTCGTGCCGCCAGCCGCTCCCGCGGCTTCCGGAACTCCACCTTGAGATCCTGTGGGCCGGAACCTTGCCCGCCCGCGTCGATTTTCGTTCATTGTCCGAGCCTGTTCGTCGAAGAGCAGCAACAGTGCTTCTGCGCTCCCACCAACCGCATGAGAATAATTTGTACTGCGAATTAAAAAAACTGCATGAGCAGCGCGCGAAATACGTGGGACAATATAAAATTTCGCAGGACACAATAAACGCGCCGGCATGAACAAGAGCAAACCTATCCGAAAATTATTGGCTGCCAATCGCAGTGAGATTGCCATCCGCATCTTTCGCGCCGCCAACGAGCTCGGACTTCGCACCGTTGCCATCTACTCACAGGAAGACCGGCTTGCTCTTCACCGCTTCAAGGCGGACGAGGCCTACCAGGTCGGCGCTGGCAAAGGTCCCGTTGAGGCCTACCTGGACATCGCGGGTATCGTGGCGCTAGCAAAAGAAAAGGGCGTCGATGCCATTCATCCCGGTTATGGATTCCTCGCGGAAAATCCGGCCTTTGCGCAGGCGTGTGAGAAGGCCGGGATCACTTTTGTCGGACCGACCCCGGAATTGCTGCAATTGCTTGGCGATAAAACCGCGGCGCGGCGGCTGGCGGCCTCGACGGGAGTGCCTGTTCTCCCGGGAACCGAAGAATCGGTCAGGTCGACGGCGGAGGCGGAAAAAATCGCGCAAGAGATCGGTTACCCCGTCATTGTGAAAGCAGCAATGGGCGGCGGTGGCCGGGGAATGCGCGTCGTGCAAAATGCGGCGCAACTAGAAGCGCGGCTCGAAGAAGCGCAAGGCGAGGCGCGTTCGGCCTTCGGCGATGGCTCTGTCTTCCTGGAAAAATATCTGCCGCGCGCGCGCCATCTCGAAGTCCAGATTCTTGCCGATCACCATGGAAATGTTCTGCATTTGTACGAGCGGGATTGTTCCGTCCAGCGGCGGCATCAGAAAGTAGTGGAGGTGGCCCCGGCGGCGAATCTGCCCGCGAATGTGCGAACAGGATTGTGCGAAGCGGCGGTGAGGTTTGCACAAAAGGCCGACTACAGAAACGCCGGCACGGTCGAGTTTCTGTACGATGTGGATTCGCAAAAGTGGTACTTCATCGAAGTCAACCCGCGCATTCAGGTCGAGCACACAGTTACGGAGATGGTGACGGGCATCGACCTTGTGCGCGCGCAGATTCTTGTGGTGCAAGGCCACAAACTCCACGAAGAACCGCTGGCGCTGCCACAGCAAGAAAAGATTCCTCTCTATGGAGCGGCGCTGCAGTGCCGCGTCACCACCGAAGATCCCGAAAAGAATTTTGCGCCGGACTACGGAAAAATCTCGACATACCGCTCTCCCGCAGGATTCGGAATACGCCTGGACGGCGGGACCGCGTACGCTGGCGCCATGCTGGCGCCTTACTACGACTCGCTGCTCGTGAAAGTGACGGCCTGGGGCAGAAAACTGCCCGAAGCCTGCCAGCGCATGGACCGCGCGCTGCGCGAATTTCGCATCCGCGGCGTCAAGACCAACATTCCGTTCGTCGAAAATGTGGTGAATCATCCGAAGTTTCGCTCCGGAGAGGTGCTCACCTCTTTCCTCGACGACTCGCCGGAATTGTTCCATTTTTCCGAACGCGGCGACCGCGCGACAAAGCTGCTGTCCTATCTTGGCGACGTGATCCTGAACGGCAATCCTGAGGTACGAGGAAAAAAGATTCCCGAAAGCTGGGAACCTGCGGTGCTTCCGGCAGCGCCGGGGCTCGCGCCGCCATCCGGAACGCGGCAACTGCTGCAGAAGCTGGGACCGGCGAAATTCGCTGCGTGGGCCAGAAGAGAGAAGCGTCTGCTGATCACGGACACGACGTTTCGCGATGCCCACCAGTCGCTGATGGCCACGCGGGTGCGAACCCGCGATCTGCTAGCCACCGCGAGCGCCCTTGCCCAACGCCTGCCGAATCTGTTTAGTTTGGAGATGTGGGGCGGGGCCACATTCGACACCTCATTGCGGTTTTTGCATGAAGATCCCTGGCAACGCTTGCGTGAGCTGCGCAAGCGCGTGCCCAACATTTGTTTTCAAATGCTGCTGCGCGGCGCTAATGCAGTCGGTTATGCGTCCTATCCCGACAATGTCATCATCGAGTTTGTTCGCGAGGCCCACACGCAGGGGATCGACATCTTCCGGATCTTCGATTCGCTGAACTCCATCGAAAACATGCGCGTGTCCATCGATGCCGTGCTGGAGACCGAAGCGGTCTGTGAACCGGCGATCTGCTACACGGGAGATATTCTCGACAAAAACCGGCCAAAATATTCGCTGAAATATTACGTCGCGATGGCCAAGCAGCTCGAAAAACTTGGCGCGCACTTCCTGGCCATCAAGGACATGGCGGGTCTGTGCAAGCCCTACGCCGCATTTGAACTGGTCAAGACGCTCCGCGAAGAAATCGGAATCCCCGTGCATTTTCACACGCATGATACCAGCGGCTTGAATGCAGCCTCAGTGCTGAAGGCCTCGGAAGCCGGCGTGGACGTAGCCGACGCCGCTATCGCCTCGATGAGCGGTGGAACCAGCCAGCCAAATCTCAATTCTATCGTTGAATCACTGCGCCACACGCCGCGCGACACGCAACTCAACATCGAAACGCTAAATGAGTGCTCTGATTATTGGGAGACGGTCCGAACCTACTACGCGCCGTTTGATTCGGGGCCGAAAGCGGGCTCGGCTCGGCTGTACCAGCACGAGATTCCCGGCGGGCAGTACACCAATCTGCGCGAGCAGGCGGCCTCGATGGGCCTGGGGCCGCGGTGGCGCGAAGCGGAAAAGATGTACGCGGAAGTGAACCAACTCTTCGGCGACATCGTGAAAGTGACGCCGTCGAGCAAAGTGGTCGGCGACATGACGCTGTTCCTCATGGCCAAAGAGATGCAGCCTGCTGATATTTTGAAGCTCGAGGAAAAACACGATCTATCATTGCCGAATTCCGTCGTGGAGATGTTTTCCGGCGTGCTGGGAGTGCCCCCTGGCGGCTGGCCGGAAAAACTGCAGAGAATTATTCTGCGCGGAGCGGCACCGCTACATGGCCGCCCAAGCGCGAACATGGAGCCCGTCAAATTCGCGGAAGAAAAAATATCGCTGGAGAAAAAAACCGGCCACCCCATCGGACACGATGATCTTCTGAGTTATCTTCTCTATCCCGAAGTTTTCTTGAAGTACGACAAGTTCCGGCACACTTACGCGGACGTGAGCGTGCTGCCGACTCCAGCTTTTTTCTACGGCCTGAAATCCGGCGAAGAGATCACCGTGGAAATTGAAGCCGGAAAATCGCTTATCATCAAATACCTGACTTCCAGCGAACCGCACGCCGATGGAACGCGCACGCTATTTTTCGAATTGAACGGCCAGCCGCGCGATGTCGACGTGCGCGACCGCGCGTTGCGCGTCGTCGAGCGCTCGCACCCGAAGGCCGACCCAGCCGACCCGGGACAAGTGGGGGCGCCGACCGCCGGCGTGATCAGCGGGATCGCCGTGCAAGCGAATCATGCGGTGGAACGAGGCGCAAAACTTTTGACGCTCGAAGCCATGAAAATGCAATCGAATATTTACGCGCCCATCTCCGGCCGCATCGTGAAGATCCTCGCGGCCGCCGGGCAGCATGTGGAAGCCAAGGATCTGTTGGTGACCATCGCACCGTGAGCGCCGTCCATCTCCGCAAACACGAACAATTTCACTCGCGTTTTCTGCGCAACCAGCGCGACCTGATCGTTTATCTGCCGCCGGGCTACGACGAGCAGCCCTGGCGCCATTTTCCCGTGCTCTATTTGCACGATGGGCAGAATCTTTTTGACGGTGCGACGTCCTTCATCCCCGGCATGGACTGGCACGTCGGACAGACCGCGGATCACTTCATCGCTATCGGCGCGGTTGAGCCGCTGATTATTGTTGGGATTTATAACACGGGAAAAGCGCGCATCCGCGAATACACGCCCACGCGTGTGCCCCGGCTCGGTGGAGGCCGCGCTGACCGCTATGCACAATTTCTGACTAAAGAAGTGAAACCCTTCATCGACCGCGAGTATCGCACGCTGTCGGGTCCGCCAAACACCGGACTTGGCGGATCATCCCTCGGCGGATTGGTGTCGCTCTACCTTGGCCTCAAAATGCCGGATGTTTTTGGCAAAATTGCGGCGCTCTCGCCTTCGGTCTGGTGGAACCAGCGCGTCATGCACCGTTTTCTCGCCGCGGCTCGCGTCCATGCGCGCCCGCGCATCTGGCTCGACATCGGAACAAAGGAAGGCCCGCGCATCGTGCAGGACGTCGAGCAGTTCCGCGACGTTCTCCTCGAAAAAGGCTGGCACCTAGAACGCGACCTTCATTACGAGCGCATCGAAGGCGCCGAGCACAATGAAGCGGCGTGGGCGCGTCGTGTCGGTCCTTTTCTGCAATTTTTGTTTCCGGCGCGCGAGAGCGCTGTATAATTCGCGCTCGCGACGAACCCATCGGCGGTTCTTTCAGCATGTAGCTCGCGTAGCCTCCGGGAGCGTCGGATGCCGGACAATCGACCTCTTACCATCCTCTGTGTCAGCTCCTACGAAAAAGGACAGGAATTTCTGCGCACCTGCAAGGCCATGGGCTGCCGCGTTTTGCTCCTCACTGTCGAAAAGTTTCGCAACGGCAACTGGCCGCGCGAAAGCATCGACGAGATTTTCACCATGCAGGAAGATCTGCCCCTGCAGGACATTATTTATGCGGTGAGCTATCTGGCCAGGTCTCAGCCCGTGGATCGCATCGTCGCGCTCGATGAATTCGACATGGAAAACGTGTCCGCGCTGCGCGAGCACCTGCGTATTCCCGGCATGGGACTCACGACCGTCCGGTACTTCCGCGACAAATTAGCCATGCGCGCCCGGGCAAAAGAATCCGGGATTCTCGTGCCCGAGTTCGTCCACGTGCTCAATCATCAAAAGCTGCAAGAATTCATGGAACGCGTTCCCGGGCCGTGGCTGCTGAAGCCGCGTTCGCAGGCTTCCGGCATCGGCATGAAAAAAATTCGCGAAGCCGGCGAGCTTTGGCCGTGGCTCGAGCAGCTTGGCGACCAGCAATCGTTTTATCTGCTCGAGCAATTTGTGCCGGGCAGCATGTTTCACGTCGACAGCGTGGCTTCGGAACGCGGCGTTGTTTTCGCCGAAGCCCACGCCTACGGCGCTCCGCCTCTGGACGTGTCCCATCACGGCGGAGTTTTTACTTCGCGCACGCTGCAACGGAATACTCCGGAGACGCAAGAGCTTTTTGAACTGAACAAAAGAGTTCTCGAGGATCTGGGTTTTGTGCGCGGCGTCACGCACGCGGAGTTTCTGCGGGCGCACGCGGATGGAAAAGTCTACTTTATCGAAGTGGCCGCGCGCGTGGGCGGCGCATATATCGCGGACGTGGTGGAAGCGGCCACGGGAATTAACCTGTGGCGTGAGTGGGCCCGGCTCGAAGTGGGAGCCGGGAAAGAACCCTATCAATTGCCGCAGTTGCGGCATGACTACGCCGGAGTGATTTTGTCGCTGGCACGGCAGGAACATCCGGATACTTCGGCTTATACGGATCCCGAGATTGTCTATCGCGTTTCGAAATACCATCACGCGGGATTCGTGCTGAAGTCGCCGAGTGTAGAGCGTATTCAAGAATTGCTGGACGCCTATGCCATTCGTTTCCGGGATGATTTCATGGCCATGCAACCCGTTCCTGACAAACCTTCCGCGTGAACTTATCCTTTGCACTTCACGGTGTCGCGACAGCCAGCGTTGCGGTAAACTCAGAAGCTGTTCCTATGACGGCCAGGACCCAGCCTGTCCCAAGGTTCTAGTAACTGACTGGAACGCGCCACTCACACTTTGTTTGCCGTGCGCGATTCCGCGGACTACAGTTTGCTCTACCCCAGCCGGAAATCGTGTGGGGTGGTGCATTCCCTTGGGAGGTCCGATGTGGGGGAATAAGAAACCGGATACGCCGCAAGCCGCGCAGCCGGAGCCGAGAAATTTACATTCGAATCAGCCGCCGAAGCCCGCTCCGGCGACTTGGGAGGGAACAACCGCGATGAGTACAGATGCGATGCGTCCAGTGGGTGCGACGGCGGACCGCGCGACAGCGCGACTCGGGTCAAGCCTGCACGTGAAAGGCGAGATCTCCGGCAACGAAGACCTGCTGATCGATGGCTCAGTCGAAGGACTGATCCAGCTTGATGAGCGGAAGCTGACCGTCGGGGCCACGGCAAAAGTAACTGCCGACATCATTGCCCGCGAGGTGGTGGTGTACGGCACCGTGAAGGGAAACCTTCGCGCGAAGGACCGGATCGAAATCAAGAAGGATGGATCTGTCAACGGAGACCTGACGACTTCGCGCATCATGATCGAAGACGGGGCCTACTTCAAGGGTTCCATCGAGATTGACAAGACCACCGACAAGGAATCCAGCGGCAACGCCTTTGCGCGGAGCTCGGCTCCGGCGGGCGCCACGGCCACCAAAACCATCTAACGGCCATCTCCAGTTTGAATTCACGAGAGCGGTGCGGGCGAACAGCCGGCGCCGCTCTTTGATTTATCTTCAGTGTTCTGCCATTCTGTTTATTTCTTAACTTGACAAGTACCTTAATTAGAGTAATGTTCCTCGCGGGCTTCCTTCAGGGCAGACGCGCTGGCCACGGTGTACCGGCGATGCCGGCATGACTCTCCGACCAGAGGCGTGGAAAGTGTGCGGGGTCGTTCCATGGGGCGGTTGCGGCACGGCGTCCCTGTCGTAGTCTTGCTTGCCATCACTCTGGCGTGTCTTGGGTGCGGTGGCGGCGGTGCCTCCCTCGTTCAACCTCCGCCTCCTCCTCAGGATTTCACCATTTCACTTTCGTCCAACACGCTTTCCATTCAGCAGGGTGCCTCCAGTGCCGCTATAAATGTCTCGGTGACCGCCGAAAACGGATTTACAGGTACTGTGCAAGTGACGCTCGGTGGTCTTCCGAGCGGCGTCACCACCAATCCTCCCAGTCCATTCAGTGTGCCGGCTGGTGTTGGCACTCCGGTGATTTTTGGAGCCGCGGCGAATGCTCCGGCGGGAAGCTTCATGGTGAGCGCGCAAGGCACCAGCGGCGCGCTCTCCCATTCGGCCAATCTGTCGCTTACCGTGCTCCAGAGTAGTGTTTCCTCGCTCCCCCGCACATCCTATATAAGGACGGATTCCATGGCCGCGCTGGATGCTCCCCCGAGCGAACCGCATCACCGGCACCTCGTTTACGACGCGGCCAACAAGCATGTCTTCGCCGCGAACCGCCCCATGAACCGCGTCGAAGTATTGTCGTCCACGGATTTCTCGCGCGTCGCACAGATCAGTGTGCCCGCTGCCAGCAGCGCCGATCTTTCCGCGGACGGCACCACCGTCTGGGTCGGAACGGCGCTGGAAGAGGCCGTGGCCGTCGATACGGGATCGCTGCAAGTAAAAGCGCGCTACACCATCCAGGCACTGCAGCCTCTGCCAAACACGACGTTTGACCGGCCGGAAGAGCTACTAGCGCTTTCGAATGGCAAGCTGATGATGCGGCTCCGCCAGTCGAACGCGGCAGAAGCGCTTTTGGCACTTTGGGATCCCAGCTCAAATACCCTTACCAATCTGACCTCCGCCGCGCCGCAGCTCTTTCAAAGCGGCGTGGGGCCTATGGCGCGAACGGGCGATCACTCCAAAGTCCTGGTGGCCGCCAATGATGCCAGCGGACAAGTCGCGTTCTTCGATTCGAACGGAAACGCAATCGTCGGTCCCCAGACGCTAGGCAGTGGCACGATTCCTTTTGTGGCTGCGAACGCCGACGGAAGCCGTGTCGCGGTCGTACTGAGTTCCGCCGGAGCTTCACAGCTTTTCCTTCTCACTGGATCGCTTCAACAAGCAAGCCCGCCCGTGAACATCAGCGTCCAGGGACTGACCTTTTCGCGCGACGGAAGCTTTTTGTACGTCAGCAATGCCACGATCGCGGCTCCCCTTATCACCATCCTGGATGGACACGATTTACACGCGATCGGACAAGTTCCTGATGCCGTGATCCAGGGTGGACGCTCGGAAATCGAGGAGGCCGACGAGACGCAACTGCTCTTTGGAATTGCCAATCGTGGCCTCAGTTTCGTTGATGCCGCCACTCGCGGAGCGCTGCCCAACACCGCGCCGGGCTTGGCCGCCGTTCCGAATGCGCAGCCGTCCGAGGGGCCGAATACCGGCGGCACATCCATCGCGCTCAATGGCCAGAATTTCGAATCGACCGCGCAGGTGCTCTTCGGCGAGCAAGCGGCAACTAACGTCTCCGTGGCAAGCTCCAACCACGTTCAGGCGACATCGCCTCCCAGTGTCGCGAATGGAGCCGTGAAGATTGCCGCATACTTTCCAAGCGGATGGCTGGCGATTGCCCCGGATGCGTTTAGTTACGGGCCGCAGATTTTGCAGATATTGCCAAATGCCGGAACGCCAAGCGGCAGCGATACGATTCAGATTTATGGCTATGGATTCGGGAGCGATCCCAGCAAAATTACCGTCAAGCTTGGCGGCGCCAGTGCGAGCGTGCAGAAAGTCGAAAACGTTTCATCGATTGCCAGCTCTCTTGGCCTCGATGCCAGCTACCCATTTCCAATTGAACGCATCACCCTGCAGACTCCCGCGGGGACAGCGGGAAAAGCGGACGTCATGGTGACGTCGGGTGCGGGATCGGCCACGGATGCGAAAGCTTTTCAATATCTTCAGAACGAGCAATTTTTCATGAAGCCCGGTTTTTACAGATTTTTGCAGTACGATCAGAAACGCCAACTGGTGTACGTAAGCAACAACGATCATGTGGATGTTCTCGATCTTGCCGCCGGACAGTTTCGCGCCAACGGCATCGAACCGCCCGGAGGCCCGCCCCCCAATGCGGGAATCCGCGGATTGTCGCTGACGCCGGACGCATCGCAGCTTGTGATTGCTGATTTTGGCGCGCAAAAAGTGTACTTGATCAATCCGGATACGGGGACGGGTTCGGCAGTCGCGGTCGGTGGCGTGCCCGGCTTCACGAATTCAGGTCCGGCGCGCGTGGCGGCGACCAGCGTGCAGACAGTGTTTGTAGGACTTAGCGGAGAAGGTGGATCTTCGGGAGGGTGCTCTGCTTGTCTCGCACAGATGGATTTGTCGGCAAGCCCGCCCACGATTCAGCCCGCACCGCAACCGGAAGTCAGTAGCCTGACGGGATCTCCGCTCGTGCAAGGCAACGCCGCGGGCGATCACGTTTTTCTTTCCTTTGCCTCCGCTCCGGGAGGTCCCGTGGCGGCGTGGAATGCCTCCGCGCCGAACCAGTTCACGACGTCGTCTGCAATCGTGTCGACGATGGACCTGGGTACGGCCGCCGATGGAACGATGTTTGCTCTCCAGGCCAGCGGGACAACCGAAATTCACGGGGCGGATTTGTCGCTTGACGCGGTCCCGCTTGCCGCGGAATTGGCGCAGATTCAAGGGCGCATAGCTGTGCCGGGGCTGACGCTCCATCCAAGCGGCGCCTTGGTCTATCAACCGTTCCTCACCGGAGCACCGGCAAGTGCTGGCGTAAAAGGCGGGGTTGACATTGTAGACGCCCATAGCGGCGCGCTCCGGCTGCGGATATTTCTACCGCAACAGTTGTTGACAGACATCGATGCATTGCACGGCGACTTCCTCACGACGGATGAAAATGGTCAAAGATTGTTCGCCATTACGAGTTCGGATGGTTCCGTGCAGAACGCGGGAATCAGCGTGATTACCCTTGCCAAAGTGCCATTGGGGATCGGCACGGTGTTGCCGCTGACAGGTGCGGCGTCTGGCGGCACTATCCTTACGATTCGGGGGAGCGGCTTCCAGACCGGGGCGACGGCGATGATCGGCGGCAAGGCGGCGACGGTGAGCTTCAAGGACATGAACACGCTGACCGTAACGACTCCGCCGGTTTCCGCCGGGCCACAACAAATGGTCATCACGAATCCGGACGGCGAGACCGTATCGCTCGATGCCGCTTTCACGGCAAACTGAAGTCCGCCTGTAAGCCTGGCCCTCTTGCCAAGCCGCTCAATTCCTTCTAACTTTTCTTCCGAAGTCTCATCCAATTTAGTTGAACAGGAACGTAAAACGGTGCGTTTGCCGGGCGGCTTTGTGCGGAGCGCCTCTTGAGGAGAATTCATGGAAACACGCAACCTGGGAAACTCGGACATCAAAATCACGCGTGTCGGATATGGCGCCTGGGCCATCGGCGGTTCAGGATGGGCTTTTGCCTGGGGGCCCCAGGATGATGGCGATTCGATTGGCGCGATTCACCGCGCCTTGGAATTGGGCGTGAATTGGATCGACACCGCCGCAGTGTACGGCATGGGGCATTCGGAAGAAGTGGTCGCGCGCGCATTGAAAGAATGGAGCGGCGCCCGCCCCTACGTGTTTACGAAGTGCGTGCTGCGCTGGAATGAAAAAGGAGAAGTAAGCCCGGACTTCACGCCCGCTTCGATCCGCCAGGAATGCGACGACAGCTTGCGGCGTCTGCAAGTGGAAGTCATCGATCTCTACCAGATGCACTGGCCGCCGTCGGACAACGGCCCCGGATTAGAAGAGGCTTGGGGAACGCTCGCGGCGCTGCGAAAGGAAGGCAAAGTGCGGTGGATCGGTGTCTCGAATTTCACCACGGAGCAGATTCGGCGCGCGGAGAGCGTTGCGCCGGTAACTTCGCTGCAGCCGCCCTATTCGATTCTCCGCAGGAAAATCGAAGCGGACATTCTGCCGCATTGCGCTGCCGCCGGCGTCGGAGTGATCGGCTATGCGCCGATGGCCTCGGGCCTGCTCACCGGCGCCATGACGCGGGAACGGGCGGCGGCCTTGCCGGCGGATGACTTCCGCAGCCGCAATCCGGAGTTTCAGGAACCGAAGCTTTCGAAGAATCTGGAATTGGTAGAACGTCTTCGCACGGTTGGCGCGCGGCACGGGCGTTCGCCGGGGGAAGTGGCCATCGCGTGGACGCTGCGCAATCCGGTGGTCACTGGCGCGATCGTGGGTGCAAGAAACGCCAAGCAGGCCGACGGCGTCATGCGCGCCGCGGAACTCAAACTTAGCTCGGGAGAGATCGCGGAGATTGAGGGAGCAGCAGCGGCAGCCGGCGGCAGGTGAGATCCACGGGTCAAGAAGGAGAAACTATGAATCTTGGGCTTGCTGGCAAGACCGCAGTGGTGAGCGGCTCAACCGCGGGAATCGGACTGGCGATCGCGGCAGCGCTGGCGGAAGAAGGCGCGAAGGTCATTGTGAATGGGCGCACCGAAGCGCGAGTGAAGGAAGCGCTCGGAAAAATCCGCCAGCGCGTGAAAAATGTGGAACTCGCGGGCATCGCAGCGGATTTGGGCACGGCCGCCGGTGTGGAGGCGTTTGTAAGACAAGCTCCGGAAACCGACATTCTCGTGAACAATTTGGGGATCTTTGAGATCAAACCGTTCCTGGAGATTCCCGATGCGGACTGGCTGCGCTTCTATGAAGTGAACGTGCTGAGCGGCGTGCGGCTCACGCGCAAGTATCTTCCGGCGATGCTGAAGAAAAACTGGGGGCGCGTGATTTTCATCTCGAGCGAGTCGGCGCAAAACATTCCCGTTGAAATGATCCACTATGGCATGACGAAAACAGCACAAGTGGCCATAGCGCGCGGCATCGCGGAGTCGGTCGCAGGAACTGGCGTGACCGTGAATTCGGTTCTGGTCGGGCCAACCGCGTCCGAGGGAGCCGGCCAATTCGTGGACAGCATGGCCAAGCAACAAGGCGTTAGCAAGGCTGAGATTGAAAAGCAATTCTTTGAAAAAGCCCGGCCGACTTCGCTGCTCAAACGATTTGAGACGCCGGAAGAAGTGGCGGCGGTGGTGGCCTTCGTGGCCAGCGCGCAAGGCGCGGTGATCAACGGCTCCGCCGTCCGCGCCGAGGGCGGCGTCATTCAAAGTATTTTGTAAGCAGTCGAAGCGCGCTACGCCCGGAGATAGTCCGGCTTCCAGTTTTTGACGAGCTGTTTGATGGCTTTGCGGTCGGTCAGCTTTTCGTCCAGGACTTTCCGCGCCAGCGCGGGGAGCTCCGCGTCGCTGGCGAAACGCAGAGAGACAAGCTGGCCTACGGTGAATTCGCCGATGCGGGGCCGCAGGTCGGCGGGGAGCAGGCGCTCGTAGCGCAGGCGCTCCTCGAGGCGAACGACGCGGTCCTGCACGGTCAAGACGAAAATCCGAATATAAAAAAACATCAGGATGAGCGCGGCGGCCAGAAGAATGGAAATGAAGCCGTCGATGTGGAACTCCAACATTTTCCAGCGGTAGATGGACCATCCGAAATTGAGGACAAGCACGCCCAGGACGAAAAAGTGGTACGCGGGAACGTACTTGGTGTGATTGGCAAAATTTTGTTCAGCCACAATGAATCCTTTCGGTGCGTTGCACTCGATTGTAACAAACGGGCGGGATTTGCCATAAAATAGGCTTGCGGCAATCGCAGGGAGGCGGGAGATAAAATGGCTAAAGCTATGTGGGGAGGACAGGTGGTGGCGGAGAGCAAGGCCACGAAGGTGGTGGAGGGCAACCAATATTTTCCCCTCGAAGCGGTGAAAAAAGAATATCTGAAGCCGAGCAGCCATACGAGCCAATGCCCGTGGAAAGGCAAGGCACACTACTACCACCTGGAAGTGGACGGCATGACCAACGAGAATGCCGCGTGGTACTACCCTGAGCCGAACCCGGCTGCTGCGGAGATCAAGAATCACGTGGCCTTCTGGAAAGGCGTGCGCGTCGAAGCGTAAGACGCTTGCTGACTCCGACGGAAAAGCCATTCCAGCAAGGCGAAGAAAACCAGACCGAACGTCAGGGGCATCGCTGGATGCCCCTCTTTTTATTTAGCGAAGTCGTTTTTGAATAACGAGCCGTCGTGCATAACGAAGCGGACGTGTTCGAGTTCGTCGACATCTTTCAAAGGATCGCCGGAAACGGCGATGACGTCGGCGAAGGCGCCGGGGGCGAGGACGCCGATCTCGCCTTTCATGTCAAGCATATCGGCGGCACGCGACGTGGCGGAGCGAATTGCGTCCATGGGGGACATGCCGAGACCAACCATGTGGTGAAATTCCTGGGCGAGCGGTTCGGTCCAGGGAATGCCGCCCATATCCGTCCCGTAGACAATCTTGAGATGGGCTTGTAACGCTTTCTTGAAGGAAATTTCGTGCAGGGCGGCGCGTGCACGGTCACGCTTTCCGGCCGGCGTATCAGCGGGCGCCCAATCGTCGTAATAGGGCGAGAGCGTGGGGCAATACCAGGTGCCCTGGCGCGCCATTTGCGCGATTTGCGCGTCGGTAATGTCCAAGCCGTGCTCGATGGAGTCGCAGCCGCCATCTAGACCGCGCTGCAAGCCGATGCCGTTATAGGCGTGGCAGGCGACTTTTTTCTGCCAGCCGTGGGCTTCGTCGACGATGGCTTTTAATTCCTCGACGGTGAGCGTGGGCTGCGAGACGAGATTGCCCTGCTTATCGACCCACGAGCGGTGGGTCATGTAGACCTTAATCCAGTCGGCGCCGTGCTCAAGCTGTTCGCGGGCGGCCTTGCGCGCCTCGACGGGGCCGTCCACGATTTGCGCGCCTTTGGGCATGACCAGTTCGGGCGCGTAGCCTTCGAGGTTGTACCCGCCGGTGGTGGAGATGGCGCGGGTGGCGCCGAAAAGGCGCGGGCCGGGAATGGTGCCTTCTTCGATAGCTTGTTTGATCTCGATGTCGCCATAGCCCGCGCCTTCGGTTTCGAGATCACGCAGCGTGGTGAAGCCTTGTTCGAGGGCGCGGCGGACAGCGTAGGTGGCGCGAGCAGCGCGGAGAGCGATGCCAGCTTGGAGGATGTTGGCGTCGTAGCCGCCTTTGGCGGGGTCTTCGCCCCAGAGAAAGATGTGGGTGTGGGAGTCGATCAGTCCGGGAAGGACGGTGGCGTTGGAGAGATCAATGACTTTGGCGTCCGTGGGAATCGGGGCGGAGGCGTCCGAGACTTTCTCGATGTGCGCGCCGCGGATGAAGAGGAGCTGGTTCTTGCGGGGAGTGTCGCTGGCACCGTCGATCAGTGTGCCGGCGCGGATGACGGTTAACTGCGCGGAAGCTGGTGATGGGGATTGCGCGCTGGTTCGGGCGGCGACCAAGAGTGCAACTGAAAAAAAGAGAATGAGTAACTTACGCATGTCAGGCTCCTGGATGGCGGCGGGTAGCTTGCCCCAGGCGCACCCCTAATTGCAAGCCGCACGCAGGGTCCAGTCACAATGGTTCATAACATAAGAAAAAGCGCAGCAAGCTGCGCCACTACAAGGAGTTACCATTGCAGACTTGATCAGCGAACTTCAGGGACTGGACACCAGGGGTACCAATATGTCTTATGCCGGAGTGGGAGGGACTCGACGGAACTGGGGCGATGAAAAGATCGGGACAGTATTGTCGGGCCGCTTGACGCCGAGCTCTAGAGCGGGGGCGACGGCGTTTTGCGTACACGCCCCCCCCGGTTTTGCATAATTGTATGATTCAAAAGGAAGTTAAAGCCATTTGTTTTGATACATTTTTGCAAGTGTTCATTCTAAAGGTGCTTAGGCCGCAAAAATGCTGCAAAGTGGGGCATTTTTTGCAAGTGCTTCATTTTAAAGGCAGTTGTTGAAAGTTAGAGGTTCGGAGTCCAATATTGGAAATTCGCAATGAAAGCGGGCGGACAAAAAAGGCTCCCCCGAGACACTGGCGCTGCCGACAGCAAACCGCACGTTTACCCAAGCGTTACGGTACACTGGCGGCATCGGGCCTGTCAAGTGGCAAACCCGTACGTTAGCGGGTCGGTTTCCTACGATTACTTCGGCGTCACTTCGCGGGCCAACTTGCTGGCTATCACTTCGCGAATGTCATTGCGCTTCTTTCCCGCCTCGATCATCGCGTCTCGGGAGCCATAATGCTTCGCCACAATGGTCGCCGCCTTCGCGTCCAACGCATCGAGCGCCGCATAGTTCGGATACAAGACTCCCACCGCCACGTCCCAATCGCCCGGATGATCGGTCGTGTCGTTCAACCACATTTTGTAATCGCTGATCAAGCCTTCCTTTTTCAAGTCGGCGTAGACGGGCTTCAGGTTTTCTCGAATATCTTTCCAGAACGCTTCAGACTGTCCTGGCTTGATATGGTAATACGTAACGCGCCACACCGGCCCAACATCATAATTCGGACTTTGCGCATAGATGGGGAGCGCGGTCAGCAGCATCACCACAAACAGAGTGGACCACAAAACTTTTCTCATTCACTCCTCCTGAATTTTTTGAATGGAATTATTTGGCCGAGGTCCGAGCCCCATTAGGTCCGGATCGATCTTCGGGGCTGGCGAGAGTATATACACCGCCTCTCTGGAGCGTCAAACCGACGTACCGGGCGAGCGCCTGGAGCGCGAGTTAGCTGGCCTGATCCCCCGCGTGAGCATTGTCCAACCCATAGCATCCTCGTGACAAAAGGCCCCCTCATTCGTCCATAGAACATCACGAAGCGGAATTGTGCCGCCCGTGCGGGTGCCTCCCCCATTTTCTGGATTGGGGAACACCCGGCGACGGAGCTTCGTATGGTACGGAGAGGTGATTCATGGCAAGCCTGCCCGGGAATTTTCGTTACGCGCTGCGCCAATTCCGCTTGTCGCCGGTGTTTACCGCTGCGGCGATACTGACGCTGGCGCTGGGCATCGGCGGAACCACGGCAATTTTTACATTGATTCATGCGGTGATGCTGCGCTCCTTACCGGTTTCTGACCCGGGGAGGCTCTATAGGGTCGGCTCAGGTGACGATTGTTGCGTGGAAGGCGGGCCGCAGGACCAATGGGGGATGGTTTCCTACTCCTTGTACGAGCGGCTGAAGAAGGAAACACCCGAGTTTGAAGAAGTTACGGCTTTCCAGGCGGGACGCTGGCGCGTAGGCGCGCGGCGCGAAGGCGCCGAATTGGTGGCCAGACCACTTCGCTCGGAATATGTCAGTGGCAGCTATTTCTCGGTTCTGGGAGTCCGTGCCTTCGGCGGACGAGTGATTACGCCGGAAGATGACAAACCGTCGGCGCCGCCGGTTGTCGTACTCAGCCATCGCGCCTGGCAGACCGCCTATGCCAGCGACCCATCGGTTGTGGGTGCCACTTTCGCGCTGGAGGGTCATCCATTTACAGTGATCGGGATCGCTCCGCCAGGATTCTTCGGGGAAACGCTGGAAAGCGACCCTCCTGACATCTGGATCCCGTTGCAACAGGAACTGATGATCAATGGTGACGGCTCCATTCTGCGCCAGCCCATCTCCGCGTGGCTGCGCATGATAGGCCGCTTGCGCCCGGGAGCTTCCACTGACGGAATGGCTCCGCGGCTCACCGGCGTATTGCGTCAATGGATGCAGAATGATTCCGGGTATCCCTCGAACTGGATGGCGGACGTGGTCCGGTTGCTTCCCAAGCAGACGCTCGACGTTGTGCCCGCCGGCGCGGGTGTCGCGGTGATGAAAGAGGAGTACGGGCGGAGCTTGCAGATACTGCTGGCAGTTTGCGGATTGGTGCTGCTGATCGCCTGCGCCAACGTGGCGAACCTGCTGTTGGCTCGCGGAGTGGCGCGCCGCGGGCAAACAGCCGTGCGGCTCGCCGTGGGAGCCACACCCAGGCAAATCGTGATGCAGGCGCTCACGGAGAGCGTCTTGCTCGCCATCGGCGGAGGTGTCGTCGGGCTGGTGGTAGCCGTGGCAGCGGCGCGGCTGCTGCTGACGTTGGCGTTTCACAGCGCGCATTTCCTTCCCATTAGCACCGCGCCATCGCTGGTAGTGCTGGCTTTTGCGTTCGGCCTGGCGCTGGTGACGGGAATTATCTTCGGCGCGGCTCCCGCGTGGCTGGCCACGCGCACCGATCCAGCGGAAGCATTGCGGGGATCGGGCCGCGGCACTCGGGATCGTTCGTCGTTTACGCGCAAAGCGCTCTTGGTCGTGCAAGCGACCTTGTCGGTCGTCCTGGTCGCCGGGGCCACCATGTTGGGCCGCAGCCTGAACAAACTCGAGCATCAGGATTTCGGCTATCAAGTGCAAAATCGTGTGGAGGTGGACATCAACAATCCGCCATCCAGCTACACGCAACCCCGGTTAGCCGCGCTCTATCGCCAGTTGGAGGAACAACTCAATCGAATGCCGGGAGTGCAAGGCTCCGGGTTGGCCATGTATAACCCGCTCACCGACAACTGGGGCGAACTCATCATGGTAGCCGGGCATCCTCCCGGAAAGTTCAACGAGGAATCCGGCGCGTCGTGGGACCGCGTGAGCGCCAACTATCTTCCGAACTGGGGCATTCCGGTGTTGCGCGGCCGCGGCTTTACCGCGGCGGACAATGAAACTACGGCTCCGGTGGCACTGGTGAACGAAGCCTTTGTGAAGCGCTTTTTCAAGAGCGGCGAGAACCCGTTGGATCAGCACTTCGGACTGGATGTGCCGGAGCTTGCCGGTACATTCCGAATCGTGGGCATCGTGCGCGATGCGAAATTTGCGGGCTGGGGGCTGGGTAAGCCGGCGCGGCCGATGTTCTATGTGCCGCTGGCTCAATATGTTCAGTACGAAAACGAGTTAATGAAAAAGCTCGAGCTGCGCTCGCACTTTATCGGCGGGATTATGCTAGTGACCAGCATGTCTCCCGGCGCAATCGAAGCGCAGCTCACCAGGATGCTGGCGGAGATCGATCCGAACCTGACCATCAACAGCGTCAGGACCATGCAGCAGCAGATTGCGCTTTCCTTCGATCAGGAGCGTGCCACAGCGAGCCTGGCCGGATTGTTCGGCATCGTGGCGCTGATTCTCGCTGCTGTGGGGCTATATGGCGTTACCGCCTACAGCGTGGCGCAGAGGACCAACGAAATCGGCATCCGCATGGCGCTTGGCGCCGACCGCCCGAAAGTCATTCGACTCGTTTTGAGCGGAGCCTTCAAGCGCGTGTTAATTGGACTGCTCCTGGGGTTGCCACTGGCCGTTGGCGCCGGACGGTTAATTTCCGCGCAGTTGTATGGCGTTTCCTCGTGGGACCCGCTCGCGCTGACCGTTGCCACCGTGGCGCTGGCGATCTGCTCGTTCGTTGCCGCCATGATTCCCGCCAACCGCGCGGCTTCCATTTCCCCCATGAACGCGCTGCGAATTGACTAGCGCCGCATTCCTCCTATCGGACGATGGCAAGATAGCCACGCCTGTACCACGAGCGGGTTGCGCCCGTTTTTGCTCGGTGCCTATACTTGCGGAGATTCGTAGCCCCTTCGCAGGGGAGGGCCGAATCGTGTCTGCTGGCCCGTGCGACGCGGAAAAGCAGAAATCCAATGGATCAGGACCAACCGAGCGTGGAGGAAGTCAAGCAGTTTCCGGTCGTCGAACGCCGCCGCAACAGCACTGTTCCATACGAACAGCGGGAGGCGGGGGAAGTCGCTGTCTTCCAGGAGCTTGGGAAGGCACTGACTTCCTCGCTGCAACTGGACCAGGTGCTGCGGACGATCATGGAGAAGATCGACGAATTTTTGCGTCCGGACAACTGGTCCTTGTTACTGCTCGATGAAGCCACGCAGGAACTGTATTTTGAACTGGCCGTGGGCAAAGCGTCGCAAGCGCTGAAGGATGTGCGCATCAAGATCGGGCAAGGAATCGCCGGATGGGTGGCGCAGCGCGGCGAGACGGTCGTCGTTCCAGACACTTCCAAGGACACGCGCTTCTTCGGCAAGGTAGACGAAAAGACCAAGACGGAAACGCAGTCCATCGTGGCCGTGCCGGTGAAGTTTCGCGACACCTGCCTGGGCGTCATCGAACTCATTAACTGCGTGGGCCCGGAAGGATTCGATCCGCGCGATTTGAAATTGCTCGAAGCGCTCTCGGATTTCGCGGCCATCGCGCTCGAGAATGCGCGGCACGTGAAACGAATTCACGAGCTGACCATCACGGACGACTGCACGACGCTGTACAACGCGCGGCACATGGGTTTCATCCTCGAGACGGAGATTTACCGCTCGCAGCGCTATAACTACGAATTTTCGCTGGTGTTCATCGATCTGGACCACTTCAAGCAGGTGAATGACACGCACGGGCATCTGGTGGGCTCGCGGCTGCTGGCCGAAATCGGCAACGCGCTGAAGGGACGCTGCCGGCTGATCGATTTTGCGTTTCGCTACGGCGGGGATGAATTTGTGATTCTGCTTCCGCAAACCTCGAAGGAAAATGCTCTGAATGTGGCGCGCCGGCTGCACAAACTGATTCGGGAATCCGTTTGGCTCGAGCCGGAAGGACTGAACATCAAAGTTACGCCAAGCTTGGGCGTAGCTTCCTACCCGGTGGATTCACGCACGAAAGAAGGACTCTTGCATCTGGCCGACGAAGCCATGTACCTGGTGAAAAATACCAGCCGGGACAGCGTGGCGGCTGCGAACGTCGGTATTTTGCCCGAGCTGCCGGCGGCAAGCGCGGAATCGGCAGGATAGTCCCCGTTCTACTGGTGGTCCGACCGGTCTCGCAAGCTTCCCTGGTTACTTCGGCCACCTTCTATACAGTCCCTCCAAATTTTGCTTAACTGAAGTCATGAAGAGGAGCCAAGCGGCACGTTACGCGCGCGCGTCGGCTGCGTTTGCAGCGCTGTTAGCGGTTGTAACGGCCGGGGTGTACCTCCAGCACAAATGGAGCGCGCGCGTTGCAAAAGCCAAAGCGCCGCCGCCTGCCCCGCATGGCGTGGAAAGGCAATCCAGCGGACTGACATTCTCCAAAGTGGACGGCAACCGCACGGTTTTCACCGTGGATGCCTCGAAATCCACGGACTTCAAGGACAAAGATGTCAGTTTGCTCGAGGACGTCAAGATCACCATCTTTGGGAAGACTGGCGAACGGCACGACACGATTCATACGCAGAGCTGCCAGTATGGAAAAAATAATGGCAGCGTCCTGTGCAGCGGTGAAGTGCAGATTGACATGCAGAGCGCCACGGATGCGGAGCGCGTGGCGAAAAATCAGGGCAATGCCGTGGCGCAAATTTTACATGTCGAGACTCACGGCGTGACGTTTGACCAAAAAAGCGGAACTGCCCAGACCGACCAGCCAGTGAAGTTTACCTTCCCGAGCGGCAAGGGAACCGCTGTGGGAGTCGAGTACAAATCGGAAGAAGGAACGGTGAAGCTGCTGCGAGACACGCAAATAAAGCTCACGCAGGGAGCGGGCGGCGCACCGAGGAAGCCCGGGAAGGCAGAGCTGCGGCAAGAGGTCCAAGTGAATGGCACGAGCCTGAGCTTTGGGCGCGATGCGCGAACCATGCACTTGACGGGGCCCGCGCAAGCCGAGACGGCCACGGCGCGACTGACGGCCGGCAACATGACGCTGCTGTTCGACGCCGCGTTTCATGCAGAGAAGTTGCTGGCAACAGCAGGCTCGATGGAGAAGCAGCCGGAAGTGCTGTCGCTGGCCGCTCGCCCGGATATGAGCATGAGCGGAGACACGCTAACAGCGGAACTCGCGCCAGAGGGATGGGTGACCAAAGTCGAGGCAACTGGAAATGTGCACGGAACGCGAAACGGCACCGAAGAAAAAGACGAGTTTAGCGCCGAATCGGGGACGCTGAATCTTTGGCCGCGCGTAAACCGGCCGAAGGAGCTGAATCTGAACGGCAGCGTTGTTTTGAATACAAAAATGGCCAAGAACGGCGATGCGCGCATGCTGCAAACCGCGGCGCTTCGTTTGGACTTCACGGGTGGAGAAGAGGGTGTTGCCAGCAGGCCCAGGAGAGCAGAAACGCTGAGCGCCGGAAAGATGGAGTGGACGGATTCTGCTGGCACAGGCGGCGTGGCGGCGCGGACAAAACTCCAAGCCGACAAGTTAGCAGTGGATTTTGGTCCGCAGGGCAAAGCAAAACAATTGCAGGCGTTTGGGAATGTGCAGACGGAGCGGGCCGCGGATGGCAAACCCGTGCAAACCGTAACCGCGAACAACGGTGTCGCGCAATTGCAGGCGACGGGTGGCTGGTCGCAGATGGACTTGCAGGGCGATGTAAAGCTCAGGGAAGGCGACCACAGCGGCCAGGCGGAGCACGCCGTGTTTGTGCGCGCCGCGCAGACCGCTCTCTTGACCGGGCAAGCCGTGGCGAGAGACGCAACTACGGAGACGCACGCTCCGCGCATCACGTTTTCGCAGGCGACCGGGGACATTCGCGCGGAAGGCGGCGTGCGCTCGACGGACTTCTCCGCGAAAGCCAGTGGAGTGCAGCTTGCTCCCGTGCCCGCGAATATTTCTTCGGAGACCATGCAAGCGAATTCGAAAACGGGACGCGCTTTTTATACTGGCCACGCGCGTTTGTGGCAGGGGGATTCGGTATTGGAGGCGGACTCGATCGAACTCATTCGAGATGCTCGCGTCCTGAACGCCAATGGAAACGTGCGCGCCGTCTTTCCTGAAGCCGCTCAGACTTCTTCCGCGCGCTCGCCGGGGCAGCCCCCTGCGCCGGTCATGGTGGCACAACCTGCCGCGAAAAAAACCACTTTGTGGCATGTGTCGTCGGGAACGCTGAACTATCAAGACACAGAAAGTCGCGCGCATCTCGAGAAGAACGTGATCGTGCAATCCGTGGAGCAGAGGATGGAGGGACCGGCGCTAGAACTTTATTTCACGCGCGGAGCGCAAACGCGAGCGAACGGAACGAATGGCGGCAGCGGCGCTCCAGGCCAGGCAACGGCGCAACAGATCAGCCGAGCCGTAGGCACGGGCGGCGTTGTTGTGGAAGAGGGAGCACGCAAGGCCACCGCGGAGCGCGGAGAGTACACCGCCGCCGACGGAAAATTCGTGATGAGCGGCGGAACTCCCACTCTCTACGACGCTTCCGAAGGCACCACCACCGGCCGTCAATTGACCTTCTTTTTAGCGGATGATACGATCATCGTCGACTCCGAAAATGGTTCGCGAACGTTGACGAAACATCGCGTCGAGAAATGATGAGGTATGCTGAAGCTCCAGGCCGTCGATCTGAGCAAATCGTACCGCGGGCGCAAGGTCGTTGACGACGTTGAGCTGGAGATCGGCCAGGGAGAAGTGGTCGGGTTGTTAGGGCCCAACGGCGCGGGAAAAACGACCACGTTTTATATCTTAGTTGGTCTTGCCCGGCCAGACTCTGGCCGCGTTCTTCTGAACGGCGACGAAATCACCGACCTCCCCATGTACCTCCGGGCCCGCAGCGGCATCAGTTACCTTCCTCAGGAACCCTCGGTTTTTCGCCAACTGACCAGCGAAGAAAATCTGCTTGCGGTGCTGGAAACTCTCCCGCTGACTCCGGAGCAGCAGCGCGATCGCCTGGAAGAGTTGTTGGTGCAAATGGGACTCGAACTGGTGAGAACAAGCAAGGCCTACACGCTTTCGGGCGGTGAACGGCGGCGCCTCGAGATCGCTAGATCGCTGACGCTGCAGCCTTCCTTCATTTTGCTCGACGAACCTTTTTCCGGCATCGACCCTCTAACCGTGAAGGACTTGCAGGAAATTATTCGCGAGTTGAGCCGCTCGGGAATTGGCGTCTTGATCACCGATCATAACGTGAGGGAAACACTCAACGTGACCGACCGCGCCTACATCGTGAATCATGGGAAAATAATGTTCAAAGGCACGCCGCTGGCGCTGAGCAACGATGCGGAAGTGCGGCGCGTTTATCTGGGCGATCATTTTCGCTTGAATTAAACTACCGGTAGCTGAGAGATAGAACGGGACGATCCATGGCCTGGCAGGGACTCAAACTCAACTTGAGGGTGGCGCAGAAGCAGATTCTGACTCCCGGCCTCGTGCAGATGGTCAGCGTGCTGGCGCTGAACCGCCTTGAACTCCGCGAAATGATCAACCAGGAAATGATCGCCAATCCCGTCCTCGAAGAGCTCAGTGAAGAGCCCACCCAGACCGACAACTACAGCGACGAAACCTTCCTGAAAGCGGAAACGGAAAAAGTTCCCGAGAAGCCGGAAGCCAACCCATTCGACGAATTCGATGTGGGAACTTTTTTCAACCAGTATCTCGATACCGGCGGCGATGGCGGCCAGTCTCAGGAACGCGAAGTTTCCGAGCGCCCGTCGTTCGAAAAATTTCTCTCCTCGCCCAGCGGCCTCACGGATCACCTCGCCTGGCAACTCAGCGTCACCATCTGCTCGGACGCGGTAAAAGAAATTGCAGAGAGCATCATCGGCAACCTCGATGAAAATGGTTATCTGACGGCTTCGACTGAAGAGTTGGCGCAAGCGGGAAAATACTCGCAGGATGATCTGGACGACGCGCTGGCCGTGGTGCAGGATTTCGACCCCATCGGCGTGGGCGCGCGCGATTTGCGCGAATGCCTGCTATTGCAACTGAAGGCTTTCGATCCGCAAAACACGTTGGCGCAGCAAATCGTCTCCGAGCATTTGAAACAAGTGCAGTCCAATCAATTGAAAGAAGTCGCTCGCGCGCTCAACCGCCCGCTGGAAGTCGTCAAGCGCTCCCTCGAAGTCATCAAGAAGCTCGATCCGCGCCCCGGCCTGCGTTACAACAAAACCGAGCCGCGCCTTGTCGAGCCGGACGTCTATTTCCGCAAAGTGGACGACCAATGGGTGGCCTTCCTCAATGAAGATGACATGCCGCAGCTCCGGCTCAGCCCCACGTACCGGCGTTTGTTGGTAAAGGACGCCTCCGACCGCGACGTGCGCAACTACGTCAAGGAACGCTTCACGGCCGCCATCCAATTGATGAAAAACATCGAGCAGCGAAAGCACACCATCCTCCGCGTGTGCCAGTCCATCATTGCGCGCCAGGGGGAATTTCTCGATCAAGGTCCCGACGCGCTGAAGCCCATGATGATCAAGGAAGTGGCCGAGGAAGTCGGCGTGCATCCCTCCACCGTCAGCCGCGCGGTGGCCAGCAAGTATGCGCACACCGCTCAAGGCGTCATCGAGTTGCGGTCGTTTTTCAGCGAGTCGGTCAACGGCCCCGAGGGCAGCGGCATGTCGCTGCTTACGCTCAAGCGCCTGGTGAAAAAAATGATCGAGGAGGAAGACTCCACGAAGCCGCTCACCGACGAACAGATCGCCCATAAGCTCGACGATGCCGGCATCCACGTAACGCGCCGCACCGTCGCGAAATACCGCGAAGATATGAGAATTCCCAGCACCCACCAACGCCGGGTCAAGAGCTGAACCGCCCCACACCGTGAAGTCGCACACCAGACACGACCCGCGCCATCTGGTCATCCTCACGGGACTTTCCGGCTCCGGGAAAAGCACCGTCCTCAGAGCTTTCGAAGACATGGGTTTTTATTGCGTGGACAACTTGCCCGTCGAGTTGATTCCGATTTTTGCGGAACTGCATGCCGCGGGTGAAGGCGATTTTGCGCGCGCGGCCCTGCTCGTGGACGCGCGGGAGGGGGCGCAGCTCGAAAAATTACCGCCGCTCCTCAGGCATCTGAAGAAAGACCATCCCATCACGCTGGTATACATCGAAGCAAATGAAGACGCGCTGCTGCGAAGGTACAGCGAGACGCGTCGGCCGCACCCCCTGGGGAAGAATTTTTCAGTGCGCGAGAGCCTCAGCCACGAGCGCGCGCTCATGGAGCCCATTCGTAAGTTAGCCGATGTGGTGATCGATTCGACGCAGTTCAATGTGCACGAGCTGCGGAATTTCGTCACCACCCGTTTCAAGAATCCGGACAAGCGTCCGATGCTCGTGTCGCTGGTTAGTTTTGGCTATCGTTACGGCGTACCCACCGACTCCGACCTAGTTTTCGACGTGCGCTTTCTGCCGAATCCGCATTTCGTGCCGAGGCTTCGCCCGTTTACGGGAAAAGATTCGAAGGTGGGCCGGTACATCCGCTCGTTTCCACAAACCGGAGAATTTCTCCGCCGCATTGAAGGCCTGCTGACATATTTGATTCCGCATTACATTCGTGAAGGAAAAAGTTATCTGACCATCGCCTTTGGCTGCACCGGCGGGAGACATCGCTCGGTCATGATGGCGGAGTCCATCAAAAAGTCGCTGGTGAGGCGCGGTTACGTCGCCAAAGTCGTCCATCGCGACCTCGACAAATAATTATAAACAACGAATTCGGTCCACTAGCGCCCAGAAGAGCGATTCACCAGCGACATCCAGTCCTTCGCTCCAATCGCCCCGTGCGGAACCAGAAAACGGTTCAATTTGTAGCGTCTCTTTGCCATTCCTCGCAATTCCATGCCACTCTCCACAAACGGGAGAAGCCGCGAGGCTCGCCGAGCCAGGGACGATCGCTGCTTTCGAAAAACGTGCCCGTCTTCCGGCCGGTACTGCGCCCAAGCAATCGAATGAACGAATCCTGCCGGCCCGAATCGGTTTGAGCCGAGAACGTCTTCGACAAACACGCGGATTGGTCCGGGAAATGCATTCAATGCATCGTGGAACGCCAGCACCCCAAAGGGAACCAAGTGAGGGAGGAAGCCATCGAGATCTCGCCGGGCTCCTTCATAACTGTGATCCCCGTCAATCCACAAGATGCGAATCGGTTGGTTCCACGCAGTGGCCACTTCCGCCGAGTAGGCGAGGCGCGATTCGACATACGGAGTCACTCCCGCGGCCTCTATGGAATGGAGGAAATCCTTATAGGAGGACGCCCCCGGATTGCCTTGCTGATCCAAAAGAATCGGCGAATTATGCGGATCGATCGCCGTAACCGGACCCAAATCGTAATGGGAAGCCACCTTCGCCAGCATAACGGTGGACTTTCCCTTGAAGCTGCCTATCTCCACAATCGCGCCGAGCGCCGGAACGCACGCGGCGAGCATCCCAAGAAAGCGCGCTTCGTTTTCCTCCAGATGCCCCGGTACCTTCTGGGTTTCTGTCCACGCCTCGTTAAGGACCATGCGAAGATCTGTGGGAATTGTGACAGCAGTCAAAGGCATGGTCTCCAAGAACTCTAGTTCGCTAACCTTTCCTGTTTGCTCGGACAGTCCCCAAGCGGGGCCGCCAATAAAACAGAATATCACCGAACTTCACGGATGATCCCCGCATAACGGCTTGTACCGCAACATGAGTCCAAGCCCTGGCAGGCCGACAGTTTCTTTGTATTGTCTGTTGCCGATTCAGCCTTCGGAAACTTGACACACCCCAAGCAGTCACACTAGCGTACCAAGTGGGATTGTCAGGGGTGCCTCAGGCGTGGCCCGTTTTTTTTCACCGCAACTGAAAAGACTCTTGAGTTATGTCCGGCCGTACCGCTTCCGGATGTTCTCGGGCGTGGTGTTGCTCGCGCTCGTCGCTTTGGCCGAAGGCGTAATCGCCCTGATGATCGCCCCGATCTTTGACCGCGTCTTGAATCCGGCGGCAAGCGATTCGAGTCTCCAGTTGTTGCCATTTGGCGCACACCGTATCTACCTCAATCAATTTTTCCCGCATTCCATTCACAATGTCTGGACGGTCTTTTCCATTTCTCTGCTGGTAGTCTATTTTTTCAAGGCGATCGCGGAATTTGCCGGCGGTTTCCTGATCCAGTCTATCGGCCACTCGGCCATCACCGATCTTCGCAATCAGCTTTACGACAAGATTATTCGCCAGCCCATCGGGTTCTTTCAGCACCAGCCTGCGGGACGGCTCATCTCCGCGGTGATCAATGACGTCGAGCGCGCACGCCCGGCGCTCTCCGAATATCTCGCCGACGTTTTCCGCCAGGGATTTACTCTCCTCGTTTTCCTGGTCGTGCTTTTTGAAATTGACTGGAGGATGACGCTGGGCTCGATTGTTCTCCTTCCGATGGTGGTCTGGCCGGTGGGAAAACTGGGTCGCAGGATTCGCCGCTCGGTAGCCAGCAGCCAGGATCGCCTCGGCGATCTCAGCCAGGTTCTGCAGGAAACGGTGAGCGGCAACCGTGTCGTGAAAGCCTTCGGCATGGAGAGTTTCGAGATCAGGAAATTCCGCGAGGTCGCCCGGCGGCTTCTGCGCGAGACTTTGCGCTGGGTGCGCGCTTACGCGGTGAGTTCTCCGTTGATGGATCTCCTCCAGCCGGTGGTCATCTCGCTCTTGCTGCTCTACGCGCGCGATAAGATTCGCTTGCAACAGATCACTGTCGGTCTCTTCGTCACTTTCGTCTACGCCTTGCTGAGATCCTACGAGCCGGTCAAACGGATGGGAGCGATTTACCAGCAGTTCCAGCAGGCGCAAGGCGCCACCTCGCAGGTTTTCACGTACCTCGATCTCCCCGAAGAGGAGCTTGATGCTCCCAATGCCACGCGCCTCCCGGCATTTCTCCGCGAAATCGTTTTCGAAAACGTCAGCTTTTCCTACGACTCCGCGCCAATTCTTCGCGGAATAAGTCTTGCAGCGCGCAAAGGAGAAGTTGTCGCGATTGTCGGTACCAGTGGCGCCGGAAAGACTACCTTGGTCAATTTACTGCCGCGCTTTTACGAGTTGACCTCCGGCTCGATTCGCGTTGACGGGACCGATACGGCCACGGTGACCATCCGCTCGCTCCGCGAGCAGATTGCCATGGTCACGCAGGAAAACATCCTGTTCCACGACACGGTCCGAAATAACATTTGCTACGGCCTCAAGGATGTTCCGCAATCGCGTGTTGAGTCCGCCGCCCAAGCCGCCCTCGCGCACGATTTCATCATGGAATTGCCGCAAGGTTACGACACGCTCATCGGCGAACGCGGCGCTCGGCTCAGCGGCGGCCAGCGGCAGCGCATCGCCATCGCGCGAGCGATTCTCAAGGATTCTCCGATTTTGATCCTCGACGAAGCCACTTCCGAGCTCGATTCCGAATCCGAAATGTACGTGCAAAAAGCGTTGGCCAACCTCATCGTGGGCCGCACCACTTTCGTTATCGCCCATCGTTTGGGAACCATCCGGCGCGCGGACAAAATCCTGGTGCTTGAGGAAGGCCAAATTCGCGAAAGCGGAACGCACATGGAATTGATGGCGCGCGGGGGAACCTACGCGCGTTTGCACGATTTACAATTTGCGGATGACCACGATCTGGCGGCGGCCCAGGCCGCATCGCCGAATCTTGCCGCACGGGCTGAATCTTTATGAGCGATAAGAACGCTGCACAAACAAAGCGCGCGGAATGCCTCTCGATGACGGGCTTTGCCCAGGCGCGCCGCGAAGAGAACGGCTGGGCGGTTCGCGTGAGCGTGAAGAGTGTCAATCACCGCTTTCTCGATTTGAAACTGCGCTTGCCCGAGGGATTCGATCTTTACGAGCTGCGCTTGCGGCAAATCGTGCGCGAACACATCCATCGCGGACACGTGGAAGTAAGCGTAGGAGTGGAGCCTGGGACGGCCGCGCCCGTACAAGTCAATCGCGAATTGGTGCAAGCGTATCTGAGAGTTGCGGAAGAGTTGCGGCAGCAGACCAGAGCCGCGACAGACATGGATGTGGTGGCGCTGCTGCGCCTTCCTGGCGTGATTGCCGGATTGTCGGCCGCAGTGCCGGAGGCCGAAGAAGAGCAGGAAAAGCTCGGCATCGCCTTGGACCGCTGCTTGAGCGAAACACTTTCAAAACTCGATGAGATGCGCCGCGCCGAAGGCAAACACCTTACGGACGAATTGCGTGAGCGGCTCGCGCGCATCGCAGAACACACGGAAAAAGTACGCGGATTGGCCGCGACGCTTCGGCCTGCGTTCGCTCGCCGGCTGGAGACGCGCCTCAAGGAATTGCTCGGCGGTACGGGCGTTGAGCCGCAGCGCCTGGCGCAGGAAGCCGCGCTGCTTGCGGAGCGCAGCGATGTCAGTGAAGAATTAGACCGCCTGCGGAGCCACCTGCAGCAGTTTGGCAAATTGCTGGATGGCGCGGGAGAACTCGGAAAGAAACTGGATTTTCTGCTCCAGGAAATGCAGCGCGAAGCCAACACGCTGCTCTCGAAAACTCCCGGCGTCGAGAGCGAGGCGCTGCATATTACCGGACTCGCGCTGGAGATCAAGGCGGAGATCGAAAAACTGCGCGAGCAGGTGCAGAACATCGAATGAGCATGGAAAAAGAGATTGCGCCGCTGGTGTTGATTGTGTCGGGGCCGTCGGGGTCGGGAAAATCGACTCTGGTGCAAAAGGTTTTGGAGTTGCCGGGGACCATGCCGTCGGTTTCATGTACTACCAGGCCGCGCCGGGCTACCGAGGCGCGCGGGAAGTGTTATGATTTTGTCTCAGAAGCCGAATTCGACGCTATGGTCGAGCGCGGCGAGTTCCTAGAATATGCGCGCGTCTTTGGAAAACATTCTTATGGCACGCCAAGGAAGTGGATCGAGGAATCGCGCAAGGCAGGACTCGATCTGGTGCTCGAGATCGACGTGCAGGGCGCCGCGCAGGTAAAACAGAAGCTGCCGGAGTCGGTGGCTATTTTTATTTTGCCGCCCTCGCGAGAAGAACTCGAACGCCGCTTGCGAAGCAGGGGCCAGGATTCGGATGAAGAGATCGCGCGGCGGCTCGCGAAAGCGCATGACGAGATTGCGGCGTTCGGCAAATATTACGATTTTTGCGTGGTGAACGAGGACGTGGAACGCGCGGGACGCGAAGCGCAGGCGATCGTAACCGCGCTGCGCTGCTCCAGCGTGCGGAGGAGGGCGAGAGTGGAACAACTATTGGCATCGTTTGGAGGGAATGACTGAAATGACTGTGCTGACGAAAGCTCCCGAGAGCCAGTTCGCGTACGTCGTACTGGCGGCGAGGCGCGCGCGGCAGATCATGGCCGGTGCCCCGCCTCTGGTCGAAAATCCTAAAACGCTCAAAGCCACGCGGATCGCGTGCGAAGAACTGGAACACAGCCTGCTCGAGTACGACTTCACCGAGCCGTCCTCGATCGACGAAGATAAAGACGGCAACAAGCGGCGAAAGTAACGGGCCGCAGAGGCAGCGATGCGAATTACGCTTGGTGTGACCGGCGGAGTTGCGGCTTATAAAGCCGCGGAACTGGTGCGGCGGCTGCAAAAGGAAGATTTCAGCGTGCAGGTGGTGATGACGCGCAGCGCGCGCGAGTTCATCACGCCGCTGACGTTTGCCGCTCTCACCGGCCAGAAAGTGATCTCCGATTTATTCGCCGGAGCCGCAGCCAGCGGTGAAGCCAACCTGGAAAGCGCCATCGAACACATCGCCGTTGCGCAGCGCACGGATCTTTTGCTGGTGGCGCCTGCAACCGCGGACATCCTCGCAAAATTTGCCCGCGGCATCGCCGACGATTTTCTGACGACCCTCTATTTGGCGACAGCCGCGCCAGTAGTCGTGGCGCCGGCGATGAATGTGAATATGTGGGACCATGCGGCCACGCAGGAAAATATCGAAATGCTGCGCGCGCGCGGCGTTCACATCGTCGAGCCGGATGAAGGCTATCTGCCTTGCGGAATGGTCGGCGCGGGGCGGCTGGCGGGCCAGGAAGAAATTGTCAAGGTCGTGCGCGAAGTCCTGCATGTGCGGCGCGACCTCGAAGGCCAGAATATTCTTGTAACTGCGGGACCGACGCGCGAAGACCTCGACCCTGTGCGATACCTCACCAATCGGTCGTCCGGAAAGATGGGCTACGCGATGGCTGAGGCGGCGGCGCGGCGCGGCGCGAAGGTTTCGTTGATCACCGGGCCTACGGCCCTGGAAACGCCGGCTGGCGTCGAGCGCGTTGATGTGCGCACTGCGGAAGAGATGCATCGTGCGGTCGCCGAACGATTCTCTAACTGTTCGGTCGCGATTCTTGCTGCCGCCGTGGCGGATTATCGCCCCGTGGAAAAACACACAGAAAAAATCAAGAAGAGCAAGGATTCGCTGACGATTTCCCTCGCTCCGACCGTGGATATCCTCGCGGAAATCGCTGAGAACAAGGGTGAGAGGCTCGTCGTTGGATTCGCCGCGGAAACCGACCACGTTGCGGAAAACGCGCGGAAAAAACTTGCCGCGAAAAATGCAGACCTGATCGTGGCCAACGACGTAACCGCCGAAGGCGCGGGGTTTGACACCGATACGAACGTGGTCACGCTGTTTGCGCGCGATGGCCGCGACCTGACGCTCCCGATATTGAGCAAGAGCGAAGTCGCGCAGCGGATTCTGGATGAAGTGGTGCGACTGCGCGCAGTTTTGCACGGAAAATCCGTGACGCAGCGCACCGGCGATTGACCTCTCATGGCCGAACGCATTCCTGATTCACTCCAACAGAAACTTTCCGAACGGCTTAGTTTTTACGAAGACATCGGAATCGAGCTGTTTTACCGCGACCGTTTTGCTGCGCCCCAAGAGTTTTCCGAAGCGCTTGCGCAGCCAGCGATTGCCCAAGAGGAAATCATTTTGCCCAAACCCGTGCGAAGACCAGAACCAGTGAAGCCGCCGTTGGCAGCCCCCATCGCCACGAGGATCGATCTTCCACGTATTGACGCGGGACCATCGTTGTTTGAAGCGGCCGAGAAAGTTGCCCACGAGACGCTGCTCCAGATTCGCGAGGATCTCGGCGAATGCACGCGCTGCAAATTGCATCGCACCCGCAACACAATTGTCTATGGCGACGGAAACCCCAAAGCTGAACTGGTTTTCGTGGGCGAAGGCCCCGGCCATGACGAAGACATGCAAGGGTTGCCGTTCGTCGGACGCGCCGGAAAACTGCTGACGCAGATGATCGAAGCGATGGGCTTGCAGCGGAAGGACGTTTACATCTGCAACGTCGTGAAATGCCGTCCTCCGGAAAATCGCCAGCCGGAAAAAGATGAAGTCGCGGCATGCTCCCCGTTCCTCTCACGCCAAATCGATTCGATTGCGCCCAAAGTGATTATCTGCCTCGGCAGCACGGCGGCGCAGACTATCTTGCAAACCAACCGCGGCATCTCCCAATTTCGCGGAGAGTGGCTGGAATTTCGCGGCAGAAAATTGCTCGCCACCTATCACCCTGCTTATTTGCTGCGCAACCCCGCCGCCAAGAGCGAAGTCTGGAAAGACCTGCAAAAAGTCATGGCCGTCCTCGGCCTCGAAGTAAAAAAAGGCAAGTCCTCGTAATCCATTATGGGAATTTTGCTCGGCTTGTTGACCGCTCTTTCCTGGGGCAGCTCGGATTTTCTCGCGCGTTTTGCCACGCGGCGCGTTGGCACGCTGCGCACGATGCTGTATATGCAGGCGTTTGGTTTTCTCCTCCTCACTTTTTTTCTCTGCGAACTCCATGCATGGGGGCACTTGTTTGATGGATCGGGCTGGCAGCCATGGGCCTGGGGTCTGCTGGCGGGATGCGTGAATGCGTTTGCGACGTTGGCGCTGTATCGTTCGTTCGAGATTGGAAAAATGTCGGTGGTAGCGCCAGTCTCCGCGAGCTATCCGGTGCTCACGGTGTTGCTGTCGTTGCTGACCGGGGAACACCTCACGCTGGGGCGGGCAGCGGGGATGGGGCTGACGCTCGCGGGCGCGATCCTTGTTGTGCGGGGAGAAAAGACTCCGGACGAAAACGACGCCGAAGCAGCGCAAATAGAAGGGAAGGGACTTGGCTGGGCTTTGTGCGCGGCGCTGGGATTTGGCGTTCTTTTCTGGCTTCTGGGAACTCGCATTGTGCCTGCCACCGGACCGTTTGCGACGGTGTGGGTGATCCGCATGACCGGCACGCTTATATCTCTGGGAATTCTCCTGGTGAAGCGATTGCCGTTGCAGCAGCCGGGAGGGAAGGCCGGCTGGCAAGTCGCGGGGATCGGCGTACTGGATACCGGGGCCTTCGTTTTGAACAACCGCGGGATGCAGCTCGAGCAAGTGGCGGTGGTGAGCGTGCTGGCGTCGTTGTATGGAGCGGTAACAGTGGCGCTGGCTGCGATTTTTCTGCGCGAGCATGTTTCGCGGTGGCAGTGGGCGGGAATCGTGGCGATCTTTTCCGGGATTTATTTGATTAGCCGCTAAAGCAAAGTCAGAGGATCCATATCGACGAGTACGGCGGTCTGGGGAATTTCCTGGGCGTCACAGTGGGCCAGGGCACCGCTCAAGAGTTTGGTTAGCACGGAGCGCTTTGGAGATTTTAGCAGGAACTGGAAGCGGTGCTCTTTTTTGAGGCGTGCGAGCGGAGCGGTGGCGGGGCCGAGAATGCGGACGCTTTTGCCATCGTGGGGCGAGAAATATTCGGAGAGCTTGCGGGCCATGAGGATGGCTTTCTCCAGGCTGGTGTGGCGCACGATCACGTTGGCGAGCGAAGTGAACGGCGGATAAGCCATCATGCGGCGAAAATGCATTTCGCGCTCGAAGAACGCGGCGTAGTCCTGTTTTATGGCGTCTTGAATGGCATAGTGCTCCGGATAAAGAGTCTGGATCAGGACGCGGCCGGGGAATTCGCCGCGCCCGGCGCGTCCCGCAACCTGTGTGAGCAACTGGAAGGTGCGCTCGGCGGCGCGAAAATCGGGGAGACTGAGCGACGAGTCCGCGGAGATCACGCCAACAAGCGTTACGCGCTGAAAGTCGTGGCCTTTGGCGAGCATTTGTGTTCCGACAAGAATATCCAATGCGCCGCCGGCGAATGCTCCGAGCGTTTCCTGGTATTGCCGCTTGGTCCGCACGGTGTCGCGATCGAGCCGGGCAATGCGCGCGCCGGGGAATTCTTTGCGAAGGCGTTCTTCGAGATGCTCCGAGCCCTCGCCAAAAAAATAGACATATTGTGACTGGCACTTGGGACATTGCTTGGGCACCGGTTGAATCGAACCGCAATAGTGGCACTCGAGGCGGTTGCGGCTCTTGTGGTAGGTCATCGAGATGCTGCAATTGGCGCACTGCACGGAAGCGCCGCAACTGCGGCACAGGACCGACCAAGAGTAGCCGCGGTGGTTGATGAGGATGAGCGCCTGCGTGCCGGCCGCCAGACATTCCTGAATTCCCGCATGCAACACCGCGGAGATGGGACTCGTTTTATGCGTTTGCTGGAAATCCTCGCGCAGATCGACGAGTTCGACATTGGCGAGCGAGCGGTTTTCGACGCGTGAGGCCAGCGTCAGCAACTCGTATTTTCCGTTGCGCGCGTGATGATAAGTCTCGAGCGAAGGCGTTGCGGAGCCGAGGAGCGCGAGAGCGCCTTCCATTTTTGCGCGGACGATGGCCACGTCGCGGCCGTGGTAGCGCGGCGTTTCCTCTTGCTTGAAACTGTTCTCCTGCTCTTCATCAACGATGATAAGGCCGAGGTTCTGGAGCGGTGCGAAGACCGCGGAGCGCGTTCCGACAACGACGCGCGCTTCGCCGTTGCGGACGCGCCACCATTCGCGAGCGCGCTCTGTGTCGCTTAGCGCAGAGTGGAGGACGGCTACGCCCTCGAACTTGGCGCCAAACCAGGCGCGGCACTGGCGGCCGATCCACAGCGTGAGGGCAATCTCCGGAACCAAAACCAGCGCGGTTTTGCCGCGCGCCAGCGTGTCTTGCACGCTACGCAGATAGATTTCCGTTTTGCCGCTGCCGGTCACACCGTGGAGCAATTGCACGCCAAATTCGCCCAGCTCGAAACGCGCGCGAATTTGCTTCACAGCGCGTTCCTGCTCCTCGTTGAGTTCGTGAGCTGGTGGCGCGTATCCGGTATCAAAGGGGTCTTCGGCGGGATCGAGAGGCTCTTCCCAACTTTCGAGCAAGGCGTCGCGCAGCATGCGTTCGATCAACGCGCGGGAAACTTGCGCGAGCTTCAGGAGTTGCGGCAGAGGCAGCGGGCCGCGTTCGGTTTCGAGCAGGGCGCGAACTTTTTCTTCTTTCTCGGCGAG
>Ga0210384_10000049_pt1 | contig 174593 bp, 149 predicted proteins | sample IncBWH2MmetaG_FD_160574 | JGI IMG/M metagenome (GOLD analysis project Ga0210384, IMG submission 160574) | Forest soil microbial communities from Barre Woods Harvard Forest LTER site, Petersham, Massachusetts, United States - Inc-BW-H-2-M | ecosystem: Environmental > Terrestrial > Soil >...
CTCAGGCTGCTTGAAGCCGGACAGCGCATAATCGGGACTTGGCTTTGGACGAGGAGATGACAGCCCCTTATACTCGTTTCCACGAGTTTTGCCGGGGTCAGAGTATGGAAATTATTTTCCTCGCAGTCCGCCACTCTTCGGAAAGCCTTTCCTGAGCTATTGAAACAAAAAGACTTATCCCTTCAACTAAGGAAGCAGTCGTGCTTGTGTTTGTGCTTGTGTCTGCAACTGTTGACCGGTTGGGCGAAGGTTGTATCGACTTTTGCCAGGACACTGGAGAGAATAAGAATTGATGAGGGAACCGTCCACAAGCACCGCAGAACTCCTCCCCCCGATGAGTCACGAGCAGCATTCTCCCAGACACTTTGACCAGTATAGGGATCTTCTGCTCATGCTCACCTGGCGCGACATCAAGATCCGTTACAAACAATCCGTAATGGGATTTGCCTGGGCCATTTTAATGCCTGTGCTGATCGTGGGCTCGGGTTTAATCGTGATGGTGGCATTCTCGACTCTATCTGGCAAGACTATCAATAAAGCCGACGTTCTTTCTGTCGCTGTGAAAGCCGTTCCCTGGGCGTTTTTTGTCAGCGCGATCCGTTTTGCCACTAATAGTTTGGTCATGAACAAGGAGTTGGTGACGAAGATATACTTTCCCCGCGAGATTCTTCCGCTGGCATCCGTTCTGGCTGGATTGTTCGATTTTGCCGTCGCCGGTGGGGTTTTGGGTTTGATTCTTATCTTCTCTGGAATTGGCGGTAGCCTTCAGTTGCTTTGGGTGCCTGTAATCGTGGGGCTTTTACTGGTTCTTTCTGCAGGACTAAGCATTTTGTTGGCTTGCGCCAACCTGTTTTTCCGAGATGTAAAGTATCTTGTCGAGGTGGTTCTGACGTACGGGATTTTCTTCGCTCCCGTCTTCTATTCCGCCAGCACCCTAGGAAAATGGGGTCCAATACTATTGCTGAATCCTATCGGTCCTCTTCTTGAGGGACTGCGAGATGCCATTATTCTCCACAAGACCCCAGATATTCGATGGCTTCTCTACTCAGCTGTTTGGGCTTTCATGGGCTTATTGATTTCTTGGAAGATCTTTCAAAGCGCCGAGCCCCTGTTTGCGGAGAGTATCTAGGTCATGTCGGAAAACATGCTCGAATTCAACGGCGTTTGGAAGAAGTTTGCGCGCGGGGAGAAGTTTGACTCTCTGCGAGACCTCATTCCGTCGATGGCCAAGGCACTATTCTCACCCAGCAAAGGCGATCTGAAAGACAAGGAATTTTGGGCCTTGCAGGATGTTTCTTTCCAGGTCGGCCGAGGCGATGCGTTGGGCATCATTGGCCCCAATGGATCCGGGAAGAGCACGAGTTTGAAGCTTTTGAGTGGGATTTTGAAACCCGACAAAGGCCAACTTAAAGTAAAAGGACGCCTGAGCACCCTTATAGAGCTCGGCGCCGGTTTTCATCCAGATCTAACCGGCAGAGAGAATATCTACCTGAACGGAACCATTCTCGGAATGAAGCGTGCCGAGATCGATCGAAAGTTCGACGACATTGTGAGTTTTTCAGAGCTAAGCGAATTCCTGGACACGCCCGTTAAGCGCTATTCCTCGGGCATGTACGCACGGCTGGGTTTTGCAGTTGCCGCACACGTCAACCCAGAAGTGCTCATCGTGGACGAAGTACTTAGCGTTGGTGATTATCACTTCCAACAGCGCTGCTTCGACAAAATGCGTGAATTCTTACGAGACGGCACCAGCCTCGTCTTTGTTTCACACAACATGACCGCCGTCAGTACCCTGTGCAAGAGCGCGGTGCTTCTCCGTAAAGGAGTGCCCGTTTATCAGGGAGACGTCTCCACCGCAATTCAGAAGTATCACTCTTTCTTCGAGGAAGAGACTACCGATGGAGATGTCGCGATTCTCGATGTTCGTATGACAAACTCCGCTGGCGTCGAGACCGAAATTGTGGGGCCGGGCGAAGAAGTGGTGATTGAGGTGAGACTCAAAGCCAAGGCGGAGATCAACAACGCACATGCGGCTCTTTTAATACACACCGACGAAGGCCAGCTGGTATTTGATACAGCCACCAGTCTTCTCCTCGACAAAAAGAAACTAAATCTGCGCGCTGGCGAAATCGCAAGAATCACCTTCAAGCTCAACATGAATCTCCGTACCGGCATATTTCTTCTTGGCTTTACGGTCACTTCGGAGATCGAAGTGCCAGGCCAATTCATCTATTACAATGGAAAAATTAAGCGTGTGGTCATGGCCGGCGAGCGCAAGTCCAACGGAATCGTATACCTCAATCCGCGGGCGGAAGTTTGTGTTGAGTAGCCTTTCACCTAACGGTCTTTCTTCCTTCGTCCCTGTCGACAGTCGCAGGCACAATTTCTCCGTGCAAATGCAGAAAGCCACAAGATGAACCCCCGGGTCAGCTTTGTCGTGCCCTGCTATCGCCTTGCGCACCTCTTAAAGGAGTGTGTGGATTCAATCCTTGCGCAGACTTTCGGTGACCTCGAAGTTTTGATTATGGACGACTGTTCCCCCGATGATACGCCACAGATCGCGAAATCCTTCACCGATCCGCGTGTGCGGCACATCCGTAACGATCCGAACCTCGGCCATCTACGGAACTACAACAAAGGCATCTTCTTGGCGCGCGGCCAGTTCATCTGGCTCATTTCCGCGGACGATCGCTTGCGCCGTCCTTACATTGTCGAGCGCTACGTCGATTTTATGGATCGCCACCCCGCCGCTGGATTCGCTTTTTGTCCGGGGATGGGACTCGAAGATGGAAACGAAACCTCTCTTCTTCGTTATTCCTATCACGGTGACAAAGACCAGCTCTTCCCGGGTCCGCAGTTTTTTATCAAACTGCTGAAATCAAATTCCGTTCTTGCGGCTTCAGGTATGGTTCGCCGCGATGTCTATGAGAAGCTCGGCATGTTTCCCTTGAACATGCCGTTCGGTGGCGATTGGTATCTCTGGCTTCTCTTCGCGTTGCACTACGACGTCGCTTACCTCGCTGAACCAATGGTGCACTACCGCCAACACGCTCAAAGCATGACCAATGTCCTCAATGAGGAGGACCCCCGGATCTGTACAAAGGATGATCTCCGCGTGCTTTGGCAGATCAAGCGCCGGGCGGAAGAGGCGCAGCGCATGGAACTTGCGAGCCTAGTGGATGATTTCATTGTCGACCGGGCAACTCTGTTTTTGGCTTCGGTGAGAAACAACGGCCCTCGGCCCTGGTACACGTTCGAAGATTTCGAGGGGTCTGTTATAGAGAATGCTCCAAGCGAGGAGGAACGGCGGCGTATCCGGTCGAGAGTGTATTCCCGTGTCGCGGATGAGATTTTCTGGCTCCGCAATTATTCCCTTTCTAACGAGCTCTATCAGCGAAGTCTAAAGTTGCAATTCTTCCAGCCAAAAGTTTGGTTGCAATGGTTACTACTGCAAGCAGGACGCCCGGGCATCCGACTGAGGGAGGCTCAATTAGCATTGCGGCGCTGGGTCGCCGATTCCAAATCGCACTGAAAGAATGACTCGTAAACATGGTTCCTGCCATTAGCACGATTATCTGCACATACAACCGGGCCCAGAGCCTTTCGCAAACTCTGGCGAGTATGGCAGAAATGATTATTCCAACCGGCATGCAGTGGGAATTAATCGTTATCGACAACAATTCTACGGATTCCACAAGGTACGTTGTCGAGCAATTCATCGCAACGAGCCCTCTCCCACTCAAATATGTGTTCGAGCCGCATCCAGGGCTCTCCTACGCACGGAATGCTGGAATCCAGCATTCCCAAGGCTCCGTGATCGCATTTACTGACGACGACGTCAGAGTCGAAAAGGACTGGCTTGCCAACTTGAATGCGGCATTCCAGAACTTTGATTGTATTGCCATCGGCGGTCGAATCTATCCTGTTTGGCCGGGCCCAATGCCCTCCTGGTTTCAGGAGCGAGGTCCCTTTGCGACGCCGAAAGCGATTGTTTATTTCGATTTGGGTGATACCGTTTGCGTCCCGAGCTCGCATCCGTACGGTGCCAATATGGCGTTCCGGCGGGAGGCATTTGCAAAGTACGGAGAGTTCCGTGTGGATTTGGGTCGAGTTGCAAGTGCTCTGATGGGTGGCGAAGATATTGAGTTCTTCGAGCGGTTGAGAAGAAGCGGAGAAAGCGTATTGTATATCCCCGATGTGGTTGTCTATCACCCGGTAACCAATGATCGCATGGAAAAGAGATATTTTGAGTCTTGGTGTTTCAACGCCTCTCGTTCAAGCGTCCGGTTCGAGGGCTTGCCAGAGCGTGCGATCTACTACTTTGGCGTGCCACGGTTTTATTTTCGCAACTTGCTCGAGAACCTCGCCTTATATCTTTTGACTCTAGATTCCGATCGGCGGTTTTATTACAAACTCCAGATTTACAGCGTCGCTGGCCGAATCGTCGAAACGCGACGGTTGACGAAGTCTCCCGCCACAAAGCATTGATTGCACTGTTGTTACGAATCCCAAACCGCGGCGTTCGGGGAGCTCCTCCTTCCGCTCGGACCCTGCCCTAAAAGGTCTAAGGTATTCCACCAAATGGTAACTCACTGGACTACCTATCGCCCTTCCTCCTAAACCATCTCAGACACTTGGGAATCTAAGCCGATGCTCCTCTGAAAGCCATTGATAAATAGACACTTATGCCCGCGGGCATTCGCGGCTGATCGTTTGGATGATTGGCATCCATGTTGCCTCTGTCACTTCAGCTTCTCAGTAAAACTGACTGGCCCTCACAAGGCCTAGCCACCGGAGGGACGAATCTTTGCTTCATATCGGAATGATTGGTGTTGGTTACTGGGGCCCGAACCTGATTCGCAATTTCACCGAATTGGATGATGTCCAAGTCGTTGCGTGCTCGGATCTCTCCCAAGAGCGGCTCAATAAGATAGCTAAACGCTATCCAGGAGTAAAGTGCACCATTGACTTTGAAGAGCTGCTAAGAGACCCGGGAGTGGATGCAGTGGTCATTGCCACCCCGGTCTCCACGCATTTTCCAATTGCAAAGGCCGCCCTTGAGCACGGCAAGCACGTTATGCTCGAGAAGCCGCTTGCGGATTCTACGGAACACGCCCTGGCGCTCGTCGAGCTGGCCAAGCGCATGAACCGCGTCCTGATGGTGGACCATACGTTCATCTACACGAGCGCCGTCCGCAAGATGCGCGAACTTGTCGATTCAGGAGAGCTCGGCGATATCCTGTATTTCGACTCCATCCGGGTAAACCTGGGCCTCTTCCAGAAGGACATAAATGTCATTTGGGACCTTGCCCCTCACGACCTCTCAATCATGGACTACCTGCTCCGAGCTGAGCCCATCGCTCTTTCCGCCATTGGTGCAAGCCACGCAGGCAACGACATTGCAAATATTGCCTACATGACGCTCCGCTTTCCGAACAACGTCATCGCGCATTTTCATGTGAACTGGCTCGCCCCCGTGAAGATCCGCCAGACATTGCTCGGCTGTTCGAAGAAGATGGTCGTCTACGACGACGTTGAGCCTACGGACAAGATCCGCGTCTACGACAAGGGCATAGTCATTAACGGTTCGGCAGAGAAGCGATACCAGGCGCTTGTGGGCTATCGCACAGGCGACATACTCATCCCGAAGATCGACACAACTGAGGCGCTCCAGCGCGTCGCTCAAGAGTTCGTCTCCTCAATCAAGGATAACCGCTCCCCGATTACCGACGGCGTTTCTGGCTACCGTGTCGTGCGCTATCTGGAAGCAGCCCAGCAGTCTCTAGAAGCCAATGGCCGCGAAGTGCTGCTCGACAATCTGAACGTCGTTCTAAGTGCCGTCCCCGCGTTCGCCGGCACGGGGAGCTGACTTTGGACTTTTGCCGCATCGCTCCCGATGTCAAATTGGGTAAAGACGTCAAAGTCTTTGCCTTCGTCAATCTCTACGGATGCACAATCGGAGATAACTCAAAAATCGGAACTTTTGTCGAAATTCAGAAAAACGCCACCATAGGCAAGAATGTGAAAGTGTCCAGCCATACGTTTATTTGCGAAGGCGTTGAGATCGAGGACAACGTTTTCGTTGGCCACAACGTGTCGTTCATCAACGACAAGTACCCGCGTTCGGCGAATGCCGACGGCAGCTTGCAAACAGAAGCAGACTGGAACGTCGTCAAGACGCGGGTGAAAAAGGGAGCCTCGATCGGAACGAGCGTCACGATTTTGTGCGGTGTAACCATCGGAGAGAACGCCATTGTGGGTGCGGGAAGTGTGGTGACAAAGGATGTGCCGGATAATGCCGTCGTTGCAGGAAACCCCGCCCGTTTATTGCGAAAACTGGAGGCAGCTTGAAAGTCAAGTTTGTAGATCTGTCCGCGCAACACAAGACCCTCGAGACTGAAATCAAAGAGGTCTTCAATCGAGTGCTCGCGAACTGCAGCTTTGTTCTTGGGACTGAAGTTGAAAAATTTGAAAAGGCTTTTGCTTCATATTGCGAGGTCGCCCACTGCGTCGCGGTGACCAACGGCACCGCCGCTCTACAATTGGTTCTGCAAGGGCTCGGCGTTGGGCCGGGCGATGAAGTGATTACTGTTGCCCACACCTTTATCGCCACAGCCGAAGCGATCAATGCCGCAGGTGCGCGCCCCGTTTTTGTCGATATCGATCCCGCTTCCTACACAATGGACCCAGCACTGTTGGAGAAGGCCATCAGCCCCAGAACGAAGGCTATCATTCCCGTTCATCTTTACGGCCAGCCCGCGGACATGGATGCCATCAACGCAATCGCTGCAAAACACAATCTTCCTGTGATCGAGGATTCCTGCCAGGCGCACGGGGCAAAGTACAAAGGCCGACGCGCAGGTTCGCTTAGTACCGCAGCGTGTTTCAGCTTTTATCCGAGCAAAAATCTCGGGGCCTGCGGCGAAGGCGGCGCGGTCACCACGAATGACGCTGAACTGACGAAGAGGCTCCGTATGCTGCGTGATCATGGCTCGGTCAAGAAGTACGAGCACGACTTTCCCGCTTATAACCTGCGCCTCGAAGGCATTCAAGGCGGTGTCCTTGCCGTGAAGCTCCCGCATCTCGATGGCTGGAATGACAATCGCCGCGCCCTGGCAAAGCGGTACGACGAAATGTTTGCGGGCAGCAAAATAGGTACGCCGCGCCAGATGCCTTACGCCGAGCATGTTTATCACTTGTATGTAGTAGTTGTGGAAGATCGCGAAGCGCTCCGCAAGGCCTTGTCGGACCAGGGGATTGAAAACGGCTTGCATTATCCGGTGCCCCTGCACTTGCAAAAGGCTTATGCTGATCTCGGTTACAAGAGGGGCGATTTCCCCGTCAGCGAGCATGTTGCCGAGAATCATGTTTCGTTGCCGATGTACGCGGAATTGCCCGTCGAGCACGCCGAGCACGTCGCAAAAACAGTTTTGGAGATTCTCGAATGTCAGCCCATCACGACATCGAGCGGGCGGGCATAGCCGTTCGCGAGGTTCCTGCGACCTTTGGCCGGAAAGAAGTGAAACCAGATCCGGTCTGGGAGTGGGACTTCGCGGCTTCGCTCCGCGATAAACACTCGAACGACGAGTTGCACGCTCTCTACTCGCGCCACCGTGAAGGCGAGGGCGCATTCGACTATCTCATGCGCCGAGTTTTAGTTCGGGCCATGGCTAAGAAGGTTGGACATGGCCTTCAAGTCGGCCCCGGAGTTGTCTTTAAGCATCCGGAGACCATGGAGTTCGGCGACGCCGTTTTCATTGGCGCACAGGCCATGATTCAAGGGCGTTACGACGGCTCGTGCAGGATTGGCAATCATGTTTGGATTGGCCCTCAGGCTTATTTCGATGCGCGGAGTCTTGAGCTCGAGGATTACGTTGGCTGGGGACCCGGCGCGAAAGTCTTGGGCTCGGCCCATACGGGCGAACCGCTCGAGGCTCCGATCATTGCGACCAGTTTGGTGATCAAGCCTGTCTTCGTTGGTCTTGGGGCCGATATCGGGATGAACGCCAGCATCTTGCCGGGAGTCAGGATCGGTGCGAATTCTATCGTTGGTGCCGGAGCCGTAGTTACTCAGGATGTTCCCGAGTTCGCCATCGTTGCTGGCGTGCCAGCCAAGTTCTTGCGTTCGCGCCGAGATGGCTAATCTGCTTGTGCGCTTGAGCAAGAAGAGAGCTAGTGATTCAGTTCTGACCTATACGCAATAGACAGGTGAATAAGGACTTATGGACGATCTTCAGGCAAAACGCATTCTAATCACGGGCGGAGCGGGCTTGGTTGGCTCGCACATCGCAGATCTGCTCGTTCGCGAGAGCAATCCGGAAATCATCGTGTTTGACAATTTTGTCCGCGGCCGGAAAGAGAATCTCTCGTGGGCCATGGCCAACGGACGGATACAAATTGTAACAGGCGATATTCGGGACACGAAGTTGCTCCGCGAAGTAATGCAAGGCGTTAAACTGGTATTCCACCAGGCCGCCATCCGCATTACGCAATGCGCCGAAGAGCCCCGTCTCGCCCTCGAAGTGCTTGCCGATGGCACTTTCAACGTTCTCGAAGCAGCTGTAGCGGCCAAAGTGAGTAAAGTGGTCGCCGCTTCATCCGCTTCGGTTTATGGTCTCGCGGAAGAATTCCCCACCACCGAAAAGCATCACCCCTACAATAACCGCACACTCTATGGTGCGGCAAAGGTCTTTAACGAGGGCCTCTTGCGTAGCTTTCATGAAATGTACGGGTTGGACTACGTTGCATTGCGCTATTTCAACGTTTACGGCCCTCGTATGGACATCTACGGTGCTTACACAGAAGTGCTGATTCGTTGGATGGAACGCATTGCTGCCGGCCAGCCGCCCCTTATTCTCGGTGATGGCAATCAGACAATGGACTTCGTTTATATCGAGGACATCGCCCGGGCAAACATACTCGCGGCGAAAGCTAACGTCTCCGATGAAGTCTTTAATGTGGCAAGTGGAGTTGAAACCAGCCTGAATGACTTGGCAGCCAGCCTGCTGCGCGTCATGGGTTCCAGTCTCCAGCCCGAATATGGGCCAGCCCGAAAGGTAAATGCCGTCCCGCGCCGCTTGGCAGAAACGAACATTGCCAAGGAAAGACTTGGATTCGAAGCTCAAGTGGGGCTTGAGGAAGGGTTAGGCCGTCTCGTGGCCTGGTGGCAGGCGAGCAAAGCGGTAGCCGAAACCGCTTCTGTCTGAAATCAAGGATTTGAACTCCAGGATGAGCGAAGAAGACCGAAGCAGTTGAGATTGGGGACGAAGAGATGAGTGTCACCACTTCGATAAAGCAATCGATTCCGATCGCACGGCCTTACGTTGGTCAGGAAGAAGAGCAGGCCGTCGTTCAGGCGTTGCGCAGTGGTTGGCTCAGCCAGGGCCCGCGTGTCGTGGAATTTGAGAAGCTGTTTGCGGAATACGTTGGTGCGAAGCACGCCATCGCGGTCTCTTCCTGCACGACCGCTCTGCACCTTGCTTTCATCGGGGCTGGTATTGGCCCTGGCGACGAAGTTTTGTGCCCGAGTTTGTCTTTCATCGCCACCGCGAATTCTATTCGTTACGTGGGCGCCGAGCCCGTGTTCATAGACATCGACCCAGTTACTTTCAACCTCGATCCGAACAAGATCGAAGCCGCAATAACGTCCCGAACCAAGGCAATCCTTGCCGTTCATCAGATTGGTTTGCCTGCGGCCATGGATGAAATCAGCGAAATAGCCAAGCGCCGCAATCTCCTGGTGATCGAGGATGCCGCTTGTGCGATCGGGTCTGTCTACAAGGGGCAGCGGATCGGCGCGCCGCACGCCTGGATGGCCTGCTTTAGCTTCCACCCCCGGAAGATCCTGACCACCGGCGAGGGTGGGATGATCACCACCAATGATGACAGGCTGGCCGAACGACTTCGCCCCCTGCGGCAACATGCTATGACCGTTTCCGATGTCGCTCGCCACAACGCGAAAAGTGTCGTCCTCGAAAGCTACGATGAGGTTGGCTACAACTTTCGCATGACCGACATGCAGGCTGCCATCGGCTTGGTTCAGCTCGGACGCGTTGAGGGATTTATTGAGCGGCGCCGCACCTTTGCCGCTCGCTATACGGATGAGCTGGCCAAGCTAGGGTGGCTCATCCCTCCCTGCGAGCCGGCTGGCTATCGCCACAATTTTCAGTCATATATGGCGCGCCTCACAAAAGACGCCCCCATCTCCCGTGACGACCTCATGCAGGCGCTCTTGGATCGCGGCATTTCCACGCGTCGCGGGATCATGGCCTCCCATCGCGAAGCGCCCTATCGTTCCGATCGTTGGAACCACGTTTTGTCTGAAACCAACAGAGCCAGCGATGAATGCATCATTTTGCCCCTCTTTCATGAGATGACCGAGGAAGAGCAGGCCTTCGTCCTGGACAGTGTCCGAGAAGCGGGCTCTCCGGAAGTCGCTGATAAATAACCCTGATTGGGTTGTACCTACCAGTCGGGAACCTTTGTATAGCGAAACTTGTTGTAAACACTACTCGCGATCTTAGCTACCATATCCGGCCTTTTCACTCTTACGGACAGTCTTTCTTGCTGTACTCTAGCTGAGCCGATGGTGTCTCTGCCCTTCGAGGATTTAGGAGACGGGCGTTTTCCACAGGGACATGCACTTGCGGCAATGTTCTGCACAATTCGAGAAACTGTTTATCGTGTCGGCTTTCGCTATTCCCTGTATGCGTGCGATCGGAATTAGCTCTGACCATCTAGCATAGTAAGTGTTGTTGATTCAGTATTTTACAGCGTATCACCAGAATCTCAAACTTCTCTGAATCCTGGCAATCGGCCTCCGAAATGCACCACTATTCTCCGGCGTAGTCTGGAATCAGTGTATTAGTGCGTCCTCCTGAGTCTCACGACTTCTGCCTGATCGCGAGGAATTGATGAGTTTTTCACAGGCACCTGTAGGAAGGGCGAATTGCAACGAGGGAGCGCTGACGAGTGCTGCCGAGCTTCCCCCTTCCCGGAGGTCACTGAGTACGCGTGTCTTCAGAGGATTGATTATTGCTTTAGGTTTATTGCTGTGGGGTTTTTCATCAAGCGTTGCGAGGGCACAGACTTTCGGCTGCACTCCCCCCATGGCAAACGATATCGTTTGTGAAAACTCGAAACCAGGTACCAGCTCCAACGTATGGGATGTGAGCACGCTCGATGGCGGGGATCCCACGATCCAGGGATTTGCAACAGATATCAGCGTGAACCAGGGCGGCACCATCAACTTCAAGATCAACACGCCTGCAAAAGCATATACCATCACAATTTATCGGATTGGATATTACGCCGGAAACGGTGCGCGTCTGATTACGTCGATAACTCCCTCGGCGAAACTCCCTCAAACCCAGCCCGCCTGCATTAGTGACAACTCGACTAATCTCCTTGATTGTGGCAATTGGGCTGTGTCCGCGTCCTGGCAGGTTCCTTCAAATGCTACTTCCGGCGTCTACATCGCGCATTTAATGCGCAGCGACACGGGCGGAGACAGCCATATAGTCTTCGTCGTGCGGAACGATTCGAGCCATTCAGCGGTGCAGTACCAAACTTCGGACGAGTCCTGGCAGGCCTACAACCCTGCTGGCCCTGGTGGATTCAATCTTTACGGTGATCAGGGAACGTTTGACATTCCAAATCGCGCCTTCAAAGTCAGCTACAATCGTCCCTTTACCACCCGAGGCTTTGAGTTTGAAGCGGCCACCTGGCTGTTCGGCGCCGAATTTGCCATGATCCAGTGGCTTGAACAGAATGGCTACGATACCACCTACACCACTGGTCTAGACGGCGCCCGCAACGGCAGCCTAATCAAGAATCACAAGATTTTTGTGTCCGCCGGACACGACGAGTATTGGTCTGGCCCGCAAAGAACGAACGTCCAAGCCGCGCGCGACGCTGGCGTCAATTTGGCATTCTTTAGCGGTAACGAAGTGTTTTGGAAGGTGCGCTGGGAGAACAGCATTGATGGGACCAACACTCCTTACCGCACAATGGTCTGCTATAAGGAGACCTTGGCCTTTGCCCAGATCGACCCCGATGATCCGCCAACCTGGACCGGAACATGGCGCGATCCAAGCTTTAGTCCCCCATCCGATGGCGGGCAGCCCGAGAACGGTCTTACCGGCACACTCTTCATGGTAAATGGAACCGGGACCGATAACGATGGGACAATGGCCGTGAAGGTTCCCGCCGCAGACGGCAAAATGCGGTTCTGGCGAAATACAGCCGTTGCCACTCAGTCTGCTGGACAAACCTACTCCCTCCCGGCGCAAACGCTTGGCTATGAATCGGATGAAGACATCGACAATGGTTTTCGGCCGGCCGGAGCGTTTGAGCTTTCTACCACTCCCCAGACTCTAACCACCGATCTCTTGCTGGACTTCGGTGCAACCTATGGAGCCGGTAGCGCCACGCATCACATGATGATGTACAGGGCGCCGAGCGGCGCACTGGTCTTTAGTACTGGTAGCGTGGACTGGGCTTGGGGTCTTAACAATAACCACGACGACCCGTTCGGTCCGGTTCAGGACACGGACCCCAATATGCAGCAGGCCATCGTAAATCTTTTCGCAGACATGGGCGTCCAACCTGGCAGCTTGCAGCCGGGTTTGGCTCCCGCAACAGCATCTACAGATACCACACCTCCTCGGTCTACGATCGCATCGCCTGGTCCAGGCTCCATCCTTCCTGTGGGAGTAAGCACCACTGTGAGTGGTTCGGCTACTGACTCGGGGGGAGGAGTAGTTGCTGGAGTCGAAGTATCGCTAGACGGCGGAAATACTTGGCACGCAGCGACGGGGCGCGCAACGTGGAGCTATACAGGAATACCGATCGTGGTTGGGAACACAACCATAAAGAGCCGCGCCGTGGACGATAGCGGGAACCTGGAAACTCCCTCCTCGGGAATTGCCGTTACCGTCGCAGAACACGACTGCCCATGCGATGTCTGGAATTCCTCGGCTTCTCCTCAAACGCCGGATAGCGGCGATGGCGGTTCGATTGAAGTTGGTGTGAAATTCCGTGCCGATTACAACGGATATATTAGCGGGATTCGGTTCTACAAGAGCGCAGCGAACACTGGTACTCACGTTGGAAATCTGTGGACCGCCTCAGGATCGCTGCTTGGCAGCGCCACTTTCAGCAATGAGAGCGCCTCCGGTTGGCAACAAGTCAACTTTGCCAATCCAGTCGCAATCATTGCCAACACGGTCTATGTTGCATCTTACTTCGCTCCAGTTGGCCACTATGCGGCCAGCGCGGAGTTTTTCGCGGGCGCAGGGTTGGATAATCCTCCCGTACATCTGTTGCAGAACGGGTTGGCGGGTTCTGGGTCTGATGGCGTGTACAACTATAGCAACTTCAGCACATTCCCAACGGCGAGTTTCAATGCCACCAACTACTGGGTGGATGTCGTTTACATGCCCTCCCAGTCCATGCCTGGTGCACCGCCGGCCCTTCTGTTGACATCCTCCAACCTTAGTTTCTTGGCGCAAGTGGGAGTTAACCCGCCTAGTCAGTCCGTATCCCTATTCAACGAGGGCACCGGGACGGTGAATTGGACTGCGTCTGGCAATGCTTCTTGGCTTAATCTCTCCGCGACTTCCGGCACCACGCCTTACACTTTGACCGTGACCGCGAATTCTGCCAGTTTGGCAGCCGGTACTTACACTGGCACGATCACAATCAATGCCTCAGGCAATAACCCTACCCAGACGATAGCTGTCAGCTTGACCGTCACAAACGTTTTACTGTCTACAAATTTTCAAACCCAAGGCTTGCAAGGCTGGGTGGTCTCCTCGCTGGGTCTCGAGACGGATTGGTCAGTCGTAAACCAAACATCCCAGTACGCCGCACAGTTCAGCGGAGGGGGCAACAGCCAGATTTACGCAGGAAACTCTGCTTGGTCGAACTACACCCTAAGTGTTCCTATCAAGTTGTCCACTTCTAGCGATTATCCTGGTGGCATCCGTGGAAGAGTGAACCCCGCGACGGGTGCTGGGTACATGCTCTGGTTGTATCCAGCTCTCGGCGAATTCGTTTTGTATCGCGCATCCGCTTGGGATATAAATCAGCCTCTAGTTCAGCTCGGAATTGGATCTGCAGTCTTTGATAGCAGCAGCTTCCACAACGTTAGTCTGACCTTCAATGGCAGTCAGATTACGGCACTCTACGACGGCAAAACTGTAATCACCGCTACGGATTCAACCTATGCAAGCGGCCTGATCGCTTTGGAAGGTTTCAACCAGGTCATTTCCTTCGGAAATGTCATGGTAACTAGCACTAGCGCTAATACCGGAACGCTTTCTTCGTCCACCTCAAGTCTGAGCTTCTCCGCCAATTACGGCGGACCTAGCCCGGCAGCTCAGACTGTTCAACTCACGGGGGGAGGTGGTGGCACACTGGCATGGACTGCCGTAAGTAGCGCTTCTTGGTTGAGTGCTTCCCCCGCGTCAGGCACGACTCCGGCCACTCCCCAAATCTCTGTCGGCTCGTCTGCTCTGAGCGGTGGAACATATAGCGGCACTATAACTCTCTTCTCTCTGGGCGCAGCCAACCCGCCCCAGGTAATTAACGTCAGCTTGACCGTCATCACTCCTCCGCCTTCCATTGTTCCGTCACCCTCCAGCCTCAGCTTCGTCGCCCTTACTGGACAAGCCTCGCCACCTGCCCAAGCTCTTACGATTGCAAATGGCGGGTTTGGCAGTTTCTCCTATACTCTCTCGACAAATTCCTCTTGGCTATCCGTTTCTCCCACGTCTGGTTCCACTCCAGGAACTGCCAATGTCAGCGTGAATGCTTCAGGACTCGCGATTGGAACTTACACGGGGAATGTAATCGTTACGGCGAGTGGCATCGCGAATTCGCCACTGTCAGTCCCAGTCACTCTACAAGTCCTTTCGCAAGACATGAGCGAAACCTTTAGCGATCTCGGTAACGGCTGGATAATTTCCCCCATGGGCATTGCCGGAGGTTGGAGCGCATCGAGCGGCATCTATTCGTACAGTGGGTCTGGTCTCAGCCAGTCCTGCGCAGGGAACACTGCCTGGTCTGACTACACGTTCGATACGAATATCAAGCTCTCATCCCTATCGAATTGGCCTGGTGGCGTACGCGCCCGGGTCAATCCGACAACCGGAGCTGGATATGTGGTGTGGCTGTATCCCGGCTCCAATCAGATAATTCTCTACAAGGTTGCCGCATGGAGCGTCAACGATCCCTCTTTGACCCTGCTGGGGCAAGCCGCTGCAACATTTGACACGAGCGCTTATCATGATCTCGGTGTGGATTTCCACGGCACTCAGATTTCTGTTTATTGGAATGGCGCCTTGTTAATAAGTGCGACGGACAGATCGTACTCGACAGGTTTCGTTTGCATGGATGCGGACAGCCAGCCCATCTCCTACACAAATATCCGGGTCGATGCGGTCCAAACCCAGGCCGCCCTCGCAACACCTTCTCCGTCAAGTTTGGTTTTCGGTGCGCTCCCTGGCACCACGCCTCCGCCGCAAACTCTCAACATTACGGCTGGTGGCGCCTCCACCTCGTGGGCAGCGTCGGTTTCAAGTGGAGCGTCCTGGCTCACCATCTCAGCTTCAACCACGATTACGCCTGGGGTACTAACAGTGTCCGCCAATCCGGCGGGCTTGGCGGAAGGCACGTACAACGCTACCATCTTACTGTCCGCTCCCGGAGCGACTAACTCTCCAATTTCCATACCCGTGACCCTGGCGGTCAAGACTGCTGTCCTTTCCGTTGTGCCAACAACTTTGAATTTCTTCGGCACGTCAACTTTGAACCCGACCCCACAGACTTTCCAAGTTTCCAACCTAGGTACCGGCAATCTCGGCTGGTCAGCAAGCGTTACTTCTAATTGGATAGGGCTCAGCTCAACTACGGGAACTGCTCCATCTACAGTTACAGTCTCCCCGAACACCAGCACCCTCGCCAACAACACGTATAGCGACTCGATCACTATAACGTCTCCCGACGTCAACAACAGTCCAGCTACGATATCGGTTTCGACCCAGGTTGGTACGATGCTCTTTAGCGACAACTTCAGCGCTGGGGCAGGCAATTGGACAGTTGGACCTCTCGGATTTAATTCCGGATGGTCGGTCGTCAATGGCACCTACACGTACAATGGCGAAGGCCACACTCAATCCTGGGCGGGCAGTTCTTCATGGACGGATTACACCGTGGCGACAAACTTCCAGCTCTCTTCAACCAACGATTACCCCGGTGGTTTGCGCGGTCGCGTAAATACGACGAACGGGGCTAGCTACGGAGCCTGGATCTATCCAGCGGAAGGCATTATTCGCCTCTACCGCATCGGCCAGTGGAACATCGACGCCGGCAACACGCTGCTTGCCACCGCTACCGGCTTAGTTATGAATACAAACGTCCACAACATACGCCTGAGTTTCCAAGGCACGACCATCAAAGTCTATTACGACAACGTCCTTGCCATCACAGCGACGGACGCAACCTACACGCAGGGTGCGATCGCGTTAGACGTTTCGGATCAACCGATCGCCTTTAGCAACGTGACCGTTATTTCTCTGCCCTAGCTAAATTCGACGACAGGGCATGGTGCAGAGCACAGCGAATAGCTTCTTTATTTTTGTCTTGGACCGCGAACTTGCGTAGGTTCCGAACGCCGATCGCGTTTAAGAATCCAGGTTTCCGGCCTGTCTGCGCGAGGCATCAGATCATACCCGTCACCTGAGCGGCGGCTGACCGATCGATGCTTTTCTTTCAGATTCTAGACGTGGATTACGCTTTCGACAAAAGTTCATAGTCTCCGGGCATTTCTAGTGTTACTCCCTTAGACTTGTGGTCGAAACCCGCGGGAATCTGACTTCCCTGAAGGCTGAGGACTCTTTGTCTGAATCGAATAGATCAAAAGGTCGACATTAGTCCGATGGCGACTGCGCCAGAAGTGCGCCCAAGCAAGCGCAAGACAATGTGTGCAGGCGCGCTCTTGCTCAGTCTTCTGATCCCCACGGCCTTATCCGGCGCCTTTGCTCAGAATCTTTCAAAGCCAAGAGTACGCCTCTACTACATCGCGGCGGAAGACGTGATGTGGAATTATGCGCCAGGCGGGCGAAATTTAACTGGGACTCCGGGGCCTGAGAATGAAGCGGGGATCAATTCAACGACCTACCGAAAAGCTGTCTATCATGAATACACCGACGGCACTTTCACTACCTTAAAACCCCGCCCGCCAGAATGGGAGCATCTCGGAATTCTAGGGCCACTCATTCGCGCAGAGGTTGGAGACGTCGTTAAGGTCGTTTTCAAAAATAATACCAAGTTCTTTTGCAGCATGCACCCGCATGGTTTGGCATACGCCAAGGAATCAGAAGGCGCACTTTACAGTGATAACGCCTCTCCCGAGGCAAAAAAAGGCGACGCGGTACCTCCCGGTCAAACTTTTACCTATACCTGGACCGTTCCTGAGCGCGCTGGGCCAGCGTCCGGGGATTCCAGCTCCATCTTATGGGTTTATCATTCGCACTTTGTCGAGCCTCGAGATATGAATACCGGATTGTTCGGGCCGATCCTCGTGAGCGCAAAAGGCTCTACAAAACAAGACGGCACCCCCAAGGATGTGGATCGTGAATTTATAGTAGCGTTTTCGGTCTTCGACGAGACCGAGAGCTGGTACTTTGAATCCAACGCCATGAACCGTCGGAAGTACACGCAAGGTCTCCGATTCACCGATCCAGCCTTCCGCCAGCGCTACCTTCTCTATAGCCTCAACGGCCTAATCGAAGGCAATCTACCCGTAATGACAATGAAAAAAGGAGAACGAGTCCGCTGGTATTTGTTTGCTAACAGCAACGATGACGACGTTCACACCCCACATTGGCACGGCCAAACGGTGATCTTCAACAATATGCGCACTGATATGGTTCACCTCGAGCCAATGATGATGGTTCAAGCCGACATGGTGCCCGACAACGTGGGGACCTGGCTCTTTCATTGCCACGTGAGCGATCACATCGAAGGTGGCATGCAGGCGTTGTTCAAAGTAATCCCCTAGAGCTATCTCGGCGCCAATTTTAATCTTGCAGAGTCTCGGCGTGGCCAGGGGACTCGTTGCTTCCAAGATTTCGAATTACGGTTGTGTGACTTTGACGTAATCGACGGTGGTGGTCTGGGGGAGGGTGGCGTTGTTAATTGTACCGCCGGCACCGCCCATCGCGGTGTTGATCATCATGAACATCGGGGTGGAAGGAATGCTGTTGGTGAATTTGCACGTCGATATGCCATCAATTTTCCATTCCAACGATCCTGCCGCCCAGATGAGCTGATACACATGGAAATTTTTGCTCACATCGGCCGTCTGCGGCGTGCACGTCTGAAAGCCGCTATTCCCAGATATTACGTTTTGCCACACAGCCGTTTCATTGGCGCTTTTGATCTCGGTGATATCGATCTCATCGGAGCCCGGTTGCGGCCAGTTGCAGGCCCCCGAGTTGTCCGCGGAGCTGACATTGGTTGCCTCACAGTTAGAGCCGAGTAGCCAGACAGCCGGCCACGTTCCCTGTCCGCCGGCCATCTCGGCCTTGAACTCCACCGTTCCATAGGTGAAATTAAACGTCTTCCACTGCACCATGCCAGACAAGGTCGGAAACTGGCTCGGGCTGTGGTTCGCATCCCCGCACGTGGTGTTCTGCGCGATGGACGTGATCACCAAGTTGCTATTCACGCTCACTTGAGACGGGCTGTAGCACTCCTGCTCACTATTGCTGTAGTCACCCGCGCGGTTCATAGCTACCCACTGTGAACTCAGCGTGGTTCCCGTGAAATCATCGTAGAAGATGACGTTGGCGGTAGCCGTAGCGGTGAAGTTCACGCCGCTCACGTTGCCGTTGCTGATGGTGACCGGCTGGCTGGTGGGGCTAAAGGTCGCCGTCGAACTGCTCGGCGTCACCGTGTAGGCACCGTTGGCCAGTGCGGTGAAGCTGTAGTTGCCCGAAGAGTCGGCCGTGGTCGAGAAGCTGGCCGCACCGCTCAGCGTCACCAAAGAGCCGGCACCGCTGGAAGCCGGACTGATAGTGCCCGAAAGGGTGTAAGTGGGAGCCACGGCGGTGGCGGTAAAATTCACGCCTGTAACGTTCGCGCCATTGATGGTGACTGCCTGGCTGGTCGGGCTAAAGCTATACCCCGCGTTGCTGGGGGTTACCGCATAGCGCCCGTTGACCAAGCCCGTGAAGCTGTAGGTGCCAGAGCTAGAGGCTGTGGTGGTCGCCGTGGAAGGTCCGCTCAGCGTCACGCTGGCACCGCTCCCGCCTGCTGTGGGAGAGAGGGTTCCTGACACGCTAAAGGTTTGGGCCGTGGCGGTGAAGTTGACAGCCGTGAGGCTGGCTCCATTGACCGTAACACTCTGACTGCTCGGGCTCATGGTGAAACCGGCTTCGCTCGGCGTCACCGTATAGCTTCCGTTAGCCAGTCCACTGAAGGTGTAATTGCCGGAAGCGTTCGCCGTGGTTGTGGCACTGGCGGCCCCGCTCAGCGTTACCGTTGCTCCACTCCCGCCGGTGATCGTCCCAGAGATACTGAAAGTCTGGGCCGTCGCCGTGAAAGCCATCCCCGTGATATTGGCTCCATTCACCGTTGCGGACAGGCTGGTCGGACTGAACGTGAAACCTGCCTTGCTTGGCGTGACCGTATAACTTCCATTTGCCAAAGCGCTGAAACTAAAGTTGCCGGAAGCGTTCGCCGTGGTCGTGGCACTCCCCGCCCCGCTCAACGTTACCGTTGCCCCACCACCCCCCGTGATCGTGCCGGAGATACTGAATGTCTGGGCTATCGCCGTCGCTGTGAATACGATTCCTGTAACATTTGCTCCATTCACAATCGCGGACAGGCTGGTCGGACTGAACGTGAAACCCGTCTTGCTTGGCGTTACCGTATAACTTCCGTTTGCCAAACCGCTAAAACTGAAATTACCCGACCCATCCGCCGTGGTCGTGGCACTCGCCGCACCGGTCAACGTCACCGTCGCCCCGCTTCCACTAGCTGTTGGGCTGAGCGTGCCCGAGAGGCTGAAAGTCTGAGCAAATTGCTTTGCGGCAGTAAAGTTCACGGAAGGTGGAGTGGCACCGTTAATGGTTATGTTTTGATTTGGCGGAGTGAAGACGTAGCCAGCACGACTTGGCGTGACCGTGTAAGTCCCATTTTGTAGTGAATTAAAAATGTAGTTGCCTGCGGCGTCCGCGGTTGTGCTTGCTGTGGCGGCTCCGCCCAGCGAGATCGTAGCGCCAGTTCCATTGGCTGCAGGTGCCACAGTCCCCGTAATGCTAAAGGTTTGCGGGAGCGTGGTTTGCTTGACGCTCTGACCGTTAGTCAATCCAGCGCAGCCACAAACTGCCACCAGTGGTAAGAGGAGTAGCAGCGATAGAAGTCTGTGGATCGCCTGAGGGGTATGCTTGTCTCGAAACGATTTCTGCGCGGCTAGCGCCTTCTCAAATCGGACACTCATACTCGAGAATCTCCCCCGATAAGCATAAGGGTTGGAATACTAAGGTAGAAAGTGGTGAAAGGTCTAGTTTAGGTACAGGTGTTAGTCCTGTACAAGTTGCCATATTTTGAGGCGCGCCCGTGGCCTGTGAGCCTTTTTCGAGATTGACCCATGGCAACGTTGCTGTACCGCAAAGGCCTATTCAGCATCGACGAGTCTACACGAAAGAAAGAGGGAGCTTGCAACCGTCACTTGAACAAAACTTCGAGTTCGTTATGCGGCGAAAGCAAGGCAAGGGATGAACTTGCTGGACTCCAACAGCACTGCCCGCACCTGGAATGAGTCCAGCTAGGTCTTTCCGAAGAGAAGTTCGATGCGGTGGATGAGTGGATGAAATAAACGACAGAAGTTCATATCGTAGCGCATGCTTTCAAGCACGCACCGGAACGCTTCGCCGGAGTCGTGGGCGTCGTAGAAGTAGCGGTGAGCCAGCAGCCACATGTTGCTAGCGTAGAGTTTGGAGACTTCCTTGCTGCCACTATCTGCCCGACTCTTGTGATGTTTTCGCAATAACTTCTCGGTGTAAAAGAAGAGTTTGTGAAGATTGCTTGTCGTAATGCTGCCCTCGGTGCGCGTGTATAGATAGAGCGGCTCGTCTAACAATACAAAGGGCTTGCCGGCTGCGATCATGCGAATGTTAATATCCCAGTCCTCGCGCATCCGGATTTCTTCATCATACATGCCAATTTCGAAGAATTCCTTACGTGGATAGAACGGGCTGCGTGTAATAAAATCATCATCGAGGATCGCAAGGAGTAAGTCGCCCTCCGGGAGTCGAGGGTGGCGGGTTGTTCTGTTTTCGCCTTCGAGTTTCAATAGCCCGACATTGAGCCAAGCGGCACCGGACTCCTCGAATCTTTTCCGCATGGCTTCGAGGGCGTTTGGGGCTAGAAAATCATCCGCATCGAGAAAGACCAAGTATTCGCCGCGGCTGACCTTGGCGCCTGCGTTCCTGGCGCCGGGAAGTCCACGGTTCTCCTGGCGAAAGTATTGGATTCTGGAATCCGCCAAATACGGCTCGACTGCCTGCGGAGTGTCATCCTTGGAGCCATCGTCCACAACGATTACCTCGAAATCATACAATGTCTGCGCTAAGACTGACTCTATAGCGCCGCCCACAAGTCTTGCAGAGTTATAGGATGGTATTATCACGCTAACTAAACCCATCGATGTTCCTCGGGATTAAGTTGACTCTTCCAAGGCAGAACCGGGAAGAGATCTCGGGGCAGGAATTCGATTTCGAAGCAAAAAGTCCGCAACTGCACCAGGTACACCAAGCCTCCAGAGCCGCTGTCTGACATCGCCTAGGAGAGCAACTCATCTGCCACCAAAAAATCTACCATACCTGTCCGTCTAAGGTGGGCAGATCTCCGAAGGCTACACTTGGGCCTCTGAGCGAGTGGGCTTCGTCCAACCAAACTGGCTACTGAGTTATTTACACGAGCAACCCTAACTGCTTTTTTTTGACCCACCTAGAGCCATAGACTTCTAGATTGCTGACGCTGTCGACTGATTTCTTAAACGAGTTGTAACTCTCATCTGAAGGAAAGACGATTTTAAATATGGCAAGAGAATGCCGCCTTTAGTGAAAGAGTTTCCTATGCTGCACCATTGAAAGCAGCCGCATTCCCAAAATACTGAAAAATAAGGCCTTATCGCAAAGCTATGGGCCTTCGACTTGCATGCAACCCAGTAACAATGGTGGCTTTTGTTCAACTGAGGTCTGTCCGACCTGTGTACTGGTTTGGCTTGGCGATCCTGCTTTTGTTGCCCTTCAGCGTCTTCCTGAGGGCCTTGGGGAATGCTTGGGCTGAAAATCCAGAGTTTTCATTCGGCATCCTGATCCCGTTCATCGTGATTTACTTACTCTGGCATCGCCGACAACAGCTGCAAAATGAGGTCGGGGCCGGCCGCGCGGCTGGGTTGACGCTAGCATTCACAGGCTGCGCCTTGCAGATACTTAGTAGCATGAGCGGGGGCTTCCTCATTGCTGGGGTGGCTTTAGTTATGGCAATCCTTGGCACAATTCTCTACTTATGGGGAGCGAACTGTACAAAGATTGCTGCGGCACCGGTTGCCTTGCTCTTATTGATGATTCCACTGCCTGGATATGTCACAGGCGAATTGTCTTGGAAACTTCAGGGCGTAGCGAGCACAGTCTCCTCAATAGTCCTCAGAGTCTTGGGTACCCCGGTCCTGCAAGAAGGCAACCTACTAAAGATTCCAAACTATGCTTTAGAAGTAAAGCAAGCGTGTAGCGGTTCTCGCTCACTGTTCGCCCTAATAGCATTGGCTCTGGTTTTGGGCTTGAGTGTGACTCGAAAGTGGTGGGTTCGGGTTCTTTTGGTCGCAGTGGCCCCCTTGCTTGCGGTCGGCGCAAACATCCTCAGAATCGTCGGAACGGGCTTGATTGCTCGGCGGTGGGGCGCGCTGGCGGCAGATGAATCGCTCCATTTGATCTGGGGAATTGTTGTGTTCGTTATAGCGGTTTTGGGCCTTCTAGGAACTCAGAGGTTTTTGCGATGGGCAACGAACGAATACGCCTGATGGTTCTGGTCGCACTGTTTGCCGCCACGTTTGCTGCTGTCCAAGTGACGGCGCGCCATCATCGTCAGCAGAGGCGCCAACCGAATTGGGAGGTTGTGCCGTACGAGGTTGATGGATGGTCAGGTTTTGAAAGCAGATTTGACCCGGTCTATGGGGGCGATCCTTCAGATACAAGACTCCTACGCGTTTACCGGCGGGGAGATCAACTTCCAGTGATTCTATACGTGGGATTCTTTGGTGAACTGGCGACGATCTTGGACGTTCACACGCCAGAGCTCTGTTATCCAGCAGAGGGGTGGGAGATTCTTCGCTCCGAAAAATCCAGCGCGGGGAGTTTCCGTGGCGAGCAGATTCAAACGAAAGAAATTCTGGTAGATAAGGGCGGCAACCGGCGACTGGTGGTTTGGTGGTACAACGCGGGTTCCCATCCCACTGGAACGCGCATCCGGAATGTCTACGCAATGTTAGCGATGTCTGTGATCACAGGCCGAACCGATGGTTCGATGGTAAGAGTGGAGACCCCGGTGGGCAGCGACGGAGAAGCAGGGGCCAAGAGAAGAGTAGACGATTTTCAGAAGAGTATTCTTCCGCAGCTCGACAAAGCACTGCCGTTGTGACCCGGACGGTTAAATAGCGATGAATCCGATTTTGATCAACGAACAATACGCAAGCGGTGCGGCCGATTCAAGGCGCACCCACATAATGAGCGTCGACGTCGAAGACTATTTCATGGTGGAAGCGTTCGCCGATTCTGTCTCGAGGAAAACTTGGAACAGCCGGCCCTCCCGCGTTTTGACAAATACTCTGCGTGTGCTCGATTTGTTCGATAAATTCAACGTCAAAGGAACATTCTTTTTTGTTGGGTGGGTGGCGCAAAAATTTCCGGAATTGGTTCGAAACGTACACGCACGCGGCCACGAACTTGCCTGCCACAGTTTTTGGCATCGAACCGTTTATTCGCTGACGCCGAAAGAATTTCGAGAAGATACCCGCGCGGCAGTTCACACAATTGAGGACGCCGCTGGTGTAAAGATCTACGGTTATCGAGCTCCGAGCTGGTCTATCACGAAGGAGTGCCTTTGGGCGCTGGATATCCTCGCAGAGGAGGGCTTCGCCTACGACTCGAGTATCTATCCGATTCACCACGACCTGTACGGCGTGCCAGGCGCCCAGCGATTTCCGTACACGCATCAACTGCGGGGCGGGCAGTCGTTGTTGGAATTCCCTCCTACTACAGTGCGCCTCCTCGGGCAGAATCTCCCAGCGGCAGGTGGCGGATATCTACGGATTCTACCTCTTGCCTACACGCGTTGGGTGTTTCGTGAGTTTGAACAAAAGTATCGCAAGCAGGTGGTCGTGTACTTCCATCCGTGGGAGCTCGATCCAGACCAGCCTCGAATCAGAGATAAATGGAGGTCCCAGCTGCGGCACTACACGAATCTTCACAAGATGGAGCACCGGCTAGAGTTTCTTTTAAGGCACAATTCATTCCAGCCTTTCAAGGAGCAGGTACAATCGCAGGCGGCAGTCGAAGAGCTGGCCGTCCTGGAAACCGCGCGAGCCCTGCATGAGTGAGGTAGCCGCGGCTGCGCAATTGGTGGTGACATCGAAACGAGAGATCACTGTGGACCATCTGGATCGCGGCAAACTCGACACACTTGGTACGCCGGTTGAACGATCATGGCTATTCACCTATCACGAGATTCAGCCCGTTGATTCAGCATATCTCTACCGAGTGACTACCTCTTTGTTCGAGAATCATGTTTCCTTTCTTTCCTCGATTCGCAGGAATCCTTCGGCAAAGACTGTGCCGCAAATCACTTTCGACGACGGTCATCGCTCCAATTACGAAAAGGCGTTCCCGATACTTGAGCGATTCGGCGCGAAAGCAACATTTTTTGTTTTGGCTGGCTGCGTGAGCTGCAGTTCGAACTACATTTCATGGGAGCAGGCGCGGGAAATGGCTCTTGAAGGACACCGTATCGCCTCTCACGGTTGGTCGCACCGGATATTAACGCAATGCGACTCTTCGGAATTGGAACGAGAGATCTCCGGCTCGAAGGGTGAAATTGAGGATCGATTGGGCGTCGAAGTCGATTCCATCTCTGCGCCAGGTGGAAGGTGGAATGAAAGAGTTGTGGAAGCATGCGGCCGTGCTGGCTACAAGTATCTTTTCCATTCAAATCCGTGGATGCCAATCAGCTTTCGGAAAAGCATCCGTCTTCAGGGGAGGCAGATGGTTACGGGACGAATGGGCTCTCCGCTGCTGCAGAAACTCCTGCAGATTAGCCCGGCGAGACGCCAGTATCTCCGCGCAAGGTATGCGGCAAAAGAACGCGTCCGCCTAATACTAGGTGATCAGCTCTATCACAAGCTCTGGTGTTGGCTAGCAAATTGGGACCCAGGGGAAGGAGTGGAGCTACAGGTCGACGAGCCCCCGAAAATCAACCGGACCGCCAGGGAATCGAAAACATCATGAAGGTTCTTCACCTCATCAGCAGCGGCGGGATGTATGGCGCGGAAGTGATGCTGATGAATCTGGTGCGCGGTCTTACCGCCAATGAGTGCGAGGCCGTGGTGGGCGTCTTCCATAACCGGCAGAATCCTCAACTCGAAGTCGCGGAGTGGTTGAGAGCTGGAGGAACTCCTGTCGAGCTAATTCCATGTGCCGGCCAAGTGGACCTAGAGGCCGTCCGCAAAATTCGGCACCTCATCAAGGCAAGCGGAAGCAATCTCGTGCATTCCCATGGCTACAAGGCGGACATATACACGTTGTTGGCAACACGTTTTTCGTCCATTCCGATAGTGTCTACCGCGCACAATTGGACCGGAAAATCAGAAGTCCCTTCGGTCTACAACAAGTTGGACCGGCTAGCGTTGAGATGGTTCAGCCGCGTTGCCGCCGTCTCCGATGGGGTAGCACAAAAGTTGCGTGACTCCGGATTGGGATCGCACAGGATTGTCCGCATCTCGAATGGCGTGGATCTTGCTCTCTTCGATGCAGGCACTCCAATTCAAACAGAAGTTCGCACGGGGGTCTGCGCAACTGTCGGGGTGGTCGGCAGGCTTGTCAAGGAAAAAGGGTGCGACTACTTTCTTCGTGCGGTCGCGGAAGTGCTGCCGCGTTTTCCAGGCACGAAATTCCTATTCATTGGCGACGGCCCTGAACGAAAGAGTCTCGAGCTACTGACGCATCATCTTGGCATTCACGAAAACGTGGTCTTCCTCGGTCATTGCAACGACATGCCGCGTATGTATGCTTCCCTGGATTTGTGCGTGCTGCCGTCTCTGTTGGAAGGGATGCCCATGACGGTTCTGGAAGCGATGGCCGCGGGAAAACCGATCATTGCCACCACGGTGGGGGAAATTCCAAAGATGATGGACACCAACGTAAACGGCCTTCTGGTGCCCCCGGGAAATGTGCCGGAACTCAGCTCGGCGATGATTCAGCTTCTCAGCGACGCAAGCCTTCGCCGACAAATGGGCGTAAATGCACGAAAGAAAGCTCGCATGCGCTTCTCCGCCGACGCAATGGCACAGGCCTATATCGCGCTCTACGATAAACTCCTCGACCATCAAGAGAGACCTGTCAGGGCGACTCTCGAGCAAGTGTAGATGGATCCGTCAGCGCCATCTCAGACTCCTGACCGTCCCATGACGAAGAGTCATGGGACGGTCAAATCACCCGGGCCGTCGGAGCGCAAGACTATCAAAGTTTACATGATGGAACTGTGGTCGTTCATCCCTTACTACATTGCTTCATTGTCGGCGAGTTTGCGAGACGAATCGGTGGAAGTGATTCTGGGATCTGCAAGGTACCATCTGGACCGCGACTATTTTCGAAAGACGGGACTTACTCCCGACACGGCTCTACTTGATTTGGGAGGAGCCATCCGTTCCTCCAGATTGCGTCGTTTCGTCAAAGCATTTGAGTATATAGCTAACCTATTCGGGCTTTCCTTACGATTTGCTGCTTCTCGGCCGGATGTTCTCCACGTTCAATATTTGCCTTTTCTGGAGCATGGTTTCCCGTTTGAGATTTGGTTTATGAGATGGGTTAGGCTACTAGGCGTTCGCGTGGTGTACACAGTACATAACGTAACCCCCCAGAACGCTCCTGACCGCTACAAACATCGTTATCTGTCAGCGTACCAAGCGACGGATGCCCTCATTTGCCACGGCAATGAAGCGCGCTCACAACTAATTCAAGATTTCTCGATCTCCCCCGAACGAATCTGGGTAATCCCTCACGGTCCTCTCTTCGCGGAAAAACCAGATCTATCGCCACGAGAACTGCGTGCAAAGCTCGGTTTGCAAGTCGAAGAGCCGTTGGTGCTTTGTCAGGGTGTTATCAGTCAATATAAAGGAATTCCCTTCCTGCTCGACGCTTGGAAGCGTCTGGTGGAAGAGGGAACGAGAGCAAGGCTCCTCATAGCTGGAACTGGCGACGCTCATTTGTTGGCAGAAATCCGCGAAAGGGTTGCGGCGGATGGAATTGGAGCATCGGTGGATTTGTGGCTCCGGTTCATTTCTGTCGAGGAACTTCCCCTGTTGTACCAGGCCGCCGATATCCTCGTCTATCCGTATAAGGCTGGTACCACCAGCGGTGCGCTCTTGACCGGATTAAACTACGGCAAGGCCATTGTTGCTACGAAGTTGCCATTTTTCTGTGAATACTTGCGAGACGGTGAAAACGCGCTGCTGGTAGCGTATGACGATAAGCGAGGGCTTGCACATGCCTTGAGATTCTTAATTGATGAACCGCAGGAACGCGCCCGGATCGCACATGCGCGAGACTGCCAAAATTCAGCTCGAGGTTCTTGGAGCATAATCGCTAAGACCACACGGATATGTTATGAGAGACTATTGGTAAACAACTAAGTTGGCACAACAACTTTATCTATAGTAACTTTTGGATGGCAACGGATCTCTGCGGGCAGATTGTCTGTCAAGCCAACGAATCGTCTTTGGAAGGACTTTTGTGAGGGATTCGGCGAGCTGGTCTCATACCACCGAAAGTGTTGCAACCGTGCGTAATGTCCAGCCCCCATTTCCTGACCTCCAGCGTGCGCGCTAGCGAACGCTCCACGGTCCCCCCGCCCGCCGCGTCACCTCGTTTTCCAAGATCGTTCCGATGATGTACACCGCCGCTTCCTCGGTCGCCCAAGTTGGCTGCTTTCTGCAAGCCACTCGCCAAGCCCCTTTTTTCCTAACCGTTGCCTCATTATTGGGCGACGACGGTCAGATTTGTCGGAGCGTTCGGTCTCTGCGCGGTACTCCCGCCGGCGAAGTATTCATAGGCCCCGATGTCATACGCAGAACCTTGTGGTCTGCTAATCCCGTCTCTGTCTGCAGGGTTGCTGTTCCAAACTACATAACCCTTGTAAGAGTTGGAGCTGCTGACTGTGGTGCCAGCATCGATGGCTGGACTGCCGCTCTGGAGGTGGAAGTTCGGCGTCGATATGCTCACGAAACTTGGATCGGCGTTCACATTGTTGGTAAATGTTCCACTTCCGGCAGTTGGTCCGTTACCGTTGCCGAACCAGACGTTGTTGGAGCCACCGATCTGGGACAGCGCCCCAGAAGTAGCCTGACTCAAATAAGCCTGACTTGAACTCGTTTGCTGAATAATGTTGTTTCGCACGTCTATAAAAACAGAGCTATTGCCGCCACCGCAGGCCGCTCCGGGCCCGTTGCCGTATTTCGTGATCGCGCCCGTAAATCCTACGCTCGTTTGCCCGCCCACATTATAGAAAGTATTGTTGTAGACCTCTGCCGTGCCGGAGCCAACATTTCCGGCTTCGCACTCATCGGCGAAGTAGATACCATCGTAACTTCCGGTTCCGTCCGACGGGTCGGGGCCATTCCCCACATTGTAGATAAGGTTGTTGTAGACTTCGATCTTCCCTTGGGACGGATCGATGCTGGCGAAGTCAATCCCATCGCATTTGTTGTCGTGGATCAAATTGTCGTGGATGGATATGTCATATTGCTGGTGCCCAGTGGAATCGCCTGTCCCTCCAGACCCCAACGGGGAAGAGTGCACAATAAACTCTCGACAAGTGTTATTATTGTGGTTGCTATTCCATCCAGCTTCGATGTGGTTGGCATCCGTGGAGAAGTAAACCGAGTGGTACTGGCGTGAATTACCCGCGATGTTGGCCACTTCGTTTCCAAAGTATTTGATCTGATTATGTTGACTTATTTGGAAACATCCGACCTGGCCAGGACTTCCCGTGCATGTGAAAGAATTTCCAATGAAGCGCTCGTTGTTGCCACTGTATTGGTCTTGGTAAGCCTGAATCGACCCGGAGACCGACAATCCTGCCATCGTGAAATACTGGCAGCTAGAAGGATAACCAGCTGCGCAGCGAATGGCGATATTGCTTTGGCAGTTCGTGCAATGCACTCCCGGCTGCGGCGTTGCGCCAGGATAAGCCACAAGAGCCACGGGGTTTCCAGCTGTCCCGCTAGCACCCCAGTCGAGGGCCGAGTAAGATCCACCGCTCGACACGATCACCCCACCTTCGAGGTAAGTTGTGTCTCCAGCACTCATATGACTGAAGGCGCTCTTCGGTGTGGCCCAGGGAGAAGTCGCACTACCTGTGCTACTATCGCTGCCGCTGGCTGCGACAAAATAAATGTGACCTGTATTGCGCATCGTGAACGGAATTCCGTTGGAGGCTTGTCCATTGACAGTTACCACGAAGTTGCCGGTTCCAACAGCGCAGCCGGAACCCACCTGGACGATAATCTTCTGATACCAGAGGTACGGAGCGCCCCATCCAGTGTATGAGCCGGTGGGAGGGATAACTCGCAGGCAATTGAGGCCGTTCCACGTAATTGTGGACGATCCCTGCGACGCTCCAAAGAAATTGCCGTAGAGGCTCACATAGACTCCCGAAAATCCATTTACGCTCTCTCCCCCGGTGTTGGGACCACTATCCAAGTCACTAAAAAAGAGCGCCGGAGGCTGCGCTTGTGCTCCTCCGATGGATGCCCCTGAAAGAACAAACGCTGCTAAGAGTATGATGGAACAAATCCGTAACTTCACGGTTGATGATCCCCATGCAGAATACTTCCGACCACCTTGATATTTCATTTCGTCCCCTCTTGACGCATCCTTTGGTCTCGCCCCTCGAAGAGTCTGCTCTCTCCTGTAACCCACCGGCAGACTAACGCCCCTCATTCCACACCACACGAGTCTCGGCCCTCTAGCTAATTTGCGCCACTGGCTAAAGGACCTAAAATAGTACAGGCTGTTGCCCTGTACTCTGACGTTCTCAGGAATACAGTCCAGTAGCGACTGTGAAGAACGGGATATGCTCAGAGTTATTGCGTATCTTTGGCTATTCTGCGGGCAAACCGAGAGACTACCTTGAGAACCTCAGTATCGGGATGGTTTCCGGCGTTTTTCGCACATTTGTTGAGACATAGGTTTGGTGGGCTCAGCTCCCTGGAGAGGCAGTCGAATACATTTGTGAGCGCGGATCATGCAGCTTTGATTACTTCGGCGAAACGTTTCGTGTCCAGACAGCGCCGTGTGCACCACTTCGCCCCAGCGATATCGCGCAGCCGCGCTGACGCCAGCATGAGCTTCTACTTGGCGTTCGGCATGGAGCCTGCAGCACGTGCTCTTCACTTGACTCAGCAACCGCGTGCCCCACACAGCTTAGGAGATGCCCTCGACTCGCCGCACGGTCACTCAAGCAAGATACATCTCTACCAACCCTTCTTCCATTGAACTTACTCTCCGCCGGTATACGCTAGTCGGGAATAACCCATTCCTACTTTTGGGGTCAATTGGGACGTTTTTTTAGGGTGACGATCAAGTTGGTTCGGAGTTGGCGGAATGGCTTCGTTAACAGCAATCGTATCCACAAGAGTTCTAAGAGTGCGAGCGGAGGGACGACAACGAATTGGGCGGAAGTAACGATTGAACGAACTTTTACAGTTTCAAACGCATTTGTCTCCGCGAGGCGCGCGATGTCTGTCTCACTGTTGACACGGTAATGAGTCTTAAAAACATCTTCGTCGGGCCGCCCCTGAAGCACACGGATCAACCCTGGTTTCAAACCCTCAGGAAGCAATCGGGCTAAAATTGTCGAGTATCCTCGGGCGTTAGGGGTATGGAAGATGAAAAGCCCGCCAGTCTTAAGAACTCTGCTGACCTCTTGGAATTGCACTGCTGGATTGTCGAGGTGCTCGACAACCATGTTCGCCGTAACGAGATCAAAAGTAGATGTTTTGAATGGAAGTGCCGAAATATTGCCCACGGCTTTCAGGTGGATACTCCTATGTTTCTCGACTGAGGGTAAATCGGCGTCGATGCCGACGACCAGCCCAGCTTTTTCGACCAGTCCTTTTTCCTGTTCGCACCGCCATGAGGGGAGCACTTGATGGCCGCACCCCAGGTCCAACCACTTGAGGTTGTTCCCGACAACCGCAGTCAAGACTTCCTCATATACATACTGCGAGTACTTCAACTTAGGCACGACTAAGCGTTCCATCTTCGCATACAGGTTGAAGAGACTCTTCCGAGAAAACATGGTTCTCACCAAGAAATCACACCATCGCGAATTTAACAGACTCTCTAACGAATGAATTGACTAATCGCTGAATCGTGAGTGTCGCGCTTTGAGATTCGTGTGGAACCGCAGGTGCTTGACCCTCAAGGTGCTGCATCGTCCGGATCTTCCGTGGAATTTCGAGTCTATATTGCGCGCAATCCCTTCTTGTAGAATTCGCGGATCTCATAAATAGTAGGAAACGTAAAGTGAGTTCCAGCACCTTGATCGAGATCATAGATTCGCTGCGTGCCGGCAACAATCTGACGAAGGGCGCGCCCCATACAGTGCGCGCCGTGACGCTTGGATCGACGGATGAGATGGTCCAACGTTTCTCCAGGTTCGATCACAAGCTGATCCTGCAGCAATGCCGCCCCCTCATCCACCTTTGCCGCCATGAAGTGCACAGTCACGCCAACGGTTTTTTCGCCATGAAACATTTGCCAAAAGGTGGGCATCATGCCCTTGTATCGGGGAAGGGGAGCGTGGTGAATGTTAACACAGCCCTGAGGCGGGAGGGATAGCAGTGTCTGTTTCAAAATGTAAGGGCAGGCGACAGAAACTATCAGATCAGCCGAGCGCTGCCGAACGGACTCAACAAAGTCAGCAGCGTTTGGGTTACCAATCCTCCGGTAAGGGATGCCGTACGCACTTGCCGCTTGCTCAAGGCTGTAGAACTGTCGGGCTTCGCGACTCTTCCTCAACTTTCCCAGGAGGCGGTACTTTGCAGCCCTGCCGACCAGCCTGATGAACCCTACGAGCCCATAGAGCGACGTGAGTTCTCGCAGCATTTGGATTCGTGATCGCTTCCCCATCGTCGGGCTGCAAGAAATCTGCACAATTGTGAAATCTGATGCGTAGTTTCTGAGGAATTCATCAAAAAATGGCAGAATGTAGAGAGGGTCGTCCTGGGTGAGGAACTCGATTCGCATCCTTCGCTAACTCCTGACTGTTTCCCAAACGACATACTTCCTGCCACGAATCACTTCTATAATGCTCCGCAGCGCTGCCGCATTCAGGGTACAGAAATAAAGGGGGATGCCTAACGGTTTCCACATTCGATGAAGCGGAACGAGCAATGTCAACAGCGCGAACCCATAGAAGACAATCTGCAGAGCGAATAGCATTGCATACCAGGGCTGGTTCCAAACCATGGCGTTGGTAGCCAGCAATAGCAACAAGAAGAAGGGGACCATCCAACGCAAGACTTTGTGCGAGATTAGCTGGAAACTTACCCAGCCATATTTCACGGGATTCAACAAGCCAGGCACACTCAGCATGCCGCGGATCCCGCGGGTCACGACGCGGACGCGCATCGAGAACTCTTCTTTCGAAGATTTTGTTGTTTCCTCATAAGCAAGTGCGCGATCTTCAAAAACCACGCGGTAGCCCTTTTGGATGGCCCAAAGCGGCTGCACCAGATCGCTGATAACTTCCGGATGAAGTGGGGTGTACGCTGCACGTCGAACAGAATAGATGCACCCACAACAACCTGAAATGGTACGAATGCGCGACTGCATCATCTTGATGAAATTCTCGTAGTTCCAAAACGCAATCATCCCCGATCCGGTCGGTGACTTCCCTTCTGGATCAAAATATTGATAGCGCCCGCTTACGGCGCCAACTTTCTGATCGGCGTAGTTGGTGGCAAGATATTGGAGAGCCAGCGGGTGATAGACCGTCGTCGCGTCCGAGAAAATCAGTACTTCACCCTTCGCAGTTTCCACCCCAAGGTTTTGGGCGTTCGTTTTTCCATTTCTTTGCGGAGAGCGGAACAATCTGACGCGCGGATCTGTGCAGGACTTCACAATCTCATCGGTGAGGTCTGTGGAGCAATCCGAGAGGACAATGATTTCCATCTTGTCCACCGGATAATCGAGAGCCAGGGTTTCATCGATCTTCTTCTGAATGCCGGCTTCTTCGTTATAAGCGGCAATCAGCACCGAGATTGTCGGAAAAAAACCTAGTGGAGCTTTGATCCGTCTGACGAAGAACCCGACGACGGCAAGCAATAAAGGGTATCCGAGATAAACGTACAGAAGAGCGCCGAAGCTCAACCAAACCAGTAACATCGCCCCAGTCTGCCACACACTAGACATGCTTCGCCGCCAGCAACTCGTCGTAGATTCCCATCAGCCGATTCATCATAGCTTCCATACTGAAGCGTTCTCTAACGGTTACGCGTGCAGCTGAACCGATTTGCTTAGCCAGCTCTCGGTCTCGGAGCAGCCCAAGTATACGATCCGCCATCGCATTGGCATCCTCGCTGGCGACAAGATAGCCGTTCTCGCCTTCCTCCAATGCTTCTGCGTTCCCTCCTACGCGGGTCGCGATACATGGTAAACCGGACCCCATCGCTTCGATGAGAGCGTTTGAGAAGCCTTCGTTGCGCGACGGCAGACAAAAAACATTGCTAGCACGGAGAACCGGAAACGGATTTCCCATTTCCCCTGTGAAACGAAAATTATCTGTGAGCCGCAGCGAGTCAACCTGCGCTTGCAGCGCAACCATCGTCTCGGGCTCCAAGACGCGTCCCACAACCAGAAATGTTGTTTGCGGGAACTCAATACAAACGCGCTGGGCGGCTCCGACCAATACGTCGATTCCTTTGATGGAGCGAATATTGGCAAGCGTCGAAACGACGGGCACGCCGGTCTGCAATCCCAGCTCTTGTCGCGCATTGCCTTCAGCAGCCTTGCGATCTAGCTCGGCTATATCAACGCCATTGTAGAGAGTTTCAATTTTTTGCGGAGACAAACGGTCTTGCCGAATAGAGTAGGAACGGACCTCCTCGGAAACCGCGAGAACGCGATCAAAAAGCCGGTTAACAAATGGGTAGGCCAGATTATGTTTTCGTGTTCGCAGAATGCCCATGTCACGCCGGCTGGAAATCAGAATTGGGCAACCGCTGAGCTTTGCAATGGGCGCCGCCCATAGATCTGCAGTCTCGAAGAACGTGTGAACAACGGATACCCTTTCGGCGCGTATCAGCCGAAGCAAACGGATCGCCTGTTTGGTCGCATTAAGATCATAAGTGCGCTTCAGAGGAAGACTGTAGAGTGGTGTAGGAAAAGCTCTCAGTGCATCCAAATCCGGATTCATATTAAAGGCGACCACGCTGCATCGAAATCGATTTGGGGAAAGCCGCCGGGTCATCTCAAGCAATATTCGTTCGGCACCACCTAATTGGCGCAGCTGGTCAATCACGTACAGCACATGTGGAAGTTCACTTGAATTTGCTGACCCGCGCAGGTTCGCCGGCTCAGTACGATCCCCTGATTGGACCGGACCACTGCCCCCGGTTCGCTCGGGGCAGACGGCCGTACCGGCTTCGAGTTTCATGCAGGGTTCTCGCTCAACATCGCGGCTTGCAAGGTTTCTGCAAACAACCCCGCTTGTCCATCAATGTACATCCGATACCAAACTTCAAGCATCAGCAACGCCCAAATCTTGAGCGCGTTATCGCGCTTTCCTTCGGCATGATCCTTCAAGAGCTCTTCGATCGCTTCGGGACGAAAAACGCCGCGCCGCTCGATTGCTTTCCGAGACAGCAATTCAGAGATTAAAGGCTTCAACTCCAAGTTGATCCATTGGGGCAACGGAGGATTGAAGCCCATCTTTTTCTTCCGGAGAACACTCGCGGGAAGTACCCCGTGCATCGCTTCACGGACGATCCTTTTCGTATTCCCGGGACGGTACTTCCATCCAAAGGGAATAGACAAACCAAATTCGACAACGTGATGATCGGTGAAGGGGCATCTCACTTCCAGCGAATTTGCCATTGACATCCGATCTGCATATTCCAAGCAGTTTCCGGCAAGAAAGGAGGACAGGTCCACATATCCAAGCTGGTTCAGTGGATCCAAGTGAGATCCTCGGCGGAAAAGTGTTCGGAGAAAATCTCCAGAATCCCAACCCTCGACTTGCGAGGCGAATTCTGACGTATAAAGCGAATGTTTCTCAGCCTCCGAGAAATAGCCGACCCACTGCAAGTACATCTCTTCCTGGGGCAGCCACGCTGATTCGAGAAACTCCCGGATTCTGCGATTCGCGTGGCGACCGCTCGTATCGTCTCGCAGAATGCGAGAGGCTCGGGAGATCAACCCCCGAGTTATTAGAGATGGCAATGCGCGGTATTTTCCTGCCAGCCAAGCTCCCGCGTACCGCACATAGCCACCAAATGCCTCATCGCCTCCATCCCCTGAGAGGGCGACCGTGACGTGCTCGCGCATGTGTTTCGTGAGAATGTATTCGAGAATCGCCGTCGGATTCCCGAAGGGCTCGTCAAAGTGCCGCACGACTGTGCCGATATGTTCGGCACACTGGGCGTCCACCTGTAAGACCTGATGATCCGTTCCGAATTTCACAGCAACTTCATTTGCCTGCTCAATTTCGTCAAACCGTTCGTTGTTGCGAAAGCCGATGCTGAAGGTTTTCACCGGCTTCACGCTATTTTTCGCAGCGAAAGCGGTGATGGCGCCAGAGTCAAGGCCGCCACTGAGGAAAACGCCGAGGGGAACATCGCTCATCAGCCGAATGCGCACTGCTTCATCCATCAAGTCGCGCGTCTTTTCGAGAGCCTGCTTGTAAGAAAGCATTGATGCGGCTCCGGCCGCCTCGACTGGGTCCCAATACGTCTGCATATGATGGTTGAGCTTCCCATTCACGCCAACCTCCAACGTGAGGGTCGTCGCGGGAGGGAGTTTGCAGATCCCCTTAAAAGCGGTTTGCGGCGAAGGGAAGTAAAGATATGTGAGGTAATCATGCAGCGCTCTTGGATCGGCCTCGGCCGGCACTTCGCCAGAAGCTAACAGCGTCTTAATCTCAGAACCGAAGAAGAATTTATCTTCCTTCAGGTAATAGAAAATCGGCTTCTTTCCGACTCGATCCCTTGCCAGAAGGAGACTTCTCTTCCGGGCATCCCAAATGGCTAGCCCAAACATCCCGCGCAAGCGTCGGATGACATCCTCACCCCATTCCTCGTAACCATGGATGATAGTTTCGGTGTCAGTCTTCGAATTGAATCTATGATTGGCTGCGATGAGTTGAGAACGTAATTCTTGAAAATTGTAAATCTCGCCGTTGAATGTGATCCAAACCGTCCCATCTTCATTGCACATCGGCTGGTGGCCAGCCGGTGAGAGGTCGATAATGGAAAGCCGCCGATGGACCAGGGTGACACAAAGGTCGGTCCCCGCGATGGAGAAAACCTGTTCCCCTGCGTCATCAGGTCCGCGATGTCGGATGGAGAGCCCGCACTCTCGCCGGGCCGGGTTACTTGAGATTTGACCGTAAATTCCGCACATAGTGATGTCGCTTATCTTGCTGAAACCGATTGTAACGTGCTCATCAGTCGAGACGCTTCGCTGGGAGTGTAAAAATGCCTGTTAATGGATCATGGGTATACGCCCACTGCAGGCGGGGACGTTAGCCCCACCTCTTCCGATCCAGTCATTAATGTTGGCCTCGTATCCTCTGTTGCAACAAGACCTCTAGCCACAACTCCCAAGAGCACACAAAAGAAACCGTTTACCTGCAAAAACGTCCATCGATCACCGAAGAAATTCACAATGAGCGTCGTCACCCACATTGCGAAAAAGCCGCATCCGATCGCCTGCAAGAGAGGGTCAGTCGCATGACGCAACAGTCTCCAAGCCATTTTTCCTGCTGCAAAAAGGAGCGCCAGAAACAATAGAAGCCCGATGACTCCCATTTCCAATGCGACCTTGAGATAGTAGTTGTGCGTGTCCCCATAATTACCAATTCGCGCCATGGATCGGTAGGTATCGAATCCGGTCCCGAAAACAGGATCGTGATCGATCACCTTCATCGCATCCTCCCAAATAGTGACGCGATCTTCGGCTGACGAATCTAGACCTTGTCCATTCTGATAAGTCATCATCACCCGCTCTCTTACTGCGTTCGGAACGATGCCCTGCCAACCTATCAGAATCACTACAAAAACGATCAGTAACTTTCGGTTCTTCACAAGACCAACGGTCAGAAAGCCCAGCATAAATCCCACGTAGGCCCCTCGGGAAAAAGAAAACAGAAGCGAGTAGATACTTGTGAAAGCCACGAACCATATCCCGATAGTAACCAGAAGCTTTTTGGAATATGCCGCTAGTCCAATCAAGAAGACGAGGAATTCCGCTTGGAAAGCTCCCATTCCATTTTCACCGGCAAAACCGAGCGGCCCCGCATCGCGCAGCTCGTAGGAGAAAGAAGAAAAGTCACGTCCACTAATGTTGCTATGGTAGGCGCGGTTTACCATCAACATCGAAAGACACATCAAAGCCAGCAAAATCGTCATCTGTTTCTTTGTTCGGATCGTAGCGGCAACCACAAATACCAAGAGCAGCATCTCAACGTAATTTTTCCAATCGGAAAAACGTGGATCCTCAATTGACAGTGGCAAGTCTACTCCAAGATAGGAGGCCCCCTTCCAGAGCGAGAGGTACATCAACAAGCAAAAACCGGCGATCCATTTGTTCACGGCCGAAGGCAGGAAAATTGGCCGCTTGCGATGAACGTACAGGCCTATCAGAACGCCGAGCATTAAGACGTCTACCAGCTTCTCTCCAAACGGATAGTTGTGAAGCCAGTACCGAGCCGTCTGCATCGGGAGGAGGGGCACAAGATAATACAGTCCCAGTTCGGGCTTCCAAACAATGGAAAGTAGAAACGCCGCGATCGCACCTATGTAGAGCACCAAAGGCTGGTATCCAGCAAGGCCGAGACGCAACATCGATTTTCCTCTGCTCCCTCGTTACTCGTGGTTTTCCGCTGAATGCATCTCCAAGTCCCGGAAACTATATCGAGAACTCAGCCCAACTACCCCGCCTCGTTATCCTACGCGAGGCAGGTGCGAAAGGTAGTTCCATCTGTAGTGTAGTCCTCGTTCTAAACGCGAGGCAGGGGCGATCCCGAGTGGGCTACCTGACTCGGTGTCCGGCTCCTTGGAAGTACGATTCTGACTTGCTCGGACCCTATCAAAGGGCAATTCGACAGCCATGGTCAATAGCATAAGTCACCTGTTTTCAATGCGCTAGACGGAGTTCCGGAGGATTGTCCGTACTCCTGAGAAACGTTTTCTCCGAATTGTCCGTTCCATTTCCTCTGCTAACCGTATTAAATCAAAACGAATGATTAGCTACCAGGAGTTAAAAAGACACACTCGGTACAGGCATCGCCTCAAGTGGAAGGAGGCGGCGTCCCAGTACGAAAACAGCTCCGGACCCGGCCGCAATTGCCTTCAACGGCCACTAATCATAATCATGTTCATTCTTTTCATTACGAAGTGTCTTAACGCACGGGTGATCGCAAGCTTGACTTAAGTGAGTGGAGGTATATGCTCACTACTTATGGCCGACTTCCACAGCGGCGTTATCGACCTCGAACAGGAAAATTCCGCGCCGGGAATGTCCTCTGCATGGGGTCCCGAAATATAGTCGCGTTCTAAAGGCACGTTTGAGTTCTAAGGAAGAACGAGGAGCTCAATTACCACAAATTCGCTCGCTGGCGGATGCGGGTATACCCGAATGCACGACGGCGCGTGACATCACGGAGGTGCCCATGGAAGGCTTAGGCCCGACGATTAGACGCAAGGCTTGGAAGCGTGCCGTTTCCGAGCTTGCGATGTGGACGACATCGAAAATTCCCCACCTAACAAGATGGGGATTATGGAGTTGGGCTAAGGCTTCCATTCTGCTTGGCCATCAGCCTCACGACCTGTTTTATCGAATGGCAAATGAGCTCTATTATCGGGCTTACGCAGTAAGACGTCTGCGAAATGGCATGAGAATTAGGCTGGTTTGGAATGATCTGAGTCACGCTCAAATTTTCAAAACAGGCTGGACTGACGCACAAAACGTTGAAATCCTAAGCGCTATCCTTTTTCCGGGGATGGTTTTTTTCGATGTCGGCGCTAATGTCGGCTTTTATACGCTGGTCGCTAGCAGGATCGTTGGAAAGGATGGTGAAGTTCACAGTTTCGAACCAAACCCGGAGACCTTTGGCTGCTTCAAGGAGAATCTCAGAATTAATGCACTGGAAAATGTTTTCGCCAATCAGTTTGCTCTTTCAGACTCAAAACAAACTGGCAGGCTCTATCTTCACCGGCCTCAGTTCCAGGGCGGAACTTCTCTGGGAGTGGCGTCACCTGAAGACGCCCTCGACAAACGAGTCTGCGACGTGAGTTGTGGAACGCTCGATGACTATCTGCGCGATTCCCATCGTGAGCGGATTGATGTGATGAAAGTGGATGTCGAAGGAGCTGAAGTGAAGCTCCTCCGGGGCGGTGCCAGCATTTTGCAGGCTGAAGACAGGCCTATCATTCTTATGGAATTTAACAGTGGTGCCCTTAAGAAAATAGGTCACACTTGTAAGGAACTGGCTGACCTCGCGGTAGGCTACGGATATGATTTATTTCGGGTCACGGATCTTGGCTTGAGTCCGCTGGAGGAAAACCCGCCCAGTGATTTCACTTATGACTGCCTGCTATCCCCGAAGAGCAAAACAGCAGGAGTCCTCGCGATATTGGGACCGAGATCCATTCGGATACAGGGATGCTGACGAACACATGGCGTAGCAAATATACTTTTAATACCGGCGTCGTGGCCACGCCGGCGGAAGGTAGTCGCCGAGCTTATCAGTTTTTCGGCGGACGTCCTTCAGCGTGTCGATGTCCATAGCCTCCTGCCGCGATCTTCTTCAATTTGCATTCTCTTTTTTCGGTTCTCTCATCTGCGCCATCTCTAGTGCCTTCATCTCGCTGTATAGGTGCCGCCATTTGTCTAGCCCTTCTCCCCAGATTGGCACGTCCTCGAGAGGGCTTGAGGACTCGATGAGAAGGAAGCGACGTACGGCGCAGTAGAACATCGCGAGGCCGCGTGAGGCAGAAGTAGACTTGGGACCAGGGCGCGACGAGCAAAGCGTTATGCCGAAAGCTGGAGATCTGCAAGCAAACGTATCGCCGCGGAGCGGTGGGAAAATTCGTCGTTGCTTCTAATGTGGTGGGATAATCATAATGGTCTGAGAAAGCGAGCGGTTTCAAAGCAAACGTGCTGACGACCAATACGCTTCGATACTCTGCTTCAAAGGCTGCGCGCGCCTTCGTTCTCTATGCGGGGCTATCACGGATACTCTGCGTTTTTAACTCGCAACCACGAATTTTGATGTTCCATGGCACGGGGACTCCCGACTTCCCGGCGGAAGCTTTCCGCGCCCAACTGTCCTTTCTTAGCCAATATTATCGAATCGTCCCGTTGGGAGAGGTTTGCCAAAGTATTGGCACGCATCGAGAGGCGCGGCCAAGGGTGGCGCTGACCTTCGATGACGGGCTGCGAAACAACTTTATGACCGCGTACCCTATTCTCCGAGAATTTCGCGTGGCGGCCACTTTCTTTGTATGCCCCGGTTTGATAAACAGCCGACGGTGGTTGTGGAACCATGAATGCCGTGCCCGTCTGTGGTGGATGTCAGTGGAAAACAGGAACCGCTACGCCAAGAGACTAGGCCTTGAAACATACGATGTTGAACAAATTCTACTCAAACTGAAGTACACGGCCCAAGCTACACGAGTTGAGCACGAACGAATTATACGCGAGATGACTGTCGATTTTCGCCCAACAGAAGAACAGCACCACAGGTATGATCTGATGAGTTGGGAAGAGCTTAAGGCAATGGATCGTAATTTTGTCGAGATAGGTGGGCATTCAACAAATCATCACATCCTTACTCAATTGAATGATAATCAGCTCGCTAGTGAGGTCGGCGAATGCAAGAACTGGTTGGAGAACGAATTGTGCCGCAAAGTTCCTCACTTCTGTTATCCAGACGGGGCCTACGACACCCGGGTAGTGAGTTGCGTCGGCAAACATTTCGAATTGGCAGTCACGACAAATGCAGGTTGGGTGCCTCCCCAACCTTCAATTCTGGAACTCCCCCGCATCCCGATCGCCGACAACCTCGTAGATCTTGCATGGCGGATGCAGAGACCGGGCAGCTAAACTGAGAACCTCGGGTGGCGTCAATCTGCAAGAATAGAGAGTTTGAGGTAGCCTTGACCATGGCATCATTTGTACCTTCGTGGGTTCCTGTGGGGAGTCTTCATCATGTCGGATACATAGTTCCGTCGATAAACGGTGTCGCTGAGAGCTTTTGCGAATCGATCGGAGCAAATTGGGACCGTGTTGTAATCCATGATCCTTTACAACAAGTATTTGTTAGTTTCCTGCAAAGCAGGGTCCCAAACGATCCATTGATCGAGCTCGTTGAACCGGCAAGCGCCAACTCACCTGTGACTAGTTTTTTGGAGCATGGAGGAGGGTTGCATCATATTTGCTATCAAGTTAATTCCCTAGAAAAACAGCTTGAGTTAAGCCGAAAAGCTGGAGGCTTCATCGTGAGATCGCCCCTGCCCGCCGTTGCTTTTGGCGGCCGCAGAATCGCGTGGGTATATACGAAGAGTAAACTTTTAATTGAATACCTAGAATGTTGATGCACGCTTGGCGGCTTGGCGGATTCCTGTTTGCTAAGCTCATCGGAAACCATGGAATCGCGGCCACGTCGTAGCAATATAACGAATGAACGGAGATGGGCCACTGATCTTGTGTACGATATTGCAATTCCGGCCGAGAAACCTTCTTAACTTGTGAGGACTAGCGTTGCCGATACTCCCCTATTCACCCGAGGATTTTGATGCCGTTAGGGCTTTTGCGTCTCGGCGGCGCGTCTCGATTCTTACTCACCGTGAGTTTGTCGATTACTATTATTCGACCCGCAGTTTTTGCAAACTGTACCTCTACCTGGAAGACAAAGGGAATCTTGTCGGTACCATTGGTATCGAACTCCTAAACTTCCAATACCGCGGAATGGAGATCGTCGCTGGTGTTGCAAGCAACTTCCATGTCGCTGTTCCGGGGATCGGTGGTTACTTATACTTTCATTGGGTGAAAACGTGCCCTTTTTCGCTGGAGTTTGGAGGCTCAGAAGATGCTCATAAAATCGTTAGCCAGCAACGGTGGACATGCTTTAACGGAATTAAGAAGTTCATCTTGAATTATGACTATCCGGTTTATCCGAACAATCGCTGGTGGTCCAGGGCCGCAAAGTGGGCCGTGCGGAATGCTACCCGTAAGGCTATATCTAAGTTCGCTTCTGGTATTCCTCGCGAGGTATTGACACGAATTTCGGTTCGCGAGGAGCATGAGTATCAAAAGGATCTATTACCGCGACAATCTCCGTTCGATTTTCGGCTGGCTCCCTCGATCGAGTATTTGGCGTGGCGTTACAAACTGGGGCTTTCCTTCGTTCGATATCGCCTGTTTCGTGTTTTCTCCAATAGCAGTACGCTAGGTTATGTGATTTTGAGTGACTTTCCCGACCGAATCGTTGTGGCGCAGAGTGATGGTGATGATCCCTCGGGTCTAGCCTACGGGACGCTCTTGAGCATTCTTGAAGTTGCGCGCGACGATCGAAAACCCAGAAAAGTGTTGCTCCTCTCTTCCCACAGGCAGATGCAAACGCTCTACGAGCATTTCGGTTTCCGTCCCGAACAGACGGACTTCTTCTTTGCTTTATCTTCTCTACGGCAGAGGATTGAAATTCCTCTAAGCACTTCGAGTTGGCTGATTAACTATGACTGGTGTGATCAGGGCTTGTTTGACACAGTGGTACCCAAAAGCAGAACCTAGTCGCTGACAGACAAGAAGTACAGATTTGAAATCTCAGTTTCCGCGGTTCTTCGGTCTTCGCATGCGTGTCTTTCCAATCGAGCGAATTCATTCTTTCTCGAATTGAGAAGTGCGGTCTTTCGTCTCAAGGTATTCGAGAATAGACGGGTAGGAGGTTAGCCTTTCGAGTTCTTCCGGACCGAACGAAACACCAAATTCCTCCTCAATGATCGTCAGAAGATTGATGGTCGCGATGGAATCCCATTTCTGTATGGATCGTGGACTCGCTTGAAAAATCTCATTTTTTTCCAGACCAGGAAACACTTCCGAAAAACAGTTCATGAGTCTTACGGAAAGATCATTCATCGTTTAACTCTCTAATAGAATGAAATCTGGCGGGACATTTTGCGATAAACGATCCCCTGGGAATTCTTAAGCCAAGGGCCGAAGGCTGAGGGGAAAACTCCGACAGAAAATACTGGAATGGACCGTTCTTTTCTGTAACCTTAAAATCGAGGATGATTTCTTCCGAAGCGAATTTGTCGAACAAGTAGGCCAGACAGCAGTGCTCAACGCGGCGGGAGAATGCTCGGCAGCTCATCACCCACACCTCAACACAGGTTTTGTTATCCACATTTCTCCCTGCCAATACGGCGATCTTTCCTAATGGCCCGTACTTGTCCTGATATTCGGCCACCAAGAGGAAAGATTCGGGATTCCCGAGAAAGGCTTGCCACTCCGTCTCAGACAGGCGCTTGCCATTTAGATTGAACTGATTGGTCTTATTAACCAGTTCAAGCGCCCGAGGGTCCACAGGGATCTTATGCAAGCTTAGTTCTAGCTTCGCCTCCGCTTGACGTAGAAAGTCGTCAGCAGAAAATGGATCATCCACACTTTCCTTGAAAATTGCGGAATGGCGAATACTCTCCATCCGTATTGAATCTTCCTTGGTTATTGAAGTTTTTCCGAATAGATCTCGTAAATTTGTCAATAGTAAGTAAACGGCCTTATAGTCGTCCTTTGGAAACAGAATGCACTCAATCTCTGGGTGTGTGGCTTTTACTTCGGCCAATTCCATAGGACTGTCGTCGATAAAGACGACACTCTCAGCGCTAACATTCCACGTCTTGAGGATACGGGAGACAGATTCCGATTTGCGTCCCCAGTGGGCTTCCATAGGGAACACATCCTTTGCCGACAGAAACATTCTGTCACTCTTAAGAGCCTGCTGCACAATGGAAGGGTTGTTCTTACTGGCGACTGCAATAAGAACGCCTTCCTCGGATAGCGCCCGAAGCAACTGCTGGTAGAGCCCGTGCATATGGCCGCGGCGCTCTAAGCTCCATGAGATGCCTTCAATCCCAACTTCACCTAGGATCCCGCGCCAGATCGTGTCGTCAAGATCCGTGATGATCCCTTTTTTAGGCACTCGATTGATAATCAGCTGAGCTAAGGCCTGAGCAAGTCGAGAGGCAAAAGATAGCCCATAGGGGAATCCAGAGAGAACCTCAGACTGGACATCAAAGCGGTCAAACCCAGACGAATGCCTCGTCAAGTAGGCACTGTTGATAAGTTTTAGATTAGGTTGACGCACAATCCAGCTTCCAAGTCTCGCTACCTCCTCTTCTAATTCCTGTTCAAAACTGCTCGCTTGCCAAGTCGGAGTAAAGGCAATCGGAGGTATCTGCAATGAAGGCAGAGAAACAACCACCTGATGACGAGCGGAAGCGTTCTGCAAGTGCTCTTTGATTCGATTCAGTTGAGGCAGCAAGCTTCTGAGGATGTCTTCCAATTGCTTTGGTCCCCAGCCGCCCAAGGATCGGATGCCTAGTCTTGGATCAATGTCACTCCATTCCACGATTACAGCTGCGGCTTCGCCATCGAGTGTATCAATCTGTCCGATATTGCCCGCGATGTCGCCGTATAGGCCGGTTGTGACTTCCACACAGCGATCCGGAAGAAGCGTTTGAAGATTTGCTGCCAGGAATGTCTGCAAATGACCTGGCGTGAATCCGCAAGCTAAAAACGTGAGAAAAGGCTTTGCGTTGTGTGGCGCCTCACGAAGAATTCTGAGCGCGTCGACCAATTTCATTTTCTTTTAAGAGTCTCTCTTATTAGGATAAGTTGATGGAAACCATCTTGGCTGTCGCCTGTCGGGATTCTCCATGGGAATGGACCATCGATTTCAGCGTGCTGCAATGGCGCGACCCTGCAAAGCTCAGTACAGTGCTCACTCCCATCAGTTTGTTGAGCCATATGAGCGATTGCCGGAATGAACAGGTGCTTGGAAATTGACACGGGCATTCAATACTCCTTGTACTAGTCCCTCGAACTTCGACACGGCTGCTTCGACACGATGTTCGCGAGAAACAATCTCTACTCCTGCCTTTCCCATTTTATCGCGCAGATCCGAGTTCTCTACCAATTCTAATACTGCCTTGCCGATTGCGGAGAGATCTTCACTATCCACGCGAAACCCGGTGATTCCCTCACGAATCGCGTCCGCCGTGCCCCCCGCGATGCCTCCGATCACAGGCGTGCCTGAAGCACTAGCCTCAAGAAAAACAACACCAAACCCTTCAGTATCTCCGGAAAGATTTCGATTTGTTTGCAAAAAGATGTCCGCGGCCCCGTAGAACATTGGGACCCGCGACTCATCCACAAATCCCGCGAAGCATGTGTAGTTGTTAGCTCCAAGCCGATCAACAAGATCGCGCAACTCCTTTTCCTGTTCGCCAGTTCCGGCGATCACATGGAGCCAGTCGGAAGATAGTTTACCTTCACGCCTCAAACCCGCCAATGCACGCACAGCTTGGTCGATTCCTTTGCGCTTGGTCAGCCTCGCCAGCGTGAGGATTACCTTTCTGGTCGCCCAGCCGAGTTGCTGGCGAAGCTGATCGCGGTCAGCACGTGGCGAGAATCGATTCATGTCGACAAAGTTCGGTAACAGAGAAATCTGTTCCTTCGCAATACCCGCCAGATCAGCCGCTCTGTTGGCAGTGTATCGACTCACCGAAATGTTTAAGTCTGCGTTTCGGATCGCCTTCAATTGGTTTTTAAAGAGATACGGACGAACCAGGCGAGATTCCCCGCCAATTGCTAGTTCTTCACCGTGAAGGTAATTGATGAAAGGGATCGATCCTGGGATTCGACTCATAAGCCATCCGGCAGCCAAGGTCGCACCACATATGACAATGTCAGGCTGAACCTCTCTGATTGTTCTGCGCCAGTGGCGTCTGGTCATGTTGAAAAATCGAACCGAATCAAGCACACGTTCCATCAATCTCGAGTCAGAACGAAATACAAGATCAAATCGTTCGATTCGTCGCATTTCGTAACCGTAGTTGGACCTACAACTCAAGTCGAATTTCTCCATCTCCGCTATTTGGCCGCCCAAACGCTGGCTGAGAATAACAGGAGCTAGAGATCGCACGCGAGTCAACAGTTGGTGGTAAACCTGTACCGCACCTCCATAGTGCGCCGGGAGGAAATAAGGAGCGACCAGGAGCACACGGGGACGCTCCGAATGACGGATGGGACTGACGAATTGACCATACATGCGCGGGTTATTGGGCTCCACGACCCAGGACCACGACCTTGACAGTCTCGAACAAAATCGCCAAATCCACCAAGAGCGAAAGATTCTTTAAGTAGAAGAGGTCCAGCTCCAATTTACCCTTGGCATCCTCCAGATTCGCGCCATATCGGAATCTCACTTGCGCCCACCCAGTCAGTCCGGGACGTACCGCGTGCCGTAAGTTAAAGAAGGGAATCTTCTCCGACAGCATCTCGCAGAAAACTGGACGTTCCGGACGAGGTCCAACAAGACTCATCTCTCCGCGAAACACATTGAACAGTTGGGGAACCTCATCCAACCGGGTCTTGCGCAGGAACCGGCCTACTCGAGTCACGCGACTGTCTTGCTGCGTGGCCCATTGCGGGCCGTTCTTCTCTGCGTCTTGAACCATCGACCGGAACTTTAAAAGTTGAAATTCGCGCCCCCGGTGCCCCACACGTGTCTGGCGAAAAAAAATCGGAAAACCCGATTCTAGGTAGATCGCTATGGCAACGAGGGGTAGCAACGGCGAGACTAAGAAAAGGATGATCGACGATACGAGGATATCCATCGCCCGTTTAGCCGCCAGCACAATCAATGATTTCTTAAACCCATCCGACAGAATGAGCCAGCTAGGCGAAAGGTGCTCCAGCGTGATTCGCCCGGAAAGCCTCTCAAAACAACTATGGACATCTTCGACGCGAGTCCCCGCAAGCTTCAAATTTAGCAGTTCTCGCACCGGAGTACCGCCCCTTCGTTCCCTTAAGGAGAGCACCACACGATCGATTTTTTCACGCGCGACAATTTCTTCGACGTCTTGCGTTGCGCCGATGATCCGCGGGTTCACCAGCGATTTCCCGATGTCCTGTCCTCTCTCATCGAGAAATCCCACAACCTTCATGTTGTATTCTGGGTGACCAAGGATATGTTTAACCAACGATACGCCACCCTCGCTAGTCCCAAGGACGAGAACTCGCTCGTCACCACGAGCTAGCAAATTTGTAGCATTTGCTGACAACCGCCAGCTCAGCAAAAGAATAAACATTAACGGTGCGGCGGTCAGTGCAATACCGCGGCCAAGGCTCGCTCCCGGTGCAATGAAATAGATGACCGCCAATGCCAAACAAGCAGTTCCAAGTGCCTGCATGGTGTGGGCGAGAAGATCGGCCCGGCGGCGCACCACTCGAAAATCGTACAAATCGTTGAAGTAAAGCGACAGCCAGCAAACGAGGGTGACCACCCCTATTTTGGCCCAAAAGAAACCCGTATGAACGCTGGTATGGAATACTTCGGGAAGGCGGACTGCTGCAGCTGCCACCAAAGCACCGATAGTTGCCCCAATGTCCACGAACATCAGGAGCAGAGTTCTAGTTGGAACTTCGTGTGACCCGATTCGCGGCATCTTTTTTCGCTGTAAGAGGGTGATTCGCTATTGCGACCCTCTTTCTGACACTCGGACTCTCTTACCTTCAAACCTGAAAAGCGTGCAATCGGGTGACCACTGCAATCCAATTAAGTCTTTTATTTTCAGTAACTCACGAGGAGCTCGAAGGCAGTTCCCGAGGCGGAAGGAAAACCTCTTCTCGATTCTGTCCACGGGCGTTCACAGCTCCCAGCGGCTCTTTTCCCATGATGGCCCAGTTTGGTCTCCACTACCTTCCAGCATTGGCAAGGTAGCTCACCCCGCTTTCTGTTTCTCGCCTTTTTTGTCCTCGCTCCCATACCCATAGGAGTAATATGCGCTATAGGAATCCGCACCTTCAACTGCGTTCAAAACAACACCTATCACATTGTTCTTTCGCAATTCTTTGCGAGCCCGCTGGGCCATGGCAGACGGTGTCGATTTGGATCTCACCACCAACAACACGCCGTCGACAAAACCACCCAGTACGCTGGCATCCGCAACTGGCAGACACGGCGGCGAATCCAGGATTACCCAGTCGAAAAGCGGCGCAACACGATCGAGTAGTTTTTGCAATCGTCCGTTCGAAAGTAGCTCGCTCGCATTACTCTCTCCGCCCTCCCCTCCTGCGATGAAACAAAGATTCCCTTCCTGGCCGTGCTGAATGATCTCCGCCTCGCTCGCTTGTTCGCGCAGATATTCAAAGAGTCCGGGCGAAGCGGGCGCACCTAATGGAAGATGCAGTCTGGCCCTTCGCAAATCTCCATCAATGAGCAGTACCTTTCGATCGCGCTCGCGGGCAATTGCTTGGGCAAGATTTGTTGCGACAAATGTCTTCCCTTCCGCTGCGAGGGCACTAGTAATCAACACTCTCTTAAGAGGCGCAACATCCCGCATTTGATACAGCCGCGCACGCAGGGTTCGGAACTGTTCTGCACCATCGTGCGGGCTGTGACGATCGGAGAATACAATCATGTTTGGATCGGGTTGCCACACCGGTTCTGCGCATTGCTTGAGAAGGTCGTCAAATCTCAGATATTGACCCGAGATTCCAGCGGCATGAGTCGGGCGCGGAGTGGGCTGATGCCGTTCCACCGCCGGAATGACAGGCACCTCTTGCGAAGCCGTCGGGACACGCGCTGGTTCGTCAACATGCGCTTTTGCCTCCGGCGTTTCTAGCGCTCTCTCGCCATGCGCCTTTTTTAGGGCCTCGTAAATCTTACTCATGATTTCCTTTCCCGTATAACCGCCGTAAGAGGTTTCGGTTCTTCCGCCGGCCGCAGAATCGTGAATAGATCACGGAGAAGACCTTCCACTCGTTCTCCTGGTTCCTTGTTCATGTCCGACCAGGCTCCGGGCACGGCGATGGGTGAAACTTGGTCCAATTGGAATTCCTTCGCCGCGTCTTCAACAACTTTCGCCGGCACCGGCCTGACGCCTTCAGCAAACGAATTAATCAAGGCATGTTCACACAGGAGATTGACAACCCGTGGGATCCCTTTAGCGTAATGATCAATAGTATCCATCGCCTCTTTGGAAAAAATTGGCTGGCCATTTGCACCGGCGATCCGCAGTCGTTCGGCGATATACCCATAGGTTTCTTCCCGGCTTAGCGGAACGGTCCGGCTCCGGAAAACGATCCGCTGCCTCAATTGGCGCAGTTGAGGTTGCATTAGTTTTTGTTCTAACTCCGGTTGCCCGGAGAGCACGATTTGAAGTAGTTTTTCACTGGAAGTTTCTAAATTTGTTAAAAGTCGAATCTCCTCCAGCAGTTGATCTGAAAGATTCTGCGCTTCATCTACGATCAGCACCGTGGTCTTCCCCGCCCGATATCGCTGCAACAACCACTGGTTCAGCTTTAAGAGAACCTGGCTCTTTATCCGCGATTCGCACGGTATTCCCAGCTCCGCCATCACGAAATCAAATAACTGGCTGACATTCTGCAGCTGCGAGTTGAATACGAATGCCGTTGCCACATCCCGCTCACGCGTCCAATCGAGCAGCCGATTGAGTAGTGTCGTTTTCCCCGTTCCGACTTCTCCCGTTAGTAAGAGGAATCCCTTCCGACTCTCGATCCCATAGGTCAAAACCGACAGTGCTTCCTGTGTCGACTTCGTCATATACAGGTAGCGCGGGTCTGGACTAAAACTAAAGGGAAGGTCTTTCAACCCAAAAAAGTTTTTGTACATTCTCGATTAAACCCCGACATTCATATTGATCGGCTCGCCTTTTCGATCTGGAATTTGCATTGCCGAGCCGTTGCTGCTGTTCTCTCTAGCCGTTTCTATGGCCGGAATCATTGCCAGAGTAGGCAGTTTCAAAAGATGCTCTACGTCCTTATCGGTCCTTAGAGTAGTGTCCTGAGCCTCCAGCAGGAACGCGATAGCCAAGCCAAATCCTAGTCCTCCGGCTAGACCGCCGAAGGCAAATACACGTCGGTTTGGAAATGTCGGACTTTGCGGGAGGCTAGGCGGATCCAAGACTCGAAATTGTTCACCCTCCTGCCGTCTTTCCAGATCCTGAGACATAGCCGTATCGTTCTGCTTTTTCAGTAAGTCATTATAAATGCCTAGCGCCGTTTGATAATCGCGCGTGAGCGCTTTGTACTGTTGTGCTACGGACGGTGTCAGCTCCAATTTTGCCTGCACCCGTCTAATCTCCTCCTGCAGTCGGGATTGTTCGCCCATTCTCTCGCGGATGTTCACATCGATTTGATGGAGTTGGGCGCGCAATTGCTGTGCCTGTGGCGTGTCCACGGCCGTCTCCCGCCCGTCCGTCTCTTTTGGGGCGTGCGCTTTAGCAGCTTGCTCTTCCATCCTTTGCTGCAACTGCGATATTTCATTTTTGACCTTGACGACGTCGGGATGGTCATCCGTGTACTGCGTGCGTAATGACGCAAGGCGCTCTTGAAGCGCGGTGAGCTGGCGTGAGAGTATGTCGGGATTTTCGCCCGTCTGCGATAATTTGGCAGCCGCGATTTGTTCACTTAGCGCCGATTCCAGGAACAGCTTATCTTGTTGAGCCCGATTCAGAGACTGCGTCACGGCATCCAATTGCGAAGCTAATCCTGTAAGCAGGCTGAAATTGGTTTGCGCTTCCTCGGGAAGAGCTCCCTTGTAGTGCCTTTGGAAGTCGGCGAGTTTCGCGTCCTGGTCATCCAGTTTGGCCTTTGCCTCTTGCAGTTGTCTGCCGATGAAGTCAGTCGTAACATTCACTTTACGTTCAGTAACAATTACATTCTGCTGCAAGAACATCGAGGTAATTTCGGTACAGATCTGCTGCGCCAGCTGCGGTCGGCCCGCCATCACATCGATCGTAAAACCTGGCAATCCACTCGCGTTTGTGCGATCCATCGGCCTGACTGCGCTTACGTCAATTGAGCTACGCAGCCGCGCCACCAATTCTTCCATTGGATGCTTTCCCACATCTTCTCGGTAGAGATTGAACTTCTCTATGATCTGCTGAAGTCTCGTCCTGCTCAGAATCTCCTCTCGCATTGTCGCGAGGCGCTGGTTTGTGTCACCTCCTATTGGTCGGACGAGGTCTGATGACACAGCCGGTGCCTCTACCAAGACTACTGTCTCAGACGTATACCGCGAAGGCAGAAACAGCGCGGTTGTGTATGCAACCACCGAAAATATCACTGCCGGAATAATCAAGAGCCACTTGCGCCTCTGCAAGATGCTCTTGTAATCCTCAATCGTCAGTTCTCGCTGACCAATCATTGCTGTCCCGAACCTTTCTTATTCCTTCCAGAGTCTTCCGCCTTTTGTTCTATTCCAGCACGATCGGGCGTAGTCCCCAGTTGTAGCCGATAGATCCCATGTTGCTGAGCGAACTCACTTGGCACGCAGGCTGCGTACAAATGGACGCCAGGCTGGACTGCCCACTTGCGCTATAAGCGATGAACAGGCTCCCGTATCTCACGAAGCTACGGCTTATCTGCGCCGTCACAAACCACGACTGTGGCGTTGCGCTGTTGGAATTGAGCGTCGTCTGCTGGAACGCATGGTTCCTCGCATAACCCGTCGAAATCGATCCCTCCCAATCCCGGTTGATCACGCGGCCAATACTGCCAGAGAACTGGTCAGTTTGCGCCCCCGGAAGAAGGCCACTGCCTCCCGTCACTGAGTGGTTGTAACTAAATCCGGTTTTCAGATGGCGATATTGGTAGTTCAGCGATGCAGAGGCCGTCCAGCTCACGACTGTACTCGGGCCCGCCAGCGGCGATTTGAAAATCTGCACGTCTGGCCCTCCACCAAACTGCAAACTCATTCGTCCCGTGATCCGCCGGGCGTATGACAGTTGAACGCTGTGATCCTGGATTCCCTGAGTAAGACCGGAGGGCATATTTGCGCTGAAACGATAGAATACCGCTATGGAATTAAGCCGATCTAACTGGTAGTTGTAGCCACCTTGAAAGGCTGCGCTCTTGTTATTCTGGAAGCCGGCGTCGACGAAATCTAACAAATCGTAAGAGCCCGAGAAACTGAGAGAAGCGCGGTGGCTTAGCGCATAATCCACTTCACCGATTACCGCATTGCTGATCTGGGGTGATCCGTCGACGAAAATGGACTGGCTAGGGAGAAAGCCGTTCTGAAACCCAGAATTTGAACCTATCACGCTGCCTAGACCCACTCCCAGATTGTTCAAACTCCCCAGCCCCGCGAACCCAAAGGGCGATTGCGGCGTGTAGCTGAATTGTTCTCCCACCATCGTGGTCCACCGTCCCCAGTGGATTGAGTCCGAGAAATGCAGGTTTTGAATGCCATAGCTTCCTTTTGTCGAATTGCTCGAGAATGACCCGCCCGTCGAATAATCAAGCATCAGATTTGATCGCCCCGACGACCGGCTCAAGGCCAAACGGCCTACCAAATAACCGGATTCGATTACTCCCGGGCTGCCAGGTTGGCTGGAATCGTAAGGATTTGCCTGTGCTTGGAAAGTGGCACCAAAACTCGGCAAAAGGAAACTGTGTCCGGCAGGGGGCAGTCCGATTGTCAAACTCAGTGCGCCGGCCAATGCATTTGTGTCCGCCACAACCTCCTGGTCACCAAAAACCGGAGCACCGCTTGCCGCCTCTTTTGGAGCCGCGCCTGTCCCAGTCCCTTCCGGATTCGGATTGGCGGGCGTTGGTTGTTGAGTCCCACTAGCCGGAATCTGCGCACTCCCAAGTGGAGCCCACAGGGCCAAGCCGCTCAACACGATCCCGCAGATGCAGAGATTTTGCACCATGACTCCTCCTACGGCACCACAATCGTGTCGCCGGGCTTAAGCAGGATGTTTTGCTCCATCCGCTGCCCACTCAGGACTTCCTTGTAATTGAAATGCAGCCGGGACTCATGGCCGTTTTCCACTCGCAGGATGTATATCTTCGTTTGTTTAGCAAAGACGGAACATCCTCCTGCACTGGAAAGCGCTTCGAGAACCGTCATATTCGGCACCAGTGTAAACGCTCCAGCGTGGCCCACTTCTCCTACGATATAAATCCTTTGGCTGTTAACCCGGCTGACGATAATCGTCACCTGCGGATCAGCAATGAACTTTTTCAACCGGGTCGTGATCTCCGCACCGAGTTGCATTGGAGTCAGTCCGGAAGCTTGCACATCGTTCAGCAGCGGCAGAGATATCTTGCCGTCGGGACGAACAGGTACGGAACGGGATATATCGGCTTCTCTCCAAACATTAACAATCAGCTCGTCTTCCGGACCAATCACGTAATTCGGGTCATCCGTGGCAGGTTTCGCGGCGAGCTGATCCACTCCGCCGCCCGCTTTATCTTTGTCCGATACCAATTTATTTTCCGAAGTCGGTTTGCTGGATTTCTCCTGCGCGCGCGGACTCGCCACCGGAAGCGTCAGTAGAATCATGAGTCCCAAGATCTTCAAATTGGTCATAAAATCTCTCCAGTCCATCTAGACTTCCTAAGACTCCGGTACTCGGATCTGCTTCAATTTGTAAAGGAGCGACTTGTAGCTAATTTGCAGAGCCTCCGCAGCTTTCTTCCTGTTCCAGTGGGTGCGCGTGAGTGTCTGTAGTATCAGTTCTCGCTCGGCTTGTTGAGAAGCTGCTCGCGAAGCAGCTTTCAGCGAACGTGTGAATATCCCTGAAGCAGCTGGGGGTTGGAGCGGGGGGCGGGCGCTCAAATCAGACACCGCCAATTCCTCGTTCTCTAGGGCCACAATCTTCTTGATCACGTTCTCCAGCTCCCGAATGTTCCCGGGCCATGGGTATTCCACTAGAAGGCCGAGGGTGCGTTCGCTCAAACTCATTTCCCCCCTGCGGAATAAACGCGAATACTTCTCCATAAAAAACTCAGCCAACAGCGGAATGTCCTCTTTCCGCCTGCGAAGTGGAGGCAGCCTCAAGCAAACACCGTTCAATCTATAGAACAGCTCGCTGCGAAACCGGCCGCCGTGAACCTCGGATTCCAGGTCGCGCGCTGTACAACTCACAATGCGGCCCGCTAATGACTGATTTCTCCGAAATCCGTTCCCTTCAGGAAACAGATGTAGAAGATGTCGCTGGCAATCCGCATCCAATTCACTTATTTCGTCAAAAAAAAGTGTTCCGGCACTCTTGCCACTCTCTGTGCCCTCTCCGTTTTCAACCTCTCTCAATTGCGCTTGGAAGGAAGCCGCTGCGTATGACGGGCAACTGAATTTTCTGAAGGGCGATCCCTTTTGCATCGACAGTTCGTGGATTTGCAAGGCTACTATCTCTTTGCCTGTCCCACTCTCGCCCATGACAAGAACCGGAATCTCTGTCGGCGCAATTTCCGCCAAAAGCCTCTGAACAGGCTGCATCTCAGCGCTAAACGACGATAGGAAAAACTGCTCTCCAAGGGAAATGGGGAACCCTCTCTCTTCACTCTTATTCTTTCCGTACGACTTCACTTGCACTCGCTACCTCAATTTCCGCCAGGATCGGCGGCGTGAGAAGATGCCAGACGTCTCACGGGTAGGTTGCACGACGTCTGCCAGCCTCGTCGACCGGAGTTTGACGCTCAGTTTTTCGTTAAAGCTATTAAATTGTGCAGGTTACATCGTTTTTTCGGATCAGGAGTAAGAAGTCCTGCGTTCCAGGCCATCCCACAGAGTTCCACAAAGTGCCCCTCTACTTACCGTTTCTTCCCGAATATTTCGGAATGTGGCCACCCTCTGGTCGCTTCAGCTCGCTCCGATATCTCGTAACTACCATAGAATCAATGTTATAAATTCGGGACCAACCTACCTCCGGATCCAGCCCACTCACCACGCGGTCATTTCTATTCGCTTCTCGTGCTTGGCAAATTAAAGTATTTATTATCAGTATCTTAAGAGGTCTCCTGGCAGGTTACCATCGCCATAAGATTGGTAATCCGATTGCCATACATTCCATGAGCTCATAGCGCCTATGAATATCCGAGTCCGCTCCTTATCCACACTGTTTCTAGCCATCAGTCTTCTCTGGATTGGTGGCTGTCTTCGTAATCCCGCGGCCAAGAAACTTCAGTATTTTGAAAGTGGAAAGACCTATTTTCAGCAGGGCAAATATCCAGAAGCCATCATTCAGTTTCAAAACGCGATCCAAATTGATAAGAACTTCGCAGCCGCTCACTACCAATTGGCCCAATGTTTCCTTCAACAAGGGCTCTGGGGAAACGCCTACCGGGAGCTAGCAGTCGCCACGGAATTAGAGCCAACGGATTTGCAAGCTCAGCTGGATCTGGCAAATCTCCTGTTTGGTTCTAAACAGTTCCAGGATGCTAGAGCCCGCGCTGAATCCGTTCTTAAAGGTGCTCCGGGCGAGGTGGCCGCTCAAATCCTTTTGGCTAACAGCGACGCGGAGTTGGGTGATATGCAGGCGGCCCTGCGGGAGGCCCAGCGGGCGGTTGAGATGGAACCTGGGAAGCCAATGGGTTATCTGGCTCTTGGCCTCCTTCAGGAAAAGAACCAGCAGCCCGCCTCGGCGGAACAGAGCTTTAAGAAAGCCATTTCGTTGGATCCTGGTTTTATGCCGTCCCGGCTGGAGTTGGCCAGTTTTTGTCAGCGTCAGAATAGGTGGCCCGAGGCTGAGACGGAGTATCTTGCCGCCTTGAACATGGCTCCTGACAACACTATCCCCCGCGCCTCTCTCGCCGCCTTCTATCTCGCTTGGGGAAAAAAGGACCAGGCCGAGAAAATTCTACAGCAGGCGAAGGACGCCAAGCCGAATGATCCGAACTGGTATCGCATGCTGGGTGATTTTTATCTTGCGATTCACGAACAAGAAAAGGCTCTTTCCGAGTTTGCTTCACTCCAACGGGAACATCAGTCGGACCTCAACGTCAAAAAGCTTTACGTTCAACTCCTCGTCCAGAATCAGCAGTTTGATCAGGCGCTGAAACAGTCTGACGAAATCCTGGCAGGTCACGCGAATGATCCTGAAGCTCTCACCCTTAAAGGCCAAGCACTGAATTTGTTGCGCAGACCTACTGAGGCAGTTCCACTTCTAGAAACAGCGGTCCGAAGCAACCCGGATGCACCGGTGGCTCATTTTCAACTAGGCTTGTCATATGCCAGGACAGGGAATCTCCTAGGTGCCGAGCGAGAATGGCGCGCCACGGTCAGGCTCAGGCCTTCCATGTTGGATGCCCACAAGGAATTGGCGACCCTGGCCTTGCAGAAGAGTGATATGGAGCTGCTCGACCAGAGTTCCGCGGCCTGGCTCAATTTTGCTCCTCTAGCCCCGCAAGGTTATCTGATGCGAGGCACGCTGCGAATCAAGAGGGGCGATCTCACTGGCGCTGAAGAGGATCTTCGCAAGACGATTTCGATGGACGCGAAAAACGCCACGGCCTACACCCGCCTCGGCGATGTGCGGGCCTACCAAAAACGTCTCCCAGAAGCGGAAAAATTCTATGAGCAGGCACTCGAGTTCGATCCTCAATTCGCTGAGGCATTGCAAGAACTGACCAATTTACTCATGTTTCAAAGACAGACAGAAAAGGCAGTGCGGCGCGTGCAATTGCAGGTCGCAAGGGTCCCTGACAACGCCAATTATCACTTCCTTCTCGGCCAACTTCTGTTGTCTGATCACCGTGCCGCCGATGCCGAAGCGGAATCAGAGAAAGCGCTTGCCCTCGACAAATCCAATTCTGGGGCGATGCTACTCCTCGCGCGGGCACGGCAGGATGCAGGTCGCCTCGATGAAGCCGAGGCTGCTTTCGATCATCTGATGCAGGCGAACCCCAAGAATCCAGATCCATGTGTCGGCTATGCCTTACTGGAAGAGCGCCGGGGGAATTGGCGCCGTGCAGAAGAACTTTACAGGCGAGCTCTCGATTTGCAGGCGAATTACCCGGCTGCGGCTAACAATCTCAGTTATCTGCTACTCGAACACGGCGGTGACGCCAATTACGCTCTTTCATTAGCTCAGATTGCCCGGAGAGCTATGCCGGATTCTCCCAGCGCTGCAGATACGCTCGCCTGGGCCTACTATAAGAACGGCATGTACGACTCAGCGATCAGTCTCTTGCAAGAGGCGATCAAGCGTGTGCCGCAAAACCAAACCTACCATTACCACTTGGCTTTGGCCTATCAAAAATCTAACCAAACAATCCACGCGAAGGCCAGCTTTCAGCACGCGCTAGACTTAGACCCTAGTTCCCCTCGCGCGCTCGAAATTCGCCACGCAATGACTGAGCTATCCACCAACCAGTAGAACCACATACAGAAATACGCACCTATCAAATCAACTGGTTTGGGTAGGATGGGTTGCAGCCGGGGACCTTAATCGTCAGAACGGCAGCGCGAGATCCTGCGCAATAAGTCCCGGAATAAACTTTCGGAAGAGCGCGGGGAGGCTCGAAAGGCTTGGGAACGACGTGGTTGCGCCGTTCCTTTCCTCAATCTAGGGGATGACCGAGGTCACTTGGTTCGAGAAGACGCTCTCGTTGCCGCTTCCATCCACGGCGGTCGTCACGTAATAGTAGGTCTGTCCAGCCACTACCGATGTGTCGGTGAAGGTCTCCACCGCGATTAACGAGGTGTTGACCAGCGTGTATGGTCCTCCGCTCACCGTTCCTCGATACACGTTATACCCGGATACCGCTGACGTGCTTGCAGTCCAGGTTAGGGTAGCGGAATGCGCCTGTACGGCGGTCGCCGTGAAGTTCACTCCATTGACGTTGGCTCCGCTGACCGTCGCGACCTGACTCACCGGGGTAAACGTATATCCAGCGTTGCTAGGTGTAACCGTGTAGGCCCCATTCGTCAATCCCGTGAACGTATAAACGCCCGAACTATTAGCCGTCGTTGTGGCGTTCGCAGGCCCGCTCAAGGTCACCTTTGCCCCGCTCCCACCAGCAGTCGGACTAATCGTCCCCGAAATGCTGAAAGTTGGAGTCGTCACTTGCGTCGCCGTGAAATTGACTCCCGTAACGTTGGCCCCGTTTACCGTCGCCGCCTGGCTTGCTGGCGCGAAGGTATAGCCAGTGCGGCTTGGCGTAACCGTATAGGCCCCATTGGCCAGCCCAGTGAAGGTGTAAACTCCAGAACTATTGGCAGTCGTCGTAGCACTGGCCGTACCGCTCAACGTCACCGTTGCTCCACTTCCGCCTGAAGATGGGCTGATCGTCCCGCCTAGACTGAATGTCGGGGCGGTCCCCAGCGTCGCCGTGAAATTGACTCCGGTAACGTTGGCCCCGTTTACCGTGGCAATCTGGCTCGTTGGCGAAAACGCGTAGCCCGTGCGGCTTGGTGTAATCGTATAGGCCCCATTCGCCAGCCCAGTGAAGGTGTAAACACCGGAGCCATTGGCCGTCGTTGTGGCGCTAGCCGCACCGCTCAAGGTTACTGTCGCCCCGCTCCCGCCCGTCGTCGGGCTAATCGTCCCCGTAACGCTAAACGTCGGGTTGACTTGCTGGGTAGCAGTAAAATTCATTCCCGTGACGTTGGCCCCGTTAACAGTTACGGGCAGACTCGTAGGTGCGAACGTATACCCCGTTCGGCTCGGAGTGAGTGTGTAAGTCCCGCTCGCCAGGCCTGTAAAAGAGAATGCTCCCGACCCGTTGGCCGTCGCTGTTGCGGTGGCCGTGCCAGTCAGAGTCAGCATCGCACCGGCGCCCCCGGCGGCTGGAGTGATCGCGCCTGATAGGCTGTACGTCCCTGGGAGCTGCTGGCTCTTTTGCTGAGAGACAACGCCCGCGCATCCCACCATGAAAGCCAAAGCGAGTGGCGCAAGAAGCATCAACAAGAGCCGCGACGGACGTTGCGCGATTCCTGTCTTCTCGCGACGATTCCCCATGTCCCCTAGCATTTCCACACCCGTCGTGCGCATTTTACAATCCTCCACTCTCCCACATCACACAGGGTAAAACTCAAGATAAAAGTGGGATACTGGCGGGAGGTCCAGATTAAGGACAGGGTGTTACCCTGTCCAATCTAGCCAGTCTGTGCATTTCAGCAGATGTCATTGAAAAGGGGACTGGTTAAGCTCCGCTCCTGGGGAGCGCGCATTTTGAGAGAATCACCAATTTGGCCTTATCCCAATTGATTTTTCAGTCGGAAGCTCGAAAGATAGAGACCCCGGACACATCCGGGGTTGAGGAGAGCCGCCCAGATTTTCTGGAGGCAAACCCGGCGTTTCGGATCTTGTAGATGAGCGTGCGATAGCTGATTTTCAGAGCCTGAGCGGTCTTTCTCCGATTCCACTGGTTTGCCTGCAGCGCTTCGAGAATAAAGCCCTTCTCTTTCTCTCGAACAGCCTCTTTAGCGATCTGTTTCAGAGGAACGGCTTCTGCACCACGCGAGCTCTTCCGGCCCGGATCGCGCTGTTGTGCCACTGGCTCTTGCAAGATCTTGGCTTCCGCCCCAATCAATACATGACGTGCAATTCCGTTCGAAAGCTCGCGAATATTTCCGGGCCAATCCAGATTCTGCAAGTACTGAAGCATCGCTTTGCTCAGCGGTTCTGTTGGTTTCGCGAATCTCTCTTGAAACTGGGTCCGAAAATATTCGGCTATCATCGGTATATCTTCACTTCGCTCGCGAAGCCGCGGTAACCTCATCCGCACCACATTGATGCGGTAATAGAGGTCGGCACGGAATGTTCCCCCGTCGATTTCGTTCTGCAAATCTTTGTTCGTAGCGCAGATCAATCGCGTTTGGACTAATTTCTCCTCTTCGCCGCCTATCCGCGAAAAGCGTCCGTCCTGGAGAAACTGCAGGAGCTTGCTCTGCAGTCCGGTCTCCAGATCAGCGATTTCATCCAGGAACAACGTACCGTTTTGAGCCTGTTCAACCCTCCCGGGTTTTGAGGCATGCGCTCCTGTGAAGGCGCCCTTCTCGTAGCCAAACAATTCGCTTTCCAGAAGCGCTCCTGGGATTGCCGCGCAGTTTACCTTGACGAACTGTCCATCAGCATTTCTTGAATGTATGTGAATCCACCGTGCCAGCGCTTCCTTCCCGGTTCCGCCGTCGCCGCAAAGCAGCACCGGAGCATTGATATTGCAAACCTTCCCTGCCAGAGAACGGACTTCCGTCATCGCCAAAGACCTGCCAAATAACACCTCATCCGGCGGCAGTAAATCGATCGGTTCAGTGCGCGAGCTGTTTCTTGGCTTTGGAGAAGGCATGATTGGCTATAGACGCTAAGGAGAATGCACACGGCAGGCCAGAGGCCTCTACATTTGGGGCGACTCGCTCACGCGATATCTTCTTTCTAAAGTTTTTGTTTATATGTACTTACGAAAGGAACGAATGTTCAGGTTATAGTACGAACCTAATTCGACTATCTCTTATCTTTGTCTAGAGTGAGAAAAAATGTGCCCGGCTGGTGCTAACTGTTTTCTCAAGTCGTCTATCTCTGGAGGTGGAGAGCAGTCGCCGCTCCATCGGTTCGGAAAGATTTAAACAGACGGGCTTTGATCCCGTCTATGCAGTAGCCGCTTGCCCTCGAATAATATCGTAACGTTCTATCACCGCGGCGACACCCATGCGCGTTGTACCATCTTCCATGCGCCGCTCAACTCTTACGACTTTTCCCAAAGCGCGCACAAATACTTCCGTGCCGTGTGTAATCTCCGCGGGAAGCGTCAGGGTTATATCAAGCTCCGACCCTGCTTCGAGGTCTTGATCAATGACAAAATACAATCCGCGCGTCGAAATGTCCCTGGTCTTTCCTTCCTGGGAATCAACTTGGCGTTCGGTGGGTACTCGAATGATGACTGGCAAAGACAAATCATACCGACGCGTCGTCCGGCGTTCCGTCATTCCCCCGACCTCCAGTATTTGCGGCGGTGACGTGCTTTGAACCGCGCTGTCGGCATGTGAAGTTACTAGAAATCAACAAACTTTGCCAGTTCTGTGTCCCCCTGGAGCAGCAGAAACGGGAAGATCTATTTGTCCTACTGGTTCCTTGTCCCCACTGTAGCTGGCGTTTCGGCTCCAGCTGGCGCCGCGGCCGTACGCCGCGTTCGCGGCGTATCCAGATTAAACTGCCTCATTTTGTAGAGTAGCGCCTTGTAGCTGATCCCTAACATTTTCGCGGCGTCCTTGCGGCACCACCGCGTTTTCTCCAGCGCATCCGCGATCGCTTCCATCTCCGCTTCGTCTTTCAATCCGCGGACAAGCGCTTTCAGCCCTTGCTCGCGAGGCGGGGCGGACTCTTCGCGCGGGGAAGTTCGTTGCCGCGCGGAGGACATTTCCACCAGCTCCCGCAGGCTGCCTTCGTCGTCTTCGAGAATCACATACCTCTTCACGAAATTTTCCAGCTCGCGCAAATTGCCAGGCCATGGATAATTCACGGCCGCATCCAGCAAATGCTTCGACGGTCCGGACGGCGTCTTCCCGAATTTCTCGCTGTACTGCTCCAGGAAATGCCGGAACAGCAGCGGAATCTCGACCAGCCGTTCGCGCAGCGGTGGCACCAAAATCGAGAGAACGTTCAGTCGGTAATACAAGTCTTCGCGGAAACGGCCCGTCTTCATGGCTTCTTGCACGTCAACGTTGGTGGCCGCCAGCACACGCACATCCGTATCGATCAGATGCCGCCCTCCCAACCGTGAATATTGATGATCCTGCAGTACGTGCAGTAGCTTGGCCTGCAAAGGCGTGGTCATCTCCGCGATTTCATCGAGGAAGATTGTCCCCTTGTTCGCCATTTCAAACTTGCCAGGCTTGCTCCGTATCGCACCCGTGAAAGCGCCCTGCTCGAAACCAAATAGTTCCGACTCCAGCAGTTCACCGGGCAGCGCCGCGCAATTCACTTTAATGAAAGGCTGGTTGCGCCGCTTCGAACGCAAGTGAATCATCCGCGCTACGACTTCTTTGCCGACTCCGCTTTCTCCGCAAATAAAAACAGGCACATCCACCGGAGCAATTTGCAATATCTGCTGGCGGATGCGCACCATCTGCGGGCTTGCGGCAAGAAAACTCAGATCCTCGGTCACCTGATCACAGTAATCGCGCAGCGCCTGGTTCTCCGTAGTGAGCTGCTTCTTCTGCCGCGACTTCAGCATCGCCGCGTCCAGTTCCGTCTTTTCGAACGGCTTCGTCAGATAATCGTGCGCCCCGATGCGAATCGCTTCGACCACCGTGCCCACTTCATTCGAACAAGACAGCATGATGACGTTCAGGCTGCGGTCCGCCTGCATCAGCTCTTTCAAGGTTTCAATCCCGTTTAGTTCGGGCATCAGCACGTCCAGAATAATGAAGTCCGGCCGCTCTCCCCCGTTCACTTTCGCAATAGCTTCTCGTCCGGAGCTAACCGTCTCGACATCGTATCCGTCCACTTCCAGCAACGTCTGCAAATACTTTCGGATGCTCGGCTCATCATCCACGACCAGAATTTTCTCTTTAGCGGCCATCGAATTCTCCCTTTGCCCTGCCCCAAGTCCTCAAAAATTATCCTTGATCCATCGGCAACAAAAATGTGAATCTGCTTCCTATCTTCGGTTCGCTTTCGACCCAAATCTTTCCGCGATGCGCTTGAATCAGGCGCTTTGCAATCGCGAGTCCTAGGCCCATTCCCGAGGTATTACGGTCAACCCGCACAAAATCCTCGAAAATTTCCTGATGATGCTCCGCTGCGATCCCTGGACCTGAGTCCGCCACCGAGACTTCCACGCTGTTCGGCCTCGGCAGCCGGAATCGCCGGCGCTCTTCCACTGGCGCAACCGCTGCCACGCGGCGCTCCCAAAAATGTGGGCCAGCTTTCAAAGTCACGCTTCCACCCGCCGGCGTATGTTTCAACGAATTGTCCAAAAGATTCGCCGCAGCCTGCTGCACTTTCTGGTAATCGAATCGGAACGTCGGAATCGATGGATCGAAGCTCGCTTCGAGCTTGACTCCTTTGCGTTGAAAAGCCTCCGACCAGCGCTTCGCCAGCTCATCCAAACAATCGCGAAGATCATTCTCTCGAAGCTGCAGCACCAGCTTTCCACTTTCCAAAGCGGAATAGTTGAGAAACATCGAAACCAGCCGCACCAGCCGCTCACAACTGTCTTTGGATTCCTCCAGAATGTCCCGCTGCTTGTCTGTCAAGCGCCCCAGAGAGCCCGTCAGCATGAGGTCGTAGTAGCCCTTGATCACAGCGAGTGGCGTTTTCAATTCATGAGCTGCCGAGGCGAGAAACACGGTTTTCTGCCGGTTCACTTCCTGCAATTTCAAATAGGCCGCTAACAAATTTCGGTAGGTAATTTCTCGTTCCTGCAAGAGCTCCTGCACAGTGAGTTGCGTCGCTGAATCGGGCGCGGCCTCGGGAGAAGGCTCTGTCTCCAGTTGCACAATCAAACATCCCGGCTCAACAATCCACTGGATGCGTGTGCGAATCTTTTTCTCTCCGCGCTCGACGAGCATTTCCATTTCATGCTCTCCCGCGTCGATTTTCTGCCCGATCTGATTTGGCTCGACTTTCAGGAGGTCGTGAAACACATTCAGCTGGCTGAAATCACTGCCACTCTCTGCCCCAAGATATCGCCGGGCATTCTCGTTCGAGAGCAGCACCCGCCCGCTTTTTTCCGCCACCCAAACGGGTGTTTTGGTAATTTCAAGAAGCGTCTTCACAAATCCGGCGGGTAAGTCCAAGACTTTCCTCTGATCGGCGACCGTAGTTGTGGCAATGATCCCAGGCATTTGGGGGTTTTGACTCTCCACTGCAGTAGGAAAAAATTTTCCCTAGCTGAATGCTCATGCTCGCAGAGGACTTTCTGACTGTCAATGGCAAAAGCGTTCCATTTGCACATTTAAGGAAACCCAGTGGGATAGGCATGAACAAGAATGGGTGAGCAAGAAATTGCCTACCACGACTATCTTTCAACAATATATAAATAAAAGACTTATTCTCATCCTATCTGATTCAAAAATGGCACTTGATATGCTTGTTTCCGTACTAGTTCCCTGGTACTAAGCGAGCTATGGCACACACTGGTCTTCTCAAGGATGGTCAGCGCGTGGATCCCTCTAATCTAAGACGATCCCCTCGCATTCGGCTGCAGATGCCCGTCTTCCTGCGCGCGGCAGACACGTCCGGGACTGAATTTATCGAACTCACAAAAACGTTGAACATTAGCTCCGCAGGGGCTTGCGTGGCCTCTACCCACATTCTGCGCCCCGACCAAATCGTTCATCTCACCATCCCTGCCCCCTCTTCTGCCTCCTCCGGAGTCGTTCCAAGTGAGACGCCACCTATCACCGCCAGAGTGATCCGCCAGGATTCTGCCGGCGAAATGCGCCTCTTTGGACTGGAATTCCTCAAGCCACTTGAGTAAAGTATTGCCGCTTTGTTGAACGGCTCCCCTTTGACTTGGGTAGAAACGTTACACCTACTCAAACTGTTCCAGATCCGTTCTCGAAGAATCGGCCCTATATCCAAGATGTTTAAGGATTTATTTAGAACTCTAGGTTTGCCCGAATAACCCCGGAGCTGCTTGAGGCCCGACGTAATTGGTCCCTGGCTTGCTCCACATAGAAAGCGAAAGCCAAATGTGCTTTCCCCAAACCCCGCGGGGATAGGCCAGATCAGGTGTACACCGGATATGCCCAGTCCCGGCGCCCCTGCGCCCCCGCGTTTGCCGATTGAGGATTCGTATCTCGAGCTGCTTGCTGACACGCTCGAAGGCCTGGATATACCTGCGCGTGGACAGTTCCTCCAGCGTTATTTCCGTACCATAACTCACCTCGATCTTCGCGAAGCTCAGTGTGTACAACTCTGGGATGAGATGCTTACGCGCCGCCGCGAACTTAGCGAACATATGGAGCGACAAATTTCCTTGAAAACGGCTCTTATGGACGTGCTTACCTCCGCAGGACTATTCCGTGTTCCCATTCTCATCGAATACGACGAGCTGAAGAAGCTTCAGTTGAATGCCGTCACCGATCCCCTCACTGGCCTCTACAACCGTCGGCTCTTTAGCGAAGCCTTCGAAAAGGAATTGAATCGCGCACGCCGTTACGGCCAGCCTCTGGGCCTGGTCATTCTCGATTTGCATCGCTTCAAGGAAGTTAACGATAAGCACGGCCATCCGCGCGGTGATGAAGTTTTGCGCGCTGCCGCCTCCACGCTGAAAAAAGCCCTGCGCACCTCGGACTCCGCATTTCGTATCGGCGGCGACGAATTCGCCCTCCTGCTCCCGCAGACCGATGCCGCCCAAGCCCTCGCTCTGAGCCGCCGCGTTGGAACCGTTTTTGAAGAATCCATTGCGCACTTCCAAATAGGTGTAAGCGTCAGCATGGACCACGGCGTGGCTACGTTTCCCCAGGACGGCGACCAAGCCGATCTATTAATCCGCGTAGCCGATGAGCGCCTCTATCGCTTGAAGCACGCGAATCACGGCAAGATTCCCGCAACCGGCTCTCGCACTGAGCTTGCTTCGGCTCCCGCCGCGGAACCCGCAGCTCCGGCTCCTTCCGAACGCCAGTCTCCCGCTCCGAAGCCTATTCCGTTCGAATCCAAGCGCCCGTTAGAAAAACCGGATACTGCTATCGCCGCCGCAGCCTCTACAACTGCTTCAGAGATTTCCGGCAGCCACGCTCTCGCTGTCCCGCCGCCCGCCCGCGTTTACACTGTTCCGCGCAAAGCCGAGCGTGTCTCTATGTCCGGCACAAACGCTTACGCAGTCCTCGGCGATCAGGGCGTTCGTCGCGCCCGCGTACTAGATCTCGGTTTTGGTGGAGTTGCTCTCGAGCTGGAATCTCAGGAAGAAATCCCGGAAAGCATTCTCGCCGTGCTGCACGTGCCGATTCTTCCGCCCGTCCGCGTCAACCTGAAGCCCGTCTGGTTCCAGCGCACGACGCAAGGCGCCTATCGCATCGGCTGCGCTTTCGTCTCCTGAACGCCAGCCGCCTCAACACGAATCTAACTCTCGCACGAATTTCCCCAACATCAACCTCCCGTCTGCGTGAGATGCAACCGCAAATGACGTGAAGTAAAAAGTAGCGCCTGCTGTATATGCGCAAGGCCCAGCCCCCAACGCAACACTGCCTGTTCGGCTGAGTCGCCCTTGGCTGCTAGCCTGATCCATATCGCGAATTGTTTCTGAATTAGTTTCTCCTCGCTCCCCGAGTCGCCCATCGAGATGCTTCCCGGCGTCAAACAAAGTGTCGCCTCGAGAGTCTCCGCGGATCCCGCTTCCTTCAAGAGTTCAATCAGCTTCTCGATCAAAAGAAAATGCAGACTCCGATTGCCGCTGAGTTCCGCCTGCCGAAACTCGAGAACAATGTCCCCGAAACAAACTCGTCCGCTCGGCGATTCCTCCGTGGACGGTCCAGCGAGTGGCTGCGCAACACCAAGGAGCGAATCGTCGCTCTCGATGGCCGCAAGGAAACTCTTGATGGCCAAACCCGCTGCCGCATCTCCAGCGCGTGCCCCGCTCAATCCAGTCCGTTTCGGCATCTCTCCAACCGCCTCTACGCGCATGCCTGCGAAGCTACGCGAAGGCACTTCACCCTGCAAGGGCAAACACTTGCGAGTTCCGGCACATCGTCGTCGCGGACCACTCCTCCACTAATTCCCGCAGCCCTCCGATACTGCTAGAATCCCGCCTGGAAAACTCACTCCTGCGGAGGCCATCATGAACGAACCCACGCCAAGCCGTCCCTACTGGCCCGACTTCCCAGCCATGCCCAAGGATCCAACGCAAGGCCTGAAACCCTGGAGTTGGGCCCTCGAGCGCCTGGAAAAATCCCACAACTATTGGATCGCCACGACGCGTCCCGGCGGCCGTCCTCATCTCATGGTAGTTTGGGGAGTCTGGTGGCAAGACGCGTTCTGGTTCAGCACCGGCCCAAACACGCGCAAAGCAAAAAACATCATCGCACACACTTACTGCTCAATCGGCACCGAGCGCGCCGACGAAGCTGTCATCCTCGAAGGCATTCCGCAGGAAATCAAAGACCGCGCTGTTTGGAAGCGCTTTGCCACCGTCTACAACGAAAAATATGGCGGCGAAGTCGAACCCATGCTCACAGCCTCGGAAGGCAACGTCTATCGCGTCGAACCCGAAACCGCCTTCGGCCAGGACGAGCACGCCGCCAATTTCGCCGAATCCGCCACCCGCTGGCGCTTCTCGAAATCTTAAGCCTGTCCAAACAACACTCCCATATCAAAAACATATTCAAAAGCCTTCATCCGGGGCTGCGTTTACACGTTCTCGCGCTCTCACTGCTTCGGCGCCTGGTTCCACATCTCCTGCTTCACCTTCCACTCTCCGCTCGCCTCGCGATGCAGCACCAGCGCCATCTTTCCGCGCGAATCTATGACCGGCTTCCCATCCGGCGGCTGCACCACCTGATGTTCCGTAGCCCATTCCGAAGCCCAATCCCCCGAGATCTGAATATCATGAAAATCTATCTCCTCCTTTACAACCTTGTATCCCGGCATCTGCGCCAGAATATTTTCCACCCACGCCACAATCGCTTTCTTCCCGATCAGCGGCGCTTCCCCAGGCATCAAGCTCACGCCATCTTCCGCCCACGTCGCAAATATCCCTGCGGTATCCATCTTCAGATGCATTTCGACATATCGCTTGTTGAATGCGTCGATTTCCTCTCTTGAACTGCCCGCTCCTCTTCCAAACGCACCACCCGCCACCCCTCCGGCCATAACAATCAATGCCATCCCGCGTATCCAGCTCATCGCCACCTCCAGCCCCGCTCACGACTCGTTTTGACCAGATTTGGAAAAGCCGCCGACTTCCCCTATAATAGACGTTCCTCGCGACCTAGCGACGCGGCTGTAGCTCACCTCTTCAAGGGTGAGGCTCTTCCCCCGAACAACGGACAACCGTGCAGACCGGACGCGAACGAATGGAGCCTCATGAAACCCGGTATTCATCCCGATTATCACGCCGTCACTGTGCATTGCGCCTGCGGCAACAATTTTCAAACTCGCTCCACGATTAAGGGCGAAAGGCTAAATGTCGAAATCTGCTCCAATTGCCACCCGTTCTTCACCGGCAAACAAAAGCTGATTGACACCGCCGGCCGCGTCGAACGCTTCACTAAAAAATACGCCGACGCCGCCGCCAAAGTCGAAGCCTCCAAAACCGCCGCCGCAAAAAAGTAATTCGCAGCCTGGCTTTGCCTGGACAGAGGTGGGACAGACATTCCTGTCTGTCTCCCTTTTGTTTTCACTGCTTTGCTCTACGTGTTTGTTTTACTGCTGGTTGACTTGCTTTGTTTTCGATCCCTCAATCAAACGGATTTTCCACCGGAATCTGAAAGTACTTCTGCCCCGCATTTAGGTCTTCTGAAAGAATCCGTCCACATCCCCCTCGTTCCGCTGCCGCAACGATCATTCCGTCGTAAAAATAAATCCCATAAGCCGCCCGCGCCTCGACCGCTCGGCGCACCATTCCGTGGTCCGGCTGAACTAACCTCATCGCCCCGAGCGCATCCAACGCAATCAGCACTTCTTCCGGTCGCATGAGCCGCGCCACCTTGTGCAGCAGCGTGGATGCGAACTCCGCCATGACCTGACTGGATGCAATGCCTTCTCCGCTGAGCGCTCTCCCGACGATCCCTTGCGCGGTCTTTTGCTTTCGCGCATCAGCCGGCACATACGTATACACCAAAATGTTCGTGTCCAGGAAGTCAGGACCGGTCATACAAGTCCTCTCGCCTCCAATTCTTCTTCCCCATCGTCACCTTAACGAGCTCGAAGCTCCTCTCCAGCGCCTCCAACTCCCTCTTCTTTCGCCCCGATTTGGCGTTTTCCTCGGCAAGTTGCTCGAGATACGCTCGCACCAATCCCGTGAGCGTCGTATCCCGATCCGCCGCGATCTTCCGCACTTCCTTCACAAGCTTATCGTCCAGCGTCAGCGTAATATTCATGCCTCACCCACAATAAGGGAATTTCTACCCATAATAAGGGAACACCTGCCCTCGACAAGTATTTTCTCCTCCCCAACCCTTTCCCTCACCGCATCCTGCTTCCTTATTTTCGAGCTAGTCTCTCTGAGAGTCTCTGCGCCCTCTGCGCCTCTGCTTTATCTTTATTCCTTCTTTTTTCCGTTCCCTTCAACTTTCAACTTTTAACTTTCGACTTCCGTGTAAAATGAACCACCAACGTGGCCACGCAATCCCGCATGTTCGAAGGCGCCCGTCCAGGCGAACTCGTCGAAACCGCTCCCCCACGCGTCACTCTCCGCAACGCCTTCGCGCATCCCTACGATTCCGCCATAGCCGCCGCGCGCACCTGCTACGCCTCGCGCCTCATCGTCCCCGAAGAAATCACCGACAAGCAGCGCCTCAACATCGGCGCCGCCACCTTCTACAGTGGCCATCACACCGTCTACCAGCACGCGCATTTTGAATTCGGCCTCGAAAACGTCAGCCGCCAGTTCGTCTGGTCGTTCCTCCACGCCCACCCCTTCTACAATTCCGAGCAGCAAAGTCAGCGCTACGTCCGCCTCGATCGCGCGCAAGCCTACATCCCCAACTCTTCCCTCTTTTTCAACGACACTCATCGCGCCATCTACGAACAAGCCATCGCCCGCGCCTGGAACACCTACCGCGAACTCTCTCTTCTCCTCGTGAACGACGCCCGCTCCATCCTTAGCGACATCTGGCACATCGGCCCCATGTCCCACCCCAAGCGCCTCCAAAAAATCGAGCGCGCCGCCGAAAAACGCGCTATCGAAATCGCGCGCTACGTTCTTCCCGTCGCCGCCTTCACTACGATGGTCCACACCATCTCCGGCATCGTCCTTCACCGTCTCTGGCGTATGAGTGCCGCCAGCGACACTCCCAGCGAATCTCGTGCCATCATCGGCGAAATGGTCGCGCAAGTTCGCGCCATCGACCCGCAATTTTTTGAACGTTTCGGAACAGAGCCCCTCGAAGAACGCCCGGAGTGGAATGCGGCTACTCTCAACGGCGCCGCCCACTCATCCACCGATCCATATCACGGCGAAACCTTCGCCAAAGAATTCGACGCCAAGCTCCAAGGAAAAACTTCCAAACTCCTCGACTACTCCCCCAACGCCCCAGGCGTCATGGCCGAAGCCTACCGCGCAGTCCTTGGCCTAACCGCATCCCAATGCCCCGACTCCGAAGCCATCGACCGCCTTCTCAACCCCGCCCGCAATCCCTACCGCCTAGAAATCCTCGACATCGGCGTCCACGCACCCATGATGCGTGCGCTCCAGCACGCCAATTACACCTTCGCCAAAAAAATCAGCCACACCGCCGACTCCCAGGACCAGCGCCACCGCATGGTTCCCGGCTCCCGCCCGCTCCTCACCCTCGCCGACACCCGCGAGCCCGACTACATCACTCCCGCTCTCCTCACGCAAAACCCCCGCGCCAAAGAACTCTACGATCGCGCCATGCAAGACGCCTGGTCCGCCAAAAATAAGCTCCTCGATGCGGGCGTCCAGCCCGAAATCGCTCTCTACCTTCTCCCCAACGCCAAATCCATTCGCCTCGTCGAGTCCGGCTCCCTCCTCCATCTCCTCCACAAATGGACCATGCGCACCTGCTTCAACGCCCAGGAAGAGATCTACGCCGCCAGCATGGACGAAGTCGCCCAACTCCGCCAGGTCCACCCCCAACTCGCCAAACACATCGGCCCCCCCTGCCACCTCCGCGCCAACATCACCACTCCCATTTGCACCGAAGGCTCCCACTTCTGCGGCGTAAAAGTCTGGCTCGACTTCCCCAACACCCCCCGCCGCATCTGATTTTCTTTTTTCGCCCGCTTGGTTGCCCTTGTAGGGGCACAGCATGCTGTGTCCGATCTCGGCAACCAGCCCAAGACGACGTATTTGTAGGACTTTTCCGTTCGCACGACTGAGAAGGCAGGCCGTTCAAGCGCCCCCTCGCTTCCGTCCTGAAACCATCGCACCCCTGAAAACGTCCATTTACTAGAGACGTTATTACCAGGCCAGCGCACCAACGTCTCTTTTTCCTGCATAAGTTGCTAGATCGTTCGACGCGGTTTTCGGAGCCAGCACATGAAAACTCTTCTTGCGATTTTGATCTTCTTCCTCGGCACAACATGCTTCGCGCAAAATTCCTCCACGGTCCCCGCAGCAGCTCCCGGCTGCGGCAACGTCAACACCAAGTTCAACGTGGAAACCAACGAGTCTCAACATCCGTTCGCAAAGCCCGACCCTGGAAAAGCTCTTGTCTATTTCCTTCAGGACGACACCAATTTCACTTCGCGCCCAAGGCCCACCACTCGCTTCGGCCTTGATGGCAACTGGCTTGGCGCCACTCATGCAAACTCCTATTTTTATGTGTCTATCGATCCAGGCGAGCATCACCTCTGCGCCGATTGGCAGTCCTTTGTGATTATTGGTGCGGCCCTGACCACCGCTGCGGCGCACTTTACCGCCGAACCCGGCGGCATCTATTTCTTTGTCGCGCAGAATCACGGCGGCGAACACCAGGGCCCCGCCGGAGTGGCCCTTTGGCCTGTAGACAGCGACGAGGCGCAAATCCTCATGAGCAAGTTTGCCTTGGCCACGTCTCGCCCCAAAAAATGACGTACCGTTGCTCCTGGAGTACGGCTTTGTCACTCGAGATTCTTATCCGCCGTAGTCGCCTCTCTCGGCTCGAACGTGTAGAAGACCTTGCCGTCATCCGCAATCGTAAAGCTCATGTAGAAACCGCACTCGCGGCGTCGCGGCGTGGCCTGAACCAGATAGCTCGCGACCCTTCCGTCTGCATCCCGGGCGGGAACATATTTGAAAATGTAGAACTTTGCGTACGGCGACACCGCTATCGTCGGTAGCAATTCTGGATATCCCTGCTGCTGATGTTCATTACGGTAGGCGTCGAGACTGGATTGGAACTGGCGAAGCGCTCCAACGGTTGCCGCTTCTGGTGCCGCATTCTCCTCACCAGTCCCATTCAAGCCCAGAGAATAAAAAACCAAAGGCGCGGTCACAATCAGGAGCAGCAATCGCCATCTCAATCGAAGCGCAAAGAAAACCACGAACCAAGAGAAAACATAAACGAAATGCAAGAACTCCACCACCCCGCGCCGGAAGAACCCGCATCCATTCCAGTCAATCGGCGTGAACAGAACCACAGCGAAGAGCCCGGCCCAGAGGACCACTCTGCTCCAACGCAGTCTGGATCGAAGACGAAAAGTTGGTTGCCGCTCCCCGTCGGGCGCCATCTTGTCCCCATCGAACTTAAACCTTAGCACGCTGAGCTTACCCCGGGTCTACCTCTGAAACCACTAACGCTGCCACACGTCTCATTACTAGGAGGGCGCCCCCCTTGCCCGTTCGCCTCAAATCCCTGGCATGCTTCCTGGTATCTGCCCTTCTGCTCCCCGCACCGTCCTTCTCCATGGACACGCCTCTCTCCGAAGAAGCCGTCCGCGATGCCTATTTCCTCGGCCAACACCACGACCAAACCCTAAGCCTCTTTCTTGCCAAGTACATGAAGATCCTCCCGATGCCCAAATCGGGCCCGGATATCGCCTCGATTAGCTTCTTGACCCCGTTCGCTCTCTTCGCTCAGGAATCCAGCCAGCGCACCATGAACTACAGCGCCCAGGAAGCCGAGCAGGATCACCGCAATCAGGAAGAAATCGTCCGCATCGTCATCCAGATTCAGCTTACCGAAACCTATGGCGCTCTCATTCCCACTCCAACAGGCTCCAGGTCCGGCTCCCCCATCGGCTTCGCCAAACGCCCCGGCGATTTCTGGAAAGATTTCGAAGTCCAGGTCGTCGACAAGGATAGGGTCCTCGTCCCGCTAAGCTCCTCGGGAGACTCGGTTTATTCCTGCGACAGCTACGGCGGCTGCATTCTCAGCGGCGCCACTCTCCAATTTGAATTCTCCGCCAAGGCCTTCAAGTCCGATTCCCCCGCCATCCAAGTCACCCCTCCCGAAGGCGACCCCGTCTCCGTCGACTTCGACCTCTCCCGCCTCCGCTAGTTACATGGAAGAAATTGCCGCGCTTTCTGCCGGATCGGCACGGTTCTCTACTGCACCCGCCGCAAATGTCCTTTCCTGCCAATTCGAATCGGCGCGCAACTCGTTGGATCCAAACCATTTAATATTTAATACTTGACAATCAGTACCGATGTGTTATACTTGTTCAATCAAGTGCGGAGGAGAAAGGACGTATCCCCTTGCCTCTCCAGCTCGCGCGCCCCACTGAATCCGTTCTCTCACCTACTCCACTATCCCCTTTCGAATCCGCATTTACGTGAAACACTCCCGTAAACCCCGCAGAATCCGCATTTTCAAAACACAGGACTTAAAACCCTTTAGAATCTGCAGTTACGGGAAAAGTGGGGGGGGTATTGTTAACTAGAAATGCGCGAGCCCGTCAAGATCGCCAGTGCAAGGTTACCGGACCTGACATGGGATGCACCATGGCCGCACCTGTCCGGCGCGATTCCAACAGGTTCGCCTTCAACCCGAAATACCACTTCGCGGGCCGATCGGCATCATCAATCAGCATCAGTCGGGGATTGTGCTTCAATCCCTCAGCTTGCAGAATCATCGTCTCCTGGTCCTGCCGCAAAAATTTCTTCGCGAAGACCCGGAAAATCGTTACGGGCAGCAGCAGATTCCAAGCCGCCACAAAATCAATCCGGCAAAGATCGCGCCGCACAGGCGTTACGGTCGCCCGGCTGGAAAACCACAGCTTCCCGCTCCGAATCTCCTCCGTCCGGATATTCGGCAAAACAAAGTCGATGGTCGTCGTAACCGGCTCGCCCGTATATTTCTGCAACATCCGGTACGGCGCGCTATTCGAGCTCGGCGTATGTGGGCTCATCCGGAATCCATTCGGAATCGGCTCAAACTTTTTTTCCTTCTCGTGAATGCTATGCCTGTTGCGCCAGTACCACGATTGATGCACAAACGGCCCATGCGCCGGATCCATCAAACCAATAATCCCCTGGTCCACATGCGAAGGCAGCTCGCAAGCCAGATGCGTAATCCGGTATTTTCCGCTGAAAGTAGTCAGTTTCGGTGCCGCAACAATCGTCTCTGGCAAGCGCGATCCCTGGGGATTGTCGGCCACTACGCGGCCGCGAGAGCTCATGTACACCCAAAAATATCCGTTGCGCTCTTCGCAAGGGTAGTGCCGCGCAAAAATGCGCTCCACTTTCAATTTGTCCTGGCTCGTCAGCGAGGGGATCTCGACGCACTGTCCCGAGCAAGCTTCAAATTTCCACCCGTGATAACTACATTCCACCGTCTTCCCATCAAATCTCCCGCAAGAAAGCGGAATCCCCCGGTGCGGACAAGAATCGCGCATCGCAAATGCTTTGCCCTCGGCCGTCCGCCCCAACACCAGCGGCACTTCCAACAGCATCGCCGTCACCAGCCGGTTGCCAGTAACCTCTGTGCTTCGCAGCGCTGGATACCAGAAATCCCAAAGAAAGCCTGCGTCCTGATCCGGAGCAGTTTCCCGCTCCTGAAGTGTGGTTTGCAAAATCGGTCGAACCGCTTCGCTCACTGCCGCTTCCGTCCTGGCATTCTCGTGGCCTATCTCCTCTGTAGGACTGCTCTGTGCCGCATCGTAGTATATCTCCCAAATACGCGGCAACCGCGAGGTGTCGCTCGTGTAAAGATCAGCTACAAACCTTCAAAGCTAGGTCAAGGCGCGCTTTTCAATGCTCGTGAACGCCGCAGGAAGCAAACCCGATCGTTCCAATCCCACCTGGCCGTGGTTCTCGCGAGTTCGCTTAACGCTCGCACAAGTCCGCCCGTATCCGCCGGCGAAATCGTCTTTTCATCAACAAAAATCACGCCTCCGTGCTTTCGCTCCTCTTCTGCCCAAACCTTGAGCAGTGGGGGAATCGTTCTTCGATCATACGTGACTAACGTCAGCCCTTGCGCGGTAGCATGTTGTAAGCAGACAGAGTCCTGCTGTCCTAGGAATGCGCCCCGTTCCCAGGCCGCCAAACAAACAACTGTAAGCGACCGGTTACGGCGCCGGAGGCCATCAGCGACGGCCGGAGAAATATGCTCGTCCAGGAGAAGCTTGAACATCTCAGCTCTTGGTTCTTCTGTGCGAGACGAATTCCGTGGCCTGAGGCAACATGCGCTTCAATGCTTCAAACCCAATGGCATCGTTTTCGGCAAGTGCCCCGTCGATCTCTTCAGGAAAAGCCTTTGCGTAATTCACGGCCGCTTGGACTTTTGCCTCCGGCCATTTGAGATGTGCCGCGACGGCGGCAACATCGGCTTTGTAGCTCTGAACCAGCAGCAGGACCTCCCAAATGGCGAGCGAACTGCTTTGGATATACGCTTGCCGCCCCGCTGCCGAATCGCGGAAATCCACAAACGCAAATTCCGAGCGCCTCAGCCCCTCTTCCACAAGTCGCGCGCTGGCGTCGCTGGCGGTCCAGCCATGCCGGTTCGCCATCCGCTTGAGTCGGTTTCCGCTCTCTGTCGGCAGCCTCATGCTGATCACTGTGGACCGAGTAGATTTCATGGCATTCTCCCTGACAATGTCACTATTGTAAGTATTATAGCATTCCCTCCCCCCAACTGCCCCACAACTTGCGCCCCGGGCAATTCGGAGTTATTCTTTTCTTGTGTTCGCCGTCTTCTATTAGCTAATCCCGCCTCGCTCGCCTTTGTCGCGAGCTCGCTTTTTCCGTCGCTACTCACTACTCACCATTCACGACTCACTTCTCAAAAGGATTTGCCATGGCCGTAATGACATTGTCAGACAAGTTGGATCAGCTGGGCACTCGTTACGATGAGCTGACGCAGCAGCTTTCGACGGCGGAAGTCGCGTCGGACTCCGCGCGCTTCCAGAAAATAGCCAAGCAGCACGCCGAGTTAGAAGAAATCGTCGCGAAGCACCGCGAGTTCAAGCAACTTGAAAAGGACCTCGCCGGGGCGCACCAGATGGTCCTCGAAAACGAAGACGCCGAAATGAAGCAGATGGCGCTGGAAGAAGAAAAGCAGCTTATCGCGCGCAAAGAAATCGTCGAGCGCGAATTGAAACTGCTCCTACTGCCCAAAGATCCGAACGACGAGAAGAGCGTCATCGTGGAAATCCGCGCCGGAACAGGCGGAGACGAAGCTGCTCTCTTCGCAGGCGAACTCTTTCGCATGTACTCGCGTTACGCGGAAACGCTCGGATGGAAAGTGGAAGTTCTCGAAAGCTCACCTTCCAACCTCGGCGGCGTTAAAGAAATCGTCGCGGCAATTCAAGGCCACAAAGTCTATTCCAAACTGAAATACGAAAGCGGCGTTCATCGCGTCCAGCGCGTGCCCGCGACGGAAACGCAAGGCCGCATTCACACTTCTGCCGCGACGGTAGCGGTCCTCCCTGAAGCCGACGAAATCGACATCAAAATCGAAGCAAAGGATTTGCGCATCGATACGTTCTGCTCTTCGGGCCCCGGCGGACAATCCGTGAACACCACGTACTCTGCGGTGCGCATCACGCATATCCCTAGTGGCCTGGTCGTTTCGCAGCAAGACGAAAAATCGCAGATCAAAAATCGAGCCAAAGCCATGCGTGTCCTACGTGCGCGCCTCTACGAAATGGAATTAGAAAAACAACAAGCCGCCATCGGCGCCGAGCGCCGCGGCCAAATCAAAACCGGCGACCGCTCCGAAAAAATCCGCACGTACAATTTTCCGCAAAATCGCGTAACGGATCACCGCATCGGTCTGACGCTCCACCAATTGACTGAAGTCATGGAAGGTAAGCTAGGCGCGCTAGTCGACGGCCTCGTGAGCCACTATGAAGCCGAGCGCCTCGAGCAAGAATTAGCCGGCGCATAAGAGCTCATTGCCTAGCGGACTCTTCAGCAATGCGCAGCTCTTTCCTATTCCTGCTGTTTTTTCTTCTATGTGCTCTTTGCACCTCTGCGTTAATTTGTTTGGTGTCCATCTCCATATGCCGGGTGCGCCGATGAGCGCGGGCGAAGAACACCTCGACGTTCGCGCGGCTCTTAAACGAGGTATTGCCGAGCTTCGCGACGCGAATGTCCCCTCGTACACGCTCGCAGCGGAATTGCTGCTACTGCACGTTCTCGGCCGCGACCGCGCTTGGCTCTACGCGCATCCCGAGGAAGTCATCCCCGGTCTCGAGGCTCATCGATTCCTCTCGCTAATTCTGCGGCGCGCCGCCGGCGAGCCCACGCAATACATCACCGGGAAACAGGAATTTTGGGGCTTGGAATTTGAAGTCAGTCCCGACGTGTTGATTCCCCGCCCAGAAACGGAACACGTTATCGAAGTTGCTCTCGACCGCCTTGCCGTTCGCGAGATTCGCGCTGGCCGGAAGCAAACTCTCACCGGCGATGGCCTGCGCATCATCGACGTTGGCACCGGCTCAGGTTGCATAGCTATCGCCCTCGCGAAGGAACTCCCTGGCGCGCAAATTATTGCCACCGATATATCTGTCGCGGCTCTTGCTGTCGCACGACGCAATGCTGCCCGCCACGCGTTTAGCAAGTGCATTCAATTCATTGAATGCAATCTCCTGAACGAGGCCACAATCTCCGATGCCTCAACGTCGATTGAAGGGGCACGGCGTGCCGTGCCCCTACTCGGCAAAATCTCAACAGCTGATGCGGTGCATTCGCGGCCGTTCGATCTCATTGTTAGCAATCCGCCGTACGTCGGCCGCAACGAAAAAGATTCGTTAATGCGCGAAGTCCGCGACCACGAGCCCGAACTGGCCCTCTACGGCGGCGAGGAAGGCTACGAACTCTACGCCGACTTGATTGCACAAGCCGCGCAACACTTGAAGCCCGGCGGCATGCTCGTCCTCGAACTGGGCCATAACACTCTCCCCGCCGTGCAGCCTCTGCTGGATTTACCCGAGTGGACAAACGTGGGTGTGACCAAGGATCTGGCTGGCATCGATCGCGTCATCGCCGCAGAGAAAGTTTGAGTGCCACTGCCGTAACGCGCTACAATTGTGCTCGAACTAATTAATCAGTTCGCAGTGGAATTGAGGAAAGCAATGGCAAAGGGACGGACAAAAACCGCGAAGCCCATAGAGCGAATTGTCACAGCGCTGACGGCAAGAACGCAGTTTGGGCAAATCCTGAGGCGCGTCCGCAATGACAAGGAGAAATTCGTTGTCGAAAGACGCGGCGAGCCTCAAGCCGTTATTCTCAACGTCGAGGAATACTTGCGTTTGTTTGCCCGGCCGACTCCCGCAGTCGCGGCGATTCGGCGCGAAGCCAAAGCTAAAGGCCTTGATCGCCTGACATTACGGGAAATAAATCGGGAGATCAAACTCGCCCGGCGCGAACTGAGAAAAAAGAAGAGCGAATGACAAGTGCAGTTCTGGATACAAATGTTGTAGTCTCAGCTTTGTTGAGACCTGCTGGCGCACCGGCCGCTGTTATCGACCTAGGATTCTCGCGACAGTTTCGGTGGTACATCTCGGATCCGATTCGGGCGGAATACCAAGTAGTCTTAGCGCGAAAACAGCTCGGGATTAATCAGCATTCCGTGGCCGAGTTCTTTGCAGATCTGCGCCATACAGCGGTGGTGATCGCTGCTGCAAAGAGAGTCGACGCATGCACCGATGCAAACGACAACAAATTTCTGGAGTGCGCACTTGAAGCAAGGGCGGACTACGTTGTTACGGGAAATGTGCGCCATTTCCCGTCACGGTTTCAGGATATTCGCATTGTTCTTCCCAGGCAATTTCTGACAACACTTGCTGCAGAGCCGCGGTGAGCGATTTTTAACTGCAAGAAATTGAAAGCAGCAGCGAAAACGGCGTAAGCTATTTTCATGCCAGAGATGGCGCGGTTTCGGGCGAAGCATGGGCCGCTAGAGGAGCGAGCGGCGGATGCGATAGCCTCGATTTTGCACGTCGACATGGACGCCTTCTTCGTGTCCGTGGAATTGCTGGAACGGCCTGAGCTTCGCGGGAGACCTGTGGTTGTCGGCGGAAGGCCCGATCAGCGTGGCGTCGTTACAGCGGCTAGTTACGAAGCGCGAAAGTACGGAGTTCATTCCGCGATGCCGCTACGAACGGCTGGCCGATTGTGTCCGCACGCAGTTTTTCTTGATGGCCATCATGAGAAATATGGAGAATGGAGCGACCGCGTCGCGACGATCCTTGCGAAATTCTCCCCGATCGTTGAGATGGTTTCGATTGATGAAGCTTATCTAGACTTAGCGGGAACGGAACGCCTGCACGGGCCGCCCTTGGCTGCGGCCGACAAACTTCTTCGCACCATCACGCGCATCACTGATCTTCCCTGCTCCGCTGGGTTGGCCACGACTCGGCTTGTCGCCAAAGTCGCATCGGATCAGGCCAAGCCGCGCGGGCTCGTGTGGGTCGCGCCGGGCCAGGAAGCGCGATTTCTTGCGCAGCTTCCCGTGCGAAAAATTCCGGGCATCGGCGAAGTCACGGAACGGGCGCTGCGCGCGCTCGGCATCGAAACCGTGGATCAGCTCGCCGCAGTCGCGCCGGAAAAACTCGACAAAATCTTTGGCCAATGGGGCGATGCGCTCTATCGTAAAGCGCGGGGCGGCGATTCCTACGAATTCGTCATCGACGCCGAACCGAAATCCATCTCGCATAATCATACGTTTGGGGAGGACACGAGCGACACCGAGGCGCTGCACGCCTTGCTTAGCCATCTCTCGCAAAAGGCGTGCAAGCGTCTTCGCGAAGCGGGACTGGCGACGCGCACGCTTACGCTGACAATTCGCTATGCCGGTTTCGATACGCACACGCGTGCGAAAACTCTTTCCGAACCCACGCAGCTCGACGCGGACATTTTTCGCGTGTTTCAAAAGCTTTTTGCTGAGCATCGCGACATGAAACGCAAAATCCGTTTGCTTGGCGTGAGCCTTGGCAGCCTGACACACGGCGGCGAGCAGCTCGATCTACTGGATGCCGAGCGGCGCGAACGGCTGGAAAAATTGACGCGCGCCACGGACAAGCTGCGCGACCGCTTCGGTTTTGGAAAAGTACAATTTGGCGGCTCGCTGCGCGCGGACGGCTCCAAGAACGAACGCGACGAACCGAGATTGTCTACCTTTGGAAGGGCCAACCTCAAGAAGTCGAGTGAGTCGTGACGCCAGTCACGACGAATCGGGGCGGATACCCTATACTTCTCGCATGAGTCCTGCAACACCTCCTTCCGGCACGGCAGCTCGCATCCGTGGCGGCAAGCTTTCCGGATTCTGGCAGCGTGTCAGTGAAGGCCGCCAACTGAACGAGCTGTGGTCGCAATTCTCCGCGGATGCGCGGGCCAGCTATGGCTTCTACATGAAAGAAGCCGATTCGGAAGAGATGGTGAACCAGCGAGGACGGCCGCGATTCGGGCGAATCGTCAAGGTCCTGTTCTGGTCGCTAGTGATGAAGCTCACGCCCGCGCGGCGTGTGATTCTGGTCATTGCTTGCGTACTCTTTCTTGTGCCGAACGTTAATTTTCAGAGCCACAACAATGTAACTTTCGATTTCAATTTTGGCGTGGTCTCGGCGTTTTTGTTTCTGCTGTTGCTGTCTCTGGAATTGGCCGATAAGGTGACGATGAAGCGCGATCTGGAAATCGCGCGGGAAATCCAGACTTGGCTTGTGCCATCCAAACCGCCGGAGGTGGCGGGAGCGGACATTGCTTTTGCGTCGCGCCCGCAAAATTCCGTCGCTGGCGATTATTACGACGCGTTCTACCCCACGTCGAGCGCCGAAGAAAATGGAATGCTCATGTTGGTGATTGCCGATGTCGCTGGCAAGAGTATCCCCGCCGCGCTACTGATGGCCACGCTTCAAGCGAGTTTGCGCACGATTGCAGGCGAAGGCGCTCCTTTGGCGGAGCTCGTCGTGCGACTAAATCGGTACGCTTCCGCGCACAGCCTCGATGGCCGGCGCTTTACGACGGCCGTGCTGGCTGAATACGAACCCGGGACGCGAGCTCTTCTATATGTGAACGCCGGCCACAACCCCCCGATTTTGCGCCGTGCGGGCGGAACGCTCGAGAAGTTGGAGGCCGGCGGCCTACCGCTCGGAATTGACATGGGCGCCGCCTACGAGACCGCCGCCATCGAATTGAAGTCCGGCGACGCGTTGATCTTCTACACCGACGGAGTGATCGAGGCATTCGACGAAAAGGGCCAGGAGTTCGGCAACGATCGCTGGTCGGAGGCCATCCGCGCGCTGCCGGATTGGAACGCTGCGGAATCGCTGCAATTCTTGATGAAGCGCGTGGACGATTTTGTAGGCTTGACGCGGCAGTCCGACGACATTACCTGCCTGGTGATTCGCACCAAATAAAGATTTGCAGAAACTAAGGATTATAGGGGATTCGCGTTGGCGGCCCGAAAGTCGCATAATCGCGGTGTGACACCTCGCGAACTCGCCAACTCGATCTGCGACACGTTGCAGCGCAATGGCCATCAGGCGCTGCTCGTAGGCGGCTGTGTGCGCGACATGTTGCTCGGCCGGGAGCCCGCCGATTACGACGTCACGACCGACGCGACGCCCGAACGCGTCACGGAATTGTTTCCGGAGAGCATTGCGGTGGGCGCGCAGTTCGGCGTCATGCTTGTGCCTCGCGATGGGCTGAAAGTGGAAGTCGCAACGTTTCGTTCGGACGTGGGCTACTCCGATGGACGGCATCCGGACCGCGTGGTTTATTCGAAAACGCCACAGGAAGATGTGCTGCGGCGAGACTTCACGATTAACGGTCTTCTGATGCGGCCTAACACTGGTGAAGTTCTTGATTTTGTGGATGGTCAAGCGGACTTGAAGGCTGGGGTGGTTCGCGCGATCGGCGAACCGGACCGGCGGTTTGCAGAAGACAAATTGCGGATGATGCGCGCTATCCGGTTCGCGGCGCGATTCGGCTTCGAGATCGAACACAAAACGTTTGCCGCGATTCGGCGCCATGCTGGCGCGGTTACGGATGTTTCCGCGGAGCGGATTCGCGAGGAGCTCACCAAACTTCTGACCGAAGGCGCGGCGCGGACAGGATTCGAATTGCTGGAAAAATCCTGGCTGCTCTCGATCGTGCTGCCAGAAATCGCGGCGATGAAAGGCGTCCCGCAGCCGCCGCAATTTCATCCTGAGGGCGACGTATGGATCCATACGTTGCTGATGATCGAGGAACTCCCTGCAGGAGCTTCGCCGACACTTGCGTGGGGTGTGCTGCTGCACGACGTCGGCAAGCCGCCGACCTTTAGGCCCGCTTCGCAGACCGGCGACCGGATTCGCTTCGATCATCATGTGGACGTGGGCATTCGAATGGCTGAGGCGATTTGCCGGAGATACCGGTTTTCGAACGAAGAGACGGAGCAGATCGTTGCGCTGGTCGCCAACCACATGCGATTCATGGAAGTGGGACGCATGCGGACCTCGACACTGAAGCGATTTGTGCGGCTTCCCCGTTTTGAAGAGCATATGGAACTGCACCGGCTGGATTGTCTATCGAGCCATCGCAAGCTGGATTCGTACGGCGCCGTGCAGCGATTTTTGGCGGAAACGCCTGCGGAGGAGGTTCGTCCACAGCGTGTCCTAACGGGTACTGATTTGAGCGAAATGGGCTATATCCCTGGACCACTATTTAGCGAAATACTGAGAGCCGTGGAAGACGCGCAGCTTGAGGGGCAGGTCACAACCAAGCTGGAAGCAGAAGAATTGGTGCGAAAGAAATTTGCTTTGAACAAGGTAAAGGCTTAGGGGAAAGGATTACAACGCCGCTGGGTGGAGCAAAGGCAGGAAAGCAGGCGTTTCGTAGGAATATCCTGTATGTACATGAAATGCATGAACTTATTCATAGATTTGCGACGCGTCTAGACAAGTGCTAAAATATGAGCCTGAGCTGCTAAGATTTCATGCTACTTGTATTCGCATCTCGCCGCACCCTTTTGCTTTAGCCAGCATCTAACGTTGATAAGCGCGGGACATTCTTTCCTGCGCCCGGATTTAGGGGACACTCACTATGGCTGAGAAAAAGTATACGGTGCCTGAGATTCTCGCAATCCTGCCGGTTCGGGATACGGTCCTGTTTCCAGGGGCTGTGTTGCCTTTGACGGTAGGGCGGGAGAGCTCATTGGCCCTAGTTAACTCGCTGGAAGGCGAGGAGAAATTGTTGGGGGTTGTGGCGCAGCTGGACCCCCGGATCGAAGATCCTGCCGCCGCGGACCTGCACAAGGTCGGTACGCTGGCGAAGGTTCATAAGACCGTCAAAATGCCTAACGGGAACGTGGTTATCTTCCTGGAGGGCTTGCAGCGCGTTAATGTGCTGGAACTCATCGGCTTGCGGCCGTTTCTGCGCGCACGGGTGGAAGCGCAACCCGAAATTACCGGAGACGTGGATGCGGAGCTTGAGGCCCTGCAGCGCAATGCTCAGGATCTGTTTCGCGACGTCGTAAGCCACTCACCGCAACTCTCGGACGATTTGCAGTCCGTGGCATTGAACATTGACGACCCAGGCCGCCTGGCGGACTTTATCGCTGGGACCTTGCCTTCACTTTCGACGCTGCTGCGCCAGGAGCTTATCGAAACACCTAGCGTGCGGAAGCGGCTCGAGATGTTGATCCGCGAACTCTCGAAAGAGCTGGAAGTGCTGGAGCTGCGCTCGAAAATTCACGAACAGGTGCAGGAGCAGGTGGGCCAAAACCAGCGTGAATATTTGTTGCGCGAACAGATGAAGGCCATCCAGAAGGAACTCGGCGAGTCCGACGATTCGACGCAGGAGATTGACGAGCTCCGCAAAAAGATGGAAGAGGCGGGGATGTCGCCCGAGGCGAAAAAAGAGTGCGACCGGGAATTGAAGCGTCTCGCCAAGATGACGCCGGCGTCCGCGGAATACATGGTTTCGCGCACGTATCTGGAGTGGATGACTTCTTTGCCGTGGGCAAAGTCATCGGGTGTGAGCGAGATCGACATCGCCAAGGGAAAGCAGATTCTTGACGAAGATCACTATGATCTCGCGAAGGTGAAGGAACGGATTCTCGACTATCTGGCGGTGAAGAAACTGCAGCCGGGGATGAAGGGGCCGATCCTGTGCTTCGTTGGGCCTCCTGGCGTTGGCAAGACTTCGCTGGGGAAATCCATAGCACGGTCGTTGGGCCGCAAATTCGTGCGCATCGCTTTGGGCGGCATGCACGACGAAGCGGAAATCCGCGGCCACCGGCGCACGTATATTGGCGCGCTGCCGGGGCAGATTATTCAAGGGCTGAAGCGAGCGGAATCGAACGATCCGGTGATGATGCTCGACGAAGTCGACAAGCTGGGCCGCGATTTCCGAGGCGATCCGTCGTCGGCGTTGATGGAAGTGCTCGATCCGGAGCAGAACAATGCATTCCGCGATCACTACCTTGACGTGCCGTTCGACCTATCGAAGGTGTTGTTCATCGCCACGGCGAACTGGATGGATCCCATACCGGAGCCGCTGCGAGACCGCATGGAGATTATCGAGCTGGCCGGATACACGGGCGAAGAAAAGGTCCATATCGCGCACAAGTATCTGATCCCCAAGCAAGCCCAGGAACATGGGTTGAAAGTGGGAGAGCAGATTGAATTCTCGGACGACGCTCTCCGGGAAATCATCCACAGCTTCACGCGGGAAGCCGGTGTGAGAAACCTTGAGCGGGAGATCGCGACGATCACGCGTAAACAAGCGCGGAAGATCGCCGAAGGCAGCTTGGAGAAGATGCAAGTTACGCCGGAAATCGTCCGCGATTACCTTGGGGTGCCCAAGTTCCGGGCGGAGAAAGAGGTCGTGGAGCGCGTCAAGCAACCTGGCGTGGCTGTTGGGCTGGTGTGGACGCCTGTGGGCGGAGACATCGTGTTCATTGAAGCCAGCCGCATGCGCGGAGGGAAGCAGTTCACGATGACAGGACACCTGGGCGAGGTCATGCAAGAGTCGATGACCGCCGCGCTAACATGGACGCGTGCGAATGCGGAGCGGTACGGAATCGATCCGGACTTCTTCCGCAAGCACGACATCCACATTCACGTTCCTTCAGGCGGCGTACCGAAAGATGGCCCGTCGGCTGGGGCGGCTATGGTGACGGCGCTGATTAGCTTGCTCACGGGGCGGCCCGTGCGCGACAGGCTAGCGATGACCGGTGAGATGACCCTGTCCGGCGTTGTGCTGCCAATCGGTGGCGTGAAAGAGAAAGTCCTCGGCGCAAAGCGCGCCGGGATTACTGAAGTGCTGTTGCCAGCAGACAACGAGCCAAACGCCGTAGCGGATCTTCCACCGGATATTCTCGGCGACATGAAGATCACGTACGTGCGGAACCTCGATGAGGTGCTGGAGCACGCACTGTCCAAGGAAGCGGTGGTGCCGCCGATCGTGCCGCAGCCCGAGCCGAAGCCGAAGCGAGTGGGCCCGGAAAGTCCGCGGGCGATTCATTGATGGGGAAGTGAGCAGTGAATAGTGAGTAGGCAGTAGTGAAATGCGCATGGCGGATGACGCCTTGCTGAAGTTAGACTAGTGACGAGCCCAGCGAACCGACGTTCGCTGGGCTTTTTTATTTGAGGCTTCGGCGGACGGTTAAGATAGCTTCTCCTGCTAACATGGTTTTTAGACAGCGCGGGAGCCGGTGTGCTTCTGCGGAACGGGCACCATGTATCGTGCCGCTACAAGAACGGACGATGGCTCGCGAAAAACAAATCACGACGGATGCGCCAGCCGAGTTGGCGCAGCGCTTGACAGAAGGGTTGCAGCGCGAACGAATTGTTCCGCGATTTGTGGATTCGTATGTGGTGGAGCATGGACGGCACGCGTTGCAGGTTCACGCTTCGCTATATCGCGATTTGCTCGAATTGCTGCAGAGGGAAGCGTTGCTGGCGGTGACGGCGCGCGCGTTGGAGATCACTTACGCTGAACCGCTGCCGGCCGGCAGGGCGAAACCGAGGCCGATGTTGCGAAAGGACGCCGTTGTATTTCGGAGAAAATTTCTGGCGGCGCTGACGCGGCAGCAGAAATGGAGCGCGGGAGACGCGCTTGACTTTCAAACGGACTTGCAGATGTATGAGGATCTGCTTGCGCGAAATATCTCAACGCGGCGAAACCGCAAACCGTTCGAAGCGGCGAATCATCCCTTCGTGGATCGGTGCGCGTTCTTGCTGGATTCGTCGTTTCTGGAAAAGGCGCGGATGGCGGCGAGCCGCGCGCTGAACGAATTAGAAAATCTCGCCGGTCATGTGACAGGTTCCGTCTTGCACGGTAAAGAGACGGCGCCAGCGAGCCGCAAACGCTAACGAGCGCGTTCCCCGTTAACTCTACTGCTCGAACGCCTTCATCGAAAACACCGGCTGGCCCGCCAGCGCTGTCCGGAACCCATAAATCGTCAACGCCGCGATCGCCGTCATTCCCGCTAGCGAAGGCGCCGCATACCACCGTGACAAGTGAATCGTCGCCGGAAAAATCAGCAGCACCTGCTGCACCACCAGCCCCACTACCAGCGCCAACAACCCAAACCGTTTCAGCACCAGCAGAAACGAAAGATACAAAACCACGAGGAACACCGCGTTGATCCACGGATATTCGCTGCTGTTGTTGCCCAGCGAAAGCAGCGTCCCCGCAACCGCTACCACAATGGCGGCGATCCACGCGCTCCGCAAGATTCTCTGCAGCACGAACAGCATAAAGAAAATCCCCAGCGAATCGATCGTCTGGCCCAAAACGTATAGCAGCACTTGCGCAAGCGCGTGCCGCAACCCCAGCAGCGATTCCGTCGAAACGCCTCCCGGAATAGGTGGTAGCTTCCCAAACAGCGGCAACAGAAAATTGTCGCTCGCCTCGACCACAAATAGCACCACGCCGTATACCGCTCCGATCAGCAGGTCTCGCCCCACCAGCGGATCACGCAGATTCCCCGCCAGCAGCCGCGTCCACGAAATAAGGGTTTGCGGTTCCCTCCGCCGCACGAACGGCTCCAGCGCCACGTAGAGCACCATCGCAAAAAAGGTCCGCAGCGCCGCTGAGGCCACCGCCACCAGAAAGCTGATACCTTCCAGAAAATTCGGCAAATGATGCGTGCTCAGAATCCACAACACCAGGAACGTCACAAATACGAACGCTCCCAGTCGCGCCGCTCCCTTCATATCTGCGCGATTCGCTTTAATATTCCACCGCGCCAGCGCCACGCCGCCGACAAACACCGTCAGGATCAGCAATACGAGCAGAACCGAGGCAATCTTTTGCGTCCGCGTTTGGTCCGTCTCGGTGTCTCGGCCCGCCGTCGTCCACGGATAGACAATGCGGTAGTACACCGGCTCGCCATGAAACGCCGCCGCTTCCACGCGAATCGGCATGTCTGGCCGCGCCGGGAGCGTTCCCGTCCACGCCGCTCGCGCATCCGTCGCCGCGAGTGGCGCCCATTCCGGCTCGGCTCCCCGAAACTCACTCATATTCAAGCCGCTCGCCGCAAAAAATCCCGCCCAGTCCGGCGTCTTTGCATTTTGCACTGGCGGGCTCTTCTCTGGCGGCACCACCTCGAACCGTACGAGCCGCCCCGTCGTGTCCAACACCACCAGCGCCATCGCTGTCGTGTCCATCGGCGGATCCCAGCGCGCAACCTGCCCTCCGCCCACCGATCCCGGCCCAAAAAACGCCTGCGCGAAGAGCGGGGTTGGACTTTGCCGGTACCAGAACGTCATCGCCGGCGCGTCATCTTTCGCAAGCGCATCCCAGCGCGCCGGGCTTTTGCCGTGTGCCTGAATGTAACTCAAGTATCCGCCGTTAATTTCGAAACCGTAGGCCGAGTCCGCTGACTTCCCCGCCAACCCCAATCGCCCAATTACCTCGCGCGCCCGCGTCGCTAAAACTTCCGGAGGACTATCGAGCGTCACCCGATTCACCAATTGCGTCGACTCGGCGATGAGCAGCGACGCCACAAGCCCCAGCGCCACAATCGCCAGCAGCACCACCGCAACTCGCGGCCGCATCCCTTCCTTCGCCCCAGCTGCCGCGACCATTTCCGGTGAGGGCGTTTCCCCAGCGGCTAATGCGGCGGCCAGGGGATCGCCACCGGGAAGCGCGGCGGCGACTTGCAGGGCGGATACGGGACGTTTCGCGGGGTCAAGTTCCAAGCAGCGAAGAATGACGCGTTCGATGAGCGGATCGAGATCGCGCACGAGAGTTGAAGGATTGGTTATCGTGCCTTGCTCGCGGAGCTTGATGAGCTCAGGCAGCGTCGAAGCTTCGAAGGCACGTTTTCCTGTGAGGATTTCGTAGAGGATCAGGCCGAGCGAATAGATGTCACTCTTGGTGGTGACTTCTTTTCCTGCGAGCTGTTCCGGGGCCATGTAGGCGGGCGTGCCGGCGCGGATGTCCGCGCCCTGAATGCTTGCGGCGATTCCGGCGAGACCAAAATCGGTGATGCGAATTTTTCCGGCCCCATCGAGCATTACGTTGGCGGGTTTGAGGTCACGGTGAACGACGCCGCGTTCGTGGGCCGCGGCGAGTCCCGCGCAAATCTGGCGCGCGACTTCGGTAGCCTTGTCGGGAGAAAGCCTGCCGATGCGGCGAACGACGGATGCGAGGTCTTCGCCGTCGACGTACTCCATGGAGAGAAACGGCGTGCCATCCGCGTCGCCGATATCGAAGACGCGGCAAACGTTGGGATGGGAAACTTGGCGCGCGATGCGAACTTCGGAATGAAATCGCGCCAGAGTGGCAGCGTCTTGCGAGAGGCTCTCTGGAAGAAACTTGATGGCCACGACTTGGCCGAGCTTCAGATCTTCCGCGCGATAGACTTCACCCATTCCGCCGCGGCCAGCTATGGCGACGATGCGATAACGCTCGGCAATCATCTGCCCCGGCGTGAAGCGGCCACCACCGATGGGATCGGAACTTGTTAGTTTCACACCGACGCCGCCACTGGAAGGCGTACGCGGAGGGCGCGACGGAGTTGGAGCGGAGGTAGGTTTGCGAGGCGTCGCGGGAGGTCCGGGCGGCGCAATCGTTTCTTGCTCGGCGCTCAGATCATTCGAGTCGATGGTCGGCGCGACGTTGAGATCCAGCGCTCCGCCGCAAGTGGAGCAGAACCGCCCGGTGGAAGAAACCTGTGCGCCGCAGGAAGAGCAATACATGGGAGGCGAGATTCTACCATTACCGGAGGGCCCCTGCGAACGGACGCGAACGCCACCGGCTAGAATTACGAGATGCGTTCGACTTGCACCGCTGTGCCATAGGCCAACACTTCCGTGACGCCCTGCATTACTTCAGTGGCGTCGTAACGCATGCCGATGACGGCGTTCGCTCCGTGATCGCCGGCATGCTGCAAGAGAAGTTCGTAGGCGTCCTCGCGAGTCTTCTCGCAAAGATTTGTGAGAATGGTGATGTTTCCGCCGACGATGGTTTGCAGGGCCGCGCCGAGGTTCCCGATGACGCTGCGCGAGCGGACGATGATGCCACGCACGATCCCAAAATTGCGAACGATGCGATAACCGGCGAGTTCGGTTGCGGTCGTCACCATGCTGAAGTCCACACGATTGGGCATACATTTTCTCCTTAAACGGAACGTTTACCGGTGCGATTCTACCTGCACACGCGGCCATGCGCGAACGCAGCCTGTCTGCTATTCTCGAAACACATGGAAATCTTATTCTATTTTCTGGCGATTTCGCAGATTCTTCTCGGTCTCTATTTGATCGGATTGGGAGTGCAGTGGCTGGGCTATGCGCGGCGGCGTATGCACACGGATCCGGGATTTTATTCGCCGAAGGTTGCGGTGTTGTGTCCGTGCAGGGGAATCGAGGCCGCTCTCGAGCGAAATCTGGTTTCGCTTACCGAATTCGATTATCAAAATTACGAGATTTTCTTTCTGATCGCTTCAGCCAGCGATCCGGCATACAACATCGTGAAGCGCGTCGTCTCGTCGTCCCGCGCGAAAGCGCATGTGGTGATCACGGATAAGCCGGATGGGTGCGGCGAGAAAGTGAACAATCTGCGGCTGGGGATCATGCAGTTGGATGGGGAGTTCGAAGTGCTCACCTTCGTGGACTCGGATGGACGCCCCGGAAAAAACTGGCTGCATCGCATGGTAGCGCCGCTTGCTGATTCCCGCATCGGGGCCACGACCACGATGCGCTGGCTGATTCCGAACCGGAGCAATTTGGCGACGGCGCTGCTCGCGGCGTGGAACGCTCCGATCGTCACCATGCTCAGCGAAAAAGGAAAGAATTTCTGCTGGGGCGGAGGCACGGCAATACGGCGGAGCGTTTTCGATCAATCCGGCGTGGTGGAAGAATGGCAACATTCGGTGAGCGATGATTATTCCATGACACGCGCGCTGGAGCGGGCGAACCGTTCCATTGTTTTTTTGCCGGAATGTATAGTGCCTTCTTTTGTCGAAACAGATTTCGCCGGTTTAATGGAGTTTACAAACAGGCAAGTCCTGATCACGCGCGTGTACGCGGAAAAAATATGGGCGATGGCCGCCGGGACTCACCTGCTGTACTGTCTGTCGCTCGTTCTCGGAACGCTACTGACACTTAGCGATTTCCTCGCGACGCGGCCGGCGTTTCATTTGGCGGCGCTCACTTTCTTGCCGGTGTTGCTCTCGATGATTCGTGGGGCATTACGAGCTGCGGGCGTGTCGGAAGTCTTGCCCGCATACCGCTCGCAAATCGCGGGGCAGGCGTGGATCTATGTGTTATTGACGGTCTTCATCCCATTTTTATACCTGGCGAATTTCATCAGTTCACTCGTCACGCGCAAGATACGTTGGCGAGGCATTACCTACGAACTGATCGCGCCAGGACAGACCCGCATCATCTCGTACTGAAGAGAAAAGAATCCCGGTAGTCGAGGTCAGAGAAGTTTTCCACAGGCAGTTTTCCACAGGCAAGAGCAAATCATGGGCCTTAATCGAACAAATCTCTTAGTGTGGCCAAGTTTTATTCGCCGCGACCTGTGCCTTCTTGTTCCAAAATGGATCTTGCGCGCAGGGATGAGAACTCATGGAAAAATTTCGCGTACCATGCAATTCCTACCGGCAAATGCGCTCCCATCGATCCGCATATTCCGCCTAAGTGCTCCTCTTCTGAACGAGTTGTAGTTTTTGGTCGTTCGGTGAGGAAAATGCATCAATGAAGCGGTTCGGTGTCACAACGCAGGCGAATTGGCAGGGGGCTCCTTCTCGCAGCTCGGTGCAGCCTTAACGCAGATCCAGGCACCGTGTCCTCAGCACCCTGTTCAGGCTTTATGTTCGGCCATTTGCCTACGCAATGCAGCTTGCCTCCTTACGGAGGTTCAATCTAAAGAAAAAGCTTCGGTTGTCTCACGAGGCTGCATACTGAGGGGTGCGTGTGAAGCTTATCCGCAGAAGTGAACAGCATCATACTTTGAACAGTCCCCGCCCAGCAATTCCTCGCGATCATTATTATTTTTATGAAAAGAACACCGGCGTAACTCACTTTCACGTGGAGGCAGGCCCTGACGGATGTTTCCCCGTGGACCAGGCCGCCGGTCTTCTGGCGATGCACTGCATGGTGAGAGGGCAGACGCCAAACGACTACGTTGTGATGGTCAAAGCGGAAAATGACCTCTTGGAAGGCCTGACCGAAAAGGCGGAAAAACTGCTGCAGGCGGGACATTCCGTCGGGAGTCCCGTGAAGCTCACGCGCCGCGAAGAGGAAGTGCTCGGCGGCGTGATGAAGAGTTTAGCTAATAAAGAAATTGCCGCGACTTTGAATCTTTCCGAGCGCACGGTGAAATTTCACGTGTCATCGCTGCTGGCCAAGTTCCGCGTGCGAGGGCGCATGGAGTTGGTACGCGAGGCCTCGCGCAATACCATTGGGCCGATGCCTATGCCGATGCCCGTTGCAACGAGGGAAGCACGCACGTTTGGGCCAGTACCGCAGAATTATAACAATGGCTCTCGTGGCGGCGCGATTCTGCCGCTGGCAAAACGGCAACTGATGGCCTAATCCAAACTCACTGGCAACAAATTAGTGAAAAAACAAAGGCCCGGTTCTACTTCATCGAACCGGGCCTTCGCGTTTTTGCGGATGCGTTGCGTCGTTAATTACTTCTTTGCAGCTGCGTAGTGCTGGGCGGCGGAATCCCAGTTGACTACGTTCCACCAAGCCTTGATGTAATCGCCGCGAACGTTTTGATATTTCAGGTAATAGGCGTGCTCCCAAACGTCAATACCCAGTACGGCCTTGCCGCCGAGCATAAACGGGGTGTCCTGATTCGGCGTCGAATCGATAGCGAGTTTGCCATCCTTGACGATAAGCCAAGCCCACCCGGAACCGAAGCGACCAAGTCCAGCGGCGGCGAATTTTTCCTGGAAGCCAGCGAAGGATCCAAAAGTCGAAGCGATGGCCGAGCCGAGATCGCCGGTTGGTTCTCCACCGCCACCCTTCTTCATCTGGGTCCAGAAGAGCGAATGGTTCCAGTGGCCGCCGGCATTGTTGCGGACCTGGGCGCGAATGTTCTCCGGGATGGAGTCGAGACTCTTCAGAAGATCTTCCAGCGATTTGGCCTGAAGATCAGCGTGGCCATCGAGCGCTTTGTTCAGGTTGGTGACGTAGGCGCCATGGTGTTTGTCGTGGTGAATTTCCATGGTCTTGGCATCAATGTAGGGTTCGAGTGCGTCGAATGAGTAAGGTAACGGTGGGACGGTAAATGCCACGGGTTTTTCCTCCAGTTTGAGATTTGATGCAAAATCTGACGCGGTGCCGGAACTCAAAACCGCAGAAGCGCCGCTGCCCGCTCCAAGCAATCCCGCACCGATAATCCCGCTATTCACCAGGAAATTTCGGCGATTCATGGGGAACTCCTGCGGCGAGGAGGCTGGCCAACCAGGCGACTGTATCATACCGCTCTATCAACCAACTGTTCCATACTGCTCCATAATGGGAGGTCCTAGGGACGTCCCTAAGCAGCAGTGTTGAGGCTAAGAACTCGCCACGGTTATTGGATGCGCGAAAGAGCCCAATGGGCAGATTCGGCGATCAGCGGCTCGCGAGAAGCTGAGAGTTGGGTTAGGAGTTTGCAAATCCTTACATGCTGGGACGTGCTGGGTGCTGGAGCGGAATTGCCGAGGGCGATGCATGCGTTACGCACCAAGCCCCGCCACTTTGTTCGTTTGACCGGGCTTCCGCGAAAGACGGTGCGGAATTGGTCTTCGCTCATAGCCGCAAGCCACTCTAGGCGCGGCAGGAAGAGGGATTCTTTATCGTTCTCCTCAGCAACGACAGGGCGGGATTCTTGTGAGAGAGCGGTCGTCGCGTCTGAAAAAGTTCTTGGCTGAAACTCCGCAGCTTGTGTCACTGGGGCACGGCGATTCCACGGGCAGACGTCCTGGCAGATGTCGCAGCCGAAGACGTGGCGGCCCATGGGTTCGCGCAATGCCTCAGGAATGCTTCCGCGAAGTTCGATTGTCAAATAGGAGATGCAGAGGCGTGCATCCATCACGTAGGGTTCGACGAGAGCTCCGGTGGGGCAGGCATCGATACATTTTGTGCAAGAGCCGCAGAGATCCGGCGAAGGCAATTCGGTTGGACCGAGCGTGGGAGGAATATCGAGGGTCGTAAAAATCACGCCGAGAAAAAACCAGGAGCCGAGTTTAGCGTTCAGTAACAGCGTGTTTTTTCCGAGCCAGCCAAGCCCGGCGTGTTTGGCAAAGACGCGTTCATTCAGGGGGCCGGTGTCTGCGTAGATGCGCGCTTCGTGGGGTTCACTGAACCGTTCAGGGAGGCTGCTCACCAAGGTTTGGAGCTTCTGCTGGAGGACTTCGTGGTAGTCCTGTCCCCAGGCGTAGCGGGAAATCCAGCCGCGCGCTTCGGTTCTCTCCGGTGAGAAAGCGTCGACGGATCGTTGCGCGGGTGAGTTGTAGTTCAAGGCGCAGACGATCACGCTGCGAAGACCGTGCATGACGCTTTGTGGATTGCTGCGGCGCTCGTCCGCGAGATATTTCATCTCACCAGCGTAACCACGCGCGAGCCATTCTTGCGCCAGGTCTAGCTCGGGAAACTTTTCTGCGCGCACTACACCACAGAGATCGAACCCCAAGGCGCGTGCTTGCTCGACAATCCATGCGGTGTCGGAACCGTTGCGTATGGATGTGGAGTGAAGGGCCATAAAAGAATTGTGTCGCAGGAAGACGCTGGATGCGAGCAGTGTATGGCACAGTTGCCCGGCTTCTCCCTTAGGTGCGGGCAGATTACGCCGATTGCTGGAAACTGTTCAGGGCGGCGCTCTCTTCGGAATAAACGTCGAAGACGGTGTAGAGCTTCGTGAGCTGAAGCAGGTCGTGCACTTTCTTCGTCAGGTGCAACAACTTCAGTTCGCCGCCGCGTCCTTTTACTGTGGTGTAAGCACTGACGAGTTCGCCGATGCCGGAGCTGTCGATGTAGTCCACGTCCGCAAGATTTAGCACGATGTGGGTGCGCTTATCGTCCAGCAATCCGCGGACAGTTTTGCGCAGCAGGGCACTGCCTTCTCCCAACGTGATTTTGCCGCTGAGGTCCACCACGGTGGATTGACCAGCATCTCGATGTGTTGCGCGCAGGGGCATAATTTCGTTTAGGCTCCTTGATGCGGGGAAGCGCCCTGGCCACCCTGGCCGTTCGTTCCCTGGTTATCCTGCAGAGGCAGCTTTTTTGCCATTACAATTTCTGCGCCGCCGGTGCGTCCCGGCACGACGTCGAACTCGTCCATAAATGCACGCATCAGAAAGATTCCACGGCCGGAAGTGCTCAGAAGATTTTCTTCGGCGAGCGGATCTGGCACGTTGGCGAGGGTGAAACCATTGCCTTCATCAAGCACATGGATGATCATTTTCTCGCCGGTGAGATCGACCGCTAGATGTATCTTCTTTTCGGGGCGTTCCTGATTGCCGTAGTGAAATGCGTTGATGACGCCCTCGCGCACGCTCATACCGATCTTGTAACAATCGTCCTCGCCGAAGCCCGCGGCTTCGGCTACGCGGATACACATCTCCTCAGCGAGATTTACGCTCTCGACTTGCGTCTCCAGCGTGATTTCAAGGTGCTTCGGGTCTGTGCCCATTCGTGTGGCACTCCTGGAGGCAAATAGCACCCAAGAGAGCGCACTTATCGGTAACACAGCGGCTAAACCTAAGTCAATGGAGCACTTGATGTTTAGGGAGATGAGCTCGCGGCTGGGAATGTCGGCTCGGTAACTATGCCCAATAGGAGCGGTCCAGGGTGCGGTATTGGATGGCTTCGCTCAGGTGGCGAGGATCGATGTTCTCTGAGGCATCGAGGTCGGCAATCGTCCTGGCGACCTTCAGGATGCGGTCGTGGGCGCGAGCGGAGAGGCCCAGACGGGTGATGGCGTTCTCCAGGAGTTTCTCGCCCTCGGCGGATATCGCGCAATGTTTGCGAATCATCTTGGGCATCATTTGGGCGTTGCCGTAGGTCTTTTTTTCTGTACGGAAGCGCTCAAGCTGTTTATCGCGCGCGGTGATGACGCGTTGCCGGACCGCCGCCGAGTCTTCAGAGGAGGATGGAGCGCGCAGTTCTTTGTATTTTACCGCTGGCACTTCGATGTGAATATCGATGCGGTCGAGAAGTGGTCCGGAGATTTTCGAGACATAACGCTGGATCATTGGCGGCGTGCAATGGCATTCGCGCATGGGATCGCCAAAATAGCCGCACGGGCAGGGATTCATGGCCGCGGCGAGCATGAATCGCGAAGGGAAAGTCACCGAGACGGCTGCGCGAGAGATGGTTACCGAACCGTCTTCGAGGGGCTGGCGCATGACCTCCAGCACATTGCGCTGAAATTCGGGAAGCTCATCGAGAAAGAGAACGCCATTGTGACCGAGCGAAACTTCTCCGGGACGCGGGACAGCGCCGCCGCCGATCAACCCCGCGTCGCTGATGGTGTGGTGCGGCGAGCGATAGGGGCGCGTGCCAATGAGCCCGCGGCTGTCTTCGAGAACGCCGGCTACGCTGTGAATTCGCGTGGTTTCGATGGCTTCGTCGAGCGACATGGGCGGAAGAATCGTGGGGATGCGCTTAGCGAGCATGGTCTTGCCCGCGCCCGGAGGCCCGATAAATAAAATGTTGTGGCCGCCTGCGCAAGCAACCTCAAGCGCGCGCTTCGCCGCTTGCTGACCGTGTACATCGCGCAGGTCGACGGAATACTGCGCGGCTTCCGAAAGCATCTGTTTGGCATCAACAACGATAGGCTGGAACGATTCCGGAGCGTTCACCAGATCGACGGCTTGCGGTAGCGTTTTAAGAGCAAATACGTTGACGCCCTCGACTACCGCTGCTTCGCGAGCGTTGGCTTCCGGCACGGCAAGAGACTTCAGGCCAAATTCGCGCGCGGCGAGCGCCGCAGAAAGGGCGCCGCGTACGGACCGAATGCTCCCGTCGAGCGACAGCTCCCCGAGGAACATGCACTGGTTAAGTTGCTTGCCGAAAAAGTGGCCCATGCAGCCGACCAGGCCCAGCGCCATCGGTAGATCGAAGGCAGAACCTTCTTTGCGAACGTCGGCGGGAGCGAGGTTGATGGTCACTCCCTGGCCATGCGGAAACTCGAAGCCGCAATTGCGCAGCGCTGACTTGATGCGTTCGCGGCTTTCCTTTACGGCGTTATCCGGCAGGCCGACCACGTTAAAATCCTGCATGCGGGCAGAACCCACGTCGACTTCCACCTCGACAAGATAGGCGTCGATGCCGTACACGGAGGCGCTTTGTGTTTTGAAGAGCATACTCGAGGCAGGCCCAATACGCCGTCGGCAGCATAAATCAATCAGACACTATACGCCAGAGATAATCCGTGGCAGCGCGCTACCTGCAGTCTCAACTGAACCCAAGAACAGGATGCGGCGTGTACGGCTCCTCAAGAGAGGCAATCTCTTCCGGTGTGAGACGCAGCGAGAGAGCCGCCACGGCGTCCGAGAGGTGGTGCGGTTTCGTGGCGCCAATAATCGGCGAGGTGATGAAGGGTTTGCTGAGCATCCACGCAAGCGCGAGTTGGGCCCGAGGAACGCCGCGTTTTTCGGAGAGTTCCCCCAAGCGGTCAACGATTTTGTGATCCGCGTCCCCCGTCTTCGAATACAAGGTCTTGCCGAACTGATCCGTCTCGAAACGCTTGGTGCTTTCGGTTTGCCATGGACGAGTCAGGCGGCCGCGCGCGAGCGGGCTCCAAGGAATGACGCCTACGCCCTCGGACTGGCAAAGCGGCATCATCTCGCGCTCCTCTTCGCGATAGAGCAGGTTGTAATAATTCTGCATGGAAACGAAACGAGTCCAACCGTGAACGTCGGCGAGATAGAGGGCTTTGGTGAACTGCCACGCGTACATAGAGGAAGCACCGATATAGCGCACTCTGCCTGATTTCACGACGTCGTGGAGCGCCTCAAGTGTTTCTTCGATAGGGGTTTCATAATCCCAGCGGTGCGTTTGGTAGAGGTCAACATAATCGGTGCCAAGACGGCGAAGGCTTTGGTCGAGTTCATAAAATATCGCTTTACGCGAGAGGCCGCGGCCGTTGGGCTCGTCGCGCATGACGCCGTGCGCCTTGGTGGCGATGACAACGGATTCTCGGCGGGCGTTTGCCTTAAGGAAACGGCCGAGGACTTCTTCACTGGCGCCTCCCGAGTAAACGTTGGCAGTGTCAAAAAAATTGATGCCAAGGTCGAGCGACTGGCGGAGGAAGGGTTGGCTCTCTTCTTCGTTGAGAGCCCAGGCGTGGCTGCCGGGCTTGATTTTGCCAGTCGCAGGTTCGCCATACGTCATGCAGCCAAGGCAGATGCGGGAGACCTTGAGGCCATTCTTGCCAAGGTTGATGTAGTCCATTTTTCCTCCAGGGAGGGTTCTGTGGTTACTGCAGCTGTGATTCGCAGAGGCTCGTGTGGTCAGAGCTGCAGTTCCAATTATGCTTTCCCGGGAGACCCGACACCATAGAGAGCAAGGACGTCTTTTAAGGTGACGATGCCTTCGAGTTTGTGAATATCAGCACGGCTGACTACCGGGAGCGCGTTCACCTGGAACGCGCCCATGCGTTCGAGCGCAAGACTGAGAGGGTGGTCCACATGGAGATGCGGGAAGTCTCCTCCATCCATGAGCTCCTTCAGGCGCTTAGTCGCAGGGCCGGAGGTTGCAGCTTGCTGAAGTTTGCCAAAGCTTAGGACACCGATCAGACCTCGGTCGTCGCTCACCGGCCAAGCGGTAGATTCACTCGAGCGTATCTTTTCCAGTGCTTCCTGCGCGGTCATGTCCGCCGACAGAATTTCCTTCGCTGGCCGCATGGCAAGTATTACCTGCCGGTGCCCTTCCTGCTGGCGAGTCTCGGCAGTGGGCAGGTGAATTCCGTCCTGACGTGCCAAGGCTTCGTAGATGGGTTGCTTCTGTAGGCGAGTAGCGATGAAGAGGCTCACCAAGTTTGAGATCATGAGGGGAACAATGACGGCGTAATCGCGAGTGATTTCAAAAATCATGACGACAGAGGTCATCGGCGCTCGGACGATTCCTGCAAAGACCGTGCCCATTCCCACGAGAGCATAAGCTCCGGCGGTGGCCGCATGGTAGGGAAACAGGTTATGGGCCACGGTGCCGATGGTTCCTCCGAGCATGGCTCCGAGGAAGAGACTGGGGCCGAAGATGCCGCCGGCGTTTCCGGAGGCGTAGCTGGTGGTGACCGCGAAGAGTTTCAAAACCAGCAGTAAGACCATGACCCGGAGTGCCATGCCTCCGTTCAGAACTGCGCCGACGTGTTCATAACCCACGCCTAGCACTTGCGGGACAAACCAGCCCATAAGTCCAACCACTATCCCGCCGATCACGGGTTGGAACGGAACTGTCTTGCGGGAGAGCTTTAGAAAGCGCTCGCGCATACCGAGCAATAGCTTTGTGAAGGCCACCGACACGAGGCCGCCGGCGACACCGAGTACGGCGTAAATGGCGAACTCCCACGGATTAACGAGCTGGTATTGCGGTACTTTAAAAAGAGGATCATTGCCGAGCAAGAGCCGCAAGACACCCCAGGAAGTGGCGGCCGCGAGAACGACCGAACCCAATACCGGAGCGTGAAGATCGCCCACAATTTCTTCGAGGGCAAACAACACCGCCGCCAGGGGAGTGTTAAATGCGGCCGCGATCGCCGCAGCCGCCGCCACCGGGATGAGGGCCTTTACCTTTTCCGGACGCAGACCAAGATTGCGGCCAAGCACGGAAGCAATGCCGGCGCCGACTTGCACTGTCGGCCCCTCGCGTCCCAGAGGGATTCCACTGGCCAGAGTGGCGGAGGTGCAGAAAAATTTCCCGAACATTGTGGCGGCGGTAATGCGGCCCTCGCGGGCGTAGAGAGCCGCTTTGGTTTGAGGCACACCGCTGCCGCGCGCATCCGGAAAATAGCGGTACAGCAAATACCCCATGACCAGGGAACCCACTACCGGAATGAGTACGCGATGCCAGGCAGCTCCACCGGGAGGATAGAGTCGCATGCCAACTCGCTCGGTTAACAGGATGAAAGCGACGGCCATCAAGCCGACGAGAGCACCAATCAGTAGCGTCAGGATCAGGAAGACTTGTTCTTCCCGTTCATTGAGCAGCGTATTCCAGTACCGCGCCGGGGATTTCCACCAGCTTGCGGAAATCTGTTCTGAGGGTTGCGTCATTTTATTTGGAGTTCTTGGCGCGGATTTCCCCGCCAGTCTTCCCGCTTATCCCGGTTCTTCGGCTTTCGTCGGTCACGTCACTCTCGCACTTCCCTCTTGGCCGCTTTCTTCCGGTTGTTGCCGGTGCGCTGCCCGCGATCGAGGAGAGCTTCAATTGCGCCGACCAGAGCTTCTCCGCTGGTGCGCAGTTCACTGATGCGGTTCTGCGCGACCTGTTCGAGCAAACGCTCGCCACGCGGCAACAAAGTTACAAACACGCGGCGGCGGTCGTCCCGGCTGCGGGTCCTGCGCACGTAGCCGTTCGTCTCGAGGCGGTCGATGAGCTCGACGGCGCTGTGGTGTTTTAGCGCGAGCCTCTCCGCAAGCGTCTGAATGGTTGCCTCGCTGCCTTCGGGGAGGCCGCGAATGGCCAGCAGCATCAAGTATTGCTGGGGCTCGAGACCGACGGCGCGGGCCTTGGCGTCCCCTTCGCGTAGAAAATGGCGGATGCGGTAACGCAACTCGGCCAGCGCGCGGTATTCGGCGGGGGTGATATCCGCTGCCATAGGCTAAGTATATCGTAGTGCGATATACCTTGCCATGCCGCACGGTGAAACAGGTTACTGGCAGCAATCGTCTGTGGGTATGGGGAAAGATTTACAACGGCTTGCGGAAAGCTTTCTGGGTTTTGTAGTGTTCGTATCCCTGCCGTTCGTAAAATTTGTGGGCACGCTCGCGGATCACGTTGGAACGTACCGACATGCTTGGGCAGCCGTGCTTGCGTGCCCAATCTTCGGCGGCTTCGAGCAGACGCGCGCCCGCACCGAGGCTGCGCTGGTCTTCGGCGACGATAAGTCCATTCAATTCCGCGCGTGTACCGACCTCGACAAGGTGGGTAACACTGACGTGCGCCCAGCCGACGACCCCTGCGTCCGCGGATTCCGCGACGAACAACGCGTTTTGCGATGCAGGCTTCAGTCTGCGCATTCGTTTCGTGATCTCCGCTGCGGTCGTAGGATATCCAAGCTGGCCGCTAAGCTCGGCCACCCGACGCACGTCACTACTTCGCGCGCGGCGAGTTACGAGACCTTGCTTCTCAGCTTTCTTAGCCATCTCTCAGCCTGCTTTCTTGCGCAGCCGTTTCTGAACCGCTTCGCTTTTTAGTTCACGCAGCGCGTCTGAGGCGATCCATCGCGCGGTCCGAGAATCCTGTTGCCGAATTCGCTCTGCAGAGCGGATGGCTGCCGCGTTGAGGTGCAGATTTCTTTTTCCGATATTCCGCAGCGCCCAGTTGACCGCTTTCCGCACGAAATTCCGTTCGTCGTTAGCTTCGCGCTCGATCACCGGAAGAAACCGCTCGAATCGCGCATCTGCGGCGGATTTGTCCTTATAACTCAAGTACGCGGCCAGGGAAAATGCGGCGCGCTTCTCGAACTCCGCGCTCCGATTGCTCCACTCGTAGATTTTGTCCCAGGCAGGCTTTGAGGCCGCGTACAGATAACAACAAACCGTGTCGACCACATCCCAGGAGTTGAAATCACGCACCCAGCGCTCCATTTGCGCCGAGGTGATTTTCTCCGATTCGCCGATCAGAGGTGCGAGGATTCTTGCATCGTGAATGCCAGAGGACCAGAGCTCCTCAGCCAGCGCTTGATCTTTCCCTATGTGCCGCGCGAACGCGTGTAACACAGGTGCTGAAATCCCATAAGCCTTAGGAACGTTTACGCCGAAATAGGCCAGCTGTGCGCGTGCCTTTGGATCGGCATGCTTTTTCAGTTCGCTCAGCACCTCTGCTTTCGTCCACTGTCGAGTGGCTTTAGAGCGGCGCAGAGAGCTAGAACGTTTTGTCTGAGTCGAGGAGGATTGTGACCGGCCCTTCATTTACCAGCTCCACGGACATCATTGTTTGAAAAATTCCTGTCGCGACGCTCACACCGAGCCCTTGCATCGCCAGCGTAAATTCTTCGTAGAGCGCCTTAGCTTTTTCCGGCGGAGCGGCGGAGATAAAGCTGGGCCGCCGCTGCCCGCGCGCGTCACCATACAGCGTGAATTGCGAAACGACGAGGGCCGAGCCTTTGACGTCCAAGAGCGATCGGTTCATTTTGCCCTGGTCGTCCTCAAAAATACGGAGGTTGGCCACTTTCTCTGCCATGGACGCGACAATTGCGGAGGTGTCTTCGCGGCCGACGCCTAGCAAAATCATCAGGCCGGCTGCGATTTCTCCCGTGATGCGCCCTTCGACCGTCACACTCGCGCGGCTTACCCTTTGCACTACGGCTCGCATCCGGCTTCCTATTTGGCGGCTTTCTTCGCCGACTTTCTTGGCAGCGGCAGCGCGGCGCAACCCCGCGGCGCCGGCTGGCACTTCGGGCAGAAATAGCTGCTCCGCCCTGCGACAATCGCGCGCCGAATCGTTGTACCGCAGCGGTAGCAGCCCTCTCCCTCGCGGCCATAAGCCCGATGGTGCCGCTGATATTCGCCCGGCTGGCCTTCGGCGTCAAGAAAATCGGAAATCGACGAGCCTCGCAGCAGGATTGCTTTTTCCAGGATTTCCCGCAGCACGCGATGCAGCGTCGCTGCTTGTTTCTTTTTCAGCGACGAGCCGAGGCGAGCAGGATGAATCTTCGCGCGCCACAAGCTCTCGTCCGCATAGATATTCCCGACGCCCCGCAAGAAGCTCTGGTCCAGCAGAAGGGTCTTGATCCTGGAGCGCCGTGTTCGCGCTTGCTTCTCAAACTCTTCAACGCTAATCTCCAGCGGATCGGCACCGAACGAAAGCAATTCTTCTGCAAGTGGTCCTGCCGAAAGATAGGCCAGCCGCCCAAATCGCCGTGCATCGGTGTAGCGTAGCTCGCGACCATCGTCGAGCACGAAACATGCGTGCGTATGTTTTTCGAGAGGCTGGGGCGCAGGATTGGAAGCGATCTGCCCGGTCATTCCGAGATGTACAAGCAGTGCGGCGGGTGCGGCATCGCCATTTGAGGCCGAAGTCCCGACGCCGTCCACCGGGGAAAGCCGCAACAGCATGAATTTTCCATAGCGCTCGACGGCTTCGATTTGTCTGCCCGGCAGATGCTGCTCGAGCGCAGCAGGGTCATCGATGAAATCCGTTTTCCCCAACCGAACGGACAGAATTCGCCGGCCCACAATTGTTCGCCGCAGCCCGCGCGCTACTGTTTCGACTTCAGGGAGTTCTGGCATGAGGGGATCGCAAACAAAATAGCACATCCCATCGCCACGAGGCAGCCAGCGACACGAATCCAAAGAGATCCGCGACTTGCGGCGACTCTTGCGAGTCACTTCTTCTGATAATTCGGCGCAGACGGAGGCCCGGGGATCACAACTGGATGCGCCTTCAACGCCTCCAGCGTAACCTGCACGGCGCGTTCGAGCTGCGGGTCGTGACCCGCAGCAACGGAAGCCGGATCGTTCTCGACTTCAATATCTGGCGCAATCCCGTGGTTTTCTACCTCCCACTCGTTGCGCAAGCCAAATATCGCCACGCGCGGAGCCGTAACGCCGCCCCCATCCAGCAGCGGTGGGTAACCGTAAATGCCAACGAGGCCGCCCCATGTTCGCGTTCCGACCAGCGGCCCCACCTTGTCTTGTTTGAACATCCACGGCAACGCATCGCCGCCCGAGCCGGACATTTCGTTGATGACCATGGTCTTAGGGCCGTAGATCTGCGCGAGCGGCGAGCAGAATTCCTCGCCTTCGCGGGTAATGGCGCAATTGCGGAGCGGCCGTTTGAGCAGGTCGATGATGTAGTCCGCGATGTCGCCGCCGTGGTTGTAGCGCTCATCGATGACGGCGGCTTGTTTGCCAACCTGCGCAAAGTAATAGCGGTTGAAATTGATGAAGCCTCCGGTTGCTGTGTCCGGTACGTGAACGTAAGCGACTTTGCCTCCGCTCATCTGATCCACTTTACGGCGATTGTCTTCTTCCCAAGCGAGGTTGCGCAGCGGAAATTCGGTCGGCAGCGGCACGACGGTCACTTCGCGAGAGTCCTTGCCGTCCGGGTTCGGACCGACCTTGATTCTGATTTGCGTGCCCGCCGTGTTTTCAAAATAGCTGTAGAGGTCGATTGGCGGACGCACTTCGCGACCACCCACTTCCAGGAGATAGTCTCCGACCTTGACGTCGACGCCCGGCTGGGTCAGTGGCGCGCGCAATTCAGGATTCCAATTTTCTCCATTGAATATACGCGCGAAACGATACCGCCCGTTCTCCACTTTGTAGTCCGCACCCAGGAGTCCGCCCTTCACCCGCTTCGGCTGCGGCACATCGCCTCCGCCGATGAACATGTGTCCGACGGTAAGCTCTCCAAGCATCTCATCGAAAAGATGATTGACGTCAGCCCGCCCGCCTGCACCTTTCAAGTACGGCGCATACTTCTTCTCCTCCGCGGCAATATTCAACCCGTGATGGTTCGGGTCGTAGAAAAAGTCGCGCTCGATGCGCCAGACTTCGTGGTACATCTGGTTCCACTCGACGCGCGGATCGGTGTAGACCTCCATCCCATCGAGATTCAGTGCGCCATCTCCTGGCTTGACCACGACTGCCGTCGCGGCGATGAACCATGGCGCGCTAGGCCCGGGACCTTGACGGTAGAGAACCTTTTCGCCATTCGCCGAAACCACGAACGCACTCACGCCGCCGACAAACGGCTCTGTCTTCCGTGTGCTCAGGTCAAACTTCGAAACCGAAATCATTGTGGGCTCGGTCAGACTCGGCACACCCGGGATTTCGCTCAGAAACAGCACGCCGGTCTTGCCGGAATCCAGGCCGACGTAGTTCGACGCTTTGATGGGCATCGCCACGATGCGTTGGCCGATTCCATCGAGGTCGATCGTGACCTTCACTTCATCTTTCTTTTCGCCTTCTTTTTTCTCGCCCTCTTTTCCTTTGTCGGCGCCCTTGTCGGCTTCTTTTGCTTTGTCGGCGTCCTTGCTCTTTTCGTCGCTGGCCGATTTTTCCTCATCGCTCTGCGGTTCGACAGGCGAGGAATCGCCCTTCTTCAACACTACCGCGTAAATGCTTCTCGAAATCGGGTGCTGAAAACTCGAGAGATCGAGCCAGCCGATGGAAAGTCCAAGGTCCGTGCTGGCCGCGAAATAAAGCGACTTTCCATTCTTGTCGAACACCGGATACCGCGCATCGCTGGTGCCGTCAGTGATTTGTGATTCCTTTCCCGTTTCCAGTGAATACACGAAGATGTTCCGCATGTGGTTCTCGAGATACTTCGCATACGTCAGCCACTTGCTGTCCGGCGACCATGTTTCATTCATCGTCGAGGACGGATCCTCGTACCGGTCGGACGTCACCTTCACCGGAGTGGCTTTTTCTACGTCCACATACCAAAGATTCAGGCGCTTGTCGGTGTAGGCAATCTTCTTGCTATCCGGAGACCACAAGGGTCCATAAAAAAACGAAGGGGGACTACCCAGGTTGATTTTCTTCACCGCGCCCAATCCGGTTTGATCCACAATGTGCAATGCGTATTCGCCGGATTCATCGGAGAAAAACGCGATGGACTTCCCGTCCGGCGACCACGCAGGATCCCGTTCCGCAACTGCCGTCGTTCGCGTGAGATTTCGCACGTCGCCCTTCTCTGCCGGAATGGTCAGGATTTCGCCGCGTGCTTCAAAGACCGCGCGAACACCAGTTGGCGAAATTGCGGCGTTCTGAATCTTGTCCCCCACCTTTTCATAGTGTGGGCGTGTCGCCGGCAAATCGCCGGAGATATGGATTTCCACTTTGCTGGCTTTTTCGCTTTTCAAATCAAGTGTATAGATTCCGCCGAATTGTTCATATACAAGTGCATCCGGTCCGGCGGAAAGCGATTTAACATCGAGGCCTTTGTTGTCCAGCACCTGCTTCACGTTCTTTGTTTTTGTGTCATAAGCAAAGATCGTCACGGCTCCTTTTCGGTCGGACAGAAAATAGACAGTGTCGCCGATCCAGACCGGGTCATCGTCGTTCGAGTTTTCGCGAGGCACTTTCTCGAGTTGCAAGTCGCTCAAACGCAGCACATAGACGGGCGTTGTTTGGCCGCCATGATAGCGCTTCCATGCGGTTTGCCATTTCAGGTTCGGAACATACGCAATGTGCGTGGCATCTGGCGAATAGGAAGCCGCTTCGCCTCGCCACATGGGCAGCACCTCCGGAACGCCGCCTTCGACCGGCACTGTGTACAAGCGGTCAAAGTCCGCATACGCCTCGCGGCCGGAACTTATCAAAACTTTTTTGCCGTCCGGGGTCCAACCGACAACGACGTCCGGGTCGGGATGCCAGGTTAGGCGTTTTGGTTCACCGCCATCGGCGGGCATGACATAGGCGTCGACATTACCGTCATATTGGCCCGTGAACGCGATCCAATTTCCGTCGGGAGAAAATTTCGGCCGACCCTCGTGGCCCCCGGTCGTAAGCTGGCGCGCCTCGCCGCCTTCGCGTGGCACACTCCACAGATATCCGCCGTAGGCGAATACGATTTGCGTCTTGCTCATCGTAGGCGCCTGAACGAGCAGATGCGCTTCGTCCGCCGCGCTTGACCAACTCGCCGTGCACGACATCGCAAGCAAAAAGGCCGCCATCATTGTCGAGATTCGAAAACGCATCAATCCTCCTGAAGGACTCCAAACAAAGCTTTTTAGCCTATGTAAACCGCAGCGTTTGCCGTTATTTCTGAGCACCCGCCGGCGGCCAGAAGCCAGGATCGCTGATGGGACGCTGGTCTACCTTCTCGGCGTACTTTTTTATGGCGGGCCCGATCGCAGATGCGTTCCCAATCAGCACAAAAACCAAATTATCCTGAGGAAAGTGCTTCTCGATAATTTGCTTAGCGATGGCCGGGGTTACTGCGTCAACGCGCGCTTCCAGTTGGTTGACCTCGTCGTCGCCGAGCCCGTAATACTCGTTGACCACGATACGCCGGACAAGCTGACCCGAAGTTTCAATGGTCGGTGGAAATTGTCCCTTGATATAACTCTTCGCCGACTTGAGTTGTTCCTCGGTCACGCCATTCTTGTGAAGCTTTTCCAAAACCTGGAGCGCAAGATCAATCGCCGGAGTCGTCGTTTCGTTCTTGGTGAAGCTGGTTATTTCAAACGGTCCGGGCGCCTTGCGCGCGTCAAAAAACGACCGTGCTCCATAGGTGTAACCCGATTCGACGCGCAGCGCTTCATTCAGCTCGGATGTAAACCTGCCGCCGAAAATCGTGTTGACCACGCGAATCGCAACGCGATCCGGATCGTTCACGGCGGTGCCGATGTTTCCGATGGCGAAATAGGTCTGCGTCGCGTCAGGCTTGTCGATCAGCAGCAGTCTTTTCCCTTTTGCAGGGGGAACGGCGGTGATGGATGTTGATGCGACTGCCCGTGCGGGCCACGCTCCAAGCGTTTCTTCGAGTTTCTTCCGCATTTCCGCGGCATCGAACTCGCCGGCGATACCGAGAATGGTATTCCCCGGAGCGTAGTTCGCCTCATAAAACTTCGCAATGGCATCGCGCTGGATGCGCTTTAACGAAAGTTCATCGCCATCCGACGGATGCCCGTACGGGTGCGAACCGTAGAGATAGCCCCCGAAGTACAAGCCCAGCACGGACTGCGGCTCGTCCTTTGCGGCTTTCACCCCGTCCAGGCTTTGCGCCAGGACTTTATCGGTCTCGGCTTGGGGAAACGTCGGATGCAGCACGGCATCCGAAAAGAGTTCCAATCCGCGCGCTAGATCCTTGGTAAGAAATTCAGCGTTGATGCTCGTGAAGTCAGCGCCGGCATCAGCACCGAATGAGCCGCCAATGTAATCGAAATCAGCGGAAAATTGTTGGGCCGTGCGTGTCTTAGTGCCCTTGCGCAAGAGCGCGGCCGTGACCGAGGCAAGACCTTCTTGTCCTGTGGGGTCGGCGGCTGCCCCAGTTTTGACGATCGCGAAGACATTGATCAGCGGGACGCTGCGCTTCTCCATCAGCAGCACGGTCAACCCGTTCTTGAGCACGAATTTCTCATGCGGGGGCAGCCTCAACGATTGCGCGGGCGCAGCTGGGCAAATCAGAAGAAAAAAACCAAAGAGTGCAAGAAGGCGCAAAATGTTTCTTTCACGTGTCATTGTTTTGCCTTCTCCTGGTTCTCGGGGAGCAGCGTCGCGACCGTGCGGTTGTTTGCACTGAAGTATTTTTTCGCTACGCGCTGGACGTCTTCTTTCGTCACCATGGAGTAGCTCTTCGCCGCATCGAACAGCTTGTTATAGTCGCCCATGAAAACCTCGTAGGTTCCAATCGTATTCGCGCGCCCGTTGATCGTCCGCATCTCCCTGTAAAACTCCACCAGCCGGGCGTTTTTGGCTTTCTCAAGTTCCTGATCGCTGATCGGTGCGCTTTTTATTTTCTCCAGTTCCTCGTAAATCGCTTTTTCGCAGGTCTGCGGATCCACTCCCTGCCGCGGCTGCGCCGTGATAATGGCCAGCGTGGGATCGAACGCCGGCTCGACGTAGGAGGAGACGTCGAGCGCTATCTGGTCCTTGTCAACCAGCCGTTGATACATGCGCGAGCTCTCTCCCTGAAACAGAATGCTGCGGAGAATGTTGAGCGCGTAGAAATCTGGATCGTCGGTTTTTGAGACGTGATAACCGATCATCACGAGAGGCAGTTCCGCGGGCTTGTGAACTACTAGCCGCCGTTCGCCCATCTGTTCGGGCTCGACAGTGGTTACGGGCGGTGGCGGCGCGTGGGAGGGAATCGGCTCGATGTATTTTTCGCATAGCTGAAAAATCTCTTCTGGTGAAACATCTCCGACCACTACCATCGTGGCGTTGCTGGGCGAGTAGCCCATTTCAAAATGATGCTTCAGGTCTTCCATCGTCCAGTGCTCGATATCGCTCATCCAGCCGACGACAGGCCATTGATAGGTATGCGCGATAAACGCAGTGGCCCAAAGCTGCTCGTCGAGCAAACCTCCATTGTCGTTGTCGACGCTGAGCCGCCGCTCGGAAGCGACCACTTCGCGCTCGGAAGCGATTTTCTTTGGGTCGAAGGTTAGATCGCGGATGCGGTCGGCCTCGATGTCGTAGATAAGCGGCAGCGCCGAGCGTGGAAACCAGTCCTGGTAGACGGTCACGTTTTGCGTGGTATAAGCGTTGTTCGAGCCCCCGTTGGCTTCCATCACTTTGTCGAGGTCGCCCGGCCCGTATTTCTTGGCGCCGTTGAACATCATGTGTTCAAAAAAGTGCGAGAGACCTGTCGTCCCCGGATGTTCGTTGCGCGACCCGATCCGGTAGAAAATGTAGAGTGCCACATTCGGTATGCTGTGGTCCGGCTGCACCAGCACCTTCATGCCGTTTTTCAATGTACGAGTGCTGACCGGAAACTCTTGCGATTGTGCCCACAGTGGCGAAGCAGCCACACCCATGGCGCACAACAACAGCAATGCGGTGCTGCGGTAACAGATTGGTTTCATGGAACCCCACCCTCACCCGAACTCTTTATCTAAGACGTATGTGGCCTAGGAAATGTTTACGGCTATCTGCGCTTCTTCACGGCAGCAGCGCAAACACGCGGACCGGACCGCCCGAACCGCCTTCAAGCTTGATCGGCGCTACAACAAGGAACGCACCTTTTTCCGGTAGTTCACTTAAATCCGACAGATTCTCGAGGTGATAGAGCCCCGCTCCAAGCGCCAATCGATGCACCGCAAAATCCTGCGAATCGCCACAATCTACGCTCATTGTGTCACATCCAATGCCGCTGACCTTGTGCTCGATCAGCCGTTCCACGGCTTCCATGGAGAATCCAGGAAAGTGCATGCGCCCTGCGGCATCCTGGTTGAGGTAACTCTTGGCATCTGGCCAGCGTGAGGCCCATCCGGTTCTGAGAAGCGCAACCGCTCCCTCAGGAACGCGCCCGTGCCGCCTTTCCCACTCATTAATTCGCGCAGCAGGAAGTTGGTAATCTGCGTCAGCGGCACCTTCAGCTCGAACATCGAATACCGCAGCCATCCCAAAAAACTGTCTCGGCGGGATCTGGTCAACCGGCATCTTCCCTGGAAGAAAATGGATGGGCGCATCTAGGTGCGTCCCGTAATGCTCCAGCATCCAGAAACTGCGCGTGAAGTAACCTTCCTTCTCCACGCTGGCATTGTTTTTAGCTTCGAAACAGCGCTCATCGCCAGGCCACGGAACCAGCCTGTCGTTGATAGCGTAAGCGAGGTCCAGGACTCGCGTCTTCCCGGAGAGTATCCCCTCAAGCATAGCGTCAAGGAAGGGGGATGCCAGGCGAAGCGACAATTCCAGCCATGCGCAGGATTTCCTGGTACTCAGCTTCGGTAATCTGCGAAACCAGCACGCGCACGTTTTTCAAAAGCTTCATTTTTCTCAAGGCGGGATTGGCGCGCAGCTCAGCCAGGGTGACTTGCCTCGGCAAACGGTCAAACGCTCTTAGGTCTGCGACAAGGTTCTTTTCTTTGTGGTCGTGCGGATCGGGATATGGATCGCGCGTGATTTCCGCGATCGAGTAGAGCGTCCGCTCCGGTGCGGAGTGGTAACAAAGCACGCGGTCGCCTTTACGTACCTGTTTGAGAGCGCGAATGGCGTCGGGCTTCGACTCCGCACCGTGCCACATTTCCTTACCCTTCACGAAGAGCGTGTCCCAATGGTAGTGGTGCGGGTCGGCGCTGAATATCCAGTAGTGTCGTTGCGAGGTCGGAGTTGCCATCGAGGCGTCGAGTCGGCAGCAATATACACGGGGACGGCCAAAAAGCGAAACAAAATGTTGGGGTTAGCCGCGATTCGGGGCAAGCTGAGGAAATCAGCACAGATGCGCCAAAAGGGCGAATTTCACAATATCTTCTTTGTTTTTATATAGTTAGATGAAATTTCATGCGATATCGACAAAAACCTCCGCTCCCCGGACTTCTGTCGGATAGCAGGCCACCCCCATAGTTGGGTTCTGGAGGAGCTTTCCTGTGGTCACGTCGTACTCCCAGCCGTGCCAGGGACACGTGACAATCTTGTCTTGGAGCGAACCTTGGCCCAGCGGCCCTCCCCTATGCAAGCACGTATTATTGATAGCGAAGAACTTACCTGCAACGTTGGCAAGCGCAACGACTTTGCCTTCGACCTGAATTTCGTGGATGGAACCCGCTGTTATTTCGGAAGCAGTGGCAGCTCGCACGAACGGCATAATTTCTCCTCACCGATGACACAGGAAACGACAACTGCTGTCGAATATTTCGCCGCGCAGTATAGTCTGGCCTCGTATCCGCGTCAAAGTAGACTTAGGTCCTAAACAGGGAGCCTCGCCGTTTCGCGATCCTGTTTCGGCCCCTCCAGACCCAGATCTTCCTGCGGACAAACAGGAGAACCGCCAGTCCCATCAGAATCCATCCGCCCCAAACAAACCAACCCCGCCAGATTCCAAGCTGTGCTGGAAAGACCTGTGCCAAAAGAAGGAGCCAAACGCCTCCAATTAAGAGGCTTCCCACGAGTTTTGTATTGTCTTGGAGGTCACGCTCCAGATTAAGCAGGACCTTTACCAGGAACTGAAGGAGATGGATCACGTTTCCACGCCTATGGCTTTCTGATTCTAGCGATATGCAGGTGGTCCTGCGAGGGATAGAGTCAATTCTTCTTGGGCGAGGGGGCCTGGGCTCTTTTCGCCATCATTCTCCAGTACGTAGCGGGCCGAAGCCGCTGCACGATGTCTATCTTGCGAGCGTCGCTGCCGATTAGGATACGCGGTTCGCGCCGCTCAATACCTTTCAGGATGCGGGCTGCGGCGGCCTCTGGCGAGGTGGGGGTCACCTTCTCAAAATAGGCGACCGCCGCTTCCCGTTTGCTTTCGGAGGCATGAGCCCCCAGGCGCGCACGCTTAGCGATCGGAGTATGAATTCCACCGGGGTGAACGCACGAAACAAAAACAGAGGAGCCTTCCAGTTCGTGCCTAACCGCCTCGGTGAATCCGCGCACTGCAAATTTGCTGGCGGAGTAGGCGCTCTGCCCCGCTGGTGCAATAATCCCGAACATGCTAGATAAATTTACAATCTGCGCGCGCGGCTGTTGTTTCAGGACTGGCAGGAAATACTTCACGCCATGGACAACGCCCCAAAAGTTGATTCCCAGCAACCAGCGCAAGTCGTCGAGGGAGATTTCTTCGAAGGTGCCATGAAGGGCCACGCCCGCGTTATTGATCAGGAGTGTTACGCGGCCGTGTCGCTGGATCACATCTTCGGCGAAGCCTTTGACGGCCGCCTCATCGGAGACATCGAGGACATGCGTGGAAAGGGCAGCTTGTTTGGCCGTCAGCGAGGCTGCCGTCTCAGCTAGTCCTCTGTCGTCAATGTCCGCAATGGCCAACGCGGAACCAGCCGCGTCAAGTTGTTGAGCAAGCGCGCGCCCTATCCCGCTACCCGCGCCGGTAACCACAGCAACTCCGCCCTGAAGAAACGACATTTAGGCGCCTGCGCCCTGCACCTTGGCTAGAAGCTCGACGAATTTTTGCTTGCGCTCCTTCTGATCGTGTCCGCCTTCGGCTTCGGCAAGCTGGGTGATGTTCATCGAGCAGAACTTGGGCCCGCACATCGAGCAGAACTTCGCCTCTTTGTAAAAATCGTCGGGCAGATTTTCATCGTGCATGGCCTTCGCCGTCGGAGGATCAAGCGACAGCTCAAATTGTTTGTTCCAGTCGAACAAAAACCGAGCATAGCTCAAGGCATCGTCGCGGTCACGCGCTCCTGGCCGGTGACGCGCCACGTCCGCAGCGTGAGCCGCAATCTTGTACGCAATCACGCCCTGCTTCACGTCTTCTGGATTCGGCAGGCCCAGGTGCTCCTTGGGAGTGACATAGCACAGCATGGAAGCCCCGTGCCATCCGATCATCGCCGCGCCAATCGCGCTCGTGATGTGGTCGTAACCTGGAGCAATATCAATCACCAGTGGTCCTAGCGTGTAGAACGGCGCCTCGTGGCACCATTCCATCTCTTTGTCGACCTGCTCCTTGATCTTGTCGAGCGGCACGTGTCCGGGGCCTTCGATCATTACCTGAACATCGTGCTCCCAAGCCTTTTTCGTAAGTTCGCCCAGCACCTTGAGCTCCGCGAACTGGGCTTCATCGCTTGCATCCGCAATGCATCCCGGCCGCAGCCCGTCGCCGAACGAAAAGCTCACGTCATGCTTTTTGAAGATCTTGCAAATTCTTTCGATATTCTCGTAGAGAAAATTCTGCTTCTTGTGGTGCTCCATCCAGTGCGCCATCAGAGAGCCGCCGCGGCTCACAATCCCCGTGATCCGTCTCCGGACGAGCGGCACATGCTCGCGCAACACGCCTGCGTGAATCGTCATGTAATCCACGCCCTGCTCGGCCTGCTCTTCAATCACCTCGAGCATCAAGTCAATCGTCAAATCCTCGGGGCGCCTCACCCGCGAGATCGCCTCATAAACTGGCACGGTGCCCACCGGTACCGGAGAGGCATCGATGATCGCCTTCCGGATCACTGGAATGTCTCCGCCCGTCGAAAGGTCCATCACGGTGTCCGCGCCATAGTGCACGGCGTGGTGCAGCTTCTTTAGCTCTTCCTCAATATTCGAGCTCGTGGCCGAATTACCGATGTTTGCATTGATTTTGCACTTCGTGGCGATGCCGATCGCCATCGGCTCCAAGTGGCGGTGATTCACATTCGCCGGAATGATGCAGCGCCCCCGCGCCACTTCGCTGCGAATCAGCTCAGGCTCGATCTTTTCGCGGCCAGCCACAAACCGCATCTCTTCCGTGATGACGCCCTGCCGCGCAAAGTGCATCTGCGACATATTGCGATTCCCGTTTGCTTTGGCAACTTTCGCTTTTCTCGTTTCGATCCAGCTATCGCGCATTGCCATAGAGCCCCCTCAGAAACCGCACGAATGACTCGTGACAGAAAACTCTCTCACGTCCAACTCACTCCGCGCTAGGAAGTTTGGATTATGGCACTGGGTGAGGGGTGCCGCAACCTGCGAGAGGGGGGATTTAGTAGGTGGGGGAAGTTAAGAACCGCTGATGACGAGGATATGCGTTCTACATAACCCGGGCCCAAAAATGACAGAGCACGGGACCTTGGTCCCGTGCTCTGTTCAGGTCCTAACTACCTTCGAGCTTTCTCCCAGCCAAGAAGCAATCTTACTGCAATGGGGCGCTGGCAACCGTCGGTGCAGAGCCGTCCGTTGTGTAGCGGATCACGCCGGACTGATCAGAGTAGAAACCACGCTGACCAGAGCTGCCTACCACAACCGGCAGACCAGTAACCGAATAGTTGACTGAAGGGCTGAGTCCGTCGCCAGTCCAAGCGAACGTATATCCGCTCTTGGTGCCCGCCGAAAGAACGGGGTCAAGCAAGCAAGCAGTCGCCGGAGCGGCTGTGCAAGGATTTGTGCCGCCCATGACTGCCAGAGAGGCTGGGAAGCCGTTCGACGGATACGTGGACGAATACGTCACAGCGGAGGTGTTGATCGTACGGATCGAACCAACCGCGGAAGCTTCGTTGGCCGCCATACGCGACCGGAGGAGGTTCGGAATTGCGATGGCCGCGATGATCAGAATGATCGCCACGACGATCAATAACTCAATGAGAGAGAAGCCTTTTTGTCTAGTACGCATCACTGTAATTCTCCTGTTCGAGACCTGGGCTTGGGGTCCCACACTTTGGTGGGCCTCCTAGTTCGACCATTATGCAATCATGCATTGGTCGAAGCAACGGGACGAATGTTCCAGTTTGGGACGGCCTGAATGGTTCAGTCCGGGACAGACTTTCACTGAACCGAGGTTCTAGTACTACATGTGGACGTATTGCTCCTTCGAGATTATAGGACCCCTGTAGGAGTTTCACTCGGGAGGCGATTGAAGGTCTTTGGACCCAGCCTGCAAGCTATTGAATATAAATATGTTAGTTGAAGTGTTCGCCTCGGAGTGGAGGCCGGTGTGGCCGGGGGTTCAACCATACGGGGTCCGCACGGGACTTATCCAGAGCGCTTGTCCCTTTGTCTACGGCCACATGACAGCCAAAAGGCCCCGACCAATGAGGAAGCTATCGCAAGTCAGATAAAGCGGAAGTGTCCAGGGAACGGCAGGAAGTGTGGCCGCTAAGGGCGAATGTAAGATCGAGATCAGCCAGAAGATTCGAAACCACATCGCGCACGCCTTGTTCTCCGGCGACCGCGAGCCCCCAGGTATAAAGCCGTCCCAGGAGAACGGCCCGGGCACCCAAAGCCAGTGCCTTGAAAACATCGGCGCCGCGGCGAATGCCACCGTCAAATAGGACGGGAACCCGACCATTCACCTCGCGGACAATGGCAGTGAGAGCGTCGAGCGTGGCGATGGCGCCGTCGACCTGTCGGCCTCCATGATTCGAGACAATCACGCCGTCAACACCGGCGTCGAGAGCGTGGGCAGCATCCTCAGAATGCAAGATGCCTTTCAGAATAATGGGAAGAGTCGTGTGTATCCGAAGAAAGGGAACGTCGCGCCAGGAGAGGGCCGTATTGGAGAAGAGGCCGCTCCAAAGTTGAATCGCCGCCGCAGGATTCTGCTCCGGCGGCTGCGGAAGAAGCGCGCGAAAAACGGGATCGCTAAAATAATTTGCGAGACCCTGGCCAAGTATAAACGGCAAATAGGCGTGCTGAAGATCGCGTTCCCGCCAGGCAAGCATGCTCGTGTCGAGGGTCACCACTAACGCCTTGTATCCCGCGCGCTCGGCGCGTTGCAGCATGCTCGCGGTCAGGTCGGGATTCTTTCCCCAGTAGAGTTGAAACCAGCGAATGCCATTCCCCGCGGTATCGGCTGCTTGCGCGACTTCTTCGATCGAACGGCTTGCAGCAGTGCTAAGTGTGAACGGCAATCCAAGCGCAGCCGCCGCGCGTGCCGAAGCCAGTTCTCCTTCCGCGTGAAGGATGCCCTGAACTCCTACTGGACCCAGAATCACCGGCGCTGGCAGTTGTGCGCCAAAGAGCTCGACGCTCAGGTCGCGCTGGGATACATCGCGAAACATGCGTGGCACGATCCGCCAGCGGTAAAAGGCTTCGCGATTAGCGCGCACCGTGTCCTCGCCGCCCGCTCCCCCCGCCACATAGTCGAATGCAGGCGGTGGAAGTATTTCCTTAGCCTTGTGCTCGAGAAGAGAGAGCGAGATCGGAATCGAGAGACTACCGCCGGTCAGACCGAGTGTATAAATCTGCTGCTGGCGCTGCATGCCGGAGGGAACCGGTGAATTCGGAGTTTGCTCGCTCATGGCGGACTGGATTATACACGCAGGAAGAACAGACGCGGCTGAGAGGAGATCAGGGTGCTAAGGGCGAGACGGAGATGTCGCACCGGGAGCTAGTTTGGGGAGACACCACCTACCAATAATCGGGTAGCCAGCCCACTCGCCGCGATTTGCCTTGATCCCGTACACCACACCAAGGATGACGTTTGCCACCCAGCCACCCACGGCAAAAAGCCAGAGCAGAGGAAAGAAAAGGAAGAAGGCTGGAAACATGCTTGGATTGTGAGGCCGGGATATTTCGTGGAAGACGCCCACGAACGCCGCAAAAAAGAAAAACGTGAAGCCGCAAAGAAAGAGCGCCATGTAACAGAGCTGCCACATAAGCGCTTGTAGCGCGTGGAATTTCACAAACGGTGAATTCTGCTTGATAACTAGAATGACCAGCGGCCCCATAAAACCGGTAAAAATCTGCAGCAGGTGCGCGAGGAACGCCATCGTGCGTTCATCCTGCGTGGACACAGGCAAAGACGTAAGAATCGGCTGATCCGCCAAGGCTTCACACTCCAGCGTATGGCTCCAACTTAGCTTGAATTCGCCACCAACGCCGATGGAAGCCGCAACCGTGTGCGCAATCAGAGATTAACCTTTTGCTGGGCTGTGGAGGAGATGATCAAAGTCCAAAAGACCATTGGAAAGCCGTGAACCAGCGCCGAAGCGGAGCGCTTGACAGTGGGAAGAGTGCTGCTCAAGATGGACGAAGCGTGGAAAATTCTCTCAGCAGCAAGCTTGCAGACATCGCCCTTCCCGATTGCGATGGGCGGGAGATCCTGCTTGGCTCACTGTGGGCCGAGCAATCGGCCGTGCTGGTTTTTCTCCGCCACTATGGCTGAATTTTTTGCCGCGAGCACGCCGCGCAGTTGCGCGAACACGAGCAAGTCTTCCGGGACAAAGGAGCCGCTCTTGCCGCGATCGGACTGGGCGACCCCAGTTACGCGCGCATCTTCCGCGAAGAAGCGGGCATCACCTTTCCTCTTCTGATCGACGAAACCCGCCAGGCTTATCGCGCGGCGGACTTGAAGTCCGCGAATCTCTTGCATCTCTTGCGGAGCGAGAACGCCGCGGCAAGAAAGCGTGCCCGTGCCGGCGGCCATCATCAGCACAAGTTAGGGCAGAATCCATTTCAGCTAGGCGGAAGCTTTGTGTTCGGTCCGGGGAATGTGGACCTGTTTGCCCACATCAGCCAGACGTTTGGCGACAATGCCACTGTCGCAGAGTTGCTGCAAGCGCTGCCGTAGACGGAACTGCTGGCCATCTTACACAACCTCCCAGACCCTGGCAAACCCAGAAGCAATTGCTGATAAAATATAGTCGTGAAGAGATTTCTCTCCATCGGAAGCTGGCTCGCACTGATTTGTGCGTGCGTCGCGGTAGCGTTCAGCGACGCGCAAACCAGACCGGTCGGCGGAAATCCTCGGCAGGACTTCCTGGATAAGTTCGTTGCCGCTGCGATTGATCGCACAAATCATTCCGTGAAGTACGTATCCACGTACGTACACATAGATTATCCGGGCGGAGACGTCCCTGCGGACACGGGCGTCTGCTCCGATGAAATAATCCGCGCCTATCGGGCAGTCGGCGTGGATTTGCAAAAAGAAGTTCACGAAGACATTGTGAATAATTGGTTGGACTATCCGTCGAAAGCGAAATGGCATCAGGCGCATCCGGATTCGAACATCGACCACCGCCGCGTGCCGAATCTAATGGTCTTCTTCAGCCGCAAGGGTGAAAGTCTGCCCGTTTCGTTGCGCGCAAGAGATTACTCGCCGGGCGATATCGTCACGTGGGATTTAGGCGGCAATGTGCCGCATATCGGGATGGTAGTGAATGTGAAGTCCGCTGAGAGCGGTCGATTTATGATCGTGCATAACATTGGCCAGGGACCGAAAATGGAAGATGTGTTGTTCAGCTGGAAGATTACGGGACACTACCGGTATTTTGGACCACTTCTGCAGCAAGCCCACTAATTCTTCAATCCGAAATAATCGAACGGTCCTTTCAGGTGAGTCTCTTAGACATGACAATGTAGTGGCCTGGTACTTTTGTCTGCAGTGATGGAGAAAAAGGCGCGGTGCCGATTTCGACGTAGCCGAGGCGGCGGTAAAACGGCGGAAGCGGGGTACGTTGACTGATCACACGGAGATCGACCGCGCAACAACCAGCGGCGCGGAAATAATCTTCCGCGGCAGCCACCAACTTGCGGCCCAGACCTGTACCCTGGCGCTGCGGATCCACCGCGAGCAAACCTAAATAACCGCGGTCTTTGCGTATTTCCAGATAGACGCACCCCGCGAATCCGGCGGAGTCGTGCGCTACCAAGAACTTACCGGTTCCCATGAATGCCTGTGTCTCCTCAGCGTTGATACGATCGCCATCAAAAACAAATTGTTCCACGATGAATGCGGCGTTGATGAGCTTGACGAGCGCAGGAACGTCCCCGCTAACCGCCGCGCGGATGGATATGCTTTCATCCTGCGGAAAAGATTTTGGCGCATGCATCATGAAATCACCCGGACTGAATCTCCGGAGCTATTGCTTTGAATTTGTTTCCAGGGCCTTTCGTGGAGACTTCTCTTTCGTTCCCATGGCCGGCGGCGTGTTAGCGCTGGCGGACGGCTTTGGCAACCAGAAATCAGGATCACCGTCGACGATTCCCTTCGAAACGTGAGATGTCTCTGGGCTAATAGCGTAAAGATTGCTCTCCGTGTTCGCATAGGCATCGCGCGCGATTTGTTGCATGCGGTCGAAGCCCGCTTCCCCTTCAGCTTCACGGAGTTTCGGCGCGCGGGCCAGATAAGCGTCGTTTTCCTTGAGCGCGCGCATGGGCACAAAGACGAGGAAGGAGGGCAAAGGCATTCCAACGTTCACCTGATAGACGACCCACGGCATCTCTGCATCGATCTTTTCGTAGGCAGCACTGAGCAGTTTGAACGACTCGACAAAATCGCCCTCATGGCCGGGCCGAAGCCGCACTTCAAGAACGCGCATAAAGCGGGCTTTTGAAAGGTCGATGCGGTTCACGCGGTAGCCGAGGTCATTGCGCCGGGCAGCGATGAGCGTGCTTTCGCTCGATAGAAGTGCCCGGATTTGCTCCTGGAGGTGAGCGAGTTCAGGATGGGACGTAAACAGTTGTCCCCAAACAACGATAGCGTTGTCCACCTGCTCGAACGAATCGAAAGGATCGAAGGACAGTGCCTCCGGTGGGCCGGTAATCGATTGCAGATCGATCCACGAATTTGGAACTTCCAGATGGTTGAAGGCGCGGGCTATGCTGACTGCCAGCCTTTGCCGCGTGCTTTCACTTCCAAACTTGAATTGTTGATGAACGAGCAGAAGCAGTTTCGGCGGCGCAGTCGCCGCGCTAATGGGTTTCTCATTTTGAGCGTGTACCGCAGGATCGTGCGTCGCCACCAGAAGAGCAATTCCCAGCGAAAGACGAAAGATTCTCATGCGGAATACCTCCCGGGCGTGCAACACGCGCAGGTGTGCCGCGACCCGAACCAAAAGACACTCGCCTATCCGAGGGCAGCTTTTCCGTTGAATCGAGCCGCCGAGCCAAGTTCCTCTTCGATGCGAAGTAGTTGATTGTATTTTGCGATGCGGTCCGTGCGCGAGGCAGAACCTGTCTTAATCTGGCCGGCTCCCGTGGCAACGGCGAGATCAGCGATGAACGTGTCTTCGGTTTCGCCAGAGCGATGTGAAATGATCGAGTTGTAGCCAGCTTTCCGCGCCATCTCGATCGCATCGATGGTCTCGGTCACGCTGCCAATCTGATTGAGCTTGATAAGGATAGCGTTGGCAATACCCTCTTTGATTCCCCGCGAGAGGCGCGTCGTGTTCGTCACGAAGAGATCGTCACCCACGAGCTGAATTTTCTTCTTCGACGACTTCGCGCCAACCGATTGCGTCAGCGCTTTCCAGCCGGACCAATCGTCCTCGGCCATCCCATCTTCGATCGAGACAATCGGATATTTCTCGACCCAACTTGTCCAATACGCCGCCATCTGCTCCGAAGAGTGCGCGGACTTATCCGACTTTTTGAAAACGTAATTCCCGCTGGCTTTGTCGTAGAATTCGCTGGACGCGGGATCGAGCGCAATGCTGACCTGTTCGCCCGCTTTGTAACCCGCCGCGCCAATCGCCTCGAGCACGATCTGAATCGCTTCCTCATTCGATTTGCAGCTCGGCGCGAAGCCCCCTTCATCCCCCACCGCCGTCGAATACCCGTGCTTTTTCAGCGCCGATTTCAGCGCGTGAAATATTTCCACGCCCCAGCGCAGACCTTCCGAAAAACTTGGCGCTCCTATGGGCATGACCATAAACTCCTGGAAGTCCACCGAGCTGTCCGCATGCGCGCCGCCGTTCAAAATGTTCATCATCGGACAAGGCAGAAGAGTCGCGCTCTTGTCCATGGAGTAGTGCGCCAAGTATTTGTACAGCGGAAGATTCTGCGCAGCCGCGGCACCTCGTGCCGCCGCCATGGAAACAGCGAGGATCGCATTGGCCCCGAGCCGCGACTTAGTAGGCGTGCCGTCCAGCTCGATCATGCGCTTGTCCAGCCCCCGCTGGTCGGCAGCGTCCAGGCCCACAACGGCCTTGGCAATTTCGCCGTTCACATTGCCCACGGCCTTTAGCACGCCCTTCCCGAGATACCGCGACTTGTCCCCGTCGCGCAACTCCAGCGCTTCATGTTCCCCGGTGGACGCGCCAGACGGAACCGCGGCACGGCCCCAAGCGCCGGTTCCGACATACACGTCGGCTTCGACGGTGGGATTCCCGCGGGAATCGATGATCTGCCGGGCGTTGACTCGAGTGATATTTGTGGACATGTCTGCACAAGCTCCTGGATAAAGTGAATTGAAGATTGTAGCAGACCGGGGTCAACGAACGTGCTGCAGTGGCCAGGGCTACTCCACAGTATCTTAGGTGCTGGCCAGACGCCCACTGCATGAATAGCCCCGCCATTCTCACAACAAGGGGCCTCAAGTTTCGCGGAACCAATCGTGCTGAGTGCGCACTACTCTACGTAAAGCATCAACAGAACTCCGAGCGCGATCATACACAGAGGCCATACCACGCGGAATATGCGCCGGCCTTGGATCGGCGCGTCCGACAACCCTTTGGAGAGTGCAATTCCAATTCCCGCAGCGGCATAGGAAAAATGTTCCATCTGAATGCGTTCCATCTTGTTCATCGCATCAGGCCCGTGCATCCCGGCGCTATGCACGTGAAAGAGCAGCAAGGCCGATCCGGCAAACGCCAGCACTGGAAAGATCCACGCGCTCCAAGCCGCTCTCAAAATGCCCTTCGCGCGCCTCATTTCAATCACACCAAGCGCGAGGAGAATCACCGCGAAGGTTTTGTGCTGCAAGACCTCGAGGTTTCCGACTATGCCGGTCCACCAGTTCTTCGGGCCGAAGGGCCATAGCTCCGTATCGCTGAAAATCAGGACAAAGATGCCCGACAACAAGAAACATAACGGCCAGGCATAGCGCACGCCAGGCCATCGATTCTCTAGCCGCTCCTCGAAAAAGATGAAGAGTCCGGCTAGAAAAACGAAAAACCCAGCGAGGTGATGGTTAAACTCACTTTCCCTTTTGTCCGCTAGTAGCTTGACCTGTGCCGCAGGGGTCATCGCCCCGTCCATCGCCATGGACATGCCGCCGTGTTCGTGATCCATGGGATGCTCCTGGGAACGAGCCGTGGGCTGGTTGATCCCCAGGAACAAGATCAAAGCAATCAATAAAGGCAACGCGAGAAAAACTGGCAGCAATTTCTTCTCATCGAGATGGCCCATGGCAAGCTCCGTCCCCTCGAAACATAGCTGGCGCGTAAGAATCGACCCTCATTCTTGAAGTCGCTGATCCAGCGGACAGGCTCCGCCGACCGGTATTCCCGCCAGAAATCTCATCGGAGATTGGATTCAAATCAGGGAAAAAAGGCTGCAGGATTCGAACGAAAGGCGGACTCCAAGGGCTCTTTCTGCCGCGCACGTTGAGCGGTTGAACCGGACTGCACTAAGGCTTTTTTAGGCGGTCTCAGGCTCTTCGATCAAGGACTCCTGGCGCACCACGACAACAATCCCAGAATCGGTCACATGGAACCGCCGCCGATCGGCTTCGGTGTCATAGCCGATCTCCGTTCGCTCGGGAAGGCTAACGTGACGGTCAATGATCGCGCGCCGAATCCGCGAATGCCGGCCGACATTCACGTGATTGTACATAATGGAATCCGTCACCTCGCAGTAGCTGTTCACGCGCACATTATTTCCGATGACGCACCGCTGGACTCGTCCGCCGGAAATCACCGAACCTCCAGCCACGATGGAGTCGAGCGCCACGCCCATGCGCTCGGGATCAGCAAAGACGAATTTCGCCGGTGGATACTGGTGCTGCCACGTGCGTAGCGGCCAATGGTTGTCATACAAATTGAAAACCGGCGACACGCTCACCAGATCCATGTTCGCTTCGTAGTAGGCATCCAGAGTGCCCACATCTCGCCAGTAGAGTGCATCCTTCTGGTTTTCGTCCACGAAGTTATATGCGAACACGCGATGCTTCGAAATTATCCGCGGGAGAATATCCTTGCCAAAATCGTGGCTCGATTTTGGATCCTCGGAATCAGCTAGAAGTATGGGGATCATTAGCTGGGTATTGAAAATATAGATGCCCATCGAAGCGTTGCAATTCCCCGGATGATGCGGCGATTGTTTTGGCTCGGCGGGCTTTTCTTCGAACCCGATGATCCGCCAGTCTTTATCCACTTCAATTACACCGAATTGCCGCGCCGCCTGCGCCACTGGAATCTGAATAGTGGCCACCGTCACATCCGCCGCCGAATCCACATGCTGCTTCAGCATCTTGGCGTAATTCATTTTGTAAATGTGGTCGCCGGAAAGAATAAACACGTACTTCGATCGCTCACTGCCAATCGAATAAATATTCTGATAAACAGCATCGGCGGTGCCCTGATACCACTCCTTCGAGACCCGCATTTGCGGCGTAAGCACTTCAATATAGTCGCCGAGTCCAGCCAAAGGCGACCATCCCGCGCGGACGTGCCGGTTAAGGCTCAGCGCTTTGTACTGCGTCAGGACAAACACGCGCCGCAAATCGGAGTTGATGCAGTTCGAGAGAGTAATGTCGATGATGCGATACAAAGCGCCGAAAGGAACGGCCGGTTTGGCGCGGTCGCGCGTCAGCGGCCACAACCGTTCGCCCTGGCCTCCGGCGAGGAGAACTCCGATGGCATCGCTCATCGCGGACATGGCTGGCCTCCGGACACACTTTTTGAAAAGCGGCCCATTCTAACAGCACTTGCAAGGAAGTGTGCAAGGAGCGCTGGGAATAAGAAAAACTATAACTTCGGCGCAAAGGCGGGCTCATCACATGTGTACTCATAAATTAGCTCAGTAACTACAGGGATACTAAATCCGGTCCGCACCCTGCTCTCTGCAAAGATTCCTTGACTTCCATGCCCCCAATTGATTAGAAGATGCCATCTACCTCAGGGTGATTCCAGACCGTGCAATGGTGCGCAAGTCAAAATGCAGTCCATGGGGCATATTTTTGCAGGACGCTCTGTGGCAACCATCAGTTCGCTGCCGTTTGCGGTGTGCGTGACCGCATGGCGGCTGGCGTGCGATAATGACCGGGGCGGTGTTCGAACCAAGCAGTGACGCCGCACGTAGCCAATCCGAACCGGATTGGGGGTGAATGTAAAAGTGGCTGAAGTCATTATCCAAGAAAGTGAGTCTCTGGAAAATGCACTGCGCCGTTTCAAGCGCAAGGTGCAACAGGAAGATATCATCAAGGAAATCAAGAAGCACAGCTTCTATATGAAGCCAGGCGAGAAACGCCGGGCCAAAGAAGCCCTTTCGCGGAAGCGACTGCGCAAGAAGCAGCGGCGAGAAGCGGACTAACCTCCGCCTCGCTGCCTCTCAGCGCCGCACTTCCGTGATTTAGACCCCGGTTAGGCAGAGACGTTGGGTTTCTGTTGCAGCTTCGCATATGCAGGCCCAAGGGACCCCAGCCCGGTACCCCCGGACTACAGGTTTAGCCACATCACTTGGTCCTCATTGCGAAATGAGCCCATCCCCCTCTCTGACTCGGGCAAGGGGAGAGCGGCTCATGGAATATCACGACAGGGTTCTGAAGTGTGCGGAGTGCGGCGCTGAATTCGTTTTTACTGCCGGCGAACAAATGTTTTTCGCCGACAAGGGATTCAAGAACGAGCCGAAACGGTGCAAAGGCTGCAAAGCCAAGCGCGCTGAGGGGGGCGGAGGCGGTGGCGGCGCTTCCCAAATGCGCTCGGAAACGAAGACCACTTGCTCCCAGTGTGGAAAGGAAACTACTGTCCCCTTCCGGCCCACGCAAGGACGCCCGGTTTTTTGCCGAGAGTGCTTTCAGCAACGCCGTGCTCTCGGCGCCGCCTGAATCAGCGGCTCGAGCTAAGAGAATTGGCATCGAAAGAGAAGGGCCACTCAAGCAAGGCAAGAATGGGACAGACAGACGTGTCTGTCCCACTTTTGTTTGTAAAGGCGCGCAAACTGCACTTCTACGCCTGAACAGAAGCTGCACTCCTCCAGTTTGATCCCGCCTCTTGATTCACGCACGATTCGTACTTGTACCAAAACTGTACTTCCGGTCAGGTGACTTGCTCCTCGCAACGCCATAACTTCTCGCCCACAGCAACCCGGCCTTACGCTTGGGCTCTCCCACTCAGCCTTGCTCGATCCAGGTTCTTTCCGAGCGTCCTGATTACAGGCACGACTGAAAAGCTAGGTGTCCTTCCTCCGCAAGCTTCAGGGCTTTAGCACAGGAAAACATCGCGCTACCGGTCTGCCTCAAGGAGATGCTATGTCCCCAGGTTCATTCGCACGTCTAGTCGAGAAATCGAAGTTCGATTACGTCCGCAAGCCCGTTGTCGCTCTTGCATTTTTGCTTGCGGTTTCTTTCGCCACCGTCACGCTAGGCCAGCATTCCCCGCAAGATCCAGGTGTCCGCGGAGGAACTGTCAACTCCGGTCAGCCGTTGTCTTCCGTTTCGCAAACTCCGGGCGCGCCAGACTTTTTCGCAAACGGCCTGCTCCGCTTCCAGGAAATCGAATCCGTTCAGGGCGGCGCCAACAACGGACTCGGTCCGCGCTTCAATAGCAACCAATGTTCGAGCTGCCACTCCCAGCCTGCCGTTGGCGGAACAAGCCCCAGCGCGACCGTCTTCCCCTTTGTCGGCCCCAATCCCGAAACTTTGGTTTACGGCCTGGACGGCGCGCAGAACACTCTTCCATCCTTCATCACTCCGAACGGTCCCGTTCGCGAAGCACGCTTTAAATTCTTTTTGAGTCCGAATGGCTCCCTCAGCAACACACCCGATGGCGGAGTCCACGACCTCTTCGTCATCTCCGGCCGGGGCGATGCAGGCTCTTGCGCAATCAAACAGCCGAATTTCCATCAAAATCTGGAGTTAAACAACGTCATCTTCCGCATCCCGACTCCCACCTTTGGGGCCGGCCTGATCGAGAATATCTCCGAAGAAACCATCTACGCCAACATGCAGGCAAACGCTGAGCGAAAGCAGGACTTGGGAATTTCCGGCGTTCCCAACCGCGACGGAAACGACGGCATGATCACGCGTTTCGGCTGGAAAGCTCAGAATAAATCCCTCGAGGTATTTGCGGGCGAAGCCTACAACGTCGAAATGGGAGTTACCAACGAATTGTTCCAGAATGAGCGCGCCAGTCCCGATGAAGCCCAGGCCGGCGGCCTTCCCGCAAACTGCAAAATAAACCCCACACCCGAGGATACAACCAACTTTGTCTCGACACAGTATCCCGCCGTCCCCAGTGACGTCGTGCAGTTCGCCATGTTCATGCGCCTTCTCGCTCCGCCGACGCCTTCCACCACCTCTCCCGGCGGCGCACAATCCATCGCCAATGGCAGAGGCAACTTTAATTCGATCGGCTGCGCCATGTGCCACACCCCAACACTTCAGACCGCATCGTCAACCCTCACGCCGGGCCTAAGCCAAGTCAACGCCAATCTGTACTCCGACTTGCTTGTTCATCACATGGGTACAAACCTTGCTGACGGTGTCTCGCAAGGCGGCGCTGGACCCGACCAGTTCCGCTCCGCGCCCCTCTGGGGACTCGGTCAGCGTATTTTCCTGCTCCACGATGGCCGCACCACGGATCTTCTCGACGCCATCAAGGAACACGCCAGCTCCGGTTCAGAAGCCAACGGCGTCATCAGCAATTTCAGACAGCTGAGCCCTCAACAACAGCAGGATCTCCTGAACTTCCTGCGTTCGCTGTAGCTTCAGTCGATAGGCCCGGTGGGACAGACATTCCTGTCTGTCCCACTTTTTTTCGTCCGCACTCGCAGACCTTACCTAACGGCTCAGGTGGGAACAAGAAAGATTGCTGTATCTGAGGCGAGCCGGAGACCATTGCAACTTCGCGAATTCCGCACGAGCAGATTGTTAAACGGGAATCGAATCCTGGGGTGGGCATCTTTCCCCAGGGTGAAAAAATCGTCGTATACCGCGCGGGCCTTAGCAGTGCCGCCTGCAGGAGACTAAAGATGATTCCGTTATTCCTTGACAAGAACTTATCTCACGTATATACTCTTTCTCAGCGATATTACGTATTGTCGCTTTTGCGCCAGCCTTTTGCTGGCGTTTCTTGTTTTCCGGGGCCCTTTTCTACCTAACTCTTTTATCAGCAACACATGCAGGCCAATCTCGGTGGCTTGCCAACGTTGGGGAGCAAGTTCTTTAGAAACCAACATCGACAAGCCCGCCCCGGAAGGTTGATTCTGAAGAACTTGCAGCGTAGCTTAGCTAAGTCCTTTAAACGCAACGCTTGCAAAAAACAGGGGGGTGGGTGCCAGTTGTTTCTCTGATTTGTTCTTCCGCTTTTGCACATTGCAGTGGAGTCGTGCCGCGTCGTTCTTCCGAGCCGTTCCTGCTCCAAATACGCTGTACACCTCTCCGCCCTTTACCAAATTCGGAGGCCGTCATCCTCAAGGTGTAAATTCTTGCCCGGGCGGGGTATGATACCGCCAGCGAAGTCCCCAGTACGACCACGGCCACCCGGAGGGCCACCTCATGGCTCACCGCTTCACCATCGGTGTCGAAGAAGAATTCCAGATTATTGACCCCGCAACCTGCGCGTTGCGTTCTCACGTCATGCAGCTTGTTTCGGCCGCTTCTCCGGACATCGTCGAACAGGTCAAACACGAGATGCACCAATCTATCGTCGAGACCGGTACCAAAATCTGCGAAAACGTCGGCGAGTTGCGCATCGAAATGCACCGCACGCGCGGCGAACTTGTTGCAGCCGCTGAGCGCGTTGGACTGCAGGTTGCCGCCGCCGGCACCCACCCATTTTCCAGCTGGATTGACCAGGTCATCTCACCCGGCGAACGCTACGAACACATCGTCGAGGAACTCCAGCAGCTCGCCCGCTCGCTTCTGATCTTCGGCATGCACGTACACGTCGCCATGCCGGACAAGCAGACCACCATCGACATGATGAACATGGTCCGCTATTTCCTGCCGCACCTGCTCGCTCTCTCGACTAGTTCACCTTTCTGGATGGGACGCAACACAGGCTTGAAATCCTTCCGCACCACCGTCTTTCGACGTTTCCCGCGTACAGGGATCCCGGAACAGTTTGAATCCTGGAGCGCTTACGAAAATTTCGTCAATCTTCTGATGAAACTAAACTGCATCGACAACGGGAAAAAAATATGGTGGGACGTCCGTCCTCACCCGGTGTTTGGCACTCTCGAGTTCCGCATGTTCGATGTGACTACCAAAGTCGAGGAAGCCGTCTCCATCGCCGCTCTCACGCAAGCGATTATTGTAAAGCTTCACCGTCTCTACGAACGGAATCAGAGCTACCGTTTGTACCGCCGCGCCTTGATCGAGGAAAACAAATGGCGCGCCGCCCGCTATGGCATCGAGGGCAAACTGATCGATTTCGGCAAAGAAGCCGAAGTCCCGATGCGCGAACTCGCTCTCGAACTGCTCGAGTTTGTGGATGACGTTGTGGACGACCTCGGGAGCCGTAGCGCCGTCGAATACATTCACACCATTCTGAAGGACGGCACCAGCGCAGAGCGCCAATTGCGCGTCTATGAACAGACGGGCGACCTGAAAGCCGTCGTAAGACATCTGGTTACCGAAACACGCGGCGTCACCGAGCCTCGGACTTCATCGGCACACGCTATCAATTAGAAACATCTGCAAAGTACCAGGTCTCTGTTGCATTCGTCAGGAGTGACATCATGAAAAAGGTTGGCCTTCTCTGCGGGCGTGAATACAGCTTTCCTCCGGCCTTTATCGTGCGTGTCAATGAACTCGGAAAGAAAGACGGCGTTGCGGCGGAATTCGTAAAGCTCGGTGGCACGCGCATGGGCGAGCCTTCCGGATACCGCGTCATCGTCGACCGTATCTCGCACGAAGTCGAATATTATCGCGGCTATCTTAAACATGCCGTTCTCCAAGGAACTTACGTCATCAACAATCCATTCTGGTGGACGGCCGACGACAAGTTTTTCAATTATGCCGCCGCCTCGAAACTCGGCATCGCCATCCCGAAAACAGTTCTTCTGCCCCAAAAGGGATATCCCAGCGACGTGGACATCACCGCTGAGTCGCTCCACAACCTCACTTATCCAGTGGACTGGGATGGACTTCTCGATTACGTCGGCCGCCCCGCGATCCTCAAACCCTTTTCCGGTGGCGGGTGGAAACACGTTTACAAAGTCCACAATAAAGAAGAGCTCCTCGCGGCCTACGACAAAACTTCGCCCTATTGCATGACCCTTCAGGAGTTCATCAACTTCGATAAATACGTCCGTTGTTTCACGTTTGGAAAGTCGGATATCACTCCCGTTCACTATGACCCGAAAGAACGCAAATACCTCGTCGATCACAACTATTTGTCACCAGAGCTTGGAGCCCGCATCGTCAAAGATGCGCAGACAATTAACGAAGCCCTCGGCTACGAGATGAATACCATCGAATTTGCGGTGCAAGACGGAGTCCCCTACGCAATCGATTTCTTGAACCCCGCGCCGGACATGGAGCGCGACCGCATTACCGAATTTTATTTCGAGCATGTCGTCGACAAAATGGCGCGGCTCGTGATTGACCGTGCACTCCGTGGGGCGTCGTCGTTTCCCTGGCCTCGCTGGGAAGAAATGCTCGGAATCGGCGCAACAAGCGGATTCACCGGCGCGCCCAAAAGCTCCGCCGCAACTCAATCATCGTCACCCAGTTCCTCTGCCAGCTCCTTTGCGGGATCTACGGACTTCAAAACAAAATGACCGGCGTCCCGACATCCTCAAGCACCCCTCACAATCCCGCCGAGGAGTGGAACGACATTTTGAAGGCCACGCTCCTGCGTGTGCCCGCTCTTCCGGAAGATCTATTCAAAAGGATGCGCCGCGCAAAACTCACCTTCGGCGACCGCGTGCACTGCCCTTTCCTCCGCCCATTTTTCCTGTCTCCGGACGACGAAGAGCGTGTCCGCTCCGTCGCGGAAACCATTGCAGACCTCGGCGAGCGTGTTGTTACGGCAGCTCTAGAGGACAAACATCTTTTTGCGCAGTTCCATTTGCGGCCCGAAGAAGAACGGCTGGCACGACTCCCCGCCGCCTACGGCCGGGCCAGCACCGCCTCCCGCCTCGACGCTTTTCTATTGCCGGATTCACTCAGGTTCGCGGAATACAACGGGGAATCCCCCGCGGGCGCAGGCTACGCGGAAACTTTGGCGGAGATTTTTCGCGAACTTCCCGTGATGGGAAAATTCGCACAGAATTATTCCATTTACAGTTACCCGCTCAGCGCCAAACTCCTCGACGCCCTAATCATGAGCTACGTGGATTGGGGAGGCTCCGCCAGTCCCCCGCAAATCGCCATCGTCGATTGGGAGGATGTTCCCACTTATAGCGAATTCGAGATTCTGCAATCGCGTTTCGAGAAAATGGGAGTTCCAACGGTGATCGCCGATCCCCGCGAGCTGGAATTCGACGGCAGCAAATTGGTCGCCCACGACAAGAAAATCGATCTCGTCTACCGCCGCGTCCTCATCAATGACATCGTCGCCAAGCCTGCGGAATGCGCCGCCCTCGTCAAAGCCTATACGGCCAACGCTGTCTGCGTCGCGAATACCTTCCGGTGCAAAATTCCCCACGTGAAAGCGTTCTTCGCGGTCCTAACCGACGAGCAAAACGGCGCCCTTTTCTCCCACGACGAACGCGAAATTATCCGCCGCCACATTCCCTGGACCCGCGTGGTCGCTGACGTAAAGACCTCGCACTATGGCCAGCCGGTAGAACTCTTGGCGTTCGTCGAGAAGGAACGCGAGAACCTCGTCCTCAAGCCGAGCGACGAATACGGCGGCTCTGGCGTAACTCTCGGCTGGGAAACCGACGAACCCGCGTGGGACACCGCAATCGGCCGCGCCCTCTCTGCAAAAAACGGCGCGTGGATCGTCCAAGAACGAATTCCTATCCGACGCGAAGTCTTCCCCTACATCGTGAATATCGGCAAAGTCGATTACCGGGACATGCTCGTCGATTTCGCTCCCTATCTTTTCCGCGGAAAACTATGTGGCTTTCTTACACGCTTAAGCGCCACAGGCCTAGCCAATGTTACCAGCGGCGGCGGCCAAGTACCGGCCTTCAGGGTTAGCCCGCGAACGGTTTGATCCCCATTCGAAGAATTGTTTTGATGCTCGCGCAGTTTCCATGGCAGCGACTAATTTCGTGAACGCCTCTTCAAATTTCCGCCGATTCTTGTAGAATTAAAAGATGTACTTTGGCCACCCAGATCCAGAGTTAATGCCCGGCGCCAAGAATGCCGTGGAGACTTGCCTCAGCGTCCGTCCCGGCGAGCATGTCGCGCTCATCGCCGACGAAGCTAGCCGCTCTGTCGCCGCCAGCATAGCCGCCGCCATCGAAGAGCGCGACGCGCAATACACCGGTTTGCTCCTCGAAGATTTTGGCCCGCGCCCCATGACTGTTGCCCCGCCGGAAGTTTTGCAAGCTCTCGAGACTGCCGACGTTGGCGCGATGTGCATGACGCCGCAACCCGGCGAACTTACTGCTCGCATGGCCATCGTGCGCGTCGTTGAACGCCGCCAAATCCGCTACGCCCACATGGTCGGCGTAACTCCCGAAATTATGCAGCAGGGCATGCGCGCCGATTACCGCATGGTGGACCGCTTGAGCGACAAGCTGCGCGAACGTATGCTGCACGCTCAAACGCTCACGGTGAAGACCGAGGCGGGTACTTCCTTCGCCGCTCATTTCGACCGCGGCCTCGACTGGGTAAAAACAAGCGGTCTCATCAACCCGCGTTACTGGTCCAACTTGCCCGCCGGCGAAGTCTTCACGACTCCTGCTACGGTCGACGGCACTTTTGTCTGCGATGCAACTGCCGGCGACCATTTCAATGGGAAATATGGCGACCTGCAGACCACGCCACTGGTCCTGACAATCGAAGGCGCCCGCTTAACCGGCGTGGATTGCGCGCGCAAGGACCTTGAAGAGGAATTCTGGCAATACTGTCACACCGATGAGAACAGCGACCGCGTGGGCGAACTGGCCTTCGGCACCAACCTCGGACTTTCCGCGATGATCGGCATCTTGCTGCAGGACGAAAAGTTTCCCGGCGTCCACATCGCTTTCGGCGACCCCTACGGCAGCCAAACGCACGCCGACTGGAAATCCAAAACGCACGTTGACGTACTCACCCGCAACTGTGACGTCTGGATCGACGACGATCAAGTCATCTCCAAAGGCCACTATCAGCTCGACCACCTCGGCCTGGCCTAATCTAGCAATCCTTTCTGCTTCCGCGCCGCGTCTTTCGATCGCAAAAATTCGGATTGCAATGCAGGACTCTCGCTAGTCCTCCAGGGTTGGCAGGGTCTGCAATACTTGCGACGCCCGCGGCCGATTCTTCACCGCATCGTCTTTCTTGATTTTTCCGTCCCGGAAAACCAAAACGCGTTTAGCGAATTGGGCGATGTCGTGCTCATGCGTAACCAGAACGATCGTCAACCCCTTGTCGTTCAAATTCTGAAAAATCTCCAGGATCTCCACCGACGTTCTGCTATCGAGATTTCCGGTCGGCTCGTCCGCCAGCAAAATTGATGGGCGATTCACTAGCGCCCGTGCAATGGCCACTCGCTGCTGCTGCCCTCCGGACATCTGCGACGGAAAATGTTGCGCCCGTTCCGCCAAGCCCACCATCGCCAAAGCCTCCGCAGCACGCCTCTCGCGCTCCGCCTTGTCGATTTTTGTGTATAGCGTGGGTAGTTCCGTGTTTTCCAGCGCCGTCGTACGTGCCAGCAGATTGAATCCCTGAAACACAAATCCGATCTTCTGGTTTCGAATCAGCGCTAGCGCCTTCTTATCGTGCTGCGATACATCCGTCCCTTCCAGCAAATATCGCCCGGTGCTCGGTTTGTCCAGGCACCCCAGCATATTCATGAAGGTCGACTTGCCGCTTCCGCTCGCCCCCATGATCGCCACAAACTCTCCGCGCCCAATATCCACGCTAACTCCGCGCAGCGCATGCACACGAGTTTCACCCAAATCGTAATACTTGTGCGCCTCTTCAACGCGTATAACCACGCCAGCCGCAGCGCCGCTCGGCGTCTCCTGGACTTGGTTTATAGCTGCCATTGATATCCTTGGATTTGTCTTGCTCTTGAAATGCTTACCGTCGTATTCCACCCAGCCCCTGTGATTTTGCCGCCAACGAGCGGATAATCACGTCGTCCCCTTCTTTCAGCGCCCCTTTGATCACACCGCTCACTTCCGTAACCGCCTGATCCGTAATTCCCAGCGAAACCTTCACCGGCTCCATCGTGTTATCGGCGTGCAATTTCCAAACCACAGCGCTATCTCTCTTCGGTACGCGGGGCGGATTCTGTGCCGCCATCGCCGCACCTGTTTGACCCACATTGCCCGCAACAGTCCCGCTTGGCGCAGGCTCCTCAACCGCCTGTTTCTGCTCGCTCGCGTCGATCCCGTATTGTTTATAAATCGCCAGAATTTCTTCCGCCGACATTGGAGGCTTGTACCGCAGAGCCGTATTCGGCAGCTTCATCGCATTCTTCACCGTATCCACTGGAATCGTTACATACGCCGTCATTCCCGGAAACAATTTCAACTCCGGGTTCGCGAACTCAATAATCGTGTCGTAGGTCACTACGCTCTGCACCGTTGTCGCGTTCATTCGTACCTGGCTTACCACGCCGTGAAACGTGTCCTTAGGAAACGCGTCCACTTTAAAGCTCACCGGCTTCCCGATCTTGATATTCCCGACGTCCGATTCATCCGTCTTCGCATACACCCACATTTTCGTCAGGTCCTGCGCAATCGTAAAAATAGTTGGCGCTTGGAGCGACGCTGCGACAGTCTGCCCCACGTCCACATTCCTTGCCACCACCGTCCCGTCGATCGGCGACCGGATCACGGTATAGTCCAAATTCGTCTGGGCCACCGCCACCGCCGCATCTTTCTGGCTGACCTGCGCCTGCGCTTGCGTCACGTTTGCGTCGGCTGCACCCACGGACGCACTGGCCGAATCGTAGTTCGACTTCGCCAAATCCAGCTGCTGCTGGCTCATCACTCCATCTTTGGTTAACCGCACCGCGCGATCGTAGTCCGCCTTGGTCTGCACCAGCCCTGCTTTCGCTTTCTCGAGGTTGGCCCTGGCCGCTACCAGATTCGCCTTCGCGTTTTCCAAATCCGCCACAGCCTGCAGCATCGCGCCCTTGAACAAAGCAGGATCGATCAGCGCCACCACATCGCCCTTATGAACACGCGAATTGAAATCCGCGTTCAGCTTCGCAATGCTTCCGGAAACCTGCGAACCCACCTGCACCGTAATCACCGCGTTGATGGTTCCCGTCGCCTCCACCACATCGTCAATCTCGCCGCGCTCCACTTTCGCCGTGAAGTGCTGCGCCTGCGCGTTGCGATTCAATCCAAACGCAGCAAATAGCCCAATAGCCACCACAACGCCCACCAAAATCAGCCATCGCCCTCTACTCTTCATCGATCGTCCCTGGAACTAGAATTTCGCAAAAGTTTTACTCATACCGCAGCGCTTCAATCGGATCAAGCAACGAAGCCTTCCGCGCCGGGTAATATCCAAAAAACACTCCCACCGCCACCGAAAACACCGCCGCCACCAGAATCGATTCCACCGACATCTCCATCGGCCAGTGCAAGGTCTGCCCCACCATGTACGACCCAAAAATTCCAAGCAGCACACCCGCGGCGCCTCCGACAAGGCTCAGCATGATCGATTCGCCCAGAAATTGCAGTTGAATTGCCTCTTCCGTCGCGCCAACCGCCACCCGCACGCCAATTTCCCGCGTGCGCTCCGTCACGGAAACCAGCATCACATTCATAATCCCGATTCCTCCGACGAGGAGCGACACCGAAGCAATCGCGATCAACAAAATTGTCAAAGTCTTGCTCGCATCGAGCTGCGCCTGAATAATGTCTTCCGGATTGCGAATATTAAAGTCATCCTCTTCTTCCGGCCGCAAATGATGCCGATCCCGCAGGACCGCCGTCGCTTCCTGCCCCGCCATTTTTACCGCATCTTGCGACACCGCCGAGCACAGAATGTCGTCCAGCCACGTGATGCCCTTCAGCTTCTTCTGCGCGGTCGTGTAAGGGATGATGATCGTATCGTCCTGATCTTGACCCGATAGCGCTAGTCCCTTTGGCTGAACCGTAGCTACCACCTTGCACGGCAAGCTGTTTACCCGAATCACTTTTCCTACTGGATCTTCGACGCCAAACAACTGATCCCTCACTGTCCGCCCTAAAACGCAGACGTCCGCCGCCCGGTCCACGTCGTCCTGCGAAAACACCGCCCCCTGATCCACAAACCAGCGCTTTATTTCAAAATATTCCGGCGAAACGCCCCGGTACGAGGTATGCCAGTTCTGATTCCCATAAATCACCTGCACTGGGTCGTCCACATTTGGCGATACGCTCTTGATCAGCGAAACCTGATTCTTGATCGCCACCGCGTCCGCATACACCAGCGTCTTCGTATCGTGCGTCCCCGTCCGCACCCCGTTAACCGCCCGCCCTCCCGCCTCCACCCAAACAAAGTTGTCGCCTAGATTATTCAATTGCTGCTCGACGCGCGCCTGCCCCGCCTTGCCGATCGCCACAACGCAAATCACTGCCGCGATACCGATGGTGATTCCCAAGACCGTCAACACGCTGCGCATCTTGTTTCTTAGCAGCGCCACTAGGGCGGACCGAAAGAGAGCCGAGTAGTTCATCGTGACTCCAGTTTCTCTACCTTTTATCGGACGCTTCGTCCCGCGAATGTCCACCCTATAGAGATCGCCCGAGAATCGGGACGATTCACACTAGCAACAATTCTCCTCGGCAGGACATGAATCCAACATAAATGAGGGTCCGACCAGCCCGATCATCCTAGCTGTCTGGCATCGCCGCAAGCCTATGACGGCTGGAAGGCGCGAGATCGCTCTTCGGAGTAGGGTGCCAGTCAACTTGGCAGTGGTTTAGAAGAGGCGGGAGACGTATTCGCGCATCTGGTGCTTCCAGTAAGGCCAGTCGTGGCCGCCTTGAGGACCCCAGTTGTCCAGCGAATGGCGGATTCCCTTGCTGGAGAGGATCTCGGACAACCGATACGTGGGACCGCTGTTCTCCCATTGACCTGTGCCGGTGCTGATGTGGATGTCGCACGAAGCGAGCTGGCCCAGGACCCAGGGATCGTTCAGGTTCGCAAGATAGTCCACAGGATTATTGAAATAAAAATTGTCGTCGTACATTCCGTCCATAAAGTTACGGACGTCGTACACTCCGGACATCGCGAAGCAGCGCTTAATGACATCTGGGTGTTTGAAGAGCGAGTTGGCCGCGTGATACGCGCCGAACGATGCGCCCATGGTGGAGATGGCGATCCCTGGGCTTTGACAATTGTCCCAGATGAAAGGCACGACTTCTTCACGAAGATAGGAATCGAAAACGGACTGTACATAACTGCGGTGAAAAGGATGGGCCCCTTTGTTGTAAAAACTGAGACCGTTGATGGAATTGATGCTGAAAAACTTTATCTTCCCGCCTTCGATGAAATCGGCTAGCGCGCCGATCATGCTCTGGCCTTCCAGCTCGGTCTCATCGCCCGCGCTGGTCGGAAAACCGAGGATCGGTTGCCCCCAGTGGCCGTGGACAATCACACCCATGTCGATGCCCAGCCGAGGAGAGTACCAGCGGTGATATTCGCGTTTCATAATATGTTCCTCGCACGCCGTGCGGGGAAAAGAGTATGCCAGCCTAGGCCGGACGGGGGCAATGGAATTGAACAGCGAAACTGACGCCGAGCTGGGTGTATATTTGAACTAACAAAACCGGGCAAACGGAGACAAACTGAATGGCCACACCTTCCACCACGAACCGCCCGACCCCGGAACGCATCTTCGGTCTTATGAACGCGTTCCAGCAGACCGCAGCCCTCAAATCAGGCATCGAGCTGGACGTCTTCACCGCCATCGGAGCGGGCGCAAATACTCCCGCGCTGCTCGCCGCGAAGATCACCGCATCCGAACGTGGTTTGCGCATCCTTTGCGATTACTTGACGATCATGGGCCTCATCACAAAAGAAAACGGGCGATATGCACTGACCGAGGAGTCCGCGCTTTTTCTCGACCGCCGGTCGCCTGCTTCTCTTACCGCGGTGACAGGGTTTCTAGGCAGCACTTGGCACAAGAAAAATATCGAGGCTTTGACCGACGCCGTGCGCAAAGGTGGGACGGCTGGAGTGCAGGGAGACAACTCCAAACCACAGGATGAGGTTTGGGTGGCGTTCGCGAAGTCGATGGCGCCACTTACGGTGCCGGCGGCTAATTTTATCGCGGAACTTATCGGCGCTTCGGAAGGCAAGCCTTGCAATGTGTTGGATATCGCCGCCGGACACGGAAACTACGGCATCACCATCGCCAGGAAAAATCCGAATGCGCAGATTGTCGCTGTCGATTGGCCATCCGTGCTGGCCGTTGCACAAGAGAACGCGCAAGCCGCAGGCGTTTCCGGCCGCTACGCGACGCGGCCCGGAAGTGCGTTTGAAACAGATCTTGGCAACGGATACGACCTTGTCCTGCTGACGAATATCTTCCATCATTTCGATATCCCGACGTGCGAGACGCTGATGCGCCGCGTTTATGCAGCCCTCAAACCAGGCGGAAAAGCCGTGACTCTCGAGTTTGTCCCCAACGAAGATCGCGTGACTCCACCGGCGGCAGCTGCATTCAGCCTTAACATGCTCGTCGGAACCGACGCCGGAGACGCGTATACGTTTTCGGAGTACGAAAAAATGTTTGCGAATGCAGGGTTTGCGAAGACCGCCTTGCATCCAGTGACTGGAATGCCCCAGCAGGTGCTGATATCCCGGAAACCAGAATGAAAAAGAAAAAGACAATAAAAAGAGCTGCAAAGAAAATGACCAAAAAGGCATCGTCGAAGCCGCCGAGCATAGATCGCGAATTCCGCGAGCAGGTGGTTTACCTGCTAAAAGGCGGAGGCGCGCACGTCCACTTCACGGATGCGCTGGAAGGATTCCCCGCGGAGAAATATGGAGCGTTTGCGGACGGCCTGCCGCATACGGGTTGGCAGCTGCTCGAACACACGCGGCTGGCTCAGTGGGACATCCTGGAGTTCAGCAGAAATCCAAAACACGTTTCGCCGCCTTTTCCCGCCGGATATTGGCCCAAAACGCCTGCGCCCCCCGATCGCAAGGCCTGGGACGAGAGTGTAGCGGCGTTCCAGCGCGATCTGCTCGAAATGGTCCATCTAGTGGCGGATCCACGCACCGATCTGTCCGCCAAAATACTTCATGGCGAGGGACAAACGATTTTGCGGGAAGCGCTGCTGCTCGCGGATCACAATGCCTATCACCTTGGCCAGCTTGTGGATCTGCGCCGCGCCCTCGGGACGTGGCCTGAGACGTAGCTAGTCGAGTCTTGCAAGTATCCGGATTGGCGGTAGGATATTGCACTAGAGTTGTGGGCGGTGAGTTCGGATCGAGTGCGGAGGCAGCATGATTCGAGTCGAAAATATATTGAAAATCGAAGAGGAAGCGGGAAACACGCGCCGCGATTTTCTAAAAGGAATTCTTGGAGCGGGCGCGTTTGTGCTCGGCGTTTCCTTGATGCCGGAGCAGCTTTTCGCGGAGTCACCCACCGACGCTGCAGGCGATCCATTTCCGCCTTCGGAGAAAGCGCCGCTGCAGCCTAGCGTCTATTTGGCGGTTGGTACGGACGGAACTGTTTATATCATCGCGCACCGTTCGGAGATGGGGAATGGAGTGCGCACGTCCTTGCCGCGAATTGTTGCCGATGAATTGGATGCGGCCTGGGCGAGCGTAAAAGTCGTGCAGGCCATCGGCTCTGAAAAATATGGCGACCAGGATACGGATGGGTCGCACTCCGTGGTCAGCTTTTTTGTGCCGCTGCGCGAGGCGGGAGCGACGGCTCGGCTGATGTTGGTCCGCGCGGCCGCGCAGCAATGGGGCGTCCCGGCGACGGAATGCTCGACGGAATTGAATCATGTGATTCACAAAGCATCAGGAAAAAAGCTGGGGTACGGCGAGTTGGCGACGGCAGCCTCAAAATTGGAAGTGCCGAAGAAGGAAGAGCTGAAGCTGAAGCCGCGTGCTGAGTGGCGCTACATTGGGAAGCCCGCGGCGGGTTACGACCTGAAAGACTTCTGCACGGGCAAAGCCCACTACGGGCAGGACACGCGCATGGACGGCATGCTGTATGCGAGCGTTCTCCACCCGCCGGTATTGGGCAGCGCCGTGAAATCGGTGGATGATTCTGCAACGCTGACGATAGCGGGCGTGAAGCAGACGGCAACCATCGACACATTCAAACCGCCAGTTCTCTATCAGGCGCTCGGCGGCGTGGCCGTGCTCGCCGATAACACGTGGGCGGCATTTCAGGGCAAGAAAAAATTGAAGATCGAGTGGGAGACGAGTCCTCACGGTGTTTTCAGCTCCGATACCTATAAAAAGGAATTGCAGGAAACGGCGCGGAAGCCAGGGAAAGTTGTGCGCGACCTAGGCGACGTGGACGCAGCGTTTGCGAAAGGCGGGAAGATTGTCGAGGCGGAGTATTACGCCCCGCTGCTGGCGCACGCGTCGATGGAACCTCCCGCGGCGCTCGCCGTATACAAAGACGGAAAAGTAGAGGTGTGGGCGCCAACGCAGAGCCCGGTAGGCGCGCGCGACGCAATCGCAGCAGCGGTAGGAGCAAAAAAAGAAGACGTGACAGTCAACGTCACGCTCCTGGGCGGCGCGTTTGGCCGGAAATCGTTTCCCGATTTTGCGGTCGAAGCCGCGGTGCTCTCAAAAAAAACGGGCAGGCCGGTAAAAGTGGTCTGGAGCCGCGAGGACGACATCAAGTTTGATTCCTACCATTCGGTGTCCGCGATGTACATGAAAGCGGCGCTGGGCGCCGATGGAAAACCGACCGCCTGGCTGCAGCGAACCGTGTTTCCTCCCATCGGCTCAACGTTCAAAGCTGGCGAAATGTATTCGGATGGAGATGAACTGGGGCTGGGCTTCAGCGATTTGCCGTTTGCGATTCCAAATCAGCGTTCCGAAAACGGACCTGCCACGGCGCACGTGCGCATCGGATGGTTCCGTTCCGTCGCGAATATTTATCACGCCTTCGCAATTCAATCCTTCGAGGATGAATTGGCGCATGCTGCCGGGAAAGATCCGGTCGAGTACGCGCTCCAGCTTCTGGGGCCGGACCGCATCATTCCCAAGAGCGAGTTGCCGAAAGACTATTCCAATTACGGCGGAAGCTATGAGCAATACCCGATCGATACGGCGAGGTTCAAACGAGTGGTGGAGACGGCCGCTCAAAAATCGGGCTGGGGAAAGATAAAATCGGGCAACGGCGCGGGAATCGGAATTGCCTTGCATCGCAGTTTCCTGACGTACGTCGCAACAGTCGTGCAGATGCACATCGATGACGCGGGACGTGTGCACGTCGATCGAGTTGACTCAGCATTGGACGCCGGGACGGTCGTGAACCCCGCGATGGTCATAAATCAGTTTGAAGGCGCCGCGGTGATGGGAACGAGCATCGCGTTCTACGGATCGATTACGGCCACGAATGGCGTTGTCGACCAATCCAACTTCGACGACTATCCGATGGCGAGAATGAATACCGCGCCGCGCGAAGTGCACGTGCACATTGTTCCGAGCGACGCTCCTCCGGGAGGTGTGGGTGAGCCCGGCTTGCCCGCGTTCGCACCAGCGCTATGCAACGCGATTTTTGTGGCGACGGGCAAGCGTATCCGCGAATTGCCTCTCTCCAAAGCGGGCTTAGCCTAACGTGACCAAAAGAGGTTTGCTTTTTCTTACTGCGCTTGCGGTGGCAGTCTTGCCCGTCTGCGCGCAACGCAGGCCAGTCCTTCCGCAAATTGACCTGCCGCATCCTTATTATTTCCGTGAAATGTATTTACCGCAGCTGACCAGCGGTCCGAGCAGCGTGTGCTGGTCGCCGGACTCCAAAGAAGTGGTGTATTCGATGGCGGGATCATTGTGGCGCCAGAAGATCGATTCGAAAGCGGCGCAGCAGCTCACTGATGGCCCTGGTTACGACTATCAGCCGGACTGGTCGCCGGATGGAAAGAGCGTGATTTACGTTTCGTATCAGAAGGATGCGATGGAGCTGTGGCTTCTGGATTTGGGCTCCGGAAAATCGCAGCCGTTGACGAGCGGCGGAGCGGTAAACGTTGAACCACGATGGTCCCCAGATGGAAAGCGAATTGTTTTTGTTTCTACCCAGTACAACAGACGTTTTCACGTTTTCCGGGCGGATGTGAACGACGGAAAACTCGATAAAGTGGTGAGAGTGACAGGAGAAACAAAGAGCGACCTCCCGCGCTATTACTACAGCGCATTTGATACTGAGATCAGTCCGGTGTGGACGCGCGACGGCAAAGAAATTCTTTTCGTTTCAAATCACGGGCACATTCACGGAAGCGGCGGTTTTTGGCGGATGCGCGCGGAGCCTGGCGCCGAAGCGCGCGAGATTCATTACGAAGAAACGAACTGGAAAGCGCGGCCGGATTTTTCGCCGAATGGCTCGCGAATCGTTTATAGCTCCTATCTTGGAGGACAGTGGCACAACCTGTGGCTGATGCCAGCTAACGGCGGCGATGCATTCCCGCTGACCTACAACGGCTGGGATGGCACAAATGTGCGATGGTCGCCGGACGGAGAGCAACTTGCATTCATTACTAACTACGGTGGAGCGTCGACTACGCGGATTGAGTTCCAAAGTGTTCCGGGCGGATCTCTCGGTGCTTTGGAAATCCAAACACGGAATTATATGAATCCTCGCGGCACCATCCAGCTGCAAGTGGTTGACGTTAGCGGCAATGACTTACCAGCACGGGTTTCCGTAACCGATGAGAACGGAAGATTTCTGGCTCCGGATTCAGCCTGGATTCATGCCGATGATGGATTTGACCGGAGTGAGCGGCCGTTCGAGGCGTATTACTTTCATTTGAAAGAAATGGCCAATCTTGTCGTGCCGGCCGGCAAGCTCAAGATCGATGCGGCGAAAGGATTCGAGTACAAACCGGTTGTCCAAACTGTGGAAGTGCGGCCCGGGGATTCAAAGCGAGTCGAGATAAAATTGATGCCTTTAGAGAACGGCTTGCGCGACGCAAAGAATTGGATCAGTGCCGACTTGCACGTACATATGAACTACGGTGGCGCTTACCAGGACACCTCTGATCGTCTGTCCGAGCAAGCAAAAGCGGAAGGCCTGCGTGTCGTAAGCAATCTCATCGTCAATAAAGAACAGCGATTTCCAGACATCGCGAGCGTTGGAGAGAACCAAGAAACCTTCGCTCCCGGAAGCGTCGCGATCGTCAGCGGGCAGGAATTCCACACAAGCTATTGGGGACACCGCGGACTCGTTGGCCTGCGAGGCTCCCTTCTCTTGCCGGGTTATGCGGGATATCCGAACACCGCGGCCGCAAGCCTGTATCCGATGAACGCGGACGTGTACGACATGGCGCACCTCCAAGGCGCGCTCGTGGGCGCTGTGCATCCCTTTGACGCAGAACCAAATCCGTTTGCGAGTCCGCCGGAACGGATTACGGACGAGCTTCCCGTGGATGAAGCGCTGGGGAAATTGGATTACATGGAAATCGTCGGATTCAGCGATCATCGTTCGACAGCCACAGTGTGGTACCGGTTGCTGAACCTGGGATTCCGTTTGCCCGCAGGCGCAGGAACGGATGCGACAGCGGATTACGCCGCTCCCATTCGAGGGCATGTTGGCATGGACAGAGTCTACGTCTGGGTACCTGAGTTGCCTCCGACGACCAGTTCCTGGAAAGAGGGATTGAAACAAGGAAGGACGTTTGCGACGAATGGGCCACTGATTGAATTCACGCTTGGCGGGAAAAGAGTTGGTGACGAGCTGAAATTTGACGGAGCGCAAACGGCGGTGCCATTTACAGCTAAGCTGCGCTCGATTGTGCCGGTGGATCATTTCGAAGTAGTCTGCAATGGGCGCGTCGTTGAAACGCTGAAGCTTGCGGGTGCGCGCGATTCCGCGGACGTCACCGGGACGCTGCCACTGAACGAGAGCGGATGGTGCCTGCTGCGGGCTTCAAGCGATAACGCCGAGTATCCAGTGCTGGACAATTATGTCTATGCGACGACGAGCCCGGTTTACGTGACGATTGGAGGCAATGCGCCTCGTTCGCCGGAGGATGCCAAGTATTTTGCGGCGTGGATCGACCGAACGATTGACGCGACCTCTCGCTATCCCGACTGGAACTCACCCGCCGAAAAAGAGTATGTGCTGAAGCGTCTTGCGGAAGCGAAAGTGGTCTACGAAAAGCTGCAATAGCGCTTCACAATGCAACAGCGCTCTCCAAAAAAAGACGCCGCAGCTAAAGATTGCCGCGGCGTCCGAAGAAGCAAGAGAAATTACACAAAACTATTCGACGATGTGAATCGCTTCTTCGATGTGGTGGTGCGCTTTGTCGATGTGTTCGAGAGCTCGCTGCTGGAGACCCTGGGCGAAGGCGTTGTCTTCTTCCTGGGCGACATCGCTGTGGGCTTTGTTGACGAGTTCCAGTGCCCGGTGGAGACGGCCGCGCCAGTCGAGACCAACGTCAACCGGAGCGTGATCATTGATATCCTTGCCGTCATCAATGGAGGCCTTCTTGATTTCGTTGATGGCCTCATCGATTTCGTGAATGGCCTTCTTCTCCTGTTCGCGCAATTCGCCGCCATCCGCGCGCTGCAAATGGGCACGAGCATGACGCAGATCCGTTAGAGCGTGAAGATAAGCGGGATGCTCTCTCGGAGGTTGCGGATTGGCAGAGATGAACGCAGGAACGAAGAGCAGTAGCGCAAGAACAGCGAACATGAGTCTTTTAAGGGTTTTCATCGTGCGTGTGGCTCCTATTCGAGTGAGATGAACTTACAAGACCCGTCCGGCTGAGACGATCAATCAACCAAATGCGACTGAAGGACGGCGAGCTCACGGCCGACAGCCGTGTTTGATTCAACGTACCGTGCGCTTGTCTTGCGGACAACGTCGCGACTGCAAAATGAGGCCTGCCGGTTAACTGGCGCAGCGGACAGGGCGAACAATTCTCGAAGAACAGCAATTGCCACGGGAACATTCCGCATTATCATCGGCAGACTCGCAGAACACGATCGAGGGCTCCTTCGTTGCACCGCTGCTCTTCGTTTTACCTGCTGGGACAGTTAGAGGAGTAAACAGGGTGTAGACGGAAGAGTTGCGCCGCGCGTTGAGACATGTTGAACGCGCGCATGTTGGAGAACGGGTCCCGTGGCCGGTACGCTAGGATTAGAAGGTAGGACCAACGGTTGTTATTAGAAAAGCTATGTTGTTGATTCGTTTAGCCTCTTGCTGCGTCATGGGTCATGGTTTTGGGGGTATTTGGGGGGTTTTGTTCTCGAGTGGTTCTCGAGTTTGAACCTGTAAACGAACCTTAATCCTGCATCCAAACGATCAATTTTCACCACAGCGTTTCGGAGGGTCTTGTAGGAATGGTTTGGGGAGTTGGCGAGGCTGTTCTCAGGTAGTTCTCGACCTCGGGCCTGTACCGGACTCCGAACCTGTAATCGACCCCTGATTGAGAAAAGGGATTTGAATCGGACACCTCGTTCCGCTGATGTGATTAGGATAGCTCGACAGCAGACTACTGGTATCCACTCGTGCCGCCAGCAAACCATAAGATGGCGCCGCGTAGACCTATCTCACAATTGCCGCAGCTTCGCGGACGACTCCTGGTCTTCCTCTTTCGCGCGCAACGTATTGGTCGTAGATCCAACGATAAGTTTTTTCGAGGCCTATCCGCAGTGAAGTGTTGGGTTCCCAGCTAAGATATTTTTGAATTAGCGCGTTATCGCTGTTTCGCCCATTTACACCTTTGGGCGCAGTAAGATCGTACTTGCGCTTCAACTTGATTCCGGCAATCTCCTCCGCCATATCCACGAGCTGATTAATCGTTACCGCCTCACTCGATCCCAGATTGATCGGCTCCAAAATATCCGAGTTCATAATCAAATCGATGCCTTTTAGGCAGTCATCAATGTACATGAAACTGCGCGTCTGATTGCCCGGTCCCCAAACATCGATTTCGTGCTTGCCGGAAACCTTCGCTTCGATCACCTTCCGGCAGATCGCCGCAGGTGCCTTCTCGCGCCCACCATACCAAGTACCCCAGGGGCCGTAGACGTTATGAAAACGCGCCACACGCGTTTGCAGACCAAAATCCTCCCGGAAGTGACGGCACATGCGCTCGGAGAACAACTTTTCCCATCCATAACCATCTTCCGCCATCGCTGGATACGCATCCTCTTCCCTGAGCGACGGCGCCTCATATGTCTTCTGCTTGTCGCTGTTGTACACGCAGGCCGACGACGAATAAAAGAGTCTGTGCACCCCAAATTTCACCGCAGCTTGTAACATGTGCGTGTTGATGAGCACGGAAAGCATGCACAGTGCTTTGTTTTGCTCGATGAACCCCATCCCTCCCATATTCGCCGCGAGATTGTAGATATCACGCGCGCCTCCCGTGGCTCTCTCGCAGTTTTCCTTGAGATTCAAATCGAGTGAAAGATTCTCAACATCCTCGAAACGCTGGTACCACTCATCAATCGGCTTAATGTCCACTGCTCTGATCCGCTTGTATCCCCGTGCTCGCAGTTCTCCGACAAGATTCCCCCCAATGAAACCACCCGCCCCAGCAACAAGAACTAAATCTAGATGATCACTCATTAGAATTCCCCCTAGTTGATTGTCACAAACACATCAAACTCGCCGAAATCTCGAACGCGCGTCTTGTATGCGTTGCAACCTCTGCGAGAAAGCTTGACGACTCATCCTGCCATCAGCGAACCTTCTTCAGCCCCAGCAATTCTAGTAACACTAGCGCCGCAAATTCCGCTCCATAAACCAAGTAGCGCCGCCACAGCCGCCGCGGTTCCATCGCCAGCCGAAACAACCACTCCAAGCCACGCTCCCGCATCCACTCCGGCGCCTGCGCGATTCGCCCCGTGTGGAAATCGAACGCCGCCCCCACTCCAACCAGAACGGGAATATTCAACCGTTCGCGATGTTCGTACATCCAACGCTCTTGCTTCGGAGTGCTCAATCCCACCCACACAATGTCCGCCTGCGCCACTTCGATCGCTTGGATGACTTCGCCATCCTCCTCTCGCGTCAACGAGCGAAATGGCGGGCTGTATGTCCCCGCCACGACCATGCCGGGGAACCTCGAAACAAATCGCGCAGCCAACTCCTCTCCAACGCCCGGCGCCCCACCATAAAAATAGTGCCGGTACCCTTTCTCGGCCGTCTCTTTACAAAATGTCTCCATCAACTCGGGCCCATACACACGGCGTCGCATCTCGAATCCATGTCGCCGCCCGATCCACACCAGCGGCATCCCGTCAGCCACTACCAGTCCCGCCGCGTTCAGAATCGTCTTGAACTCCGCGTCATGCTGCGCTTCCGTCACGCCATGCATTCCCGTGACCGCAACGAACCGACATCCTTCGCGATGCGCGATCCATTCCTCCATCCGCGCAATCACATCCGGAATCTGCACTGCATCCACCCGCACACCGAGGACATGGAATGGACCAGAGGCGCGGGAAACAGTCGGCAAACGCGGCTCCCCTTTCACCGGCATTCCGCCTTGTAAGCCGCGACCGGCGAGTTGGCATATACAGGCGCTCCCATTCCTTTCACACCTCCGGAGTCAGCAACTGAATGTCCTTCGCAGAGAGTGGATTCACTCCTCCACATTGCCCCGCTGTCTCAATAGAAAGGCTCGCGAAATTTGTACAACAGCCAATGCAACGGTTTTGCCAGCGCCGACTCATATCCGACGTACGCGAGGAATCTCGAATTGAAAGTCAGCACGCCCGGAAGGTCCGTCCATTCGCGGTCTAAGTAGAACCGCTCTTTCATAAATGACTTGTGATCCTGATTGAACTGGACGCCTTCTAGCGACCTGATCGCTTCTCTATGCAGAATGTAATTGAGGTATGGGATTTTGAAAGGGTCGAGACCCATCATTTCCGTTACTGCGAAATCGACGCAAAATAGGTTGTCGCCCACAAGCACCCAGTTTAACTCCAGCGTATCCCCCTTCATCGGACCGTTCCGCGTCAAGCCATACTTCCCATCCACGACAGCGATCGTTTTCGGCAAGGCCTTGTTGACCTGGTAGATAACTTCGCGGAAGTAGGGGTGAAGCTTGAGTCGCAATGCGGGCTCCTGAATTACCCCCCACTGATTCTTCAATGATAGGCTCACACCAGCGTTTGCGTGAACCTTGGGCACCGGCATCGTGATAAATAGGTCGGTCTCGTCGAGCAGTAAACTTGGAAGCGGGACAGAAAAGTTCTTGAACTGGTACCGAAAATGGATTGGCCGGGACGGCAAATAAGACATATTCACGATTCGAACGCCATAGCGCTTCGTGAATTCACTAATTCCTGTTCGCTGAAAGACTTCATCCATGGAAAAGCGGTTGTACCCACCCGAGTCTGACTCACAGATCGTTATGTTGTCTGTGTAATTCTTGAGATAGACGATTAACGCTTCGATAGCCTCCGGGTTTGTCATCACCCCGGGCCGAAAAACTGGAAACGTCAAATTCGGCTTGATAGCTATATGATCGTTAGGCCTCACGACGGTTCCATTTGCCACCCATTCAAACCCTTTCTGGAGGACGACGGAGTAGTCGCGGTCGAGATGAGCGATGTAGATGCGGGCATCTGTTTTTCCCATCGGCTCCGATCCTTGATCGATTCTAGCCAGCAGCCCGTACCTGAAATCGCGAGACTTATCTGGTGCACCGTTTCCCGCGAGCGACAACCGCACCTTTGCAAAAGCATGTCGTCGTTGCTGACGACACCTGCAGTATGATTATCAACACCGGACAGATTGTTCCACTGTTCGTTACAATAAGTTATCTCAAAAAATCTAGCTACGGGCGGCTCACCTCACCCTACCACGCTGCGCGACTTCCATACACAGATTCTCTAACCGTTCAACGCCGGCCTTCCAGTCGTAGAACCGGCGCACGAACTGGCGAGTTGGCTCGCGAAAGTGCAGGTAGCGCCGTTGCTCCAGTAGCCACCGAACACACTCGGCAAACGACTCCGGATCGTCGCGGATAAACAAGCCGTCGGCCTCTACCGCGGGGATCCCCTCGGCCCCAACTGAAGTGGTCACCACTGGTTTCCCGCAGGCGAGGGCCTGCACGATTTTGCCCTTGATTCCCGAGCCCGATCTAAGTGGCACCACGACAACGCAGGCACGGGAGTAGTACGGCGCGACATCCGGGACATACCCTGTGACGCAGATCTTCTCCCCCTGCAATCGCCGCAGGCCCTCGCTGGGCCTACTGCCCAGAACTGTAAATTTGACTCCGGGTCTATTCGCGCAGATCCTGGGGAAAATTTGTTTCACGAAATAGGATATGGCCTGTTCGTTGGCGGGCCGCCACATTGCCCCATAGAAGAGCAGGTTTTCTTCCTTCGGTTCTTCACGTAATCTGTCGGCAAAGGAAAGGTCCACCCAAGGCGGGAAGACCTCAATCCGCGCGGCCGGCAGGAAGTTCTGCAGAAGTTGCTTGTCGCTCTCTGTTCGCACCAAGATTCCCTGGAAGCGCCCACAGTACCGGATCTCGTATTCTTTCAGTTTACGCGTGTCCCAGTTGAGCAGCTGGCGAACAGCCCATGAGTCCGTAGTCTGGGCAAACCGATCGCGGCGTACAAATGCAATGTCCGATTCGTCGAGAATAGCCGGCATGTCACCGAGGTATTCGACGTAGTGAGCCATCTGCGTGAACTCCACGTGCACCAGATCGAATGCTGGGCGGGCTATTCTCTCGCGCAAGGCTTGCACCATCGGCTTCGACTGAGACATCCGGGCAATGGCAGGGAGCTTCGAGGCAAAGCTCAATCCCGTATACAAGAAGTAGCGGCCGCTACGGGGCAACGCCGGCGGATCCAGGGCCACGACTTCCCTGCACATCGCTTGAAGACTGGGGATATGCTTGCGATCTTCAGCCGTGGCGAAACTCAGCAAAGTTACTTCGTGTTGTCGACACAATTCACGCAAGATGTGGTGCGCGTCCAAGACGCCAGCGCTATCGGCCGCGGGTGACGGGAAAAACGCCGAAAGAAAAAGAATTCTCAATCCAGGACCCCGGGTTCTTTCAATCGTGCTTTCATCTCAATATCTGAGTCAACGGTATACCCAAGAACATACGGGGGCCCGCAAATGTCTATGACGATCATGCTTGAGTTTTTCTCACGATGATAACAGCATCCCCGTAAATATCCTCGTCGTGATAAACCCTCCCGTAGCTACAGAAAAAGTTCGTCTTGAGGCCAGGCGTGCTACGGTTGACTACTGCTGAGATCCACGGGTTCAAGAAGCCCAGCGCCCCACGAATATTTTCTCCCAGCTTGCCGTAAACAATCGGAATTGTGCGTTGGGTTCGCCACACTGTAGCTAATTCCACGCTCTCTCGGGGCACAGCATGCGTTAAGATTCTGCCCTCCAGGGTCCGCACATCGTAAATTCTCTGAAAGAAATACAGATGGCCGTCCTCCATTTTGCGCGCGGCTCCCTGCACTCCCACACGTTCTTGCTCCAGGTAATTGATGCCAAGCGGAATGCTAACGAGTAAGAGACCTCCAGGCCTGAGCACGCGCATGAATTCTCGGATGCTTTCCGAATCTCCTTCCGAACCTTCGATGTGCTCAATGACCGACATCGAATAGACGACGTCAAAGGAATCGGAAGCATAACTAAGGGTTCGGGCATCCTGCACTGAAAAAACTGCGCGACCACGTGCGTGCTTGCGCACAGCATTCCACATCACCTCGTATTCATTCACATTAAGTGGCGAGATGTCGGTCAGGTGCACTTCTGCATTGAATTTGGAAGCAAGATAAAGTCCGAAACATTTGGGACTGCCAACATCAAGAATGCGCCGCCGGCCACCATTGGTCGCAAATCCGAACTCCCGCCGAATTGCAATTGCCATATGATGGTACTCAGGAAATCTTGTGTACGAGTTAATTGGTTGGCTGATTTTCCCTAGAGTTTTCTTCAAGCCCAGCGCAAACTTGTTCCGGACTACGTTTGCAAATCCGACACTCAACCCATACAGATAGTATTCAAATTCATTGTGCGCCATTACTTTTGACACTGGCCGTTCCTAGCCCTAAACCCACTGCCCGGACCGCCATTCGCGCACAGGATTTCGCCCAAGCTCACAAGCCTATGCCGCCTTGCATCCTCTTCATCACCACGCAGTGGCCATAAACAGGAGACCATATTGCATGAGTCTTCAAATAGTTGCTCCTCTCCAGGAAACCGATAAAAAAGCTGGGAAGCAGGGATAGAAAGTCTGCTTCAACAGAAGACTATTTATTCGTCCCTTGCAAATGTCGGCAGCGGCTGACCCGTTCGATTTCTCTCGCGAATATCCTTCGACTGACCAGGCCGCTAAGGTTCTCGATGATGAAGATATTCGACGAATTTTCAAGGGCATTGTTGGCAATCTGAATTAGGCAACTATCGCCGACGACTCGGTGGAATCCTTGCGCGTTCGTCTCAGCGGCAGTTTGGGCGGCGTAAGCTGCGGTCGGGACTGGATGCATGACCAGTTCATCTTGTCTCCCCCATCATCCAAGATGCAAATCTCGGGCGTCACATAAAAATGTCTGCAGGCCACGTCATTCTTCTCGGTCGGCATTGATTAGAATCAGCTTTATAAAACATTCAGCTTTTGTTTCTAGCAGTCCACTAGGAACTATGGATGCCACCCGAGCAATCGCACTCCAACAAGTCGTGAAAATATCCATCGCTTAAGGCTTGCCGTAGCAGGCCAGTAGACGCAAAGTAGATACCAAGACCGCAAGCCACCGCCACCGAATTTCGTGGCGACTTCATAGACTTCCCTGAGCTGCTGCCGGTTCTTACTCACCGTCTTGCTGTCTGCTTGCCAGCGGTAATATGCCAAATGGCGATCAACGGGAACTATCCGGCACACAGCGGAGGCCCTAAGCCAATACTCGTAATCCATTGCAAAGTGTAGGTTTGCATTGAATAAGCCCACGCGACTCCATACCTCGGCTCGGAAAAAAATTGTAGGTTGCCACATAAAATTCATCCTGCGCAAACGAGACTTCTGGAAGGGAACGGCCTTTTTTCGACGGACTACCTTCCCTGCTTCGTCAATAAAATGGCACTCGCCGTAGACCATGTCTGCCTCAGAGTGCTGTTGGAAGAATTCATTAGCGAAATGAAATGCCCCCGGTGCGTACGCGTCGTCCGCGCATAGATACGCCAAGATATCTCCGGTCGCTAGCTTGAGGCCTTTATTGATTGCATCCGTTTGGCCGCTGTCAGGTTCCGAAATCCAGCGCAAGTGCCCCCAACCTGGCAACTCGGAATAGTGCTTCAAAACTCCGACTGTTCCGTCAGTCGAAGCACCATCAACAACTATGTGCTCCACGTTGGGGTAATTCTGGCACTTGATGCTTAGCAGGCACTCCTTGATGTAGCTAGCCTGATTGTACGATGGTGTTATAATTGATATCTTTAGCATTATTTAACCTTCTACTGTTATATCCACCTTTCGTTGGCAAGGCGAACTCAATCGGATCATAAGTCCAACACTAAAGAAAATGATGAGCGGAAACTTGGTATTGCCGATCCAAATTGGTCCCCAGAGCTCCATGGCCAGGTCACCCCACAATGCGGAATAGAATCCCAGAACTATGGCTCTTTCCAAGGTAGATGATATTCGGGGCACTGAACGAGCTCCAAATCTGAACAAGCTAAACAATAACCAGATATAGGCACATAGTCCGACGAGCCCCATCTTCAGCCAAAGCGTTAAATATTGGTCGTGGACCATTCCCAGCGTAACGAACTCCCCTCCCACATTTGGCAGGAGTGTAAATTCGCGCTCCAATTGACCGCCAAAACCATATCCAAGGATCGGGCGCTGCTTCACCGTGTTCCATCCATCGACGAAATCAAGAAGATGGAAAGCGAGCGTGCCATTTAGATTCAAGAGTTGCTGAGGCTGTGGGTCTCGAATAAATTGCACCACCTCCTCATAGCGAGAGGACGAAGCCCCGATAGCCTGAGATTCCTTATTCATTCCAAGGACTGAAGTACCAGCCAGATAAGCGAGGACTGCAAATGCTGTTGCGAAGCCCACCTTGAGCACCTGCTTAAACTTCAACCGCGAAGCCAGCACAATTAGGCCAACCATGAGCCCGAGTTGAGGAGTTCTTTTCTCCGAGACCAAAACGTTGATCACCGTAACGATCACTATTAGCCATACAAGGGTTCGCTTTCCTTTGCTTAGTTCGCGTGCGAAGAGCAACAACGAAACCGCTGCAAGAGCGGCAAAGACAAACATGTAGTTTTCTGGCCCCTCATCCACCGGTCCGGACCCAAAGACATCGGGAAACGGCCCTCGAGTTCCTAGGAGAAAAATGAGTAAAGAATAGGAAGCCTTAGAGGCTACTAGCACCATAAACCACCAGAAATAACGCATGGCTTTGGCGTGGGTATCCGCCAGTGTGACCAAGAGGAAGTAGAAAACAATTGCGAGGAATAGACACCGCCACTCGATATAGCCAATAGCATCCTGAAGCGTATTGCCACGCAGCAAGCCATAGAAGGCAAAGACGGGCAATAGCGCCGCAAAAACGATGATTGGCCGGTCGAGCGGTGTAGAACAAAAAAAAGCCTTTTGGGATACAGGATTCCACCCAAGAATTCTTTTTATGGCGTAGATCAACAACAGGCCATACACCGCGATTTCCATTATGTAAACGCGGCCCAAACCAAGATGGAAGACGACGTCCTCGTAAGTGCGTTCCGGAGCCCACCCGTCAATGAAGATCACTACGGCGGCCAGAATGATGTAAATGCCCGACTCGAGATGAACGGTTAAGGCCGCGAAGTACAGACAAACCAACGCAAACGTGAGTCCCGCCCGCAGGTCGAGGCCGGTCAGACCGACTGCCGTCAGCACGAGAAAGCTGATCACGAGATATGGCAACTTCATCGAATGAGACCCGCGATTAGCGACTGCTCTTCACTTTTACGCTGGAAGAATACTCCGTCTACTTGGAGCATCCTGCCGTTTTGCTTGTCAACGAATCCGGGAACAAACGCCCAGAGATCAAAATCCATTGTGCGCAAATATTCCACCATCGGCTGGAAGAGTGTCTCACCTTCATAGAGAGGCACAAGAGAAAGCTCTAGTTGCAACCCCACCGTTCTCTTGAGAAGCTTCGGTGCGCCATCGAGAACCCTCTTCTCGAAGCCTTGGACGTCTACCTTGATGAAGATTGGTTTGTCGTTCTCTAAAAATCGAGAGGCGATGCTATCAAGCCTCGCGATGGGCACAAGCTCAGTGGCCACGAATCCAGATTCGGGCTCGGCCACCAAATGTGAATCGAGCATGGGCAATAGCGAACTGGAGACCGAATTGTGGGCGACATGGATCTCCGTTTGCCCGTCTCGGTCACCGATGGCCACCCGTTCTGCCACGGTCCACAAAGAATCTTTGCGGGCGACTCGGCACAGCTGCGAATGAGCCTCAGAGACAGGCTCGAAGGAAACAATCCTGCCCTCGAAACCCGAATCGCGTAAACTTCTTGCGAATTGCCCTCTATTTGCTCCCACGTCTAATACAGTCTCCACTCGATGTGCGGACAGCATCCACTTGAGCCGCACCCATTCGCTAGACTCTGGCCGAAAGCGTCTCAATTCCCACCCGACTTTTCTTAAAGCTTTGCTGACCAATCGTTTCATTCAACAGGCCTTCCGCTTTCTTCAAAGTGGAATTCTCTCGCGGGCAGAATGACTTCGTCCACCAAGCGCTTGGTTTCACGCCAGACGTCGTCGCAGGAGATTTCTTGAACGCAGCGGACCGTGTCATAGATGCACTGCCAGTTGCATTGGTAGCAATCCATCTTCTCAAAGACCATGCGATGTTTGTTTAGATCGCCATACGGATAGAACCGGCCGAAGTGCCCACCCCCTATTAGGGCGAGCGTGGGAGTGCCCATGGCCGCAGCAATATGCAGTGGCCCGCTCTCGTTCGCGATGACGAAGTCGCACAACTCGAAGACTCCGGCTAACTCCCGTAAGGTTGTCTTGCCAGCCAGAACATGACTGCCGGGACCAACGCGCGCACAGATTGTCAACGCGAGTGACGCATCCTTGGGCGAACCAACCACAATTATCTTCGCCGGATAGGTAGTCAGGATCTTTTTCGCGATCTGTACGAATCGCTCTGCCGGCCACTGCCTTCCTTGCCAGGCGGCTCCCACAGCAAGGCCAACTATCAGGTTCGCTTTGGGTTTCAGGTCCTCCGCTGCCAGCATCTGACGTGCGGAAAAGCGATCCGATTCCGTAAGCCATAATTCGGGCAAGAAACTGGAAGATTCAATTCGCTCGCCCGCGAGCATTTCAACGACGAGACGATTTCGTTCCAACTCGGGGAGTATCTGACTTGGGACTTTGAGCCACCGGCTGAAATACTTCTCATTTCTCTTCTTGAGATCCGCAGTGATGTTGTTGAGGTCGCCATCAACTACCACGGTTTGCGTAGCACCCGAACAATACGTTAATTCCTGCGCCAGCGGTTCTTGCGAGCAGACAGGATAAATGGCCATGTCGAAATTCCCGGTTTGAAGTTTCAGAATCGTACGGTACCGATAGGGGAATCCCCATTTATATCTGGCCATGTCACACAGAATCAGTTCATCGATATAAGGGCAGGTGCAGGCAAGATCTGCGGTCGCATCGTTCACAATCATGCTGATTCGATAACTCTTGAATAGCCTCTTGATGTGCCTGAGCGCGGGACTGAACAGCACGAAATCCCCAATGCCATCTGTCCGGACAAGCAAGACAGAGTTCGAACCGATTCCGGAACGTCCGTTCCTATGGTTCGTAGCGCATATTGTTCTGATAGCAAAGCGATACATTGCTTGAGCCGCCCTCGCTCCTTGCGACTTTATTTTCCGCATTTGACTCTTCTCCCCATGGGTAAAAGTCGAGACATGCGTAGTAGTGAAGATGCAACTGCTGAGGCTTCAGCCCTAGCTGCTCGAGAATTCTGGGCGTTCTTTCGAAGACTCATGGGGCCCTGTTTAGCTCCTTGTCTCTGCGCTGTTTCGCATCAAAACTCCCTGAACCCTGCGACTAGTTACCCCGGATACCAATCACTCGGGCAGTACCGTCATCATCCACAAGCGGAAGAAAAGGGAAGAGTCTTGCGCTCCTCAGGGTTGAGCGGCTCGAACTTCACGAGTAGCCAGCCGGCTTCAGGATTCTCACCTAACACTTCGAAGCAGTCATTGTTATGTATGGCTCTACGACTTCTAAAGTGTTTCAAATGACGAATGTCGTCCAAAAGCAAAAAATACGGTTGTCCTCGCATGTGCTTCAGGACTGTATTAAACTCCAGATAGCCAACCCCACCAGCGGAGTCGAGTACGATAAGAGGCGTATAAGATCGAAATCGGGTCAACCAATGAACTAGCAAGTCTTCGCCAGCATAGAAGCGATCCCGATCAAGAAACTGCCGAAGTTTCTTGACGGGGTTCCTGGTTCCCCAACCAAGATGCCCACGTATTTCATTACTGTAGAAGGCAAAAGGATCTTTAATATCATCGATAAATATATCCGGAAAGTTATAATGGTTTTGAAGCGCTGGGTCGTTGCTCATGAAACTAAGGGCTTCTTGACGCGATGTGCTCAATCCCCAAAGCGGAACGACAAAGGGAAAGTCTTTTAGATTACGCTTCGCCTTTTGCCAATTGAAGTAGTTGGCCTCGATCGTTACAAACATCTGCGGAGCGGGCGACTGGACGGCGAAGATCCCCGCAATGAAGTTTGTCGACCCAAGACCAACATATGTTCCCGTTTCTAAAATATGAGTTATCAACCCGGTCTTGCTTAGCTCAACTAGCAAATTACGCAGCTGGGCATCCGTGACTATACTTATATTCGCTCCCGGCTCCGCGCTATAGAGCTTCATGACCGGGTGCTCTCCCTCCGGCGATTTACGCTTACGCGGCCGAACCGGCGCGCGAACGAGTCTTCCGACTGAATATTGTCGAGAATATGATATATCACTTGTTTCATAATCTATGATCCTCAAGGTCTATCTACATTTGGTATCTCAGCCTGATACCTAATTTAATTCTAGTCTGTGAAACTAGGTAATAACCCGACTCAAACCACATTCTTCGCCGCTGACCTGCCAGACGGAAAAGCCATAAGGAGCCAGTGATCCTTAAGATCGGCAGAAAGCCGTATTTCAACATGAGCAGACGCAATGACTTTTCAGAGTAAATGGAGACATGGCCAGCGGTTGGGTTTATGTAGTACCAGTCGTCAGCGTGAACCCGAGGGTTGAATATATCTGTCGAGACAAGAAGGTAACCGCCCGGCGACAACATCCTCGCGATATTACCCAAGAATTCGTCGGGGCACCGAAGATGTTCAAGCACCTCAATACAGGTGACCAAGTCAAGTTGCCCTGCGGCCTCGCAGAAAGCTGACCAGTCAGAGAAAAGGAAAGCCGACCCTTGGTCGCGCGCGGGAAATGGCTCGTAGCCAAACGCAATGTAACCGCGCTTCCTGAGGGCTTCTACAACAGCGCCGGGCCCACATCCGCAGTCACCAATCCTGCTATTCCGCGACAAGATAATCCCAGGCAGCCGACAGAGAAGCATTACGAACTCAAGTGTTCTTTTATTCCGCGCCGCCCAGCCGATATCGATTTGTTCTGTATATTGATCGTTATCGTAAAACCCGTCCGTCGTGAAACTGCTGGCTGTGAGGTGGCCACAACTCAAGCATCGAAAATAGCCAACCTCCGTAGTACGGTATTCCTTGGAGAATTGTTTAAGAGTTCCGCCTCCACAAACGATGCAATCCGGCCCTTGCGACTCACTACCGGGCTTCAGAATCGCGGTATCAGCGCTTCTCAACATTGAGTCACCAAACTCTGTCGTCATTTCATTCACTCCATCCAAGGTGGCGAAATGAGACGAACCGAACTCCAAACAACAAGGAATAGTAAAGGCCGATTAATGTCACCCCCAATGCAAGAGTGAGCAAAGCCCCAGGCGTGCTCGGCCCCCCTGCAACCCACATGATCGCCAGGCTGAGAAAGGAAAAACCAATTGCCGGGGCGATGTGAAAGGCGAATACTCGCGCAAAGTACCTTCTTGGCGAAATTCTGACCACCCGGCTGGTCACGTACCAGACAAAAACCGGTCCCTGAGTCGCTGAGATTAGAACGGCTAGCGCTGCCCCCACAATGCCCAATTTGATCGTCAGAAGGACCGAAAATACGAGGTTCAGCCCGGCGACGACAGATGAAAACACGGCAGTGATTTTAGTATCGCCAGTTCCAAAGACGGTATTTGCCGGAACCATCGTCCAAATTGCTAACAAACTACTTCCACCCAACAAGGAAAGCACAAGCCACCCTTTGTCGGAAAATACCGGACCGACCCAGATCCGAAGAATTTGATGGGAAAATAGAATAATGAATAAATAGACTGGAGCGCTTAAAGCGACCACATATTTGGATGCCTGTGAGTACAGTTTCTGGAGCGATTCTATGTTCCCACGCGCATTGAGTGTGCTCACGAAAGGAAAAATCACGCTAACCAAGCTTGCCATTCCCGCCTCCAGGGCGGTGGTCAGCCTCAGGGGGACTGCAAAAAAGGCAACGGCGCTGGCACCCAAGATGACGGCGATGATCACTTGTAGAAAATAGGTGTTCAGCGCGCCCGCAACCCGCGTGATAAACGTATAAGCGCCGAATCCGAAAAGGGCGCGGAAAGAGTCTCGTTTGACACGGAGAGCCAACCGATGCCGAGGAATGTATCGGGACACAAAAACTGCAACGGTCACCAGATTAGCTGTGGTAATTATGACATTTACGATGACCACTTCCAGTAGCCTACCTCCGTAAATGAGCACAAGGACGACTATGAAGTTGGTCGCTAGAGAAAATCCGGCAGTTGTTTTAGCAAGGACGTCGAATCGTTGCAGTCCCTTGAGAGCGGCATTGTAGGTGTTGAGGAGCATCTTGCATAAGAATCCTGCAGCGCTGACATAGAGGCCTAATGAGGCGACGTCAGCAAGAGAAGGGCTGACGCGTAATGCGTGGATGATCTGTCGGTTGAATATGCAAAGAATGAATATTCCCACCATCCCGGCTATCAATTGCACAATGAGCGCAGCGTTCACAGATTCTGATACAGCCTCGCCATTGCCTAATTCCATATGGTGGGCGACATATTTAACGACACCATCTGATAACCCGAAGTCGAGTAGTCCGAAATAACCGAAAAGTCCAGTTAGCAGTAGGTAAATTCCATAACCTTCCACACCTAAATATCGGATGAAGATGGGGATGGCAGCTAGATTGACGAGTACGGTCGTACCCCAGGAGCCGGAGCTAAAGAGAGCATTCTTCAATAGCTGTGACTTAACTTCTGAGGGCACAGGGCTGGGGATCATGAAGGCTCAGACTCCAATCGCACGCCTGAAGGGAGGAGTGGATAGGTTTGGCTGTGAGGTCTTAGTCCCACTCAGCCCATTTATGGCCGTGAGAATCTCCTCCATCGTCACACATGCAGTACCACGCTTCCCGACCACAATGCCTGCCGCGACATTGGCGATGTGAGCCGCCTGGATTCGCTCCACTCCGGTTGCGATTGCCAGAGCGAACACACCCAGCGCAGTATCACCCGCGCCAGTCACATCGTATACGCTATGCATTGAGGAGCTGATATCTTGGCGCATTAAGTTGCCATTTTGTCGTTCGAAGAGAGTCATTCCGTCTGGACCGCGCGTAACAAGCAGAGTGGGAAACTTGTATGCCTCCGACAAGGACCATGCCGCCTGATCAATCCACACCGTTTCATTTCCGTTCGCTCGGTGTCCAGCAAGCCGCGCGAACTCATGAAGATTGGGCATTAACACGGAAGCGCCAGCGTATTTCTCGGGCCTGGTATCCTTCGGCGCAGTAACCAAAGGGATCTCATACTTACAAGCAATCGCTGCAGTTTCTTGAAGAATTCCTTTAGTCAATACTCCTTTCAAATAGTCCGAGCAAATGACAACTTGGGCCGTTGCGACCTGCTCCCGGACCAGAGCTAGCAAGCGTTTTTCCACTGCGGGCGAGACGTCGTTTGTCGTTTCTTCATCACAACGGAACACTTGCTGGCGGTGTTCCAGTGACATCAACCTGCGTTTGAGCGTGGTTCTCCGGCCTGGATCCGTCAGTACACCCGTGCGGTTGATTCCTGCTCGGTCAAGTTCCTCGAGGAGTAGAGTTGCTGTGCTGTCCGCACCGACCACACCGATGGCAGAAACTCTAGCCCCAAGCGAGGCAACATTCCGTGCCACGTTCGCTGCACCCCCGAGCGACCGCTCTGCGTGATGGAGATGCATTACCGGGACAGGCGCCTCCGGCGAAATCCGAGCAATTGCGCCCCATAGATACTCATCGAGCATAAGGTCGCCCACCACGACGACATGACAGCCGCGCATCCGTTGAAAGAGCGATTCAGCGTTTATCGGAGTTATCACCTTGCGCTCATCCTTCCATTGAAGTATGCATCGCGGACGTGCCCAAAACTCTTTCACAATATCCGCTGATGATGTGCCCAGCAAGAATATGGCATTCTTGAATCCGTGCCGTTACCTCCGAAGGCACACAAAGACACAGATCGCTGAGAGACATCACCTCTTTCCCCGAAAGGCCCGTAAATCCGACAGTCAAAATCCCACGTGCCCGAGCGGCTACGAGGCCGCGGAGAACATTTCGTGAAGTCCCACTTGTAGAAAGGCCGATGGTCACGTCATCTTCCGACCCTAAGGCAGTAACTTGTCGCGCGAACACTTCCTCGTACCCGTAATCGTTGGCCACGGCTGTGAGAGTCGACGTGTCTGTTGTCAGAGCTATAGCCGGAAAAGCCTGGCGATCGAGCTGATAACGGCCCACAAATTCCGCTGCAATATGTTGTGCATCGGCTGCGCTTCCACCATTCCCAAACAAGAGAAGTTTGCCACCCTTCTGTAACCGCTCAACAATCGCAACGGCGATCTTTGCGACGGAGGAGGAGCATTGGCGAAGGAATGCTTGTTTGACGCGCATGCTCTCTCCAATTTCAACCTCGACGGCGGCGAGAACCGAGGCAGGTATCGTGATAGCGCCTAACTCCACGAAGTTTTCCCTTTCATTCACTATTCAACTCCCCGAGCCGCGAAAAATTTCAGGAATAGTTTTCAGAAGAATCTGGATGTCCAGGCGAAGACTCCAGTTCTCGATGTAATCGAGATCAAGAGCCATATTCGTCTCAAAGGACGGATCGCGCCGCGCAGTCACTTGCCACAATCCAGTTATCCCTGGTTTGACGTCCAGTCGCCGGAGGTTCTCGTGGGTGTACCGCTCAAAGTCATCCACAGGATGCGGTCGTGGACCAACCACACTCATATCTCCGAACAACACGTTCACGAGTTGCGGTAACTCATCAATGCTAGACTTGCGGAGCCATCGTCCGCAGCGTGTGATTCGTGGATCTTTCTCGATCTTGAAAAAGGGACCCTCGCGTTCGTTTGCACTACGGAGAAGCTCTTTGTGCACATTAGCGTCCTCTATCATGGTCCGGAACTTGTAACACTGAAACTTGCGCCCCTTCTTCCCAACCCGCGGCGCAGAATATATGACAGGTCCGGGTGAATCGAAGCGAACCCACAGCGCCGCAATCGCTAGTATCGGAGCGGTGACAAATAAGCCTAGCGAACCGATCGAAATGTCCATGGCCCGTTTCAATGCAAGACCGAAAGTAGGAATCGGTTGCCGGTGTAGGTCTATCACCGGAAAACCGCCGAGCATATGCAGCGGGGCGCGCCACCCGAGGCCATCGTAGAGATCTGGCACGATTTTCAGGCCAAGCCGTAATTGTCTCGCTTCGAGGACCATTTCTTTGACATGTTCCCTGTCCGAGGGCAGGGTTATGAAAAGTTCATCTACAAAATGTGAAAGCGCCACGGCACGCAGATCGTGTGATGACCCAAGCACGCGGGCGTCCCCATTCGGGTGAGCATCCAGAAAGCCGCATACTTCATATCCGAGATGTCGATGCTCTTCCAGCCAGCGGGCCAGCGCGCGTCCTTGCTGCTTCGCACCAACGATCAACACGCGCGAAATACCATTGCCCGCTGCGGTCCGCCTCAGCAGAAACTGCCGTTTTGCGGCGCGCCAGCCTGAAAGCGTCAAAATATTGATTGCGCCCGCCGCGATGATAATGAACCGCGATATCTCCTTGTTTCCAGAAGCAAAAATGAAGAACACAAGAAGTGTTGTGGCTACAACTACCGCTTTGACGACCATTGCGGTCTCAGTTATGACACTGCGGTCACGCGGCGTGCTATAGAGTCTTTGACTGATGCAGCAGAGAACTACCAGAGCCGAATAGAGCAGAAAAAAGCTCAGATACATACGGCCAGACAGATTTTCAAATAATACCCGTTGCGTCCCCAATGGATGTGCTACGCCAAATCGCGCGCAAAAGATGATTACCCCGCTAATCAATACCAAGAATGCGTCAATCGTCGCGTATGCTATCTGGACTGGGAGTCCATGAACCAAGCTCCGCCCCTTCCCTTGACCCCGAAAGGCTGGCTGTGGCGGAAGCGTCCCTTCAATGACGAGATCGTGCGGGGGTACCTCCCCGGTTATAGGTGCGGCAGAAGAACGGCGTGCGGCTGCGCCATTCATGGCGTTGTCTTCTCCCCAATATGCCAACCACTTTCGAGCGCGCGCTGACAAAAACAATATCGTTCAGTGTGGCGCGCACTGGCGTTCTCCCGAGCGGACCAAGAACAGCACTCCATGCCGTGCAAGATCGATTGCCCGTACCGCAACACGCCGATTGGCTTGGCATTGTCGTTCCGCAGATCCTGGACAATCCGAGCGTGGCGCGGACTCCAGGACACTGGGCGATTTGATGGCAAAGGCACGGTAACGAACTTTCTAAAATAACTCCTGGCAAATCCTGTTCGAGCCAAAAGTTCCTCCTGCTGGCCGCTCACCAGGCCGCCCCACACGCGTCGTCCGAATTTGTTGACTTGAAGTCCAAGCACCTGCTGCAAACCCCCAGCAAATTGATATGTGTGACCCACGTGAATTTGAACTCGCCCAATCGCGCTTCTCCTAAGCAAAGGTTCTCTAACCGATTTTTTCCCCCGATTGCGGGAATACTTCGCCAATCTCTTCGCCATGGGATTTTTTCTCCGGAGCAACGTGTGCACGATTCCTAATCGATATCGGTAAGAATTGCCGAAGGCGAAATCGCAATGTGTCAGCGATCTCTTCCACAAGTAACCTGCCGGGATCGTTCGGATCGATTTCACCCCAACGCTTATGGAGGATTAACCGGCCGGCAGTAAGTCCGAAAGCAAGGATTGTTCCCGTTGCCATAATTAAAAGCCGCGGTGGGAAAGACTTCTTATCCGGGATATTGGCGGCATCGAGCACCTTCACAGTTGGGATTTCCTTTACTTCCTGAACTTTCGCCATCTCGTATTCTTTCGTGAGGGTTTCGAGAACCGCTTCTTGAATCTTCGTCCTTCGATAAAGATCAGCGTAAGTGACGCCGAGCAACGGGAGTTTCCGTATAGACGGATACATAGAGCCGCTTTTCTCAGTGGAAACATCTATGGTACTTTCGCCTTTCCCGCCCAACTTTTCGAGTTCCTGTTTCAACTCGTCCATCTTGGCTTTCACGGAACGCACGCGGACGTTGTTGTCAGTATAAATTTGCCTGAGTCCTTCGTATTCCGATTGCGCCGCAATAAGTTGCCCCTGCAAAGTTGCTGCCGCTTCGACCATCGCCCTGCCTTGCTCCTTAATGTCGATCGCAGTGTTCTTGCTTGCAAACTGACTGAAGTCCTTTTCTGCGGCTTCCAAATCCTGCGTCACTGCCTGTAAGCGACCTTCGAGAAAAATACGTTCGCGTCGTGCAGAAGAGGTGCTTAAATCGGCCACAAGCCGATTCAACTCTTCCATGTATGCCTTACTCATCGCAGCAGCTCTTTGTGGGCTCTCGTCAGTGACAGTGATACTGATGATCTGACTCTTTCGGTCCACGGAAATGTCCGTGTGTTCTGCAAGATCTTTTCTGGCATCGGCCATCCGCCGATCTCTGTAGAGCTTCCTCAAATCGAATTGTTCGATGAGCTTATCTTGTACGGTCCGACTGGTTAAAATGCCGACGAATACTTCGCTTGTGCTCTTGAGACCCAGGAAATCACCGGCGATCCCACCGAGGCCTCCCGCAGATCCCGACATCGCGGCGGCGGCCATTGCTAGGCTGGAACTTGACTGATTATCTGGAGGCATCAAGCGCGCCGTCGACTGATAGCGCGAGGGAATCAGGAATGCCACCAGCGTGCTCACGAGTAGCGCACACACCGTGAAGCGAGCCAATGACCTGCGGTGCTCCCAGAGCAACCGGAAGTAGACGACTACGTTCCCGCCTAATTCCGGCTTCGGCTCTGGGGTCGGCGCAACAAGGACGTCAAGATCTGGCAGCTCAGGTGCCGGCTGACGAACAGGAGCGCCGCCCGAGAAAGTCACGGTCGACCTCCGTCCCCGGCAGCAGCTCCTTGGTCAGATTTTGATGTGTGCTGAAACAGTTTTTGTGGTTGAAATAGAATTTGCAGACTTGCCGCCACGTTATTCTGAGCGCCCGGCTGGATTACGGGAAAGAGCCAACGCTCATACTGTACATTGGCAGAGAGCCCAAGGCTTGGGCGGACTTGGTAATCGCACCGCACCCCCACATCGGTGAGAGTGCCTCCGCCAGGAATGAATTCCTGACTGACCTTTTGATGCCGAAAGTTGAATTGGAGCATACTCCGCGGACTGAAATGATACGTTGTCCAGGCTTGAGCCCCTTGTCCGCCCCGGCCAACCCAGCTCCCCATGATGTTACCGTCATTCGTATACCCGCTTCGCCACGTAAGATTAAAATAAAAAGTGCCAGGGAAGTTCGTGCCGCCTCTCTTAGGGACGTCGGTATATACGCCCTCAGCTCTGAGATCTAATTTTGGAAGTCCCGGGAGGTGAGAAAAATACAGGCCTGAGCGCCATGCTGACCAAGTGGGATATGCAATTGGCGAGAACTCGTCCCAGGTGAGCCCATCCGCGTAGATGGTCGCCCAATTACGCAACCAGGGTAGCCGATAACTGAGATCCATTCCCGACGTACGTTTTCCCGGTTTATTTGCGTTTCCCGCAGCTGTATTCCCAGTGGAAAATACGCTGCGGAGAAAATTGTGGGTTGTGAACGGGAAACCGGGACCACCATAGATCGTTGTTCGGAAGAAGCCAAACTCGAGGTTCGGAGTCGGCTTGAAGCTGAACTTCTGGCCATGAATAAATGGCTGCGGAGAGAGGGATTGACCAAATTGCCCCACCACGGTGTTGGCTGGGGTAAATATAAATTCTTGTCCAGCTAACTGGCCCAAAAAAACCTCTGTCCTTATCGGTCCCAACCACCCGAGAATGCTCGGCAACTTAAATGGCGCCGTCCGGCTCACGCGCAGCATGTTGATGGGCTGCGCATTGTTGCTCAGCGTCATAGAGCCGCCGTCGCCCGGCCCCCAAGAGAGGCTTTGCTTCCCGAAAGAGACCTGCCAGTTTGAGAACATCAAACCGACGTAGGCATCGAGTAAATTGAACTGGACCACCGCCGACTGGGCTGTGGCGGGAGGCAACGTTGGGTAGAAATCTACCTGCTGAACAATTTGACGTGTCGCGAGAGAGTAGGCCGGAATGCTGGGGGCGGATTGCTCTTCGCCGCGCACATAGGCCACCAAATGCCCCGTCGTAGCATAAGCCGAAAAGCCATTTACCGTGCTCCAACCCTCGCCGTATGGACGTCCAAAATCATTGATCTGTGTCTGCCCAAATGTGTAGCCGTCGGTGAGCGGCATTCCGGAAATGTATTCCGTCCGCGAGTACAGAGATTCCAAACGGAACGATTCACCGGCCCCCCCCTGGCTCGCTGCTTCGATCTCGGGTTGAAATTCAAGTTGGAGCGCATCGACGAGCTTCTGAGCTTCGTACTTCTCTCCTCCCGTAAGTTTCTCTTCAGCTTCATTCAGCTGCCGCACGCACTCGCTGCGAGTCCAAGGCCGTAAACCCGCAAAGCCGCTATTGATCAAACCCATCGCACTGAGTCGGTCAAGAGCCGGGTATATCCAGCTGTCGAGTGGCACGTATGGTGACCCTTGATTTGAAGGAGAGGGCGCTCCATCGCCGCGAAAAATTTGACTAACCGATCTCCAAGCTTCGCCACCTAGTCCGGGGTTGTGATGGGTGGTGTAGATGTTCTGTGCTACGAGATTACCGATCACGCTTCCAATCAGCACGTCGGAAGGAAAATGTTGACGAGCCCGCACTCGCGAAACGTCAACAAGGGACGCGAGACTGTAGACCATAATTTTAGTTAGAGTATTCGGGTACTCATGTGCAATCACCCCTGCGACAGCCCAGGCTGCGGTGGCATGCTCCGATGGAAAAGAAACACCGCCTTGGAAGAATGGGCCATTCCCGTTACCTTGGTAGGGCCGTTCACGCCCAAGCGGATATTTGAGTGATTCGACCACTACCAAGCTATTCAGGGCCGCCTCACCGGCCAGAAATCCGGTCTCACTCCAGTGTTCGTTGTGCTTGACGTGGCCCAGCAGCCACATTCCTCCCGCGCCCCCAATGAGCGCGCCCACAGAAGCGGTTGACAGATTGTTGTACCGGCTAAGCGTCGAAGGATTATGTGAGAGGTGCCGGCTGTAAGTGGCGTCGGTTTGGAACAGCCAAGTTGCGGCTCCAGCCAGCGGCACAAGCCACTGGGCGTCAGAGAATCGAAGCTTCGAAGGACTCGTCCAAATTTGTTCTTGGTCCAACAAAAATCTCTTTCCTAGTCCTTTGATTCCGGGTTGTGAACTGTCAACGGGTTCCGCGTCAGGATCGTCTTCGGTTTTTTTTGCCGCCGGCAATTCCTTCAATTTTGTGTCCGAGCTGCTCTCTTTCGCAGTCACCGGGCGCTGGTCCTCTGCCTGAGGAAGTGCAGCCAGAGATGCAGCCGCTGTCAGCGTGAGACTCGACGCCGCCCAGCTAATTGCCATCACGATGAAACACCTCCGCACCATGGGCATCCTTTGTCACGGATGAAGGTACGCCGCTGCCAAGGCTACAGACGAAGCCGCTGACACTGCTTGCAAGATCAGCGGCCAGTTAGTACCGCCGATTTTTGGCGCCTTTTCGGGCACGACGATTGTGTCTCCTGCTCGCAAAGTTGCACTCATCGGATCGCCACCCCACCAACCATCGCTATTGTTTTTCGCCGCAATCACCGAGCCGTCAGCGCGGATCACGAATACTGCCTTCTTATCCGCAATCTGCGTCACACCGCCGGCTTGGCTGAGGTACCACTTGGCGCTGTGACCTGGCCGATAACTGATGGCTGTTGGATTGAACACTTGGCCATTCACCATTACGTAGCCCGCTTTTTTGGGAACAAAAAGAACGTCGCCATCGCGAACCTGCACGTCTGCAGAGGTGTTTCGCCAACTCGCCACATCGGGCGAGATATGGATTACGACGCGGCCGATCGGGGCGCTCGCTTGCAGTTGAACAAGAGCTGCTTCTGCCTGACTGATTGCCGTCAACTTAGCGTTCTTCTGATCAGTAGTTGTGTCCGGCAGCGCTTTGAGCGTTACCTGCTCCGCCTTGACCCTTTGCACGAGCTCCATATGGGACTTCAACTCTATCTCACGCACATCGCGCCTCATCAAAACTGCCCCATAGGCATAGGATTCCGAATCCAGCCCTCCGCTGCGGGCCAAGACAGAGCTCAGCCGCTCTCCAGGCTCGATACCGTAAGTGCCCGGATGCAGAACTTCCCCTCGCACGGTCATGGCTGCACCAATATCCTTCCACCGCGGAAGCTGCCGAATTGTCAGAATGTCTCCGTCACGGAGTGGAATATCGGCTTTCTCATCTCCGCTCATAGCTGCTGTAAGGTTCAGCTGCAGAAGATCGCTGGGATTAGCTCGAGAGGCGTTCATATCGAAACGCGCGAGATCAGCGCTTTCCGTGTAGGCGCTCCTCTTTACTCCACCGGCCACGCGAACCAAATCCTCGACATGCATGTTCGTTGTGAGCGGGTACCGGCCCGGCTTGGCCACTTCACCGGTGATGTAAACCGTCGGCGGATCCACTCGCGCCGCATTGCGGTGAATCAACAAGCGGTCGCGCGGCTGGATCAAAATGTTGTCTACAGGATTTCCCGCAAGAGCTTCGCGGAGATCAACGCTGAGAATTTTCATCGTGCCGTCTGGCTGAGTGCGGAATAACTGAGCAGAATCAAGCGATGCATCCTGAGTGACCCCACCAGCCAGGTAGATTGTGTCTCTGAGGTACGCTTGACCTGAAGTGCGATACTTTCCAGGCTCCCGCACTTCCCCACCAATCCAAACCTCCGGGGCCGGCTCAAAATCGTAACGGCTGAAAACGCGAACGGTATCAAGTGGCTGAAGCTTCGGTCCTGAGGCTGGATTCGCCAGAGCCGCACTTAGATCAAAGCTTTCGACGCTCGGATGAAAATCGGGCGGATTCAGCCTGATGATTTCTGCATAGTGCGGTGCCGGCTCCGGTAATAAGTCTTTGTAAGACCCAATCAGGTCAGACAGGTTCATCCCCTGTTTGTAGGAGAATCTTCCAGGACGGAGTACATGCCCCTGAAGGTAGATGGCGTCTTCGTTGTAGGGAGCGATCGGAAAGATATGAACCTCGTCGCCGTCATTGATCTTGAATGCTTCGAGCTGTTTTTTGGCTGAATCAGCGTCCCCAGTGGGTGAGAGGTCGAGAGCAAGCATCGTGCGCTTTTCGTGGGCTTCGACGCGTTGAACTTCAATGTGGTGCAGAGTGGCCGTTGGAAGGATTCCACCAGCGAGTTCAAGAACGTCCGCAAGCGAGCTTTCGTCGCGTAGCTCGTAGATAGCCGGTCGCCGCACCATTCCATCCACAGTCACTTGCGGACCCAAGGTAGGGACGAGCAGCGTGTCGCCATTCTCCAAGCGGCTCATATCGGACCGCACTCCGTGCAACAGCAAATCGTAAGCATCCACCTCTTCCACGAGCTGCTTGCCCCGCAAATGTTTGAGCGCGCGCAACGAACCGCGAGGAGTTACACCACCTGCGGCAAACAAAGCGTTAAGCGGAGTAGAAAGCGAACTTATGTCGTATGCGCCCGGCTGCGCAACATCTCCGACAACATACACACGAACTGTTCTCAATTTTGAAAGGGAAACATCGGCTGAGACATCCCGATACTCTGTTCGCAGCGCCTGTTGCACTGCCAACTGCACCTCGCCCAGACTTCGCCCGCTCACTAGGAGCGGTCCCGCTTCTGGCAACGACACGCGGCCTTCACGATCGACGACACGATACATTCTTTGCGAAACCCCACCCCAGAGGTCAATCTCTAGACTGTCGCCTGGACCGAGGACGTAATCAGGTCCGACCGGAAGGTCCATGGGAATCGCTTCTGGGTCATTCGCATTGTTGCGGAATACGTCCAATCCAAAACGCTCGGTCGGTCGCTGGCGCGTCGATGCCTGAACATACATGTCATAGAGCGATGGAATGTCGGAATAGGGATTCGCGCGGTGGACCATTCTTACCGGCGATACATCTTCCTCGCTGGTTCTTTCATTTGTAGGTCTTGCGCGCGACGGCCGTTCCATTCCGCTTTTGTTTGCGTTAAACCCTCCGTCACCTTGGCCTGTCGCCGTGGGTAAGGAGCGTGGGTCTCGGCCGATTAGAGTGCCATCGATTGCCCCTTGGCCCAAAGACTGAGAGCCACCTGCCAAAGGATTGCTGTCACGTTTGGCCGAACTGGAAGTTAATTCAAGGTTTAACGGCGAAGCACCACCACTACCACCATCTAACGGATCCGCCGCCTGCGGCAATCCGTCCGCTCGTAGGATCCGCGACGGGCTCTGCGATGGTTGTTGCTCAGGCACCGCCTGCTGGTTCGGACCTGGCGAGGACATCCCGCCGGGAGTGCGCGTATTTTGGCCGCGACCTGCGGGAGACTGCTGCTGCTGACAATCTTCGTCTCGACGAGGATCGCACGTCGCCGTACGTTCGAGATCCCTATCGTTTCTTTGCGGCTTAAGCGCATCTGTATCTTCCTGTGCCTCAATCTGCACTAGCCGCCGCGCCCGCTCCTTGAGGACCAATTCGTTTTCTTTCGCATAGTCCGAATCTGGATTCGGGGTCGGTATCAAGTACCCATATCGCTGCAAGAGCCGCGTCGCGATCGATCGAAACACTACGTCCCGGTCCAAGCGATCGAAAATTGCTTGATCCGTTAGAGTAGAATCCTCGACAACTTGGCCGTTATCGGTAGCTTCCTTCGCTACCCAGCGCTTCAATTCCACGAGGAGCCCTTCATCTTTGACGAGTATTGCTCGAATCTGAATCGCAGAGGCCGCCACGCGGCCCAGGTTTTCCTGCGCAAAGTCTGGCGATGATTCGACACCATGGGTGTTCCGGCTTTGATCACCTGTCGCACGCTGCTTCTCAAGTTGCTGCTGCGCGTGAACTAGTGAGCAAGAAGACAACGTTAAGGCCAGCCCCAAGATGATGTCCTTCAATTTCTTACGGTTCACCATAATTTCACCCTAATGATGGGCCTAGTCATCTTCAATTCGCTCTGTCCGTGACCATCGAGCCTCGCAAAGCATTCAACATCCCTTCTTCAGAGGCTTCGATATTGCTGGAGTGGATATCGAGAGAAGCCCAGTAGTAAACAATAAAATTCTTCGCTGGCGCCACCGCGATGACGCGCACTTCCGGATGCTCACGGAATAGATCATCGCAGACGCTCGGCCGACTGCCAGGTTGATCGAGCGCGATGACCACGAAATTTGGCAGTGTCTTCTTTACACACTCCATGATTTCCGACTCGTCGGCGACCTCACCGACAATTTCGATGTCGGGTTGGTCTGCAAACGTTGTCAGAATAGTCTCCCGCAAGAGACGCGGACGATTCGCCACGAGGACCCGGATGGCTTTTTCCATGGGAAGCTCCCTGCCGCACAAGTATCCAGTTGTCTGAAGATTGGCGAAAGATTCAAAAGGAAACTATCGGCAGGAACTAGTGCGCAACGGGTTTAGGAACCTATCAAGCCTTGGTGGGTACCAATTTTGACCTAATGAAATTGGCGAGAGCATTCATCATAGGCACTGTCGGCCAGAGACGACACTTGTCTTTAGATCTTTTTTGTGGCGGCCAGGCAACCCCGACCGGGGCGAACCCACATCCATACACGCAAACCCATTATTGCCTTAGCCCGTGAACGGAGTACGTCATCATTCATAAACTACACAAATATGGATATCGTTCTTCTTGACAATAGCGCAAAATTTAGTCTAATTTGTCTCCGCACATCGGCGATCAGGTCTTTTGCGCATTGTTGCATCGCAACTACTTCGTCGAGTGGTACAATCTGCTGTGGGTGATGGATCCTTGAGCGAACTCGTCCTCAGTTCGTCTATACGAGCATTCCTACTTATTGAGAACCGTTTACTGCGTGAAGCCCTTGTACGGCTTTTCAGCAAGCGAGCCGATCTTCTCGTTGTTGGACAGTGTGGCTATGCTGACGCAGGAGCGCTCCACGAGCTCGATTCCAAATGCGATGTCCTCGTCATCGACTCTTTGCAGATACCGTGGCTCTCCAGAATTACCGCCATCGAGGGTACAGATCGTGCTTCCTTCAAAACCATCGTCATCGCGCGGGAAGCCGACGAGAAACATTTCCTGGCCGCCGTCCGTTTGGGTATAGCGGGCTATTTGCTCCAAGATGCATCTGCTTCGGACGTCGTGGCTGCTGTGCGTGCCGTATTCCGCGGAGAGGCAGTATGCCCTCCCCAACTTTGCTCGGCGCTATTCCGTTTCGTTGCGCAGATGGCGAAGGAGATGCCTCTTCAACACGCGCCCTCGAAGCCCGATCTCACTTTGCGTCAGCAACAACTGGTGGCTCTTGTCGCCAAAGGTCTCACAAATAAGGAGATCGCTTCTCATTTGAATCTTTCTCAGTTTACGGTAAGGAATCACATTCATCGAATTTTGAAACAGGTGGACGCTGAGAGTCGAAGTGAGGCTGTGGAAACCATTCGCGCTTTCGGCTACTCAATCAGCTCATGAGGAATTGCTGGCCCCTTCCTTGCGATTTGAAGCAGGTTCCGATTATGATCTCGTACGTTTGTGTTACTCACGCGGGTGCTTGAAAATCTGAGGAGTCGATTTGTCGATTGTAGTCACTGCATTGATGATTTTGGCGCTCCTGCCCTTCGTGTACTACTTGCTTTCCCTCTTTTGTGTGATTACCTATTTCCGCGGCGCGCGCGAAGCCTCGACACCGAAGGTGCCCTTTATGCCCCCCGCCAGCATTGTAAAACCGGTGCGCGGCCTGGACTATGAGGCTTACGAGAATTTCGCCAGTTTTTGCCGCCTCGATTATCCAGAGTATGAGGTGCTGTTTGCAGTTTCGGATACCGACGCTCAAGTTTGCGCCGTCATTGAAAAATTGCGCACCGACTTCCCGGCATGCTCCATCCGCGTGATTACCGAGGTGCCGTGTCTCGGCACCAACGACAAAGTCAACAATCTTTGCCAGCTCGTTCAGGACGCGAAATACGATTTCATCGTCATGAGTGATAGCGACGTTCGAGTGGAACCTGATTATCTAAGGCAAGTGATCGCCCCATTCGCTGATCCGGAGGTTGGCGGTGTAACTGCGTTCTTCAAGAGTCTCAGCGCTGGAAATCTGGCCTCGAACCTTGGCGCCTTGGGCATGTATATGGACTCAGCTCCCGCCGCCCTCGTGGCAAAGAAAATCGAAGGCAAAATGCGTTTCGCCTTCGGTTGGACCATGGCGACATCAAAGAGACACCTCGCCGAGATCGGCGGCTGGAAAGAAATGGCAAACTATCACTCCGACGATTTTGAGTTGGGTAAGCGTATCGCGCGATGCGGCCACCGTGTTGAACTAATGGCGACGCCCGTGTCGATGGTTTTTCCAGAAGAGACTCTTGCGAAATATTTCAGTCGTGAGTTGCGTTGGTCAATTGGATTAAGAAGCGTACGGCCCTTGGGCTACTGGGGACTCGCATTCACCCACGGCTTGCCATGGGCTCTGTTGGCAGCAGCTGCCGCCGCCTCGATCAATTCAACGGCGCTCGCCGTCGCCTATTTAGCCTCCTATCTGATTCTGCGGGTGGGCTTGACGTGGACGGTAGGAAACTGGGGTATAGCCGATCGGAACCTCACAAAAATCCTATGGCTCGTCCCGCTTCACGATGCCATCAATTTCGTCATTTGGTTTTTGGGTTTCTTCTCGAGCAAGATCAGGTGGAGAGGCCTGACCTACTACGTTAAGTATGGCCAGTTAATTCCGATTCCATCTCACCCTCACGCCACTCCGCCTCGGCCGAAATCGATATCCACAGTGGTCAGCAAAGCATAAGTGTTCGCTCGGCACCGCTCTCCGCAGTGCCATCCTGTGCCACTACATCGGAAGCTCTAACGGATATTTACAACAGAATACCTAGTCGCAATGGTTCTATCGGACACCAATGAGACTGGCAAAAAGTGAAACTTCTTAAGCTTGTTCATCGTGAGGCGGGAGCGATTTTGATGCTTCTGTTTCCGGAGTTTGACCACGCAGTGTCCCCGGAGGGTGCAGGGCGCGCCGCCGTGCTTCCTGGCCATCATCTCTTGTTCAACGAGAAAAGCACTGACAACAAGTCCGGAGAGGCTAGCGTCGCTGCGCATGCGGGCTCAGACGTTTGGGGCGGGCTGTATACGGTCTCGGATGGTGACTTAGACAAGCTCGATAAAGGGGGACGGATATCGACGGGTGCGGTTATCACTACGTCTGACGGGCAACACGAGGACTGACGCCTGGTTGTACGTTGCCAAGAAACCGAAGGATGATCCGGCTCTCCGTCTGTACACTTGGTGCAAACGTTTTCTCGTTGAAGGCACGAGAAAGCACTGTCTTCCAGAAGACTACATTGCCGAACTTGAGCGCATTGATGCGGTCGCCGATACAGATGAGCGCAGGGACCAGGAAAAGCGATCACTTGCCTGTAACGGCGAGTCCTAGTCTGGGTTTTTTGCCCATGCTCGCGAAAAGGTTCAATCCAGGCTCTTGCCACCTGCGCCGTGTGATGATCCGCGCGGAATTCAGTCATCTTCGGGATGAAGTTGCAGCAATGTGATAACTCTTTGACATAACCCAAGCCCAACATGTAGTGCTCTGCGAATTGGGCAGAAATGACCTCATGCTCATTGAAGCCATTTGCGTTCCGGCTTGCCAGAAGCGCTTCCCGTTGCCGCCGAAACTGTGCGTTCAGCTCTGTATACTGTTGATGCGTTAGGTGACCGGATTCGCGCACTAGCTCAAGCAGTTCGGAATCGCTGATCCTTTTTGCGGCAGGGAACGCTTTCCGGCCCGTCTCCTTGCCCGTCCACACTGCCATCCTCAAGATGAATTCTCTGTCTAGTTGTTCAGGGGATTGGCTCCAACAATCTCGATGGCTTGACTCGCAGGCCGTGGGCCAGAGCAACAATATTCAATAACCCGACGTTCCTTTCACCCCGCTCTACACCGCCCACGTAATTCCGATGTAGGTTGGCGAGCTCTGCCAGCTCTTCCTGAGAAAGATTGCGTTCGAGTCGTAACTTGCGAACGGTGACACCTAAAAGAAGACGAGGATCTGAATCTCGCACGCAGTCATAACTAGAACTTTGACCACGATGAGTCTACACACTATGAGTGTGATATGATTGGCGACTTGCACAGGGAGCAATCGACCTGTCTGCCAAGGCCACTGAATCGAGGCAGCCATTCGTTGTACATGGAATGAGTTCCTTTCCAACAGTCCGCGTTCCGCCAATATGCCGACCTAACAATGCGGCGCTTACTTTCTCTGCGGTCCCAGACAGTCCTCACTCCTCTGCAGATGAGTCCGATGAAGTCTTGTTGGCGAGTATTTGCGCAGGTAACCGGGACGCTCTTGCTGTCGTATTCCGGCGCTATGCTCGCCTTGTTCGCTGCGTAGGGCAGAAAATCCTTCGTGATGATGGTGAGGCGGATGATCTGGTCCAAGAGGTCTTTCTGTACATCCATCTGAAAAGCGCGTTATTCGACTATTCAAAGGGTTCGGCACGCTCTTGGATCGTGCAAGTTGCCTATACGCAAGCTTTTGTTCGCAGGCGTCATCTGATCTCACGTCGTTTCTATTCGTCTGTAAATATG